>Ga0163149_10002190_pt1 | contig 24041 bp, 29 predicted proteins | sample OliLakLV19MP5G1_FD_148604 | JGI IMG/M metagenome (GOLD analysis project Ga0163149, IMG submission 148604) | Freshwater microbial mat bacterial communities from Lake Vanda, McMurdo Dry Valleys, Antarctica - Oligotrophic Lake LV.19.MP5.G1 | ecosystem: Environmental > Aquatic > Freshwater > Lake >...
TACTTATATGAAAACATTTATACAAAAGAAAACAAAAAGTAAGTTGAAAATAATTTCGTATGCGAAGGTTAGTTCCATTTTGGAACATACCAAGAAATCTTGAGAAATAATAATATGAAACAACACATAACTGTAGATGAGTTCTATGGGTTGGGAAGAGAACAACAAAGACGATTGGAAACGTGGTGTTTCAATCATAGATATTTTACTAGACTGGCAGTGCCAGGAGAGCCAGCTAGATTTACAGATACAAAAACACTTATAAGCTATGTACTTAATCCAATAGAGCTTTCAATAGGTCAGATGATCGAATTTTTAGAATACAACGGGAAACTTGGTCAAATATTGCATTTACTCACATGGACAGGAGCTACTTGTGCTTGGAGGGTTACTAATGAGAAAGGGATTCCAAGTCAAATAGACGGTCGTCCAGACTTTAAGGAACTCTGTGACGCTCTCTGGGAAGCAGTAAAAGAAGAAGTAAATAGGGAATAACATTATGTTAAAAGGATATAAAAGAAACATATTTCCTAGAACAAATAAAATAAAGGTTTTAAAGAAGTGCGCAAACTGTTCTTATATGGGGATTAAGGGTCATGCTACCTATTGCCCAGCTTGTAGTGATGAGGTTGCCTCTAGGAACAGGCTGAGGTATGTCAGGAGGGTAAGATATGCCCATAGGATTTAACTATAAGATTGATTGTGGATGTAAATATGATTTTAAGAAATAAACAACTATATGCCAACAAATAAACAAAAAGCATTAGCTAAGAAAATAGTAGAAAATCCCTTCCAAACAATGGGTGAGGCCATGAAATCTGTTGGGTACTCAGAAGCTTCGGCTAGTAAGCCAAGTGAGGTAACTCAATCAATAGGGTGGCATGAGCTTATGGAGAAGTACCTACCTGATGATTTAGTGCTTGAGGTACACAGGAAGGGTCTTAAAGCTGTCAAGGTGGTAACAAGTCATACTGAGCCAGACAGGACTGTCGAGGACACACCAACCCAATTAAGGGCAGTGGAGTTAGCATATAAAGTGAAGGGTAGGTTGAGGGATACGCAGGTAAATATACTTAATCAGGGCGATATGAGTATGGGCCTGTTAATTGAGAATGATAAAACTACATGAAGCACAGAGAAGAGTTTATGAAGATGATCGCCGTTTTAGGGTTATTTGTGCTGGTCGTCGTTGGGGGAAGTCTGTCCTATCTCAGCTTATTGCAATTAAATGGGCTCTTGATAGTCCTGCTGGTGTTGTTTGGATTGTTTCACCGACCTACCGACAGGGGAAGCAGATACACTGGCGTGGATTGCAACAAATACTACAACAAACGGACTGGATTGTTAAGAAGAATGAAGTTGAACTATCTATCACGCTTAAAAATGGATCAATTATTGAGCTTAAGGGTGCAGAGAACCCGGACGCACTTCGTGGGGTTAAATTGCGGGGTCTTGTTGTCGATGAGATCGCCAGTATACGGAATTGGGATTGGCTATGGTCGGAAGTATTACGTGCTACTCTTACCGACTACCAGGCGCCCGCTCTCTTTATATCTACTCCCAAGGGTTATAACCACTTCTATGATCTATTTAACATGGGACAGGGCACTTCTGAGCTTTATAAATCGTGGAAGTTCACAAGCTATGATAACCCATATCTTATAGCGGAGGAGATAGACAATGCAAAAAAAGAACTTACAGAAGATACATTTTATCAGGAATATATGGCAGACTTTAGGAAGTTTACTGGGTCCGTCTATAAAGATTTTACAAGGGAAGTCCATGTCATCGAACCGTTTGATATTCCGAAGGAGTGGGGTATTTATAGAGCCATGGATTTTGGAAGTACAAACCCCACCGCTTGCCTCTTTATCGCAGTTGACAATGACTCAAACTGGTATATCTTTAAGGAGCATTACGAGACGGGGCAAACGATTGACTATCACGCTGGAGTCATCAACAGCCTCTCAGACAATCTTGCCATACAGGCAACTTATGGAGATCCTAGCGGAGCACAATGGATTCAAGAGTTCGCACAAAGAGGTATCTATATCACTCCAGCCAACAAGGAGATGGGAACAGCAACAAGCACATGGGTCAGATTCAAGATCGAAAAGATTGCAGAAAAGCTCAAGATCAAATCAGGACATGTTGTGTCCCTTTTGGGGGCAAGGCCGGAGGGACAGCCATCACTGTTTATATTCTCAAATTGCACAAATACAATTAGGGAGTTTGAAACCTATAGATGGAAAGAGAAGAGCGTCACACAAGCCCAAGACTTAAATGAACCAGATGTGCCAGAGAAGGCAAACGATCATCTGATGGACGCTCTATCTTATTTTGCAGTCAGTTATGAAAAGATGCCCGACATACCAATTCAAAAGTTTAATAACTGGCATATAGGTGAGTAGCTATGAAATCAACTGCCTCATTAATAACTAAAGGATATTGGGAGAAATCTCATTATGTCTCCATGTCTCATACTGGGCGCTGGAGTAAGTGGGGCGGGGCAATGAAAGAGGTTGCAATTAATCAGTATGGGATTATTGGGGTAGCAGGGGAGCGGTGGTTTTGCCAGTCATGTAACACAGAGCAACCAATAGAATTAACTCCCTACTTGTTTGAATGGCCTGAGAATGAGCGCATAAGGGTATGTTTCCATTGTTACAATACTGGATGCGCAGTGTTGCGAGGTAGATTGGGCGAGGACTAATTGCAAACCCCTAACGAAGACTAATAACCTCTCTATATGGCAAAGAAATCAGATCAGGAGCTTGATAAACTTAATAAGCTCCTAGACCACTACACCAAGGGCAAGCAAGACATGGATACCAGACGCACTCGAAAGAATGGCTGGAATGATATTGTTAATGCCTATATGGGTAAGCTCCCAAAGAACTGGCCTTATATGTCAGTTGTTACAGACCCAATGATTAGAACAGCAATCCTCGAGAAGAATAACCGTCTTATCAATGCAAAGCTCCAGGGGAGACTAGAGCCACGAGAGGGTGGGGATATGATTAAGGCTAAGATTAACAATGCGATTCTTGACTATCAGTGGGATAACGCTAATGAGGGTGGCTCAATGCTCGAGAAGACAGCGCTTAGTGACATGGATGCTAGGTTGTTTGGCATGAAGCTAGCATATGTCTATTGGGATAATTCAAAGAACTGCAATGAGCTCAAGCCATGCGATGTACGAGATGTCTTTATTGATCCAGCAGCCACCCATATTAGAAATGCTAAATGGGTGCAATATAGGGAGTTTTCAACAATTAAGCAACTTGAGACAAAGAAATATGATGTATCAAGGTTAAAAAGACACATGAAGGAAGGCGTGCAGGCGCTTAGGAGTAATGAATACGTAGATCAGGTATTAGCAAACAGAGGACTTGAGGATAGAACGGGCGATGACCTGTCTAATCCAGTTGTCGATGTAATAACCGAATGGACACCGGATGGAATGGTAGTCTTTTGTCCCAAATATGCAATTATCCTAAAGGATAGTGAGAATCCCTACGAGCATGGAAAAATTCCATTTGCACAGCTTAGATATTATCCATTAGGCGATGATATTTATGGAGAGAGTGAGGTTGAGTCTGTTGTCCCACTTGCCAGGGGTATTAATTCCTTATTAGCAGGTGCAATAGATGAGGCAAACATTAGGATTCGTCCACCTTTGAAGGTAGTGCCAGCAGGAACACGTATTGAGACTATTGAATATGGACCAGGTGCTAGGTGGATTATGAATAATCTGAATAACGTACAGGAGATGCAATTCTCACAAGGTAATCTAGCTAATTTCAATGCTATGTACCCAGCGCTTAAGGCTGCTTTTAATACAGCTATGGGGGACTCTAGTCTTGGGGTAAGTAATGTGGGGGGTACTTTCACACAAAAGACAGCCACTGAGGTTAAAGAACAAGTCAGTCAACAGAATAACAGAGATCAGGCTAATCAACTGTATTTAGGAGAGTACCTAAAAGATGTGATGATGATGTGGCTATCTAATAATAAGCAGTATCTATTTGATGATCCAGAGAAAGAATTTCATATTATTAAGATCATTGGTAAATCAAATATTCAAGCTCTTCAGCAAATGCAGTTAGATGGTATGGAAGTGCCTGATGAAGCAATGCAGGAAATTGAGGCAGCAATTACAGAAAGTCCTGAATCTGTAAGCCCAGATATGATAGGCGAGGTCATGAGGGATACGGCAGTCCCTACTAATCCTGTATTCCCTGGTAATGATCCTGATCAAATGAAGTCGAAGCTAGATGTTAAAGATATGGGCGAAGAAGCAGACTTGTATGTTGATAGGGATGATATGGTAGGGGTTTATGATTACATACCAGATATTAGGTCAATGACAGTGGGCGCTGGTATACAAGCGACACAGGGTAGACAGAAAGCTTATGAACTTATAATTGCAAACCCTAACGTACTTGGGTTATTATCTCAACAAGGCGAAACGTTAAAGATCAAAGAACTTTTGATAAACATATTGACTGACGCTGGAGAAAAAGATGCAGAAGGACTCTTCCAAACTCAACAGCTACAACAACCAGGACTTGGAGTTGATCCGACAGGCCAAGCTCTTGGTGGACCTACAGGGGCACCAGGCATGGGCGGAGCTGGTCAAGCCTTACCTCCTCAACCTGGCGCAGGAGGGATACCCCCAGCCCAAGGATTTCAAGACCAAGGAGGAGCTCCTGCTCCCTTACTGTGAAGCATTGGGTGGCACTAACGCAATTAAGAAGTTCTTGGAGTTTATGGAGTCCCAAAGAACAGTTAGTGAATCTGTCTTAAAGAAGTACGAAGATAAGGAAGCATATGAGTAAACTACCCGCATTAAGCCAAGAATATTTTGATGATAATAGAGAAAGGTTTGAAGCCGAGACTACTACCTCAGATTTGCAAATAGTTAAACACCCACACGACCTTTATAGGAAGTCTGGTGTAGAGTTTGGGTGTCATCATTGTAGCGCGGGTTGGATTGATCCAACTGGTCAAATTGCGCAATATCTAGCCTCAAAATAATAACTATTTGCAAACCCCCCCTGCTTATGCACTAGCATAATATATGTCAGTGGCTATGCTCCACCACTCTAAACAACGGTGCATTAATTAATCTTATGAACGACGATCAAGTTCAGGGCAAATCTCTGGATGACAGACTAGCAGAAGCTACCTCGACAGAGACGGCTGGAGAAGAAGTTATAGAAGACAACCAGCCCGAGCCAGTGCCTAGCTCAGAACAAAAACAGACTGAGGAAGTTCAGCCCACCGAGGATGCAACCGAGGACGTTGAACAATTACCAGAAGACGCAAGCGAGCGAACCAAAAAGAACTTCGACAAAATCCGCGAGGAAAATAGAAGACTTAAGGAGCAGCTTAATCAATATGGTAGCTCGGTATTCGACTCTTTCCGACCACAACAAGGGGCGGATCAACCACAGGTTGATACAAACGCTTATGGGAATCTGAACCAACAACAAGTTGATTCGATTACTTCCCGCTTTGTCGATGATGAAGGGAATGTTGATATTAACGGGCTAAATCAAGAGCTCTCTACTTCCAATCAAAGAGCAGCGAAAGCTGAAGAAAGAGCGGCAAAGGTAGAAGATAGACTTGAAAGGTTTGAGGAATCTCAGCAAGTTAGAGAAGCCCATGCGGTTCATTCCTGGCTAGACCCAAAGAGCCCTGATTTTGATTCAGTTCGATTCGAGCTGGTAAGAGACAGGATCTTAAGAGTCAAGTATTATGAAGGACAACCCATTTCTCTATTAGAAGCTGCTGACCAAGTTGCGAAAGCACAAGGTAGCGCTTCACCCGTCAATCTGGATAAGGTTTCTGAGGAAGCTGTTACGAAGTATAAGCAGAGTCAGGAAAAAAGACAGCAAGGGCCAATCGAAACAGGACGCGGAGAACCCCGACAAACCACAGATCTATCAGAGCTTCGAGAAAGAACCCGTCAGGGTGATGATGATGCGCTCACTGAGAGAATGAGAGGCATTGGACTCCTCCCCACAGAGTCCTAGCGAACACACGCTGCGCTAGGAATAAAATCTTAGCGTAGAAAGGAAGGGAATTAATTAATGGCACTATTTTCATACGACGATACAAGTAGAAGAGAAGATCTTTTATCCGTTCTTAGAGACGTTTCTGTTGCAGAATCCAATTATTTGGTAACAAACCTTGGCAAATCTGTAGCTACAAACACACTTCATGAATGGTTAGTAGACAATCAGAGTAGACCAACTTCAGTTACATTCGTAACAGAAGGTGCAGAGATCGGTGAACCACTCCACAATCAGCCAACCAGATCCAACAACATCACGGCTATAATTAGACGTGAAGTTAAAGTTTCAGGTACTGAGCAGGCGATCAATGTTGGGCTTCCAGGAAATCCAATGGATTATCAGAAGAAAAAGTCATTGACTATGTTCAAAGCGGACATGGAATTTGCACTACTCAACGGAACAAGAGCATCAGGAGCTTCAGGAACAGCAAGAGGTATGACTGGAATAAACGGAGCAATCTCCACCAATCTTACAGCTAGAAGTTCAGGAACTTCAATGTCAGTGACCGAACTCGAAGACATACTCCAGAATTCATGGGATCAAGCTAGTGACGGCAATCAAGCCGACATAGTCCTATGCCCTATGGGTATTAAACGAAAGATCACGACCTTTACTACTCGAGTACAAGCACAAGCACAATCAACAGATAGAATATATAACAATATATCTTTCTTCGAGGGTGCAGCTGGAACTGTAAAAATCATTCCTCACAGAGATGTGATCAATGGAACAGGTACTACTCACGTTTACGCACTTAGGGAAGATACTTTCAAAATGGCCTTCTTAAAAGGAAGAGATCCAAAATGGAGTGAAATCCCAAGCACAGGAGATTATGACAGGGGATTCTATCTCACTGAAATGACTCTTGAAGCCAGGGCGGAACGAGCAAGTGTAAAGAGATTCGGTTACAACTTAAACGGTTAGTAACTAGTCTTTCTTTTCTCTCAGGGATTGGGGGCTCTAAATGGGCCCCCTTCCCACAAACTATGGCAGACGATACAGAATACATAACATTACCACTATCGCTAACTAAACGAATAGATAGGATAATGGAAACAGCTAAGAGCTCATCAGGAGCTGTGCAGTCAGAAGCAGACTGGAAAGCAGTTAGGCTTTTGTTTGAATTATTCCTACAAGCTTACCCCGACAAAGCCCTAGATCTTTATAAAGCAGTCAGCTACCTCAAGTCTCAACAGAACGATCACTCATTCGTAAAAGTAAATGGAGATCTTAAATTTCAACATCAAATGGAAGTGCCCGAAAAGTTTTATATGTTTATGAAAGCTGTGTATCCAAATCAGCAGTGGGATACCAAGTTTGTAACCAAATTTATATCAGTTGTACCCGAGGTGTCTGTTAAAATATGAAACAACCAAAACTATTACTTACAGCTATTTTTAAGGATGATACAGAAATCAAGATGGCTACCCGCATGCTTGAGTCATTCATGCCTTATTTCCAAGGACTGGCAGTTGTTATTAATGGTACAAGTGGCAAGACTCAACAGCTCAAAGCTCTGGTTGAGAAGTATAATGGCAAATGGGTACGAACTACCCCCCAGACTCATCCTCAGATCTATCATAAAGAAGAAGACGGTACATGGATCTTTGCCTCATTTGCTGAAGCACGTAATGAAGCATTTAAGCTAGCAGATACAATGCTTGGATTTGACTACTATTCTTGGGCTGATGTTGACGATGTACTTATTCATGGAGAAGAGCTCGCTAAGTGTGCCCTACAAGCCTTTGAGAGGGGCCTAGACAGCGTCTTTATGACTTACTGGTACTCTGTCATGCAAGATGAAAAAGGACAGATAATTGACGTTGCTATTGAGCACTTAAGAGAGCGATTACTTAAGCCTGGAATGTTTAAGTGGGTCTCAAGATTACATGAAGTAGCAGTCTCGAAAGATGATAAGTACGAGCCTAAATATAGCTCATGGGATTTGAACGTAGGGGAAGATAGAAAAATGGTATGGGCCCACTTAACAGATAACACCAGAGTTGAGTCTGCTATGAGGAGAAATATTAAGTTACTTGAAATCCAAAGAGCTGAGGAGCAAGCAAGGGAGCAGAATGATCCTAGAACTATATTTTATCTAGCTAAGACTCACTATGACATGCGTACACCTCAAGACTATGCAATATCTGAAAAGCTAATAGGTGAGTACCTCGGATTATCTGGTTGGGCTGAAGAGAGATCATATGCCTGGGAGTATCTAGGTAATATACATTGTATCTTCGGTAGACATAAAGAGGCGCGTAACTGTTATTTTGAAGCAGCAAAGGAGTTTGGTAATAAGCACATGAACTACTTATATATTGCTAGAGAATATTCCGAACTAAATTTAATGGAGGAGTCAGACTTCTGGCTAGATGTTGCATTGAAAATGGAGCAACCTAAGACAAGAACCACGATAGGTAATCCAGTTGATATTAAGTTTTTAGCTGCAAGCCTTAAATATAACCAGGCCATTAGACAGGGAAAGCTCGATGACGCTATTTATTGGTATGGTATTCGCTTAAAAATAGTTAATCAGCCCGAAGATGACGCACTTGTGGGGCTTAAAAGCGCAAGGGAGTTAAATGAGGCCGCCAAGAACGTATTTAATTATGCTAAGTGGTTGAAAGACACCAAAAACACTAAGTTGGTTCCTGCCTTACTCGAGAGTCTGCCTCTAGAGTTGGGGCGGGAACAATTTGCACACTTCATAGCTAATGATATTAAGGAGCCACGCACTTGGGGAGATAAGGAGATAGCTTACTATGCTTCATGGGGAGCTGAGCATTTCGAGCAGTGGTCAGGCAATAGCCTTTCTAAGGGCATAGGAGGCTCTGAGACAGCAGTAATAGAGTTGGCTAAGAGATGGGCTAAGGCGGGCTATAAAGTCACTGTATTTGGCGACCCACGGGAGGATGCCGGGGAAATGGATGGGGTTACCTACAGACCTTATTATGAGATTAACTGGAATGACACTTTCAATGTTTTAATCCTTTGGAGAAGTCCTCACTTACTAGATAGAGATATTAAAGCTAAGAAGTTATTTATGGACTTACATGATATAGCTAGCCAGCTTGATTGGTCAGATAAGAGAATGGAAAAGGTAGACAAGGTCTTTTTCAAGAGCAAGTTTCATAGGGCAATGGTTCCAAAACTACCAGAAGAGAAAGTGAGGGTTATAAGTAATGGCATTTAATCATAAACTATTCGGAGGTTCTTCTTATGATCGCTATCTGGATATCCTTCTCAAGCTCTGGCCTAAGGTCTTGGAGAAGTTCCCGGACGCAACGCTAGAGGTTTGCTATGGGTGGGATCTATTCGATAAGGGCTATGCTAACAATCCTGAGCGTATGGCCTGGAAAGACAAGCTCAACAAGCTCATGGAGCAGAAAGGTATTACCCATCATGGTCGAGTAAGCAAGGACAAACTAAGGGAAATAAGACAGGCTTGTGGAATATGGGTGTTCCCTACATATTTTGCAGAAATAAATTGTATTACAGCTCTTGACTCTCAATCAGACGGCCTCGTACCAGTCACAATGAATAGCTTTGCCCTTAAGGAGACAGTGGGTGCAGGTAGCAAGGTTGATGGCGATATCTATGATGATGAGGTGCAGGAAGCTTGGTTAAGCGAACTTTTTAATTACATGGGGGATGAGAAGGCATGGGAGGCTGAATCGGTAAAAGCTAGGGAATTCGCTAAGGGGTACGAGTGGGATTTGATAAGTAAGGAGTGGACTAATGAGTTTTAAACATAGTCAAATTTATTATTGGCATATCAGGCTATGGATAAGAAGGATTAGGAAGTTTACTCATTGTCCGTTTGGTAAGCATACCTGGTATGCCTACTTAGCACATTCATCGAAGGAGAAGATGGAAGAATCGAGATATAGATTTTGCCTGTCGTGTGAATATGAGCCATAAGCCTAAATTATTATTTGTTTACGAACATAAAAAGCCTGAGTACTGGATGGATGGCCTGTGGGCTGCGCTCAATCTACTAGAAGAGGACTTTGAGATACTTAAGTGTAATATAGCAACCGAGGCAATTACTTCAGAAGGACTACAGGATTACTTTATCCTAGGCTGGGGTGGGTTCAATAGTCGAGTTGATAGCATTATCCAGTCATGGCCTACAAATAACAAGAAGGGTCTCTGTATAGGTAGCAATGGCTTCCCTCCAGCTGGTGCAAATAGCTATGATGTGCTGTTTTATGAGACAAAATGGTATAGACCACAGATAGCCTTCCATAAGAATATAGTTCATGCCTTTGGTGTAAATACAGACATTTTCTCTCCCTCACCTATTCCTAATCCGATTGTATGGGATTATATAGGGGCGGGCTCGCTTGCGATCTGGAAGAGGTGGGAAAGAATGATTGACAAGACGGGTAACAAGCTCGTGGTTGGAGACTATCAGGTTGATAACGAGGCTGAGTCAATGGGAATTGTCAAGGAATTAGTCAAGGGAAATGTAATGGTATCAGATCAAATACACCCTCTTGATCTAGTTAATTATATGCACTGGTCACGCACGGCCTATGTTCCTGCTGATTTAATCGGTGGTGGCGAGAGGTTTGTCTTAGAAGCAAGAGCCTGTGGATTAAATGTAGAAATTGAAGAGGATAACCCAAAGTTGCAAGAATTATTAGAGTGCGAGATCTGGGATCACTATTACTATGCTAAGCAACTTAAGAAGGGAATCATGTCTGTACTATGAAAAGAAAAATATTAATTACAGGTTGTTATGGGTTCTTAGCAGGGCACTTACTCCAGGAGACTAAAAAACGAGGCTATATCACGCATGGCCTGGCTAGGCATATAAGTCCTGAAGCTCTACAGCCAGATAAGATTTATCTGGGAGATTTAAAAGATAAAGAGCTAGTTGAGAAGGCAGTAAGTTCTGCTGATGCTGTAATCAATATAGCGGGCATCCTGGGAACACAGGAGACAGTTAATAATCCCTATCCTTCAGTAGAAGTAAATATAATAGGAGCTCTAAATGTATTTGAAGCATGTAGGATTTGGAAAGTACCCGCTGTGCAGATAGCTGTTGGCAACTGGTGGGAAAATAACAGCTACTCTATAACTAAAACTACAGCAGAGAGATTTGCTGTTATGTATGCAAAAGAACATGGAGTAAAGATAAATGTAGTGAGAGCACTTAACGCGTATGGTGAGAGACAAAAGGCGTATCCTGTTAGGAAAATAATACCTTCATTTATTACAAGAGCACTTAATGATGAAAAGATACAGATATATGGAGATGGGCAACAGGAAATGGATATGGTTTACGTGAAAGATGTTGCAAATATACTTTTAAACGTGCTAGAAAATGAGACTACCTATGGAAATACTTTTGAGGCAGGAACAGGTAAGGGGTATACGGTTTCTGACATTGCTAAGTCCGTACTGAGAGCATGTCATAAGCCAGAGGATAATATCGAAAGCCTACCAATGAGACCAGGGGAAAGTGCTCATTCACAGGTTATAGCTAGGACACCCTATGATTTTAATTACACTTCATTTGAAGATGGGCTAGAAAAGACTGTGGTATATTATGAAAAAGTTAAAGCTACTAATTTGTTATAACTACAACGATACTCCTATCTCTTGTGGCAACATGATCGAGGATGCCTTTAGGAGGAGGGATGATGTAGAGGTTTACAGGCTCGGTGAATTGCAACCCGGTGAAGCTGACTTAGTCTTTAATACGGAGGCGAAAGCAGAGAGACCCAGGGGGAAAATAACGGCTTGGTGGGATATTGAGGCCTGTTATTATCAAGTAGCTGAAGAGTTTACCTCTGACATAGTCCTGGCACCATACACACTTAGCCCTAATCCATACCCTGAGGATAGAACATACTTCTTCCCTTTTGCAAACGATCCTGTAAATTTTAAATACCATGAGGATACAAGGATAGAATATGATTTAGGATTTGTAGGCAGAGAAGATCTGGATAGGTTAAAGAGGGTCGAGTATTTAGATTGGCTACAGAAGCAAGATATTAACATGTTTAGGAGTAATGGTGTTGCCCGTGGTGCTGCAGTCTCAAGAATGTTATCTGCTGCCAAGATCATACTTCAAGTCTCTGGTGATGCTCATAAGGGCGTGATGGAGACAAGATTTTTTGAGGTTGGACCGATAAATGTTATGGCTGCTGATAAACATGAATATAATAAAGATGATATGGACTGGGCAGCTGTAGCAGACTACCACTACATTGCATACAATTCAAAGGAGGAGTTGTTGGAGAAGGTTAAGAGAGTTAGTTCTGATGATGAATTGAGGCTCAGAATGTTGAGTCGAGCAAGGGAAAATTATACAAAGAATCACACATATGATGTGAGAGTTAGACAGCTATTGGAAACCATTGGCTTTTTAAAGGGTGAGGGCTTAGACAGGTACCATGAAAGGCGCAAGAGATGGGGGGAGTATAATGCCTAAGTGGATAGATCTAGGCGCTGGAGACTCTAGGGATGGGGAGAGCTCACCTGAGGGATACCTGAAGCAGGATGTAGATCCTAATATTCCAGGGCTTGATATAGTCTGTGATATTTTAGACATTGATCTATATGTAGAGTTAGAGTCATGTGATAAGGTTAGAGCCTCACACGTAATAGAACACTTCCCGACAGCGGAGATACCTCGCTTGTTGAGAAAACTAAGTAAGATATTAAAACAGGGCGGAGAGCTAGAGATAATTGTTCCTAATTTTAAGTGGCACGCTCAACTTGTATTGTCAGGAGAAGAAGAGAAGGCGGTATATTATTGCTTCGGTGGACAACTTGATGAGTGGGATTTCCATAAGACTGGTTTTACACCCAATATATTACAAAAAAGGGTAACAGAGGCAGGCTTCACAGTAACAGAATTAAGAGATGAGTCAAGCATTATATTAATTGCTAACAAATTATGATTTCGGTCATCACACCCTCAATTAGACCAGAAGGACTAGCTCTGGTTGAGAAGGCTCTCAAAAGACAGACATTCAAAGATTTTGAGTGGATAGTTGATACTTCCTCTGAAAAGAATGAAGGAGACTATTGGGGTATATACAAGGCCTACAATAGGCTTTTGAAGAAGTGTAAGGGGGAGCTTTTGGTAACCGTGCAGGACTATACATTCTTTAATCCTGAAGGCTTAGAAAAGTTCTGGTTCCACTTCCAGCAAGAGCCAAAGACTATTGTTAGTGGAGTAGGGAATAAGTACAGCGATGACACCTGGACTGTTAAGACCTGGCAAGATCCAAGAGAGAGAGATGACCAGGGGACGTTCTATCAATGCTTCTACAATGACATAGAGCTAAACTATTCAGCATGGCCTAAGGAGGCCTTTTATGCTGTAGGAGGGTTTGATGAATACCTAGATAAATATAGCTCCTTATGTGGCCTAGATGTCTTAGATAGGCTTAATATGATAGGCGGGTGGGACTTCAAGCTTGATCAGACTAATAAGAGCTACTCACTTGAGCATGGCAGACTCCCCGGGTGGGATGAGTTTACACCTTTTAATGGTGCGTATGATAAAAGAAGACAGACTTACGTTGCAAACCCCAAGCTTTCCTATTTAAAGTAAAAGCATGAACAACCCCTATGATGTTAAGGCTGAGCCAAAAGTTGAGGCTAAACCACCTGAGCCCAATAATTTAGATGTACCAGCTGATGGGGAGCTTGAAAAGTTATCGCTTGCAAGATCACTTGGTATGGATAACTTAAAAGAATTAAGTAAGTACTCAGATCAGTTGGAAAGATTGGTTGAATGGGCAAAGTTAAAGGGAGCCAAGTCTAGGGAGGATGTTATCTGGGAAGTGCGTCAACTGGCTAACAGAGTAGGTGGACCGTCAATAGGCAACAACAACGTACAACACTTGAGTCAGTATGCTTATTTAGAGATGGAAAGACTAAAAATAGATAAGCAGATGAAGGAGATGACAGTCAATGGCTAATACAATAACTGAAGTAATAGATTTAGAGGGAGTAAGCCCTACAGACCTTGAAGAGCACGTACACCCTTATGGGGTTGGTACTTTTGCTGCTAAAAATGTAGTACAGCCTATCCCCCCAGCTTTTTCTTCACAGAAAAGAATTGATTACGATGGCAGATCAGATGATAATCCAGTCTATGTGGGATTTAATGTGTCAGGTAAGATTGCGAGCGATACTAACTGGGTAATCCAGAAAGTCACTTATGATGTTTCAAATAGAGTTACATTAGTTCAGGTTGCAACTGACTCATGGGATAATCGCGGGAGCGCGTTATACTCTTAAAATGCCAAAGTTTAACCCCTTTACAGGCCAATTAGATTATGTAGGTGTGCCCGTCAGAACTGACAGTGAAATCCCTTCAGAAACAGGATCAGATGGAGATATTCAGACTCAATTTGTGGGTACTGATGGCAGGCTCTATTTTAGAGTAAATGGAATCCTTTATTACGTTAATGGGGTCCAGCAGGTGTTTGCGATCAATATACAGGCAGGTCAACCCATAGGGCTTGCAGGAGTTACCTACGGTGACGGCACCTAACCTTGCAAACCCCACTATTTGATAGATAGTCTTACTAATATGACACAGAAAAAATTTACTAGTCATAATCTGGGGAGGGCTCAACCATAGCTCTAAGAATTTCCACAGGATCAGGTGCTACTCTTGCAACGAACATTTTAGGAGGAGAACACCTACAGATCATTTCTCCCGTCTCGCTGTATCCACTTCCTGCTGGCGCTAACTTTATTGGATTAGCTTCAATACAGGGAAGTGTAAATATCTCTGGTAATATCTCCCTAGCCTCTGGAACCGAGGTAAGATCCCTTGCTACAATCCTTAATTTCCCAGCAACTCAGGCAGTCTCTTTTAATCAGCTTGTATCTCTAGCAAGTGGAACCCTTGTGCAGGTGGGAGACAATGGTGGCTCTCTTACAGTTGATGGTACATTTTGGCAAGCAACACAGCCTGTAAGCTTTGGATTAGTATCTTTAGCGAGTGGAACTGAGATAAGATCTACGGCTACGATCAACAACTTCCCTGCAACTTATCCTGTAACAGATAATGGAGGATCATTAACAATTGATGGTTCGGTGGGTATCACTGCTGGCGTTAATAATATAGGAGATGTTGACGTCCTGACCCTTCCACCGCTACCTACAGGTACAAATTTTATAGGTCTAGCCACTGTTACTATGGCTAATAGTCTGTCTATAGGTATGACTACTTTGTTCCCTGGGCCTAGTCAAATAGGTTCAGTTACGGTATCTAATTTCCCGGGATCACAGGCCGTAACGGGTACTTTCTTTCAAGCAACACAGCCTGTCTCATTTAACCAACTTGTATCATTAGCATCAGGCACGCTAGTAGGGCTCAACCCAAGCGCTAATCATATAGGATCAGTTTCAATCTTTGGCAACATTAATACTACAGCTGGTATGACAACCCTCTTCCCTGGACCTAATCAGATAGGAAGCGTCACGGTTTCAAATTTCCCCGCTACTCAGCCTGTCAGTTTTGGTTTAGTTTCATTGGCAAGTGGAACTTTTGTATCATTAAATACAGGAGTCAACTTCATAGGATTAGTCTCAGTACAGGGCAATGTTAATATTCAGTCAGGTGCAACTGTAACCCCAGTACCTATCTCGTCTTACACCTCCTTTGCAACAACTTATTCTGCTAGTGGAAATGCAACACTCTTTGTAGCTCCCGCAGCTCAGAGATGGGTATTGAAAGACCTACTTATCAGCTCACAGGGTAATCAAATAGTAAGCATACTATCTGGTGCGGAACAAATGTTCCCCCCAATCGCTCTTGCAACCCTTGGGGGATTCGTAATGAATAATGGAGATTCTGGGCTTAGAGCTAAGGCTGTCAATACAGGATTTGTGCTCAATCTCGGTGCTACTGCAACGCTCTCAGTTTTAGCAAATGTAAGGTTTGAATAATGGCACTTTTAGCATCAATCGCAACAGGAAATTTTACTGCAGCAGGAACGTGGGGGACTGTTAATGCAACTTCTTATTTAGGTGCTGAAACAGGCAGTGAAATTTTAACTACTGCTGGTTCAGGGACTCGTTCATCTGCTTTCACACCTGGAGCTATTACCATTTCTCATATTGGCGTAAAACTTTCTGTGAGAACAGGAACTACAGGGACCATGAGTGTCCGCTTAGTTCAGGCGGCAGTGGAAGTTGCTGGAACTTTGGTTACTATCAACACTGCTGACTTGCCAGTAGCAGCAACTGCCGATGCTAATGGAGCTTGGGTATTCTTCAAATTGGCTGCAACTGTTACCCTTGTGGCTGCCACTGCTTATAATGTAGAGGCACTTACTTCCTCTGCTTCAATGGTTTCTCTATTTAGAGATGCAACTGCTGATAACATTTCAAGAGCTTTGATAACTACCACTACAGCAGCTCCAGCAGTAACAGACGATTTGATTGTAGCTGGCGAATACACAGGAGCAGGAACTTCTAACTCTTTCACTGTAACTTTAGATAACACTGCCACGACAGACTTTGGGGCTGCTCCGACTGCTGCTAATTCACTTCTCACTCCAGGTTTAGCAATTTGCAGTAAGGGAACTGTTACTTATGGTTCTGCATCAGCCACGAATTATTATTATAAAGTATCTAATTCGGTTATTGTTTATTCTGGCGGGACACTAAATATCGGTACAGTCGCAACGCCAATTCCAAGAGACGGTTCAGCAGTTCTTGAGTTTGATCCTGCTGCTGATGGAGATTATGGGCTTTTAGTACGAAATCTTGGAACTTGTATTATTCAAGGCTTATCAAGAACTTCAGGGAAAAATGTAGTTAGTTGTAAATTAAATGTTGATGAGGCTGCTAATAGTACATTACTGGATGTAAATACTGATACGGGATGGCTTGATAATGATCAAATTGCTGTTGCTTCAACCACTAGAACTCCAGCTCAATCAGAACTGGGAGCGATCAATATTACCGTGAGTGCAACTCAATTAACAGTAGATGGGTTTGCAGGAGCTGGGGGTGGACTTCTTAACGCTCATTCTGGCACCTCTCCAACGCAAGCAGAAGTAATTTTACTTACTAGAAATGTACGCGTTAGATCAGCCACTTCTACTATAATGACTTATGTTTTTTGTGCTTCAACCTCAACCGTAGACATTGATTGGGCTGATTTTAGATATATAGGAGATAATGCAACAAATAAAAGAGGTATAGAAATAGCTACAACAACAGCAGGCAGTTTTAATATGCAATATTGTTCAATTCGTGATACTGAGGACGGAGGTCTTTATTTTGTTACTAGCTCTGGAAGTATAGTTATTAGTAATAATTGCTTCTATAATTTGAATACTGCTATATCTCTTTCGGAGGGGGTTCTTATCTCCGCCACGACAGGTGCGCATACGATTAGCGACAATGTTTTCATTACTATTGCTAGTCCAAGCGGTAGTAATAATATAAGTATTCTGGATCTTGGATCAACTTTTACAAATAACACTATGGTCAGTGGTTCAGGAACATCAAGTCATGCCATTTTTTTTCGAGAATCTGATGTAGTAAGTACGGGGACGATCTCTGGAAATGTTGTTCACTCCTGCGCTAATGCTGGGGTAGGTATTCATTCGAATGCTTTGTCTATGCAGACAATAGGATCTATGACAATATACAGAACAGCTCCTGCTGGATCGGCAGGACTTAATCTAGCTGGTTTTACAGCGGGGACTAATATTTTTAATTATATATTAGATAGCTGGACTTTATTCGGAAACCAAACTTCTAATATTGGGGATGTGTTTACTCAAGCAATTCTTCTGCAGTATAATATAATTTTTTTAAACTGTAGTATTCAGGGAGACTCAGCATTCTCAACAACACAGGGACTAAGTAATAATCGCGGCAATAACACAGCTGTTGGCAGGATAGTCTTTATTAATTGTAATTTTGGTACGACCACTACTCATACTACAGCAGATATACAAATGTCAGGATTGGGATATGAGGTTATCTTAATAAATACTACACTAGCCAGTGGAACTGAAGTTGCCTCTACAACTTTAGGAGCACTTGGTGTATTTATAAGATCACATAAGCATGATGCTTCCGCTACTACATTCAGAAACTGGTATAAATACGGAATAATCTCTAGTAATCAAACAACTAGATACACAGCATCGGGTTATTCTTGGCAATTAGCTCCAAATAGAGTAGATGCAAAGCTACTTTTGCCTGGACCAACAACCCTGGATACGTTTAAAGCTGCCGTAAATGCTTCTACTCTTGTTACCATAAAAGCTTGGGTGCAAAAAGATGGCTCATATAACGGTAATGCACCTAGACTTGTTTTAGTTGGAGGAATGATCGGTGGAATAGCCTCTGATGTTACTGCTTCTCTAACAGTTGGAGCTTCTACATGGGAAGAGTTGACAGTAACTGGAACGCCAAACGAGCTGGGAGTAGTGGAATATTATCTTGATTGTGATGGTACTGCTGGTAATATATTTGTAGACGATATAACAGTCACGCAGGCTTAAATTATGCCACTTCCTATTCAAAGCGATATAGTAAAAATGGATTATCCCTCAAGGGGATTGCCTTTTGTTGATGTACCTGCAAAAACGGGAATTAGTACTCAAACAATGGACTATCCTTCACGTGGGTTGCCTTTTGTAACAAATGATGGATTTACAGCCGCAGGTGGTGGATCTTCCCAAGTCAACTGGCCTATATTTAATGGTCAAAAATTTTGGAGTCCCCGCTTCTCCTAAGATTGCAAACCCCACTTTCGAACGAATAGTCTTATATTATGGCAACACTAAATTCCGTATTAAATGATGTAGCTGCATTTATCGACCAAGACACTGCCCTAGCTACGGACACAGAACTAACAGTGCGTGTCAATCTAATCAATCAGGCTCTAGTTGAGTGGGCTGAGGCATATGAGTGGAAACAGTTAAGGAGTCAGTCTGCACTAACATTCACACTTTCTGGTACTTCCACAGCTCTACCTGCTAATTTTAAGAGACTTATGAGCCCTGTATATGATAAATCAGTAAGTCCCAACACGGAATATATGGAGATAGATCCTGATGATCAATATAAAAGAGTGTCATCGGATAAGTATGTGACCGTAGGTGGCAACAACTCGTCAGGTCTATTTATAGACTTTAATCCAGGTATGGCCTCTGGGATGAGCTTAGTATATCAATACCAGTCTACCCCTAGTTCATTAGCTACTCTTCAAGACATATCAGTATGCCCGAGCGGTGAGTTCCTAGCTAAGCGCACTATCGCATATATTCTGCAATCCCGATCAGATGGCAGGTTCCCAATAGTTAAGGGTGAGTCAGATGATCTACTTTCAAACATGATTGAAGACGAGTCAGTATTTACTGGCGCACAGAATAATCGCACACCAGACGTATATTCGAGAAATGGCTGGAGAATAGGAGAATAACATGAGCCTATCAAGGAGAAATATTCCTAATTACAAGCCTCAAAGAGATATAGAGATTAAGTGGGAAAGTTTCAATGGTGGTTGGAATGCAATCTTTAAGCCTACTGAGCTCAGGGAGAATGAGCTAGCCCAAGCAGATAATTCCATGCTTATTGGAAAGGGCACTCCGACAGGTAGATGGGGTAGTGAGATATATAATCTGGCTGGTGAGGCTGGGAAAATAAGGCTATTAGACGCTTATTATAACTCTCTTACTTCTGTTAATTGCTTATTGGCCATAACTGACTCAGGCTATCTAACTAAAAAGTCAGGAGCTTCTTTTTCGATTATACCCGGTGCTTCATTCGCTTCAGGCCAATCATACTTTTTCAGCCAATTGGGTAACAGTGGATATATTAATGGAGCTTCAACTAACTTTATCAAGTTTGATGGCTCTCAGCTACTTCCCTATACTGGCCTTTCAGTTCCTACTAATACATCCCTTGCTCAACTTAGTGCTGCTTCTGGATTTCAAAGTTATTCATGGCAAATCACAGCTACATCAGCTACGGGTGAAACACTGCCCTCGGTGTTTAGGACTCTCGCATCCTTACCACTAGACTTAACCCAAACAGCTGTTAGAGTCACTTGGAATCAGGTATCAATTGCAGGTGCTTCAGTCACTGGATATAATGTTTATAGGGGTTTCCCAGGGGATGAGACATATATAGCCTCTGTAGGGCAATCTGTGACCCCACAGTACGTTGATTTAGGTACTCCTCAATCAAATACCATCTTTGTACCAACTTCAGATACAACCACTGGTCCTCGTGCTAGGTTTAGATTAAAGTTTGATGACAGACTAGTACTTGCTGGTTTGGACGGAGAGCCCTCGAAGGTCTTAATATCTGGTCGCTTCCCATATCACGATAGATTTACTGCGATAGATGGCGGGGGATATGTATTGGTTTCACCTAATGACGGAGATGATATAACGGGTTTGGGAATTGCTGGCAATCAGGGCATGGTAACGGGTGGTTCCGCATTGCCTAGATCGGGTATTTTAGTCATGAAGGGTAATGCAGTCCACAGGATTGTTCTTGATACCATATCTCTTGGCAATTTCTCCATACTTGACCCACAGGCTCAGCTATTAACGAGTTCAAATGGGTGTTCGTCAGCTGACACTATAGTTGCTGTGGAAAATGATACCTTCTATTTTGGGAAAAAAGGTCTTTATACGGTAGGACAAGAGCCAAATTATCTAAATCAGATTAGGACAAATGAGTTATCTGCTAGGATAAGGAGTTATGTTCAGAACCTCTCAAACGAGGATTTTAAAACAGCTTCCTCTGGATATTTAGATAATAAATATCTATTGTCATTCCCAAGGCTAAAAGAAACTGTTTGTTATGACAGAGAGCGTGGTGCGTTCATGGGGCCGTGGAAAACTCCGTGGGGAATAACTAAATGGTTTAGACACCAGGACGAAGGGGGTTCCGAGAAATGGCTTGCAGGGTCCGACACTGGACCTTATATTAGAGAATTTTCATCTTCATATATTTCAGATAGCGGTACAGCGGTGGCTAAAACTTTAAGAAGTAAAAAAGAGGACATGGGCGACTGGTCAATCTTTAAGGTTTTAAAGCTATTCTATGTCCTATTTAGGAATGTCAGGGGAGATGTGACCATTAATCTTCGTATTGAAGACAGAAATGGAAACACAGTCACTACTAAATCATTTAATATCACTTCAGCTTTAGGTTCAGGCGGATGGGGCGCAGATCAATGGGGATCACAGCCTTATGGAAGCTCTGACGCTACAGTTACACTAACCGGCGAGGAACTTGTCAGGTACGCTCAAATATATCGAAACTGCCGAGTTGTACAGGTAGAGGTTCAGAGTACAGCCGCAAATACAAATTTTGAATGGTTGGGTGTAAAAATGACCGCCCAAGGACTTGGAGATCAAAGCTTGCCAGCTTCTGTGAAAGTCTGAGTTATAGTGATATTAATGCCTTATCGGGTCTAACGAAATTATTGAGCTTACCCCTCTGAATTAAATCATCCATGTGTTCAGCATAATGGTGATCGCTACATAATGGTATTAAGTTTTCAATTTTATTATCTTTTGAAATCTTATTGATGTGATGAATTTCTACATCTATTTCTGATTTGCATTCAAAACATTTTTTGCCATACTTCTTAATAACAGCCTTCTTTGCTCCTCGAAAGTCGCTACCATATTTCTTCCATCCATATGATCCACCTTTCCACATTCTATTTCCTTCACCCTTTTCAGTTTCTGACAAATATTTATAAAGGCAGGGTTTTGAGCAAAATTTTGTACGTTCAGTTCTCTTTGCTCCTCCATTCCTGAAGTAGAATAATTTTTTACATTGAAGACAATTTTTATGAAGCATTCCTATTTGATTGCAAACCCCCCTTAACTCTATATATTATACCACAAATGCCTACATATCCACGCGTTCCAACACAAAACAACCGTCAATACACGCTCGATGCACAAATCAGCGCTGGTGCTTCATCTCTTACGGTTAATCAAACAGTTGCTGGCGTAGTTAGAGCGCCTGGCTATCTTGTGATTGACAGGATTGATACCTCTGGGGGTGTTACAGCTACTAAGAGGGAATATAAATACTTTACAAACGTTAATGGAGCTAATATAACTGGCTTAAGTAGTTCTGATGGAACAGACCAGATTCATGCAGTTGGAGCGATAGTAGAATTCACTCCAAACGTAGGGGATGAGAATGATAAGTATGGTGTATTTACTACGGAGCACTCAGATTTAGGACAGCACGCTTCACTACCCTCCCTAGGTTTAATGAGATCATTAGACATAGTGGGATGGTCACTGGCCTCACTTCAGCTTACCAACACAAAGGGTCTGGTTGTAGCCTCGGTGGCTTCACTTCAGACAGTGGGAATAACCACCGGATTATTTGCTTCAGGCGCCTCAGTAATTATCAACACTCTTAACCCCGCCTGGCAGATCGCTGGAGTACAGTCCTTGGCCACTGTAGGGGTCGGTAAGCCCTTATCTATGCCCAATGCAGGTTTTATACAGTGGGCTTCAGTTGTATTGTCAGGACCAGTCTCAGGAGCTTCAGTATTAATAGATATTAATAGGAACGCTTCCTCTATATTCGTAGCAGGTACACGCCTATCAATTCTAGGTGGTGGCACCTATGCCTCAACGGCTTCATTAAACACTCGAACCTTCATTGCGGGCGATGTCTTTTCAGTAGATGTGGATCAATTGGGTAACAAGATAGACGCAACTGTACAATTTCGCTCGATTTAACTTATGCCAATAGCTTTTGACGCAGTATCAGTCGCAAACACAAATGCAACATCTTCAACATGGGCGCATACTTGTACGGGTTCTGATCGTATTTTGTATGTTGGAGTAGGTACTGATGCTTCAGGAGATGTTATAACGGGAGCTACATATAATGGGGTATCAATGACGCAGGTTGATAAGCAACAGATGGCAAGTGCCGCAACACGGTTTGCATACTTGTTTATGTTAGTAAATCCCGCCTCAGGTGCAAACAATATAGTTGTCAGTGCAAACGCAAGTCATAACATTAGAACCGATGCGGCATCTTACACGGGAGCGAAACAAACAGGACAACCAGATGCTTCAAATAAGGGTACTACTGCGAGCACAACAGAACAATCGGTAGCAGTAACAGTGGTAGCAGCAGGCTCTTGGATAGTTGCTTTCGGACAGGCCATAAATGCTATTCCAGTTGCAGGAACAGGACTTACCTCAAGGGGAACAGAAGGAATAAATTGTAGGATTGGCGATAGTAATACGGCTCTATCAGCAGGCTCGAACACGATAAGTTTTACAAGGGGAGCTGCAGACTCTATCAATGTAATTGCAGCTTCTTTTTCCCCTGCACCTGATGCAACAGGCGGCGACCTCTCCTACTCATGCTTCATTTAGGCACCTGCCTAGCTATATTTGATGGTTGCAAACCCTGAGACCATTTTTATAAACTTAGTTAGTCTTAGAATTAGCTAAGGTTTCTTAATTAAGAAATTTCTAAAGAACACCTCTCCGCTAATTCGGGGGGGTGTTTTTTTTATGGAACAGATAAACATTTTCAATCAAATTAAAACAATAGAACAGACAAGCACTCAGTACAAGAATTTAAAAGGTGGATTACCCCTATGGGAAGAAAAAGCCCTTACTTTACCGTTAGACACAGCAGCCGACGTTTCCTCATAAGATGAGGTTTTGCGGATAATAACGTACTAGCTGGCTCAAGCGAAACGACGAGTAATCGAGAACTAACTAGGGCACCACCCCAGAGTTTGGGGTGCACCACAACTGCGGAGAGATCTCCTATAAGTACTAACTTATAAGAGAACTAACTAGCAGTCGATAATTTTTCTAAAAAAAAAATTAACGATCTGCTCTCACAGCACACTAGGATTGGAGGAGAGAAACGAAGTTGGAGAGCGAGAGAATGGTTCCAGGGGAAGGGAGGGGGTAAGGGGGCGCGTCG
>Ga0163149_10002192_pt1 | contig 24015 bp, 23 predicted proteins | sample OliLakLV19MP5G1_FD_148604 | JGI IMG/M metagenome (GOLD analysis project Ga0163149, IMG submission 148604) | Freshwater microbial mat bacterial communities from Lake Vanda, McMurdo Dry Valleys, Antarctica - Oligotrophic Lake LV.19.MP5.G1 | ecosystem: Environmental > Aquatic > Freshwater > Lake >...
CGCAGCCGCCCTCTAATGGGGTGAGGGTGCGCGTAGACCCTGCACTTCGGGAATCCCCCGTCGTTTGCCTGCACAACATCCTGAAGCGCCACGCCATGTGTTATGCGGAAAGTCTCACCGGCTGAAACACGAAACATCGCTGGATGGCGGTGGTCAGGCTCATCTCTCGCCCGGTCTGAAGATGTGGCACTTTGAACCGCAGATATTGCTAGAGCATTAATATCCAAACTAGACTGTGGAGCGGATACTCCTCAGTCTTTTGTAACCCATTATATGTCATATAAAATCAAGGGTTCTTTCTGAATTTCTTTATGTTAGGACTTTCGCTCACGCATTTACCCCACCCCTAAATCCCCTCCCCATTGCATGGAGAGGGGACTTCAAGATGCGTTTTTCTCCCCCTCTCCAAGTATTGGAGAGGGGGCCGGGGGGTGAGGTAAGCGAAAGTCCTGTATGTACAAACCTACCGGTTTTGAGGATGCTGGATACAGGGTATTTGTATCAATTAGACTTTAATTGTCTACGCTTCCACCAGAGACGGACAAAATACACCAAGACGAACATATCAACGGTATATTCTATAACTATAAATAACCCGCCAAAATGATCTACTTCCCAATAGCTAACAGGGCTTGAAAAACGATAGGTCCAGTTTAAGGGAAAGAAGATAAGCGGTCCGTCGACAGTATGTGTAAAAATATCGACAACGGTATGCAAGAGCATTCCTCCACTGAGCCAGAAGAGTAAGATTCCCCAACGGTAAGTATGCTTCACGGCAACATAGCCAATGCATAAAAGAACTAAATTGACCACTAACGAATGAAAAGTATTGTGTCCGACAATCCAGATGGGGTCGTTGAAGAACAGATCGAAGTGCAGATACTCCATCACGCTGTTATAGGGGTTAGCTGGAAGAGGGGAAAACCATCGATAGTAAACTTCATAAATCACGGTAAGTAGCGCAAAAGGAACATCGGGTAGTACCGAACCAACTAAAAGAGCTGCCGTCCGGCGCGGCATCATATCCTCTGGAAGTTTATGATTAATAAATGCCGTCATCAAAAGATGTGATATGGTCTGCATACTATTCTGTACCAATCCTATGCCAGTGGGATCAAACCAAGATTTTTACGCTCTAAATCATCCAATACAGCTATAATTTGCGCTGTTATGGTTCGTCTCATTCTACATCGTTTAGCTCATTCCCTTTGTTATGATTGTCAATTTTCAAAAATTAAACCGCATATTACTTGCTGTGAATTTGTATCCGCGGAAAACTATCCTGTAATTTCGCCCAGTCTTCGGTATCCCTTCGGTATTCCTTTTGTGCCAATCGGCAAAACAATCTTATATAGTATCTGCTGAGAGAGCGTGTTGCCGACTTCTGAGAAATTTCAAATTGGCAAGGGAAATTAAGTGCAACTTACCGTCGGATTGGCTTTCATAGCTGGATTAGTATCTTTTATTTCGCCCTGTGTGCTGCCACTTGTACCCGCCTATATTGGATATATGGGAGGGCGGGTCGCCCATACTGTGGCTCGAACAAAAGCCGCCGACACACTATCGGGAATAGGACTACAGAAGCGATTTAATACAGCCCTTCATGGTCTATTCTTTGTAACTGGATTTACGCTGGTCTTTGTTGCTATTGGACTGCTATCGACGGCTTTTATCCAGCAAATCGGCGGTGCCAATATCAATCTGATCACCGACATTATCGGGCGAGTAGGTGGTATTATTATCGTCTTTTTTGGTTTGCATTTCATGGGAATAATGCCAGCAGGTTTTGCCCGATTACGCGCTTACGAAGCAGTTCTCGACCCTATTTTGAGCAGTCTGTTGATTGCCCTTTTAGGAAGTGGTTTCATTTTGTGGGGCTTCTCTGGCACCCTCACATTGTGGGATTCCACCCTTTGGCAAACCGCTCTGTGGATCCCTGTAATGACTGTTTTTCTCCTTACCATATTCTGGCTATGGCTAGTTCTGGGTGGGGCTTTCATATCTCCCGGCAAATTCTGGATAAAAATCATCAGTGACCTTGAGCGTGTACTTTACAGCGATACCCGCCCACAAATAAATACTTCAGGCAAGCAGGGATATCTCAGTTCGGCATTAATGGGCGTTGTATTTTCGGCAGGATGGACACCATGCATTGGTCCTGTCTACGGCACAGTATTAACGATGGCTGCGAATGGTGGTGATATCCGAGAGGCTGGCATCTTGCTTACCGCTTATTCGTTTGGGCTTGGAATACCATTTCTGTTCACTGCTCTTATGCTAGACAGTATGCAGACACTATTGTGCCGCCTTCAGCGTCATATGCGAAAAATTCAACTTGTCAGTGGTGCATTTCTCATTCTTATCGGAATTACGGTTGCAAGTGGTCAACTGCAAAATCTTAGCCAACAATTTGCCGGACAGTTTGCCGAGTTTTCTATTGAACTTGAACAGAGTGTGATAGGGCTAGTGACCGGTGATAAGGATGCACAAGGTTCCACAAACCAGCTTATTTCACCAACCAACTCAATAGAGTCAGAAGCCATTTTGATTCCCACATCAACATCGTCAGAGCTAAATGTTGGTTTGGAGGTTGGCAATATCGCACCTGATTTTAATACCATGCTGGATACAGGTGCAGAGATCACGCTCTCCAGCTTACACGGACAAATCGTACTTATCAATTTTTGGGCGACATGGTGTGGTCCTTGCCGTCTCGAAATGCCAGAATTTCAGCAACAATTTCAACGGTATTCAGACCGAGGCTTCACCATTGTTGCTGTCAATAATGGTGAGACACTTGAAGATGTCATCGGCTTTCGTGGTGAGTTTGGCTTGACCTTTCCCCTGGCAATGGATGAGCAGGGAGAAATCCAAGACCTGTATGGCATTTTTAGCTATCCAAGCACGTTTGTTGTAAATCGAGAGGGTGTGATTGTTGCCCGACACTTTGGCTCCCTCACCAGTCAGCAAATCAGCGAAATGATCGAACCATTATTTGCTTCATAATTGCACCATAAAACCCTTAGAAAAACGTTTAGAGACGGAGATGAGATATGAGTAACCGTTTTTTCAGCAAATTTATGCGACCTGCCCTCCTATTCCTGGCAATGGTTATGAGTCTAATAATTCTAATGATTGGTAGGCTAAATGGTATGACCTCAGCACAATCAAGCTGTGATGACCCACCAATTGATGTATCTGGATTAACGCGCGTGTGGGACAAAACGGATTTCTGCCAACATCAGGAGGGTGTATTCGACGAAATTATCTCAGGAGGTGTAGGGCGTGATGGCATCCCCCCCATTGATAATCCGTCTTTTGAGTCGATTGATGAAGCCTCAACTTGGTTGCAGCCGCAATCGCCAGTCATTGCTTTTGAGATGAACGACATCGCCCGAGCTTACCCGCTGGCAATTCTCACACGCCATGAGATTGTCAACGATATTATCGGTGATACGCCTGTGGCAGTGACTTTTTGCCCACTCTGTAACAGCGCCATTGTCTTTGACCGACAGGTAGATGGACAGACGCTGCGGTTTGGTGTCTCTGGTTTACTTCGAAATAGCGACCTTATCATGTGGGATGATTTGACCCAGAGCTGGTGGCAGCAGTTTACAGGCGAAGGTATCGTCGGCATATATACAGGCAGGCAGCTTGTGATGCTCCCCTCTCAGGTCGTGAGTTTTGGCGCTTTTGTCGAACAGTATCCAGCAGGTGAGGTTCTTTCTCGTGACGATAGCCGCAGCTATGGGACTAACCCCTATGTTGGTTATGACAGTACCAGTAGTCCGTTTTTGTTTCGAGGTGAAGTTGATGATCGACTTCCGGCAACCGAACGTGTACTGGCAGGTCTAATTGGCGGAGAAGCGGTGGCTTTCCCATTTTCAACACTCACAACAGAAGTGGTTATCAACGACGCCATTGGTGATGTCCTTGTCGTTGCAATCTGGCAACCGGGGGCAACCAGCGCCTTGGATCAATCCAACATTGATGAATCACGCGATGTTGGTATGGCAGCACTCTATAATCGCAATTTCGATGGGCGGCTATTGACCTTCAGAGTAGATGAGATGGGCATGATTCGAGATGACCAAACTGACAGTGAGTGGAACATTTTTGGCACTTCGACGAATGGCGAATTGAGCGGCAGCCAGTTAGAACAGGAATTAGCCTTCCCGCATTTCTGGTTTGCCTGGGCAGCTTTCCGACCAGAGACGCTTATCTATGGTATGAATGACCAGTAGACAAGCAAATATCGAGCTATTCAAAGCGAGAGGTCTCCTAGTGAGCAAACGAGCCAAACGATAGGATCGTCGTACAGGTAGACACAGGGTGTCTCAGCCGCAAAAAGCAATCGCTATCACGGTCATAGCTTTGATGGTGGCAGTGGTCATTTTTATCATTGCCTCCAATTCAGGCTCTACCACTGCTGTTTCTAACCCATCCATAAACCGTCTCGAACTGGATCCAATTAAAGGAAATCCGGATGCACCTGTAACCATTATTGGCCGATAAATCTGGCAAGTTTCGATACGATATAGCGGGCATCATTGCCTACACCTCTCAGCGTTGCTGAAGCATGAGAACGCTGACCGAATAAGCCCGTATAAAATAAACCGGGTACAGCGGTGCTAATACCGCCGCGATGACAGGGATAACCACGCTCATCTAAAGCGCCGGGTAGTCCAGCCAGATAATCCAATCCAGGGCGATAACCTGTCGCAAAAATGACCGTATCAACTGATTCTCGTTTACCAGATGCCCAGATTACACCGTCTTCGGTGAAAGACTCAAACATTGTCATCTGGCGCGGGTTTCCCGTTTTGAGTGCTTGCCAATAGTTGCCTGTTTCTATAATGCGTTTTGTTCCTTTAAGCTCTGTCCACAAGCCCAGTGGCAGTGTATCGTATCGTGTTCCGTGTAAAAAGAAATGGATGTCTAAACCCAGAATACGCTTCGGCATAAACTGGAGCGGACGGCGTGTCGCCAGAGTCACGCCGGCTACTTGCGCCAATTCAACGGCGATTTGAATAGCGGATTCGCCTGCGCCCACCACAACAATACGCTGACTAGCATAGCGAGTAGTATCCTCGTAGTTATACGCATGGAGTATCTTGCCCCGAAATTTTCCACTGCCAGGAATTGAGGGATAATACGGTGTGTTAAATGGTCCACTTCCCGCAATCACTGTTTTAGTCGCATAAATATCATGGTTGGTGTGCAGCCTAAATCCTTCGGTACTGCGTTCTACCCGTTGAACCACAGTAGAGGGGATAACGGGCAAATTAAACAGATCCGCATACCTGCGAAGATAAGCGATCACTTCGTCTCGTGCCGGATAATGATCGGGATCACCGGGAAAATCCATTCCTGGCAGGGCAGCGTAACGGGCGGGTGAGAATAAGGTCAGGCTTTTAAAGTAATCCTGCCATGAGCCGCCAGGCTGGTTATGGCGATCAAGCAGAGTAAATTTCAGTCCAGTTTGTTTCAGGTAGTATCCCGCTGATAGACCTGACTGCCCGGCTCCAATGACAATACAATCCCACTGCATTCCACGCCTCCATCAATGCTGCTCAGGATCATCATAAAAGAGAGAGAGACAAGCACCTGCCTGATCCCTGTTAAGCTATCTGTATCACGGGGGGATTGTCCAAAGATGTTCTGGTGGAAGATATAATGTTACTGCGTCTCCTACACGAACTTGCATCGTGGTGGCATGAACAGTGATCTTTAAGCTGTTTGCGGGCAGGCAAACCAGGCAACGCCAGTGCGTTCCCATAAACTGCTGCATTTCAACAATGCCATGAAGTGGATTCGAAGATGGGGAGTCACAGAACTTTACATGTTCCGGGCGAATAGTCAATAGAACCTGACCCGGTGGGACTTGAATACTGGTTTGGAATGTACCGACTTCTGTCTGCATTAAATAACCATCCCAGTACCCCGGTATAAAGTTAACCCCACCGAAAAAGCGAGCAACCCGTTCATTGGAAGGGCGGGTAAACAACACATCCGGTGTGGCAAACTGTTCCACCTGCCCATCTCGCATCAGTGCAATCAAATCTGCCAGCACAACCGCGTCCTGCTGGTCATGGGTCACAACGATGGTTGTGATCTGGAAGGTTTGCTGAACCTGTCGAATCAAATCGCGCATTTCATCGCGTAGATGAGCATCCAGATTACTGAGCGGTTCATCCAGCAGCAGCACGCGCGGCTCAACGATGAGCGCCCGTGCCAGCGCTACACGCTGCTGCTGACCCCCGGAGAGCTGATGAGGACGACGTTTACCCACATCCGGTAGTTGAATCAATGCCAGCATGTCAGCAACTCGTTGACGAATGATTCCCGTATTGATACCATGCATCTTTAAACCAAAACCGATGTTTTGCTCAATTGTCATGTGGGGAAACAGCAGATGATTCTGAAAAACCATCACTGCACCGCGCTGTTCAGTCGGCATAGACATAACACTCTGACCATCAAATAACACATCACCCTCAGTGACTGGCAACAGCCCAGCAATGATTTTGAGCAGTGTGGTCTTCCCGGAACCAGACGCGCCCAGCAGTGCGGTAATCTTGCCCGACGGAATTTCCAACGACAGTTGATTCACAGCGGGATGCAAAGCCGCCGGATACTGTTTCCGTATTTGACTGAGTGAGACCTGTGTCATAAGCGAACCAATCCTGTCAGGGCGTTGCGGGCAAGTACCCGACTGGTGAAAATGAGTAACAGCAGGGTTGGTGCGGTAAACATCAGCGCCTGCACCGCAATCGTGGTGTTATTGCTGCCTGATGCACTCGAAAACAACAGGATTGGCAGCGTAATCACCCGCCCACTGCCGACAAGCAGCGTTAACAAATATTGACTCCATGAGATAAGAAAGGCGAATAACCCTGCCACCACTACACCGGGGAAAATCATAGGGAGGGTGATGTAGAGGAATACTGCCAGCGGTTTCGCTCCCAGTGTGCGTGCCTGCTGCTCATGGGAGATGTCATACGTGGCAAAAGTACCGGAAAGAACAAGTACAACATAGGGCAGTACGGGTACGAGATGTGCCACGGCAACCCCAATCCAGTTCCCGGTAAGACCCCAGCGCAAAAAATTCACAGTTAAACCCATACTGACCGCCAGCGGCGGTACAACGGCGGGCAATAACAGCAAGAATTCAAGCAACCGTTTACCGCGAAAGCGGTAGAGTCCCAAGGCACGCGCAGCAGGCAAGCCGAGCATGAGGGATATAAGTGCAACGACAGTGGCAATTAAGGTGCTGTTACCGAGCGCCTGAGTAAATTCCGATCCCGCCGAAAACAGCCGCCCCCAGGCATCGAAAGTCCATGTTTCGGGAAGTAGCTGTGGGAAAAACCACTGGCGGGCAAAAGCATTTAGCAGAAATGCTATCAGCGGTGCAGTTAATACCAGCCCGATTAGCCCCAGAGCAGCATAGGGCATGATTGTTTTTAATTTAGGCGTTCTGCCATGCCTCTCAGCCATAAATACACTCCAATGACCAGCGATATGATTAAAGCAATCAAAATACTCAACGCCATGGCCTGCGGGCGGGCATTCAAATCGGCATCCGTGAAAAGCCTGAGCGCTGTGACGGGTAAAGCTCGCGGAAAACGAACACCGACCAGTGCCGGAATTTCATAGGCTCCAAAAGTGAAGGCGAACACAATCAGTGAGGCTGAGAGCAGTGAGGGTGTAATCAACGGCAGAATGATATAACGGAAGCGCTGCCAGAAGTTTGCCCCCAGATTACGGGCGGTAATATCGTATGAATCACTGATTGAACGTAGAACGCCCAAGAGAATTATCCCGATGAAGGGCGTTTCTTTCCACACGTAGGCGATAATAATCCCGATACCATTTGTGTCTCGTACCAGAACTGGGAAATCCGATGGCGTATGTGTTAACCCAAGTGCGGCTGTCCCTCTGGAAAGCAAGCCACTCTGGGAGAGCAAAAACAGCATTCCCACTCCGGCAACCAGATGCGGTACGGGCAGGTTAAACTGGAACAAGAAAGTCCATAAACGGGTACCGCGCACTGTATGGTAGATGAGCAGCGCAACGATCACCGCAAGTACAGTGGAAATCAGGGTACTCGCGGCGCTAATCCAGAGCGAAAACGCCAGCCCTGACCAGAACACTTCGGCATATTCTCTCGAAAATAAAAGGCTTGTGTAGGCATCAAGACTCAGGCGGTATTGCCCGATCAAAGGCTGCCAGCCGAGGCTTTGTAAAATACTGTATGCCAGTCCACCGCCAAATAACACCAGCAGTACAAGGACTGCCGGTGCCAGTAAAGCAATAAGCTGCCAGCCAGACGGCTTACTTTCGGAGGACATTCGCCTCCCAGTCCGTTTCGATGATGCTCTGCGACTCTGGGGCCATGTCTGGCGCGAATGCCGCTGCCAACAGGGCTGGATCCGCTGCTCCATCCCCTAGATCAACAAAAGCCTGTTCCAGAATAGCCTGATCTGTATCATCAACACGGTTAATGTCGATAGCATAGCCCAGTCCAAAGCCAGTTTCCGGGCGAATATGTCCTGCCTGACGATCTGGACGCAGCAGCAGATTTGCCAGAACCAGCGCTGCCGCTTTATTGGTAGCATTATTTGGAATAGCAACGTAGTTATAATCGCCAATGGAATACTGCTCAAAAGTGAAAGCCCGCGAAGTATCGGGGATAAGACCCGCTGTAATGAGCGGCCCTGCGCCGGCGACAGCCTGCGTCATGGCAAAATCAACCTCACCATTGGCAAATAGCTGTGCCAGTTCATTCTCATTCGCTGGATACGTTTCACCGCTGCGCCAGAGATTTGATTCCCAACCATTCAGATAATCCCATAATTGTGGTGCCCATTCAGCGTACAATTCAGGGTTCCACTCACCGACCCACTGTTCATAACCGCCGCTGATGCTGTAGAGAACTTCTTTGACGAAGCGTGTCCCCATGAAACCACCGGTTCCGGGTGCGATATAAGTGAAGCGTCCTGGGTTTGCCTCAATCCATGCTGTGAGTTCATCAAAATTATGAGGCAGATCATCTGCACTCATACGGGCAGAATCATAGATAAAGTGAAGTTGTGCGCTCGACCAGGGGCTTTCATAGCCTTCAACGGGAACCCCAAAATCGTAAGCAACAGCAGGGTTTTCCCAATTGACCAGCGTGCTGTTGGGAATCGTCTCCGCCCAGGGTCCATACAGTAAATCAGCCTGCCGGAGGGTGAAGAAATTCTCGCCATTGATCCAGATCATATCGACTGCACCGCCTTCGGTTATCCCGGCTTCGGCTTCAGTCAGCACTAGGTTAATGGCATCAACCGTATCCGCCACTGGCACCCGATTCAGGGTAATGCCATATTCCTCTTGCAGCACGGTGCCATAAAACTCATCCACAAAGGTATTGATAGCGTCCGATCCACCCCACATATACCAGTTCACGGTTGTGCCGCGTGCCTGCTGCAAGACATCATTCCAGTCCGTAAACCCTGGCGGGGTAGGGGGTACATCTTGCTGTGCCCATACGCTTCCCGTCATAACCAGCATCATCAAAATAATCACAAGTTTTAGATGTTTCATACCTTTTCCTTTAGTGTAAATTTCGTACTGACCAGATAATATGTTGAAAGGTAGTGGTAATGACCAACAGACCCAGGGTCATAAACAGAAGCGTCAACTGAGTGGGCAGCAGGAAGAAGAGGCTGAAGAATACAATTGCCTCTGTCCCTTCAATGATGCCTCTGGGCATCGTAATCGTCGTGAGTTCGCCGCGCTGTTTCGCTCCCTGTTTACGCTGTTCGAGGATCGCTGATAGATATAGGAAGGCGGCGGCATTCACATAAAAGGTTCCCAGCAGAAAAGCCAATATCACCAGCAGATCGATACTCGGTTGGTGCATTGTCAGCGCAAAGGGAATGATCGTATACATGGCAAAATCGACCAGCGTATCAATATATCCACCGAGATCAGATTGTTTGCTACATGTTCGGGCGACAACGCCATCCAGCCCATCCAGGAAACGATTCCCAAGCCAAAAAACCAGTCCCAGACTATAATTTCCCTGTAAGCCAGCCAGTGCTGCTAACAGCCCAATCCCACCGGCAGTCAGCGTAATCGTGATCGGGCTTACGCGGTCACCGATCATTTCCGCAGCAGGCGTTAACAGCGCATCCTTTGCCCGCCGTAGCACATCATCCATCATGGCAGTAAGTTGACCACCTTTTTGAGTAGCTTCCCCAAGGTACTCCCAAACAGTTCGCTCACAAGCAATTTTGACATCGCTTTATGAGCCACATCTGAGTAGGTAGGATAAGGATGCATAACGCCAACGAGGGTACGCAGACTGATTTTTTTCTTAATGACCAGTTCATATTCAATAATCATCTCGCCTGCCCGATCAGCCACAACGGTTGCGCCCAGTAGATCGCCACTACCTCGATAAACTAGCTTAATGAAACCTTCCGTATCATCTTCGGCTACCGAACGGTCACCCATTGCCATTGGCAGGGAAAAGACCTTGACTGCCTCACCATATTGTTGGCGGGCTTCGGCTTCGGTTAAGCCCACATGAGCGACTTCGGGATCAGTAAACGTGACCCACGGCAGCACTGACTCGTGTCCGTTGGCTTTTCCGAAAGGGAGCAAGGCATTACGCCCGGCTGCCGCACCTTGAAACCCGGCGTAATGCGTGAATTTGGGTCCGGTGGTCACATCACCAATAGCATAAATATGCGGAATATTCGTCTGTAACTGTTTATTGACAGCAATACCCTGCTTTGTATATGCCACGCCCGCCTTCTCCAGATCCAGTGTATCGATATTGGGTGTACGCCCGACTGCCACCAGCAGCATATCCCCCTGAACTTCCTGCCCGTTTTTGAGTTTGAGGACAATGCTGGTGCCTGCCTGTTTGACTTCCGTTACCAGTGTCTCAATGATTTCGATGCCTTCACCGGCAAAAGTGTTTCGCAGCACCTCAACGGCTTCTGGCTCGTCACGCGGCATAATCTGATCGCCGATAATCGTGACCTGTGTACCTAAACGGGCATAAGCCTGCCCCATCTCCATGCCAATGGGACCCGCCCCCATAATCAGCAAATGTTCTGGCAGGCGGTCATTATCGAAAATTGTGGCATTGGTTTGGTAAGGTACTCCATCAAGACCGGGGATCGGGGGAATGGCAGCCCGTCCACCTGTGGCGATAATGAACTTTTTTGCCTGTATCCGACGTTCATCCACCTGAACAGTTTGAGCATTGATGAATTTTGCATCGCCAATGATAACCTCAATACCGCGTTTCGCAGTTTCTTCGGGTGTTTCGTGTTGATAAACCTCCTGGATAACATGCCGCAGGTGATCCCGCACCACCCCCATTTCTACTACCGGCTCATTGACAGTGATCCCATATTTGTGGGCAGTACGAATGCTTTGAACGACCTTTGCGACCTTCAATAATGCTTTGCTGGGAACACAGCCTGTCCAAGTGCAGTCGCCTCCCAGTCGTTCACGCTCAATTAGGGCAACTTTCTTGCCAAGTTCTCCTACCACTGCTGATGCTGTCAAACCCGCTGCGCCACCACCAATTACAACGACATCGTAAATTTCACTCATGATTTCTCCTCCAGGTTGACAACAGCCACCTGCCGCTGCTGGTAGCGATTCAATATGCGCGAAAGCATGATACTGGCAATCAGAACGATCACTGAAAACGCCAGGACAGCCGGGTTCAACGAAAGGTCACCCTTAGTTAAATCACCCTCGATAGATGCGCCAATGCCGACGAAAGACAACGTTCCTGCCAGATTACCCAGTGCCGTCGCTAAAAAGAATACCAGAAATGGGATCCGTAAACTTCCTGCAAGCAGACTGACAGCATCATAAGGCAGATACAGCAGACGCATCATCAGCACCGCCTGGAATGGGTTGCGTTGCAGCAAACGAATGAAACGTTGAATGGTCGATTCAATCTGAGCGGGTTCTCGTTCTTCAGATGAAAACCAGCGACCAACAACATATGGAAAAACCGATGATGCTGTTCCAGCAAACAAGACATAGGCGAAACCGGGCCAAATACCAAATACACTTCCACCCAGAATCGTTAGCAGGGAGGCTGGAAAAAGGATCAAGGGGCGAATGAGATAAACCAGGATATATAAGAGCGGTCCAAACCACGATTCGCGAAGCAGAACACTGAGTTGATTGGCGAGATCGGCGAAAGTAAGCTGGCTTGCCTCCATATACTGGCGAGCAGCCAGTATGATAACTAGCCAAAAACCAACCGCGATGACAGCTGTACGATGCGCTTTGATCCATGCCCATAACGAACTGACAATGCCTTGCCTAGATAGTAATGTCATCATCTGCCTTTGTCGCTTCATTCACAATCCCGTCAACTGTACTCGAACCCGACAGCATTCAGAACCAAAGAAACACCGGACAAATGCCGAAGATTATGAGCCTATAGAACCTTTGTATTCTTCGGCATTCTTTCGGTCATTGCTTTGTCCAAAACCTCTCGATTTCAACTATTGTTATGCTGTTCTAAGATAACCATTTTGCACGATAAAGAACAGGGAGTAATTAAAGATGTATTTTCAACGAGGTCGCTGGTTGATTGCCATAATGGTGCTGCTGATTTCAGGTTGGTCATTAAATCGACCAGCCTATGCCCAAACGGAAGCTGTCACCGCCAGTGTTATTGGGGTAACCGATATGGACGGAGTACCCGACGGGATGGAGCAAATCTGGTATGCAGCACATGGCTATGCTACCATGATTATGGGTGGCGGCGGTACCGACGCTGTTACGGTTAATCTTCAGGGACTCATACCGGATGGACTGTATACCCTCTGGTGGGTGAACACTGACCCCTCGATGAGCATGGGAGCAGCAGGTGGTCTGCCTAACAATGAATTCAGCGCTGATGAAAACGGCGCTGCCTTTGTGACAATTACTGTTCCCTCGGACAATAATTATCAGACACTGGTCGTGGCTTATCATGCCGACGGGCAAACACATGGCGATAATCCGGGTCGGGCGGGTTCGGAAACATTCAGCCACCTTGTTGGTGCATTTCCAGGACCAAGCGGCATTGTTCGTAACGGTACATTGGCGTTAGGCGCGGTAGATATGGATGGCGTACCAGAAGGGTTGAATACAGAAGCCTGGCTAGCTGCTTCTGCCTATGTTTCGATGACACGGGGTCTGAATGGCGACGATACAGTGGTTGTTCACGCCCGGAATCTGGTGCCGGGTGGACTGTATACCCTCTGGCGTGTCAACAATATGGGGAATGTGCTTACCATGTCGATGGGGCCGGCTGGAGGACTTCCTGCCAATGAATTTGTGGCAGCGGAAGATGGGAGCGCAACGCTTGCCATTAAAGTCCCATCCGACAACAATTATCAAACGCTGGTTGTTGCGTTCCACGCTGATGGCGTAACACACGGCGATAACCCAGGACAAATGGGGTCGGAGACATTCAGTCATCTGATGGGTGGTTTCCCCGGTGCCGGTGGTATGTCCATGAGTCGGGCTGTTCAGCTTACTCCGACTGATATGGATGGAGCGCCAGCAGAAGGTTGGCTAAATGCCAGTGCGATTGCTGGTGTCAGCATGGGTACAGACGGTAACGATACGGTTGTTATTTACGCCAGTGATCTGGTTCCGAACGGTTTGTACACACTCTGGTGGGTCAACAACATGGGCAATATGCTTACTATGAGCATGGGTCCCGCCGGTGGACTTCCCGCCAACGAATTTAGCGCTGATGCAAATGGTAACGCTGTTATTGCTATCACCGTACCGTCAACTAATGATTATCAGACGCTGGCAATCGCATACCATGCGGATGGACAAACGCATGGAGATAATCCTGGACGGGCGGGTTCGGAAACATTCACGCATCTTATGGGTGCCTTCCCGGGTCCGGCAGGCGCGGCTATGGGCGGTATGTAATTCACATCGCATTTTTAGGGCATCCCATCCATTCAAACTGGGTGGGGTGCTCCACATCTTTATAACCTCAGTTTTGGATAGCGTACTTTGATTAACTTTTATGATGTCCTCATCCCCCGACCCCTTCTCCATTGCATGGCGAAGGGGAGAAAAACGGTTCACAATGGTTCTTTAAGTCCCCTCTCTACGAAGTGGGGTGGGGATAGAATGAAAACACTATCCGAAACTCAGGTTTTATATGATGACTGTGCGTTTTTCTGCTGTCGTTTTCCCAAAACAATCCCCAGCAGATAAACAAGCATGAGGATATCAAGCAGGTGCTCTATGGGAGCAATAAACCATGCACCATGACGACGATCCCAGTAACTGATAGGACTTTTGAACCGTAATTTCCCGTCAATTGGAAAAAGGACAAGCGGTCCGTCATCATGGTGGGTGGGAATATCGATTAGGGTATGAATCCCGCAGCCCACAGCAAACCAGAGCAGTGTCCACCCCCAGGTTTTGTGCCAACTGCTCCCTGCCACATAGCCTAACATCATCAAACAGACAAGCAGCAACGGAGCATGGAGTAAATTATGGCTAATAATCCAGACTGGGTTGCTGAAAAAGATACTATTGAATTCTTCCCCACACCAGACGCTTTCTGAACCAGCCAACCGACGCTTAATGAGGAATTGCCCGGTAAGAATGCCTAAAGCAATATCCGGGGCAAAAGCGCCGACTAAAAAAGCGCGTGAATGCACAGGTACATGCGGCTGTGTTTGGAGCTTCTGGTTCAGTAGCGCTGTTAAGATGATATGAGAGTACGTCTGCAAAGGCTTAGCTCATTTCCAGTGAAATTGTATCCAAAAGTATTAGGACTTTCGCTCACGCATTTACCCCACCCCTAAATCCCCTCCCCATTGCATGGAGAGGGGACTTCAAGATGCGTTTTTCTCCCCCTCTCCAAGTATTGGAGAGGGGGCCGGGGGGTGAGGTAAGCGAAAGTCCTGAGTATCTAACTTATTCGAGATTCCGAGGAGGTATCAAACGATACCCAATACTGCGAATAGACTCGATATACAAAGGTTGTTCTGGAGCGACGGCAAGTTTTTGTCTGAGATTACGGATATGCGTCCCGATAATCTCCTGAGCTTCCTGTCGCATACATGTATAACCACAGGCATCCCGAACTAGAGTTATATAGTCAATGGTTTCTCCGGGGAATCGGGCAAACTTTAGCAATAGGCGGAATTCGGTTGGGGTCAGGTTCAGGCGCTGTTGATCCAGGTTAGCAGTATAACTGGTTGTATCGAGGGCAAGCGATCCACAAGAGATATTACGGGATGGCTGTACCAGAGGAATGCTTTCGGACTCATTGGACATAACGCTTGAAAAATGTGCAGCGAGTTGTTCAATGCGATCACGGCGCTGCTCACGTTGGCGTCCGCGTAACCCTGCCTCAACCGCTGCCACAAGTTCTTCGTTCTTAACCGGTTTCAGCAAATAGTTTGCAGCCCCATGCCGCAGGGCAGTTACGGCTGTATCGACGGTGGCATATCCGGTGAGCAAGATGACGGCCATTTCAGGGTAACGGGATTTTGCTTCGGTTAACAAGCCTACGCCATTCAAACGATCCATACGAATATCGGTGAGTAGCAAATCTATGGGATGGAATTCAAGCAATTTGAGTGCCTCCAAACCATCTGCGGCTGCCACCACCTCGTAGCCTTCGCGCTCAAGGATACGCACTAAGAAATGGCGAATGGTCGCCTCGTCATCCACAATCAATATATGTGCTCTCGCCGTCATAGCACTGCTCCTCCTGTGGTAGTGTTACTATAAAATGCGTCAGTTCGCCTGGAATACTGGTAACACTGATGTGTCCGTGATGGCGCTGGATAATCTCCCGTGAAATGGCTAACCCTAAGCCAAGACCCCGTGCTTTTGTGGTAAATAGAGGCTCAAATAAACGCGGCAGGTATTCAGCCTGAACCCCGCAGCCGTTATCAATGACACTGACCAACACCTGCTGACTGGAGTGCTGTGTCTTCAGAATGATATAGCCCCCGGCTACTGACATCGCCTCAGCAGCATTCAAAACCAGATTAATTAACACCTGTTTGATTTGATTGCTGTCACCACAGGTTGTCGATAAATTATTTTCTAATTCCAAACGTAGCTCGACATGGGTTTCCTGCAATTTTTTTCGCATCAAGATGCGTATACTTTCACATATCGCGTTGAGATCAAGTGGCAGATAGGCGTAGGCTGCGGGTCGATGAAAATCAAGCATCTGTCTGAAAATCGTCTGGATCCGTTCCAGCTCGTTCTGGATAACCAGTAGATCATCACGCACATGGACTATATGCCCGCTTTCCAATTCTGAAATTGCCAGCCCTAGCCCGCTTTGAATCGCCTGAAAAGGATTATTGATTTCATGGGCAAGCGAACCGGCAAGCTGTCCAATTACCGCCAATTTTTCAGACTGAATCAAGCGAGTCTGAGCCTCACGTAACGCGGCGGTTCGTTCCTCGACCTTCACCTCCAAAGATGCTGAAAATTGCCTCTCAAGTGTGAGTAAGCGATCAATCGTCATCTGCTGCTGTTCAACTGCTCGCAGAAGGTGTTCCAGACGCTCTCGTTCTGCAACCAATTCGGTGTGTTCACGATCTGCCTGTTCAATACGGGTCATACTCCACAGTGCCCGGGTTGTTGCTCGCACAAACTCAGGATGGGTAGTTGCCAGAGATGAGGGCTGAATTTGATTCGACAGGTCATAGATATAGGCTCCAATGTGATTGGCATCCGGTGTATTGAGTGGCAGGTAGAAGATGCTTGGCTCAAGACAATGGGTATCAAATGGATTCTGGTGATAGGCTTGTAATGCCATTCGGAGGGCATCACGTCTGAACTGAGCTACCAGCCAATTATTTCCATGCACGAACACATCCCCGATGACATAACGCTCCAAATCAGCATCCCACAGGAGTAGTGCACCGGCACAGGGATCGACCAGAGCATCAAGAGCTGCCACACCCAACGCGGCAGTCTCTTCCAACGTGGAGGCAATCATCATCTGCAACAATCTGTCTTGATAATCCTGGTTCATGGCTCCCCCACCTGACCTGGAAACACGCACGCACCTACGGAACACTCATAATGCCCGGAAAGTTGACCTTTAAGACGCGCCAGTACGCCATGACTGCGGAAGCCTAGAAATGGTTTATCGCCAAGTTCATCCTGAACCGCCGCCCGTTGTTGTTGATAGGTGTTTTCCAAAACCATCGCTGTCGACATGCAGTCAATAAACAATGCGCCTGATAGGTTTTCGCTGTCCAATCCGGCTTTGGCTTGCTGGATGGCACGCCGTGCTGCCGTCACCATCGCAGCTGGTTGCATCCCTAAAATATGAACCAGACTATTGGCAGGAGGGGGCGATGTCATACGTAACGCACCGTCTGCATCAAACCCCATCACTAGGCTAACTTTGCAATCGCCTGACTGACAAATGCCAATCGGATGATGTAGCAGAAATTCTGTGGGTAAATCCTCTGCCAGGTTCATTCCCTGTTCTACAGCAAAATCCTCATACACTTCTTTGGCAGGTCGTCCATCAATTTTAAGCACGCGATGTTCGTCGACCTTTGTAATGCGATAAGGTCCAGTCATTGGAATCCATCCGTTTGCCAGGGCAGCTCCCAACGGATGAGTGCTAAGGATTTCTGCGCCCGCCAATCCAGCACGAAACAGTCGTTTATTATAAAACAGCAGGGGTAGACGGGGTGGAGCTGGGATCGTCGGGCTGGGTCCCCCCATGATATTATACAGCATGGCTGTTTCCTGAATTGCCTGATCAATGAGGCGATTCAAACTCGTTGAGGTATCATCAGGGAACAACATCAGTGTGCGGTGATGATACACACTCCGCAACCCATCTTCAGTTCTACCGCGCAACTTGCCTAATAATGATCCCATACGAAGAAAGCGCTTCTGATAACGCAAGGGATGAAAACGGATATTATCATGCCGTATCAGCATCAATCCGGCACCATCTTCAACATAACCAGCTTGCGAATATTCTCCGGCTGAAGTGGCACCAATAAGGGGTATGTTGCCTAAGACACTGTGAACCCCTTTTAGTACCTGGATTGGCTGAGGGTGAGAAACAAACAGAAAAGCGAATGATACTCCCCCTTCCTCTATATTTGACAGGGCTGTCCGCGCGACTTCCCGTCCACACTGCTCGCCATTGACATGATTGTTCAACGCGACACTGATGGGTGTTTTCAACAAGCTGCTCCCTAGCTTAACTGGCATTATTCTTTCAGTTTACGACAAACAATAAACGGTTGTGCGTCTTCTTCGGTCACTCTTTGGTGTTTCCGAGGTCTTCGCTTTGTCTCGAAAGTATATAGATCGAGTAAAGTCGAAAAGAAGTTCTGCAAGTATGCCCTGTGATTTATGGGGTCGTGATTCTGCTCGGTCTCCTCATGATCGCTGGTCGCAATTCTTTCAGTCGCATGACGACATTACAAGTGCCCGTGCTAAGAAATCTCTATGCAACGGCTTATGTCTACGGCTTGCTCCTTGTACCGATGACATTACTCTGTATTGTACCGGATCACTCATCACCAGTGCTTTTGTGCTGGGGGCTGGGAACATTCTTCAGTTGACGGATGGTTTGCTCTATTTTTTGTTTTTTGGCTTGGGCTTCGGCTGGCTACTCGTGCTGCTTCCCTTCGCGGTGATGAGCTTTCAACGCCAGTTTACAGGTTGGTTGACACAACATCACCGCTTGTTAACGCGCATATCGGGTACTCTGCTTGTAATGATCGGCTGTTTGGTATTTGGGTAGAGGTCATCCCCAATCTATAATCTGTTCGGGAGTGTGCATAAGGCAAGTGGAGCTATTTTACATTGTTCACCCGCCTTCTTTCGTTTTCTCTGGTACATATAGGCGGATAATGGGGTAGATACCTTGAATATTGTTGCTTTTCAACCGGGCATTAGCCTGCTTTCAAAGTGATATCGCCCTAATGAAAGGAAAAAGAGCATGGCGCGTGTTCTAGTCTTTGACGTAAATGAAACACTGCTCGATCTGAAAGCACTCGACCCACATTTTGAGCGTATTTTCGGGGATCGCACTGTGCGGGGATTGTGGTTCAATCAATTCATTCAATCCGCTCTAGTCACCATCGTCACAGATGCCTATACACCTTTTGGGCAGATCGGTATGGCGGCGCTAGATATGGTCGCTGCACGACGTGGCATCATTGTGAAGACGGAAGATAAACAAAGTATTGCTCAAACGCTTTCCCATTTACCTCCCCATGCAGAAGTCAAGGAGGGACTTCAGCGTTTGAAGGATGCCGGAATGCGCCTTGCAGCACTGACTAATTCCACATTACAGGTGGCAGAAACGCAGTTGACTCATGCGGGATTACGTGACTTGTTTGAACAAGTATTCTCGGCGGATGAGGTCAAGCGGCTGAAACCCGCACCGGAACCATACCAGATGACTGCTGAGAGAATGGGCGTATCCATTCAGCAAGTACGCTTGGTAGCAGCACACGCCTGGGATATTGCGGGCGCAATGCGTACAGGCTGCGCTGGAACATTCATTGCGCGCCCCGGTGCCGTTTTAGATCCTTTATCACCGAGTCCAGATATCATCGGCGCTGATTTAAGGGAAGTAACAGAACAAATCATACAAGTGGAACGATAATCGAAATGCTGGAAAACCGTAATGAGTGGTCTGCAAAATATAGCCACGGACGGCTAAGGCATACCAAGAGACGGGATATTCTGTTCAGAAACGGCAAGAGAGTGGACGAATGGGTCAGTTTGTCCGTAAACCCAGAATATCGGCGATATCCAGTGACAAAATGAGACCATTTCCGGGTAAAGTCAAATCACCCAGAATCGCAACGGTTTCTGCCGATAGTCTGGCAGCCAAATCATCGTCTACCACCGAAACAAGTAAGTGGGTATCGACTTTCTTCCCACGCAGCAGTGTTGCCAAGGACGGAATGAGCGGTAAATCGTCGTGTATTTCCAACTTCTTTTGTAACCGACGCAGACCATGTCCTTCCAGAATAGTGACACCCGTTGCCCCAACCGTCTGCCAGGCAGTTGCCACCTGGAATGTTTGCTCTGTTTGTGCCGTAATAAGGATGACCAGTTTCATAGCGTTATTCTCCTTCAGTTACACTTACTGTCTGTGTTGAATTAGACGGTGCTTGCTCTTGCGATTTGGCGAAAGACCAGCGAACCAGCGGTGGGGTTATGACGGTTGTAACCAGAACGACCAGCACAACAGCGGCAAAGGTTTCTTCGCCGATAATGCCATTGCTGATACCCAGCGCTGCAACGATCAGCCCGACTTCGCCCCGGCTAACCATCCCAATGCCTAACCGTAAGCTGCTGAGTCGGTTAAACCCTGTGAGTAAACCACCTGCTCCGGCGCCGATGATTTTACTCAGGATAGCGCCCAATGTCAGCAGGAGTGCAAAGGGGAGAATGGTGGCATCCAGTAAACGCAGATTTGCCTGAAGCCCAATGCTGACAAAAAAGATAGGGACAAACATCCCATAATTGATGGTGTACAGTCCTTCTTCGATTTTCTCCTTAATCTGGTGTTCAGAACGACCTAAACAGATACCAGCAATGAATGCCCCGGTAATGGCAGCAACCCCGCCAAAAAACTCAGCGGAAACACCCAGCAGAAGAGCGGAAACAACCGCCACAATAACTACGCCTGCCGAGATTGAGGTCTTGCTCACTCGTTTAGCAATCCATGGTAGCACAAACCAGCTTACTCCACTGGCAATCGTCAAAAAACCGACTAGACGCACGATCACTTCTAGGACAGATCGGCTCTCGGTTGCCGATGATGTCTCCTCTGGACGAATGGCAATAAATAAAGACATCAGCAAGATGACCAGCACATCATCGACAATTGCACCAGCCAGCAGTGCCAAACCTTCACGACTGTGCAGCACGTCGAGTTCAATCATCACCTGAGCGCTGATGCTCACGCTGGTCGCCGCCAGGATTATGCCGATGAACACCGCTGTTTCACTGGTATAGCCGAAGACGAGAGCAATGGGAGCAATGATCACAATCGGCGCCATGACACCGATTGTCCCCGCAGCAAGAGCAGTCCATCCGACGCGGGTCAAGCTGGCTAAATCAACCTCTAATCCGGCTGAAAACATCAGCAGGAGTACCCCAATTTCGGCAAATTCAATCACGGTATGTTCAACACTGGTGCCAGTTGGAAACAAAGCTCCGATATGGAGCAGGTTAATCACTGACGGACCCATTATAACCCCGGCAATGAGTTCACCTAACACAGCGGGTTGACCGAAGCGCGTGGCAAGATAGCCAAATATTTTGGCAATGGTGATCAGGATGCCAAGTGCAAAGAAGAGTTGAATCACTTCGCTCATCTTTTTTGCCTTTCACAACTTGTGCGAGAGTGGGAAGATGCATCTTATCAAACCTGGAATGGCAAAGATAGGAAAATCGCCGGGGTGAAAAGCGATTTATGTAAGTTGCCTATAAAATTCAATTAGCAGCTTGTGGGTTTATACTTTCGTCTGCTATTTCTGCGCGATAACTGCTGAGAATAAGTAGTTTAGGACAGGCAAGTGATTCTCATTCCATACTATTCAGGTGAAAAGTAGGCATCTCCTTCCCTGTGTTGATATACAAGGCTATAAGTAACAATGCGAAGGAGGCAAGAACTCTGTTAGACACAAGTCTTCAAACAATTTTTTAAAACGAAAGAGGAAAGCTGATGAATAGCATTACTCAAGTGGAGCAGGGATTCATCGAATACCGCATTATCGGCCAAGGACCAACGCTGCTGGTGCTCAATGGTGGACATACTAACTGCGACTCCCCACTTGGACATGAGCAGTTTTTACTGAGACAGGGATACCAGCTTATCATTCCCTCACGCCCTGGCTATGGCAAGACACCCTCTTCCACTAGCAACACCGCCGAAGCCTTTGCCGATGCACTCTTAGATAAAAAGTTGATGAAACATCTTTCGTGTAAATTCTGGTCTGCGAAAGCACAACATCATTTATCTTTGTGACTACGATGTGTTGACCTTACCACCATTTGCAGAACTCATTAATACGGTTAACTCGCCAGTAACGGAGGGATCGGCAACAATCGTGAGGAGATCACCTATTTGCAACTCGGTGCTCCCGTGGGGGACAATAAGCCTGCCATTTCTCCGAATGGCTGCCACAGTACTCTCAATCGGCCAGTCTACCTCGGATATACACTTGCTAGTAACAGGAGCGTTTTGTTCGATATAGACTTCTAAGATGTGTGCCCCAGTCAAGGTGTTTAATCGTATTCGTTCAGCCATATGTTGATCTTCTAACTTGTGTGCAACAGCTATGTTATAGGCACGCAGGATGCCATGCCTGCCGATTAAACCCACAACTTCTCGTGTACCACGTCGAACAACAGGGACACGTCCTACATCTTTGGCACTCATGACCCGGATTGCTGTCCAAAGTACATCCTCAGGAGTGATGGTAACGACATCACGAGCGCATATGTCGCCAACAGTGAGATGTTTATCACCATTCTGAATATAACCGCGTTGCAAATCGGACAAGGTGACAATTCCAGACAACAAACCACCGCCATCAACCACGCACAGCGAATTGCTGCGGTACCTCCGCAGTGTATCTCTCAGTTCTAGCAGGCTGGCATTTTCAGGAATCTTTGGTGCGGGGGTAAGCATCGCCTCACCTACCAAAACACCCTGCATGAGATCGATCTCGCGCCCTTGCGGAAGCCGAATACTCTGACGCAGCAGACCCAGTGAATAAATGCCGGAAGGCTCCAATCGTTCAGCAATATAAACACAGATAACCGTAGCCAGCATGATCGGGAGGATTAAGCGATAATCATTGGTCAGTTCAAACACCAGCATGATGGCTGTAATGGGCGAGCGGACGACACCAGCCATCATCGCTGCCATTCCTGCGATAGCGTACATTTGAGGATCGCCCATTGACGATCCCGGGAAAATTACATTGATGAAGCGCCCATAGAAACTGCCCAGCATGGTCCCAACGAAGAGTGCTGGAGCAAAAATTCCTCCCACAAATCCCCCTGCCATGCTAATCGTCGTCATCAGCATTTTGAATCCTGCCAATGCCAACAGCATAACGGGTACAAAAGCGACTTCTCCGCTGAGAACTTCGCTCATCGTTTCACGTCCCGTGCCCATAATCTGGGGCAAGAAGATGCCAACGAACCCAACTAATGCTCCTGCCAAAGCGGTTTTGACCGGACGCGAGAGATGGATATGGTGATGCCATAAATCATGCTGCCAGTACACTACCCGCACAAACAGCACAGAGATCCCTGCCAACCCGATGCCGAGGGGAATAAAGAGGGGGATTTCCAGCGTGCTTCCAAATGTGTAGTTGAACGGTCCCATTTCTACGGCTGGATTGACAGCCTGGGTAAAAGCGGCAGAGACTACCGCCGTGAGAACAACCACGCCAAAGGACTGGCTTTCAAAAACCCCATTGAGAATGACTTCCAATGCGAAAAACACGCCCGCTATCGGTGCTTTGAAAGCCGCTGCAATAGCACCGGCTGCCCCTGCTGCGACCAGGATACGAACATGTTCTTCAGACAAGTGCAGTTTTTGACCGAACCAGGAACCGAGATTAGCACCGATTTGTACACTGGGATCTTCTGGACCTATCGATGCGCCAGCGCCAAGCGAAAGCGCCGATGCAATCGCTTTAAAGGGCTTACTCTGTTAACTTCTGCTATAATTACTAGCGGACAATCCCAGCAAGAATTCGTAGAGAATAGACTGTGATAATCGTGATGCGTTTTAAGCATCTGTAAGAGATTAGAGAAAGCAAGTCATATAGAAGTGGAATTTAACTTACTTGGTGTTGAGCAAATCATCATCTTCTTTTTGCTGGTGATTGCGATCACAACCTGGATCAGCAACAAACTACCCATTCCCTATACCGTTGGGCTGGTGGTGGCAGGATTGATCTTGACGATCAT
>Ga0163149_10002193_pt1 | contig 24010 bp, 24 predicted proteins | sample OliLakLV19MP5G1_FD_148604 | JGI IMG/M metagenome (GOLD analysis project Ga0163149, IMG submission 148604) | Freshwater microbial mat bacterial communities from Lake Vanda, McMurdo Dry Valleys, Antarctica - Oligotrophic Lake LV.19.MP5.G1 | ecosystem: Environmental > Aquatic > Freshwater > Lake >...
CATAATTATTTGATTATCAATTAGTTATATCGTTATTTATTAACAATTTGATTTTTAGAACTCCCCTAAATTAAAAGCAACAAAAAATCCTATGAAGACAAAACTCAACATGAAACAATTAGCTGTATTAAGCTTTGTTACAACATTAAAACAAGACGAAAAGCAAACCGCTATTGGCGGCAAACCAACTGCTTATGGTTTATATGCTGCCGCAACAGGAGGGGCAATTTGTTCTATGGATTGTGGTTTTGAAACGCATAATCAATGGTGTCCGGGTGGGACAGCAAATTTTACGTGTCAGTAATTAATAATCAGCCAGCAAAAACCAAAAGTAGTTTTTGCTGGCTGATTATTTCTATGGTCTTTTCGTTTAAAAGGCCAAAGGTCATATGGTACTTGGGAAACCTTAAAGCCGTAAAATGTTCCTGAATAAAATAATTCCCAAATAAAAATCAAGTCGTATGAAAAACGCGATTAACTGGTTTGAAATCCCGATAAAAAATTTAATAAGGCAAAGGCCTTTTCTAACGAGTTTGGATGTCTAGATTCTACTTGGGAAACAATAAATATTATACCTCAATTTACTATTTATGCTCCTAATACATTTACTCTAAATGACGATGGAATAAATGATGTTTTTAAACCATACCTGATGGGAGTTGAAGAATATCAATTGCTTATTTATGACAGATGGGCAACCTTATTTTTAAATCCAATGATATAAAATATTGGCTGGGACGGAAAAGCAAACAATGGAAACGATGAAGCTCAAATTGACATCTACATTTGGAAAATCAATGCAAAAGATATTCATGGCTTGTCACATAGATTTGTTGGAAAAATTAATCTGCTGAAATAAATCTCACAATCTTCCTCTTGGGAAATTAAAAACATCAGGGAATTGCTTCGTATCTTCGTAGGTATAGAAATCATTTGTGAAAGATTATATAATAGTTGGCCAGGGTATTGCGGGAAGCGTTTTGGCAATGAAGCTTCTTGCCAAAGAAAAAGATATTTTTGTGATCGACGAACCGGCATTATCATCCTGTTCAAAAATTGCAGCAGGACTTTATAATCCTATTGTTTTTAAACGGCTCACCAAAAGCTGGAACATTGACTTGTTGCTGCCATCTGCAATAAATTTTTACAGCATGGCCGAAAAAATTTTAGGCCACCAATTTTTCTTTCAAAAGAACATTCTGAAATTCTTTACTGAAGAGCAGGAAAAGACACTCTGGGAGAAAAAATCTAAGCAGGCCGAAGGAGAATACTTGTCCGCCGAAATTAATAATAATGCGATAAACGGCACAACGCAGGACGGATATTATTCAGAAGTAAAAAAGGCCGGCTACCTGGATGTAAATTTGTTTTTAACCGCTGTTAAAAATTTACTTCTTGAGAAGAATATTTACCTAAAAGAAAAGTTTGAATATGACAAACTGCAATTTAAAAACGATTCTGCTTCATATAAACAGTTTGAAGCAAAAAAAATTATTTTTTGTGACGGTTATAAGGCCAGCGACAACCCATACTTTCCCAAGGGTGTATTTAAATTGACCAAGGGAGAGTTACTCATTGTTCGAATAAAAAATTTGCCTGAAGAACGAATAATAAATAAGGGTGTATTTATTTTACCAATAGGAAATAACATTTTTAAGGTAGGCGCCACTTATGAATGGAATGAGATAAATGAACTCCCAAGCGAAAAAGGAAAAAATGAGTTGATCGCGAAATTCGAAAAAATAATTTCTTCTCCTTATGAAATACTAGAGCATAAAGCCGGAATACGTCCAACTATTAATGATAGAAGACCCGTGATAGGCGCTCATCCTGTACAACCACAAATTGCTTTTTTAAATGGGATGGGCACCAAAGGTGTAATGTTAGCCCCCCACTACTCCGATGTACTCATTGAATCCCTCGAAACCGGGAAGCCAATAGAGGGAGAAGTGGATATTAAAAGATTTTTTTGAAATGGCCCGATCAAAACACCGCTATTTTTCCACTAAGCCTTTCATCGGTAATTTTTTTGATGCGATAAAAATAAATTCCTTTGTTATTATATAAAACACTTGCATCAAGAATATTTTCCTCCGGATTATTTTGATGCATTACTAACTTCCTCATTACATCATAGACAAAAATATTTTTATATCTGCAACAAATCAGAGATTATCAATTGGTTTTTAAACCTGTTTTAGATATCTTAGAGCAAACACAAAATCTGATTTTACATGAGAATTTATTTGCAACACTAATTGCTTTCTTCCTAATTGTCAATACACGCGCTCAAATAGTATATACCGATATCACAGATTTTACAGGCACCGGGATTGGCACAACCAGTTTAAAAGATTCGTTTGATCTTGACCTTAACAACGATGCTACCATTGATTTTCAGTTTATCATGTGGAACCACTCTGGAACCGTCCCCCACCATGAATTAAAAGTTGACAATATTGCTACCACCAGCAGAATTGGGATAAGTTACGATGATCAGTTTATCGCAAGCATGGCTTATGCAAAAAATTCCGGCGACAGTATTACTCCGGACTGACATGGAAATCGAAATCGCAGGCAGTGAGCAATCAAATATTTTTAGCATACAACGGAGGCTCTTCACAAATGGGCGGAGAATTTTTAGGAGCTGGGGATAAATATTTGCCGCTTAAATTTAATATCGCGGGAAGTCCACATTACGGATGGGTGAGAGTAAATGTAGACAATACTTGCAGTCAGTTTACCATTAAAGATTACGCCTACAATGCCACCGCGAATCAATTGATATTCGCAGGACAAATGGTTGGGATCAATGAACGTGTTTTGAACAGACTGAACATCGAATTTTCAGAAGGGCAACTGAAGATATTAAATACCCAAGATTTGTTGAAAGAAAATTTTAGAATCACCCTGTACGACATGGGTGGTAAAAGAATAATTCGTTCCCGTGATTTTACAATTGATACAAAGAATTTTACAAAAGGAGTTTACATCGCAGAGCTTTATTATAACGAAGCAACATTAATAAGAAAAGTTCTTGTGGAATAAATTTATTTGATCCCGCCCTTTTTGTACAGCTTGCGCTTTTTATCCAGTGGCTTACCAAACACGTAAGTAATTGTTGGCTGTATCACCCAAAAACTAATCTCTGGAGAGTCTTCGTTAAAAATACTAAGTGTACGTTGCAGTCTTAATCTGAATTCAAGCGCATCGTGGTACCAGTATCCTATTCCCAAAAGGTATGAAGGGACATATGGTCTTCTATCGACTTTATATACTTCATACAGGAACTTTTTCTTGTGTTCATCAATTGGTGTGGCATCCTTGATCTCATATTTATAATCCACAAAAACTCTGTCGGTGATATTAAGTCCAAACACAACACCGGTATAAATGCTGAAATAAAATTTATGCTGATATTTTACTGCGAGTGCCATATCCAGGTAATTCAATTTAACTTTTTCGGTTTTGTCGTATAAAGTATCTTTCCATTTATAATAAAGGTGGTCAGTAAATCCTTTTTGTGAAAAAGACAACTCAGGTTGAAAATAAAATCTATCCGCAAATCTTATATCCGCTCCAAAACCTAATAAAGGCGACACTCTTGGCGATACTCTTCCATAAGCTTCGCCTCCTTTTTCATTTACATAAGACACAAAATCATTTATCTGTTTTCTTCTTTCGAACGTGTTCAGCCCGCCGGGCAATGAAAAATTTGTTCCTGCAAACCCGGTGAAGAAAACTTTTTTATCCAGTGGCGATTGAGAAAAAATGCTTCCCCCGACATAAAAAATTAAAAAAATACTTATCCAGAGCTTTCTCATTACTTTCTTCTTTTAAATAAATAAGTCAATGATGCCTGGGCATTTATTCCGTATAATGAATAATCTTTTATATAATCCGATGTTTTATTTACCCTAAAAGTAAAATCGGCATTGTCACCGATAACAAACCCTATTCCACCTGTATAGCCCCATACAAAAGCTTTGCTTGGCTTTGCATAATAAGTATATGTATCTAACACACTTTTAACAGCCGTTGGATTCAGGTCTAGCGACGTGTCATCAAAGTACTGTGCATAAAATTTTACTTTGTCACGAACCAGCACCGAAATATTTCCTCCCGCAAAAACATACACCCATTCGCTAAGAGCAACCCTTATATTTAAAGGAACATCTATATAGGTCTTTTTTAAAGTTGTTTGCGTTCTTAATGTCCCAAATGCATCCTTGTAATCATATCTCGCGAAATATCCTCTTCTGATAAAACCCGGGTCCGAGAAAATACCCAATCTATTATCAAGGAAATTGTACTCCATATGCAAAGCCCATTGAGGCGATGTAAGTGGGAGTTTACGTCCGCTTGATTCTTTAGGAACGATCAGGCTGTTCCAAAAAGACGGATTGTATTGTATATCCTTTTTTGCCGCGTCTGATCCAAATGGCTGAGAAACGTTAGCGCCAAAAGTGAAACCAAAAATTGCTTTCTTCTTTTGTTTTGGATCGCGTGGTCTTAGCTTATGTAAAAGGCATGCATCGACAATAGTAGTGTTAGCCTTTTTCTTTTCCTTTATTTTTTTCTTAAATAAAATCTGTGCTGTTAACCCCAATGAATAATAATATGAGTTGAGGGCGTCATCTAAGTACATTGGATTAATTGCATGTCTTGCTGTAAGCATAAGGTTCAATGTCATTTTTTCTCCAAGGCCCTGAGAAATGCCAATGCCCGCTATTCCTCTTAATACAAAACTCATACCTGAGTTCTCCAAAAATGGTGTTCCATTACTAAGTAAATAACTTGCCTGAATCCCTCCCATTCCAATAAAATTTCTGTTAAACTTTAAATAGGACACCGCAGATCTCTGTGTGTCATATCTCGATTTTTGTCCGAAAGTAAATCTTACTGCAAGCGGAATATCAAATGATGTATAGCTGACTTTTACGAATGGTTTCTTAGGGTCGTAGTAAAAAAGATTTTTTATCCGCGGATCAGATACCTTATCAAGTTTAATTGTTTCACCAACATTGTTAATTATTGCGCCTGTTTGAAAAAAGAATTTATTATTAATTGGTCTCTCGAAAAGCAAACCCGCGGTATATGATTTTTTAAATCCTTCAAAACTATTCCGCATTTCAATTGCTGATTTATCTGATATAGTGGTATCATAAAACACTCCCTTGTAACGTGGATTATCTGTAAGCCAGCGATAAGAATAATCATAAGAGAACTGAAATCCTCTCTGCCATTTCTTATACTTTTTTTTATTTTGCTTTGCTGCAGGTGCAGCAGTTTGCCCGACAGCAAGGCTATGAATAAAAAGAATTATTAAAAAATAAAATATGCCCCTGATTTTCATTTCTATAAAAACTACTCCAAAATTCCGTTAATTAATTATTCGCCTCCAGTTTAATTTTATTCATTCTTACACTTCTGATTTTAATGATTCCTTCGAAAAACTGCCAATAACTTTTTTATCTATAAAATTTGTACCCTCTGTTTTTTTTAAGTGTGTAAAATTTGTAAGATGCACTTAACGACATGCGGGATGTGTACCAGCCGTTAGGGATCCCTATATCAGCCCTGATTTGAATTTTTGGTAAATTATATTTGAAACAAAGTTGTCCGTAACCTGCAATGCCCATCTTGTTATTGTCATCGTAATAATATTCATCGTAATATCCATAAGGCCGTACATAATCATCATACCAATAATCCTGCCTAAAAGATTGGTTGTTGTCTGATAAAAAGCTTGCGTAGCGCAATACAACCCCTGTACAGAAACCAAATTCCAGGTTGCGTTTTCCAAACCAATAGCTAAGCCCAATATTTGTTTGTATGTTCCTAAAATGCTCTTTCCCCAGCTTTTCCGTCACTCGTTTGTTCTCACTGTAATTCCAATAAAGTTTTTCATGTCTTATATTGGTTTGCGCGTACTCAACATCCATTTCCAAATAACACCGTCCAAATATTCTTAATGCACTGGTGAAACCAATGTCCATTGCACGCGGATTTCCCCATCCGTACCCTGTTACAGTATCGTTATATTCTTTCAAATATGGATCTGTATTTTCCTCGTCCAGGTAATAGCTGTAATACTCGTAAGGATAATTTTGACTGGACTGCGAAGTTTTTCCAGCCAAAGTAAAAACTGGCTCGCCGAAAAGTCTTTCCAAGCCAAAATACCCGCTCGTTTTTAAGCCAAGCGTCAGCCTCGGATCAAAATCTCTCCTTTTCTTTTTGCTTTTTACAGGTTGTATCTCCTGCGGGGCAAATTCTTTTTCTTCTTCCAGCGATAATAAACTATTGTTATTCAAATAAAATGTTTTTGTCTCTAATAGTCCTGATGGCTTGGAGTTTGCCATGGCCAATTCATCATTATAGTTTGAACGGCCAGGTGGTGCATAACTTTTTTCATTGGAAATAATAGAAGCCACATTATTGATAGTATGGTTGATTGTATCTTTTTTCTTTTTATTTCTCTTTACTTTTTCTTCCGGTTGTTGAGCAACATCATTTCCAGAATAATTACTATCTGTACTTTGCTGTTTGCTATTTCTTCTTCTTGCTTTGTTTTTCTCTCCTGTAACCGAGGCTTTTGTTTTCACCTTTTCGCTCTCAATATTTTTATTGCCTGACGTGTTCTCTTTTAATTGTTTATTCTTTTTACCTGTAGGGATGGCAGAAGGATCTATTGTTGTTTTACCGGAATTTAGCTGGTTGTGCTCAATAGTTTTTTCCTCTCTGGATATATCTTTTATTTTTTCTCCAGTCTCATTCGTAGAGTTTTGTTTTTCTTCTATTACATTTTCTTCATTAGGGACAGGGCTTAATGGTGTTGCTTCTTTTTGTTCTTCTAATGGTTCCAGCTTACTCGCTACCTCTATATTTTGCTTTTGATTTTCAGCTAAAGCGTCTTCTCTCTCTACTTTTTTGCCAAGTACAACTACTGTAACAAGCCCAACAACCACGGCAGCAAGAGTTATAAATCCAATTTTAACCGCGCCTGCTAATGACATGCCGCCGGATACGGCAGATGATGCAGAAGCCCCAATAGCCTTTGTATACGACTCGAACAAGCCATCAAAGTTCTTTCCACTGGCAATTTTACCTGAGCTTGGCGGGGGAGTATTAAAGTTTATTTTCCTCTTCATATCAGTCATTTTTCGCAAGCTTAATTTTCAATTTATCCAACACACGATATAATTTCACTTTTGCATTGTTCTCGGTAATGTCCAGTATCTCCCCTATTTCTTTAAATGCTCTCGATTCAAAAAACCTCATCTCCAATAAAAGCAATTCCTCCTCGGGTAATTGTTGAATTTCTTCAAACAATTTTTCATATAAATTTTCCGGTATTTTAATTTCTGTTTCTTCAGATAGTCTTTCAATGTCACGTGCATTGATATCGATCGACCGCTCTGCTTTCTTTATGTTTGCCCTGAAAAAATCTACCACTTCATTATTCGCGATCCTGTAAAGCCATGATGAAAAAGGAAGTTTCCTGTATTCATATTTATCCAGGTTAAGCATTGCTTTCAAAAACACCTGAGATGTAATGTCATGACAAGTATCCATATCGCTTATTCTCCTGTTTATGTACCTGTATATTTTTTCGTGATACCGATCGTAAAGCGGAGCAAATTCTTTTTTATTTTCTTTCGCGCGAATTACTTCTTCATGCTCAATAGCATCACTTGCCTTACCAACAGAAATTTCCGGTGCGATCGTTTTTTCCATTATCAGCTCTAACGAGCAGGTATCAATGTTCGAAGCAATAGTGGTCAGCATATTCAGTTTTTAAATCGCTGACCAAAGGTTGGCCTCTTTATTACGGGGATGTATTGCAAAATTAGATAATCCGCCCTTACCGTAAAACATAAAATACCTCTTAAAACTTGCAAAAACACGGAAATTAATCTTTGTTATATTCTTACAACGGGGATTTGTCAAAAAGATACAGACAGATAGAAAAAAATTATTGGGGCATTAATGCCTTATAATTTCCTGGGTTGTTCCGGAAGCATTGGAGTTGGTAATCTTCAAAAAATAAAGTCCTTTTGAAAAATGCTCCATATCAATTGTGGTCTGTGGATTCGATATATGAATGGCGAATAGTTCTTCTCCCAATACCGAATAAATTTTGATTGTGGCCGGTAAATGCGTTTGATCATTAATATCAACAGTCAATTTATTTGCAACCGGATTGGGATAAATAGAGTAGTTTATTTTATCTAAATTGTTTTTTTGCATGCTCATTGCTCCGCCATTGGCAGTTTTATAGATTACTCCGCTATTTCCAACTACAATGGCGTTTAAGCTATCAGTAAAATAAAACTTATTGAGTGTTCCATTTCCGCCAAGCTGTGTAGCCCAAGTTGCTCCCCCATTATTTGTTCCTCTTATTGTAAACATTCCGGAACCTCTTTTAATATAATAGCCAATATTGCTGTTAGCAAAAAATACATCGGTACACTCCGGTGTAAATGCACTGTCCATTTTGCTCCATGTTATGCCGCCATCAGTTGTTTTTTCCAGGAATGCAGAATACCAGGCGCAGGCATATCCTTCGCTATCATTAATAAAATGTGATGCTTCAAAAGCTGTAGTATACCAGCCGCCATATACCTGTGTAAAACTTTGTCCTGTGTCTGTTGTTTTAAATACAGGTTGATTTATTCCATTAGCAAAAAAATATCCCGTGGAATCATTGGTAAAAAAAACAGAACGAAAAGAATAATGCAAATTAACCACGCTCCAGGAATTTCCTGCATTAGTGGTTTTATACAATTTATCGTTTACACTCGAAGCAAATCCTACTGAATCGTTAATAAAATACACGCGCATACCAATAGTAGAATCGTTTACCATTGTAGTCCAGTTTGCTCCGCCATCTGTTGTTTTCCAGGCTATGTCATTACTGGTTGGATTGTCGCCAGTAACATATCCCACACTATCACCAGTAAAATGTATTGCATTAAATTCAATGTTAGTATCCAGTTGAATCACACTCCAATTATTTCCTCCGTTAATTGTTTTTAAAATTGTTCCTCTTTTGCCTGCGGCATAACCGGTTTGTGATGAAGGAAAAAAAACATCACTTAAATCTACAGTGGTTGGAGAAGAAACTTGCGTCCATTGTGCGAAGGAAGATCCGCTAATTAATAACAGGATATAAACTGGTAATAGAATCTGGTTTTTCATTTTGTTGCGTTAAATAATAAAGCGTAACAGATTTTTATCTTTGTTACGCTTTAAATTTAATGGCTTAACCGATACCAACCAATAAAAAATCCTAAATAAAATCAGCAGTCTATGGAATGCACCTTAGTTCACCAAAGTGTTTTTAAACTCTTTATATTTTGGCCCCAAGTGTATTCTAAGACCAACATTTACCGGTACGTTAAATCCCTTGCTTATGCCCGTTTTTTTAGAAAAAGAATCGTCCATATCATGAAAGGAAATGTTATATGTAAAGCCTGTGCTTGCCACAAATCCTACGTTACTATTAATAAAGTGCTCATATCCGAAATTAACGGAAGAAGTTGACCCCCAAAAACTTGTGATAACCGTTTTTTGAAGACCAGTATAAATACCCGATGATATTTGAACGTAGGTTTTGTTTTTTTCACCGCTTTTAAAATAGTAACAAATGTGCGGAGCAAAAGAAAAACTGGATGTGGTAAACGTTCCTTTGTTATCTGCTAAGTAGTTTTGATACTGATTTTTGCTAAAAAGAACATAGGTGCTTGCCCCCAGCGCAAGATTGTCTTTTATAAACCAGCTCATACTTTGATTAATTTCTATGTTGAACCCCGAACCACTGCTCCACTTTATTGTACTATCGTTATCGTATTTAACAACTGATGAGTTTTGGTTAACGTTAAAACTTCCAATGGAAGCGCCAATAATTCTTGTGCCTTTTTCTGTTTGCGCCTTTCCCAAAACGCATATAAGCAATGCTGCTATTGTAATGATTGAAGTTGTTTTCATGGTTTTGATTTAGTTGCAACAAAAGTCACCCAATAAACACATGAGGAGTTAACCTTTCTTGCTATCATATTACTATTCCGAAACTCTAAAAAGTCTATTATTTGCGCTTTTGAACAGAATTTCTATTTTTTTCACTACAAGTCAAATATTATAAAAGCGCAGTTTTATAGTTATATTTTTAAGAACTTTCTTATGAAAAGACAGATTTTTCAGGCCCACACCGTTGTGCCTTCGCTGCAGTTGGAACAGATATCTATTTTTTTTCTTGAGAGTAAAATGGAACTTCTGAAATTATTATATGCAGGACTTTTCCAGACTTCATTGAAAGTATTATTTGCCAGATCGCCCATACGATGTGATGCATCTTTATCAAAACAACAGGGAACAACTTTTCCGTCCCATGTAATTACACATGAATGCCATAGGCGCCAGCAATGATTTTCTAATTTGTTTTTTATCTCGTAGTCTCCAATGTTGTTTTTTTTGTACCGAGAATATTTATCGAGCGTGGGGATCAGTGAATTTCCCTTTTCATATTCGTAAACTTGCGCCGTTTTAAATCGCACCTCATCAACTCCAATTTCTTTTCCCAATTTTTTCACCTCATCCAGCTGGTGTTCATTTGGCCTTACTACAAGAAATTGAAAAATAACATGCGGTGTATTTGAACTCAATTGTTTTTTCCACTTCACAATATTTTTCGCACCCTCAATTACTTTCGAAAGATCGCCTCCAACCCGGTACGATTCATAAACCTCCTGCGTTGTACCATCAATAGATATAATAAGCCTGTCTAATCCTGATTCAATTGTTTTTTTTGCATTCTCATCATTTAAGTAGTGCGCGTTGGTAGATGTTGCCGTGTACATTTTTTTTGATGCGGCATATTTCACCATATCTAAAAAAGATGTGTTCAAATATGGCTCGCCCTGAAAATAAAATGTGAGGTACGCTGTTTTTTTATACAGCATGTCAATCGTCTTCTTAAAAAAATTTAATTCCAGCATACCGGTAGGCCGCGTAAATTCTCTTTTACCGCTCGGACATTCCGGGCACCGCAAATTGCACGATGTAGTAGGCTCTATGGAAACGCTTATGGGTGATGCAAGAAAAACCGGTTTGTGAAAAAGTTTAGATACATAATAACTCATCGCCACCTTGCCCGCATTTATTATGCGGCGTGGAGTTTGTTTCGAAATTATATTAATTGTATCCTTTAACACTTTTGAATTTATTAATCCAAAGTTACTCTTGATTTTTTACTTTGGATCGAAACACGGTTTCAAAAATGAAGCCATATTTAATGGTACAATCTGGCAATAAACATCTGTTAATTATTAGTAACCGTGTTAGGATCCATTAACAGAATTGGAGCTTTTAAATGATTTTGGGGTCATTTTCCTTTGTTTTTGACCAAAAATGAGCGCTTTTTTGAGGTTTTTGTAATAATATTTAAATTTTTACCTTTGCGGCCTTCCTAGTGAATGAGATCATGAGCGGAAATAGCCAATATATTATTTCGTTTTCAGGACTTACTCCGGGAGAGCACGAGTTTAAGTATAACATTAACGATACGTTCTTTAAAGAGCTTGAATTTTCCGAAGTTGAACACGGCAATATTAATGTCGTGGTTAAACTGAACAAACAAAGCGGAGGACTTATCTTAAACATGAACCTGAATGGTTTTGTAGGACAAGTTTGCGACAGGTGTGCCGAAGATTTTGATATGGCTGTTGAATCATCCAGGCAACTGGTGATTAAGACAGGCGGTACAGAACTTGTTGAAGAAGCTGATATTGTTTATTTGCCTGCTTCACAGCATGACTTCGACTTGCAGCACTATATATATGAGTCGATCATACTTGCGCTTCCGATAAAAAGAATTCATCCGGAAGATGAAAACGGAAAAAGCGATTGTAACCCTGCAACATTAAAAAAGCTGAAGGAGCTATCCATTAATGAAGAAGAAAATACAGACCCACGTTGGGCTGCACTTAAAAACATAAAAATAAACTGAGCACCTAATAATTTTAATTTATAATACGATGCCAAATCCCAAGCGAAAAATATCGAAATCGAGAAGAGATAAAAGAAGAACGCATGATAAAGCTGTAGCACGTACTGTTGCTAATTGCTCTAACTGTGGTGCGCCTGTGTTGTATCACCGTGTTTGCAATGAGTGCGGATATTACAAAGGCAAGCAAGCTATTGAAAAACCTGCAGCTTAACAGCGAGTAACATTGCCGGGTTAATAGCCCCAACCTAAATTTCTTTTATGAAAATTGCAATTGATATTTTGGGTGGTGATTTCGCTCCCGATGCCCCCATCGGTGGTGCTATTCTTGCCCGAAAAGAATTAAATGATTCTTTTTCCCTTGTATTACTTGGGGATAAAGATGAGATCATTAGCAAATTAAAAGAGAAGGGTGAAGATCCTTCAAAATACGAGATCGTACACGCTCCCGATGTGATTGGTATGGGCGAACATCCTACAAAAGCTCTTGTACAAAAACCTAATTCTACTATCGCCGTTGGTTTTGGCTTGTTGAAACAAGGCAAGGTTGATGCATTCGCAAGCGCAGGAAACACAGGCGCAATGTTGGTTGCATCCATGTATACTGTTAAATCTATTCCGGGAGTTATACGTCCTTGCCTCACTACTATTCTTCCGAAAGAATCCGGCGGCAAGGGATTGATCCTTGATGTTGGCGCTAATTCAGACTGTAAACCTGATGTGCTTTATCAGTTTGGAATTTTAGGTTCAATATATGCGAAGAATGTATATGGCATGGAAAATCCAAAGGTTGGATTACTAAATATTGGAGAAGAACCGGAAAAAGGAAATCTTGTATCGCAGGCGGCACATAACTTAATGAAAGATTCAAAAGATTTTAATTTCATTGGCAATGTTGAGGGGCGCGATCTTTTTGGTGATGCTGCCGATGTTGTTGTTTGTGATGGCTTCACAGGAAATGTTGTATTAAAAGAAGCAGAAGCTTTTTATTCTATCATACGAAGAAGAGGCTGGAGAGATGAATATATCGACAGGTTTAATTACGAAAATTACGGAGGCACTCCCATACTCGGAATAAATGCTGCCGCAGTAATTGGCCATGGAATCTCAAATGAAAAAGCAATCAAGAATATGATCCTTCTTGCGAAAGATGTTGCAGAAGCAAACCTTAGCGAGAAAATAAAACAGGCATTCAATTAAACAATTGAAAGGTAGTAAATGAAAAAAATAACCGCTGCAATAACCGCTGTCCATGGCCATGTTCCGGAATATGTTCTTACCAACAAAGAGCTGGAAACATTGGTTGATACAACAGAAGAGTGGATAGAGTCGCGGACAGGAATACAACAGAGACATATTTTAAAAGGAACCGATAAAGGAACTTCTGAAATGTGTGTAGAGGCGATAAACGGACTTCTTAAAAAAAGAGGTATTGGTCCCGAAGAAATTGACATGATCATTGTGGGTACAGTTACACCCGATTATGTTTTCCCTTCTACGTCTAATGTAATCTGCGATAAGATAGGAGCTAAAAATGCATGGGGATACGATCTTTCTGCAGCATGTTCCGGTTTTCTTTTCGCCCTTACAACCGGAACACAATTTATTGAAACCGGTTATCACAAAAAAATTATTGTAGTTGGCGCAGATAAAATGTCGTCCATTATAAATTACGAAGACCGTACTACCTGTGTAATATTTGGTGACGGCGCTGGAGCCGTTTTACTAGAACCAAATACAGAGGGCTTGGGAATAATGGATTCTATTATGAGAGTTGATGGAGCAGGAAGACACTCGCTGCATCAAAAAGCAGGAGGATCTGTAAGGCCCGCTTCTCATGCAACAGTAGATGCAAAAGAACATTTTGTTTACCAGGAAGGGCAAACGGTTTTTAAATCTGCAGTAAAAGGAATGGCAGATGTTTCCGCAGAAATTATGGAGCGCAATAATATTAAGGGTTCCGATGTTGCGTGGCTTGTGCCTCACCAGGCAAATAAGCGAATCATTGATGCAACCGCAAGCAGGATAGGATTAGGAAATGAAAAAGTAATGCTGAATATTCAGAAGTATGGAAATACTACTGCAGGAACAATTCCATTATGTTTATGGGATTATGAAAAACAAATGAAAAAAGGAGACAACATTATTATTTCTGCCTTTGGTGGCGGTTTTACATGGGGTTCAATTTATTTAAAATGGGCCTATAATTCATAACTCCATTTTTTGGTTTTTAGTTAAAAAATATTGATTTTCATTATTAGTAAAAACGAAACAAATGAAACTAACCGAAATACAAGATCTGATAAAGTTTGTCGCTAAGTCAGGTGTAAGCGAAGTAGAATTGCAGACAAAAGATGTTAAGATCGTAATTAAAACTCCCGGAAGTAAGAACGGAGGCAAAAATGGAGATGCGCCAACTGTTGTTCAATCCCAGCCACAACCTTTTGTTGCCCCTGCACAAACAGTTGCAGCACCAATCACTGAGACAGCACCAGGTGAAACTAAAAAGAAACCAGCAGCCGGAGATGATGAATCAAAATACGTTACCATTAAATCACCAATGATAGGTACCATGTATCGTTCTGCCGGTCCGGATAAGCCAGTATTTGTGAACATTGGTGATGAGGTTAAACCGGGCAAAGTGATTTGCATCATCGAAGCCATGAAACTGTTTAATGAAATTGAATCAGATGTTGCCGGAAAAATTGTAAAAGTTCTGGTGAACGATTCTTCTCCTGTTGAATACGATCAGCCATTATTCCTCGTTGACCCGAGCTAATTAATTGTATGTGAAGGTTTATTTTTCATCTTCACATCGGTACATCTTCACATTTTCAAATTAATATCATGTTCAAAAAAATATTAGTTGCCAACAGAGGGGAAATTGCACTACGCGTTATTCGTACCTGCAAAGAGATGGGAATAAGCACCGTTGCGGTATACTCTACTGCAGATAAAGATTCCTTGCATGTGAAGTTTGCTGATGAGGCTGTTTGTATTGGCCCACCAGAGAGTAAAAAATCATATTTAAATATTCCCAATATTATTTCCGCTGCTGAAATTACTAATGCGGATGCGATACATCCGGGGTACGGATTTTTATCTGAGAACGCGAAGTTTTCTCAAATATGCAAAGAGCACGGAATTAAATTCATTGGCGCGTCGCCCGAGATGATCAACTCTATGGGTGATAAAGCTTCTGCAAAAGATACCATGAAAAAAGCGGGAGTGCCTATTGTTCCCGGATCTGATGGATTGCTTGAAAGTGTTGAACATGCAAAAAATACTGCAACCGAGATCGGTTACCCCGTTATCATTAAGGCTACTGCAGGTGGTGGTGGTAAGGGCATGCGCATTATTTGGAAAGAAGAAGACCTGGAATCATTATGGGACAACGCACGCCAGGAAGCAGCAGCTTCTTTCGGGAACGATGGTATGTACATGGAAAAATACATTGAAGAGCCAAGACATATTGAGATACAAATAGTAGGAGATCAATATGGAAAGGCATGCCACTTATCAGAGAGAGATTGCTCCATACAACGCAGGCACCAAAAGCTGATGGAAGAAACGCCATCTCCTTTTATGACCAAAGAGTTGCGCGATGCCATGGGTGATGCTGCTATTAAAGCTGCACTTGCTGTTAAATATGAAGGTGTAGGTACTGTTGAATTTTTAGTTGACAAACACCGTAATTTTTATTTCATGGAGATGAACACCCGTATACAGGTGGAGCATCCCATTACTGAAGAAGTAATTGATTACGATTTGATCCGTGAACAAATATTAGTAGCAGCAGGTGTTCCTATTTCCGGAAAAAATTATTACCCGCAATTGCATGCTATTGAATGCAGGATAAACGCTGAAGATCCATTTAATAATTTCCGTCCATCACCGGGAAAAATAACAACACTGCATACGCCGGGTGGACATGGCATCCGTGTTGACTCGCATATTTATGCGGGCTACACCATTCCACCAAACTACGATTCAATGGTAGCGAAATTAATTACCGTAGCACAAACACGTGAGGAGGCTATTGCTAAAATGCACAGGGCGCTAAGCGAATACGTTGTAGAAGGAGTTAAGACAACTATTCCTTTTCACTTGCGCTTAATGAAAGATCCCGAATTTATCGCAGGCAATTACACCACAAAATTCCTTGAGACATTTGATCTTAAGGAATAATACAAAAACATTTTGAGATTATTTATTCCTGTTATTCTTATTGCCGTTTTTCTAGGCTGGGCTTTGTATCGGTTGCTTATAACAAAAGATCTTCTTGCTGCGTTGTATGTAGGATTTTTCTTTGCTGGCATATGGGTGATTATTTATTGGCTGTTGATTAGCTAGGCTGCTTTACTGAATTGGATTTTGTGTATGTTCAATAGGGGAAAATCATTTTCAAATAATAATATCTTTCCATGCCATTTACTTCTTTAGGTTTATCTCCCGCATTATTAGAAAAATTGGCCGGCGAAAATTACAAGCAGCCCTACCCTATCCAGCAGCAAGCCATTCCTGCTATCATAAATAAGAAAGATCTTTTAGGCATTGCCCCAACAGGATCGGGCAAAACAGTAGCGTATGTGTTGCCGATCCTGATGAGCTTCCAAAGTAAAGTTATTCATAAGAATCGGCACGCGAATGTTTTGGTGTTAGTTCCTACACGTGAACTGGCAGTACAAGTAGAAACAGTTTTCAAATTATTTTCTTCTACATTACCACAAAAAATAAAATCGATCGCTGTTTTCGGAGGCATTTCCATTAACCCGCAAATGATGGCCTTGCAAGGCGTTAATGTTTTGATCGCAACTCCCGGAAGATTATTGGAATTGGTAGAATCAAATGCGGTGCATTTATCCTCTATAGAAACGCTCGTACTGGACGAGGCAGATAAAATGCTCAATCTCGGTTTTAAAGAAGAAGTAAATCGCATTCTTGCATTGCTACCAAAAAAGCGTCAGAATCTTTTGTTTTCTGCAACACTTAGTGAGGATGTAAATAATATCAACCAACTCATATTGCATGAGCCCTTGGTTATTAAAATAACTCCTGAAAAAGATAACTTTGATCTTATTACACAGTCGGCCTATTTTGTGCCTGATGAAAAGAAGGGGCCTTTGCTCCGCTATCTAATTAAACAAAGTGACCTCAAGCAGGTGCTGGTTTTTACGTCATCTGTTTACAAGGCGGATAACGTTGCAGACAAACTCCGAAAAAATGGAATTGATGCTGCTGCTATCCACAGTAAAAAAAGCCAGGGCGCGAGGACAGATGCATTAAAGAAATTTAAATCGGGTAAACTGCGTGTTTTGGTTGCAACCGATTTGCTTGCGCGTGGTATTGATATTAATTTTTTACCCTGCGTAATTAATTATGAATTACCTCGTTCCCCCAAGGACTATGTTCATCGTATTGGCAGGACCGGCCGCGCAGAAAATCCTGGCAAAGCCATTTCCTTTATTGCTCCTGAAGAGCAACATCATTTTAAGGTCATCCAAAAAAAGATGGGAAAGCCGGTGACCATGATCGATTCTGATGGTATTGATTTGAAAGGATTTTAAAACTGGCCTTATCTTTTATTGTAAATTGCCGTTACAATTAAAAAAATCAATGAAAATACAACTATTATTATTTAAGCTTTCGCCTGCATTTATAATAATCTTTTTTCTTGCCTCGTGTGCAACTCCATCTCAAAAAAAACAAGATACAACCAGTCAAGAAAAAAAAGATTCTGTAATTACAGCGTTATCTCCTGTTTGCTATCGATCGTTTTGGGGAAAGGACACCATTGACAATTATTTAATTTCATTTTTTAAAAATGATCCGGAATTAGAATTGACTCAGGAGTATGGCGGCGGCGATGCATTTGGAGCCTTTACAAAATATTCATTGGCAAAGACAAATGAAACCGTTGTGCTTGACAGCCTGGTTTGTGGAGACTACGGATATTCTTATGCTCAATTTTATTTAAAAGCTGGCCGAATAACCTCTGTGCGCGAAGTATTCCAATCCAATGATCTTGACTACTATGCTTTAAATGAATTTATATTTTATTTAAGTACAAATAACGCCACTGTGAAAGAAAGAAAAGCAGAAAGTAAAAATTTGGTCGAGTCCTTAGAAAATATCCCTTTTGAAATTAAAGAGCTGCCCTTTGATTCAATTTCTGCCAAACTTAATGACGATTATAAAAGTTTATTGAAGAGTAAAATGCAAGACTAAGTAGGCAAATTCATCCAGCTGATCACAATATTTTCTTTCCACATCCATCGCAATTACTTTTTGTCGTAAATTGCTTTTATCAATCTCAAAAAAAAATTTCATGAAATTTAAACTAACATTCATTCTATATTTACTTTTCATCTCTCCAATTTTTTCGGAAACAAATTTATTACCTGCTGATACCGTTAAAAGAAAAATAACTAAAACAGAGAATAAAAAAATTCTTCACCATGCCCCGACAAAACAGATAGGGAAGGGCTGCGGAAAAATTGATGCAATACTGGCGATCATTGGGCAGGCCATAGATGTTGGTGCTCCCACCTATAATGAAGGAAATCATGTTGGCTGCTATATGATCTACGAAGGAGCCGCTTATAAAATTTTACACAAGTACGGGTCTAAATGCAAGGATGTGAAAACTCTTCTGGAAGACGCGCTTGATAAGGCATATGCCAGTTTTGATGCTACTGAAAAAGCCTGGATCATGCGCGTGGCCTTTGACCAGATATTGGGAGAGCCTACCGTAACAAAATAATAAATGGATCCCTGGATAAATAAATACACGCTTTTAAATGGGAGAAATATTGAGCTGATTCCATTGGAGAAAAATCATTTTGAGGAACTTGAAAAATTATCCAAAGAAAAAAAGGTCTGGGAGTTTTATGTAATAGATGGAAGTGACTCTATAAAATTTGGGGAGTCGTTAAGCTCGGCCTTGAACGAAAAAGAAAAGGAGACGCAATTCCCATTTGTAATTTATCACAAAGTCCACAAAAAAATTATTGGTGCGACGAGGTTTCTTGACATTCAGGCGCAACATAAAAAACTGGAGATCGGCTGGACATGGCTGCATCCAAACTATTGGGGAACAACAGTAAATTTAGAATGTAAATTATTATTGCTTACGTATTGCTTTGAAAAATTAAATGCAATTCGTGTTCAATTTAAAACTGACGAAAACAATATACGCTCCCGGAAAGCCATAGAAAAAATTGGCGGAAAATTTGAGGGAATACTTAGAAACGATATGTTGCGTGACAATGGAACAAAAAGAAATTCCGCTTATTATAGTATTATTGATAGTGAGGTAATTTGAAAATTAAACTTACTGCGAATTTGCTGTAATGAAATATAAGCTTGAAAATATAGATGGCTTAAACACAGAAGACATCAAAAGAAAAATTGATGCTGGTTGTACATTTAAAATCTTTAGTTATCGAATTTCATTGGTTGCCATTAGTTTAAAAAGGTTGTCTCCCGCATTTTTAATCCACAACGAAAACGAATTAAAAACATTCCAAAAAAAATATAACCTGATAACCACTCTTTTTGGACCATGGTTTATTCCCTCGGGGCCTTTTAATACATACTCAGCCATCCGTTTTAATAATAAAGGCGGACTTGATGTAACCAACGATATTAGAATAAATCTCGAATTCTTTAATCAGGTAGAAAAGACAGTCGATATTAAAACTGCGTACACATTGTTTACCGAAATTTCCGTCGATGAGTTCCGTGAACTTGAGAAATCTATTTCTGCCTTTGTACTAAAAAATGTTAATGTTAATGGATTATTTGTTGGAAAATTTATTAACGTTAGCGGAAATGAAGAGCTGCCTTATTTCATAGGAATTGATTCGTCCATCGATAAGGCACACCTAATTAAAGAACTGGAAGAACTGATTTACATACGCTTCAACAAATTTGTAAAATTTCACTTTTTTAAGAGAGAAGAGGATGAAAATCTGTTTTCGAAAATAAAAGAACAGGGTCAAAGAATAAAGTAAAATTGATTTACTTCACTAAACTAATATTGCCTGTTTTACTTATTTCATCTCCGGTTACAAGTATTATTTTTGCTTTGTACATAAACACATCTGAGCTAAATTCCCTGCCTTTGTATGTTCCATCCCAATTGGGTGAGTCGCCCGAGGCATCAAAAATTTTTTCACCCCACTGGTCATAAATAGTAAGAACCGCTTCTTTTACACAACTGCCATATATTTTAAAGACATCATTTTGTCCATCATTGTTAGGAGAAAAAACATTGGGGATAAACAAATCTGTGCATATACTTTCTAATTCTACAATAACAGAATCCATACTTGTACATCCATTATCATCAGAAACAATTACATAATACGTTGTGGTATTTCCGGGATTTGCAATAGGATTTGAACAACTCCAGCAGTCAAGCCCCGCCGATGGGTGCCAATTGTAATTAATTCCGCCCAATGCTTGCAATTGTATTTGTTCTCCAGTCTTAATTTTTTTATCTGTTCCTGCATTAGCAATTGGGTTAGGGTTTGTATTAACAACAACTGTGTGTGTTTTACTACAACCAATATTATCAGAAACAGTTACGGTAAAAATACCATTTGAAAGTCCGGTTACCAATTGACCCGAAAATCCATTTGACCAGTGGCACCTCCATTATTTCCACCAAAACAGGTGACATTGTTCAATAAAAATACCGATGAAGTAAGCGCGGTCGGTTGTGTCAATACAACAGTATTAGTAACTATACATCCATTGTTATCTGTAATTATAACCTGGTAATTTCCGGCAAAACGATTATTGATAGAGGGCCCAATAATACCTGTACCTGACCACGAATAAATGTAAGGACTTCTTCCGCCTACTGCTGTAATAGTTGCAGAGCCATCGCTTCCATTAAAACAACTGATATTTTTCGTATTCGCTGTACTTATTGCAATTTGTGTTGGCTGCGAGGTAATAGCATTAGCAGATATGCTACATCCATTGGCATCCGTAACTTTTACAGAGTAAAATCCCGCGATCAAATTATTAATTGAACTTGTTGTTGCGCCTGTTGTTGTCCATAAAAAATTGTACGGAGAAATTCCCCCGACTGCTTGAGCGGTTAAAGAGCCATTGTTTCCGCCGAAACAAGATACACTTGTGGTTGAAGGAATACTTAACGATAAAATCGACGGTTGAGTAATTGCAGTATTGGTAAGTGATTTACATCCATTCACATCCGTAACAGTCACAGAATAAATTCCGGCAATTAAATTATTTGATGAGGCAGTATTAGAAGTACTTCCCTGCCATTGATACGTATACGGCTGAATACCACCGCTGGTATTTACAGTTGCTACTCCATTGCTGCCGCCAAAGCAACTCACATTTGTATTCGGAGCAGAAGTTACATTTAATAAAGCAGGCTGTGTAATAGCGATGACCGCATTCGTAGAGCATCCATTATTATCATTTACAGTAACGCTATAATTACCAGCGCTCAGACTACTTGCCATATTATTATTTCCGGAGGGCGTTGACCATATGTAATTGTAAGGAGCAGTACCTCCGTTTACAGTAATGGTTGCATTCCCATCATTGCCGCCAAAACAATTAACATTTTTAACTCCCAGTACATTACTGAAGAGAACCGATGGTTGGGAAACGGAAGCAATAGCTATTGCAGTACATCCATTCATGTCGGTTACCATTACAGAATAACTACCGGCGGGTAAATTATTTAACAATGCAGATGTCCCTGCTCCGGTCGACCATACGTAAGCATATGGAGGAATACCGCCCGAAGTATTTACATTCACCGAACCATTGTTGCCACCATTACACGACACGTTATTCGAATTGGATGTTGCAACTACTAATTGCTGAGGTTGTGTAATAGTAACACTTGTATTTACAGTACAACCATTATTGTCAGTTACAATTACGCTATATGTTCCCGCTGCTAATCCACTTACTGCAGCAGTTGTAGCATTGTTTCCTGACCATAAAAAATTATATGGAGACGTTCCGCCGCTTGCGCTGATGTTCGCACTTCCGGTATTTCCTCCTGTACACAATACGTTGTTCGATGAAGATATTGCGGGTACAACAGCGGCTGGTTGTGTTAATGCTAACGAGCCCGTGGTCACACAACCATTATTTGTAGTTAAGGAAAATTGATAAAGCCCTTGTGTTAATCCTGTTGTTGTCACCGTTGTTGCGCCATTTGACCATTGATATGAATAAGGTTTTTTCCCTCCATTGCCGTTTATTGTTGCTGTACCATCTACTCCGCCAAAACAGGATATGGGATTTGTAGTTGCGGTTGCATTCCCAGGAGATCCACCATTCGCAACGTTTACCGTATCGCTGAAAAAACATCCGTTATTTTCGGTCACAGAAAAAGTATACGTTCCGGCGGAGAGGCCGTTTGCGCTTGGTGCATTTCCTCCATTAGAGGACCATTGGTAAGTGAAAGGTGCATTCCCTCCAATTGTAATTATAGTCGCGCTTCCGTCTGATGCATTGCAATTTGCCGGCGTAGTGGTAGTTGTTGCCGCAATACCAACTACGGTTATACAAAATGCAAAAGTCTGGCTGCCATTGTAAGGACAATTATCATCCTTTACTGTTATTGTAAAGCAATGTCCATTCGCACTAATATTGGCAGCAGTAGGTGTCCATGAAAAAGTTCCAGTTGGCCTTGCTCCTCCTGAACTAGTGAACGTTGCTCCGGGAATACCATTGTTCCATGTCATGGTTACTTTTTGTGCCGAATCGAGATCAGCACTATTTACTGTAAAAGTTATAGGCGCTCCGGCACACGCAGTGAGTGTAAAATTAGTTGTACCATTTATTCCTGATACATTTGGATTATTATTGCTACATGCGATAACACGCAATTGAATATCCCGCACAACACTTCCAATCAATTTCCCTTTTCTGTATTCCTCCACCTTAACTGCCATTACTGCAACTTCCAATTGTGTTGGTTTCATACAAATATCTCCTGTAAGCGTGTTGAACGATACCGCAGGATTTGATAACAAAGGTTGCGTAGCAGAGTAGGGATTGATATACGTAACAGATGTTGATGCGCTTGTTGCCGGCGCGATCAATGAGTAAACTAAAGAATCTCCGTCAGCATCTGTTGCGCCATGATTAAAACAATATTTATCTCCTGCACAAACAAACGGAATAGGCTTGTTGGAAAAAACGGGAGAATTGTTGCATGGAAAATTTAAATTATCAAGACTTGCCTGAACATAAATATTTGCGCCACCCGGATTAATAATGGTGTTGATAGCAGCATTTCTGCAACAAAGTGAAAAACTAAAAATCCAATCGGCGCATTGTGATGGTAATGTAATTGTTCCTTTATAAACATATTCCTGTACACCGGGGTATTTTCCTCCAGAGCAAACAGTTTGAACAGCAGCACATATAGGTGTTACATTATTTCCGGTTCCTGCAACTGGCAAAAGGGTTGCCGAAAAATTACTACCGCATGATGCAGAAGAAATATTTATTGAAACACTATTGGACGCTCCAACACCGGCACAGTCGCGGTAAAAAGAAAGTGATAACTCATATTGGTTACCACCAAGGCATTTATAGGTTAAGTCCGCACTTTGAGCATGGGACCCATAAAGTTTTGTGCCTGAAAGCAACAAAACGGGGATAAGAAAATAGACAGAAAATACGCGTTTGTAAAAGTCATAGTAGTCTTCCATACAGCCCTCCCTCTACTAATGTTTACTGGTCTTTTCATCGTGATCTGGGGAGGGTTTACGCTTGAAACCCTTGCCAGGTTACCTTTCCAGGGGTTCTAGTTATTAACATGGCACTGTTGATGTAAATTAGGGACCTTTAAATAAGGCTTATTTAGGTAGGTTTTTAGAAAAATCTGTTTATTTTTATATAAGGGGAGTTCTAAAAATCAAATTGTTAATAAATAACGATATAACTAATTGATAATCAAATAATTATGATTATATTTACGTTATAAATAAGTTA
>Ga0163149_10002200_pt1 | contig 23957 bp, 23 predicted proteins | sample OliLakLV19MP5G1_FD_148604 | JGI IMG/M metagenome (GOLD analysis project Ga0163149, IMG submission 148604) | Freshwater microbial mat bacterial communities from Lake Vanda, McMurdo Dry Valleys, Antarctica - Oligotrophic Lake LV.19.MP5.G1 | ecosystem: Environmental > Aquatic > Freshwater > Lake >...
CCTTTGGTAGTGATCCCGGACGACTTCATCGGATTGCCGTCCAAGAAAACGCATCTCCGGACCCGCCACGGATTCAAGATACGTTCTTTCCGGCCCATCTCCAATAATCACCAAAGGCACTTTAAGCAATCGGCAGGCGGCCACTGCCAAATCCACCCGTTTGTAAGCCACTAGCGATGATACGACCAAAAAGAAATCGCTTCTCCGAACTTGAGAAAATGGATGAAAAAAGTCCGTATCGGTGGGCGGATGGATCACCTTGGAGTCCCGTCCGTAAAAGCGCTGGATGCGCTCCCGCGTGAATTCAGAATTCGCTACAAACTGGTCAACCTTCTGTGCGGCGGCGTAGTCAAATCGTTTCAACGATTCCTGAAACAGCGAAAATCCGATTCGTGTCAAAGTCCCGCGATGAGAAGCCGACTGCAGATAGGTTTCCGGCATTTCCCAAAGGTAGCGCGGTGGGCTGTGGCAGTAGCAGAGATGTTTGCAGCCTTTGGGAACAGTCATCCCCTTGATGAGAGAGGCGTCACTGGAAATCAGCAGTTGGGCATCTTCCGGCAGGTGGAGAGACCGGATGGCCGCAGGATGCAGCGGCAAGGCCTGGCGGTAAAAATGTTCCGCCCCGGGCATTTTTCCAAGCCAGGACTGGGAATTTCCTGCGAAGCCAGTTGTTGTGAAAGAGCTGATGGGCGTGAAACCAGTGTGAAGAGCGGCGAGCCGGGAAAGAGATCGACCAGTTCCTCCAGCACGCGCTCGCCGCCACGCATGCCGGTCAACCAATGGTGGGCGAGGGTGGTTTTCAATGTGCCTCCTGCGCCAGTTTCAGTATCAAATCCCTATAACAGAGAATTGCAATATCCCAAGAATAACGCCGCGCATGTTCAACGTGTTCAGCAGGGGAAAATTCTGGCTGCAATCGTTGATTTTCCATCAAGTTAGCCAACTCCTGATCGTTATAGGGGTCAAAATAGAGGGCTTGTTCTCCACAAACCTCTCTTAGGGCAGGAATGTCTGACGCGAGGACAGGACAGCCTGCTGCCAAGGCCTCTAAAGCAGGGAGGCCAAAGCCTTCGTACAGACTTGGAAAAACAAGTGCCGTGGCCGTGCGATATAAACGTCGCAGCTCAGAGTCGTCCACCTCACCTACAAAACGAACGCGTTGGCTCATATGATTAGGAATAAGAGAACGCACGTGCTTTTTGAACGAATCCTTTCCTTTCCCGACAAAGATCAAATCGTGGGGAATGAGTCCCGACGCCTGGATGAAGGCTTTGATCAAAAGACCTGGATTTTTATGGGGCTTGAGGTTTCCGGCATAGAGGAAAAATGGGTTTACTGGAGGAACACAGGAAATAGGTTCAAACCAGAAGGGATCGACTCCATTTGGAATGACAGAAGTGGGTGACTGGGTGCTCGTGTGCTTTTTAAATTCGTTTTGGGTGAATTTAGAGATGAAGGCAATGTGATTGGATTTTCGTGCCACGGAAGAAAACATAAATTTTGCATACGCTTGTTTTACCTGGCCCTGGAAAAATTGCGGCAGAGCCAACGGGCATAGGTCATGAACAGTGGTCAGCAAACGGACGGGTCCAACCAGAGGGATATTGTAGTGAGGTGACCAGAACAGGGCGGGCCGGGTCTGATGGATCAATCTGGCAAGTTGGAGCTGTTCGCGAATACTGTAGATAGGAGTGTCGGATATGAGGATTCCAGCGTGGGGAATATGCTTTTCAATCCAGGAACGGGCAGAGGTAGGAAAAAGAATCCTCCAGCAGAGTTCCGGGCTTTGATTGATCAAGCGAGGTAGGATCTGGCACAACATGCGACCAACGCCGCTGTGCCGGATCATGCGGGCATCAACCATGATAATGGGGGATTTTCTCACAGAAAATTTTAGTGCTTAGTTAGTAAAAGGGATTTGATGATGATGGCGATGCTTGGCAGCAGCAGGGATGCCGTGAAAAGGATTATGAAGATACCCTTGTCGAAAAGAAAAATACGCCAGATTTCGGCATAGCCGTACAGCAAGATGCAATAGGCGAGTGCAAAACAAGTGTTCTTTAACTGATGCAAGATGCCCATGAGTAATCCGGTGGCAGAAGCGAAAACAAACATACCAAAAAAAGTGACAGCTATACCAAAGCGACCAACAAGGTCTGCCAAGGCAGAGTTGGTGGTGAGATTTGGTTCAATGTTTGAAGCGAAAGACGGATCTTGCTTGCCTGTCAAAACCAGCGGATTGTTGCCGATGGCGAGACTGGCTTGAAAGGGGGCACCCAGATAAGCCATGATTTCAGAGATGCCGCTTTCAAAGAAGCCGTAATTCCCCCTCTGCGCATAATAGTTCATATTCCTGCTACTGTTGAAAACAAACAAAAGGATGACTACCGAGAATGCGGCGACGAGCAGTGGTAGCGTCCTGACCTTTTTGCCATGAAAGCAAAGCAGGCAAAAGGCGGAAAGAGATGCCGCGATCAAACTCAACCTGCTGGAAATAGACGCCACGAAAAGCAGGAGTAGAATGTTATAAAAATCAAAAAAGCCTCGGGAAATTCCAGAAAGAATTCTGAAGAGAGCAAGGGCTCCGGTCAGGATAACAATGTAACGGAGGGAAAGCAGGCCTATGGAATAATCTTCATATAGGGCATCCTTCAGGCTGTTTCCCCTGCCAGTCAAAAGAGCCTCTACCAAGGCAGGAAAACCGAGGCGTTCGTTCAAAACATATAGGACATAAAAGCAGGATATAGAAGCTATAATGCTGAAGCAGAGGTAAGAAAAAGCGTCGTCGAGACGGACGTTTTTGACTTGGAAAGGGAAAGGCCAGCGAACGGTTTTCCCCAAATAAAATCCGAGAGAGCAAGATCCCACGATGAGGGAATACCAGGCAATGAGTATGAGCAGGCCATAATCCAAAATCGGTTCACGCTGTTCAAACCCTTTCCGGAAGATGGAGAAATCCGGTAAAGCCCAAAAAAAGGCGCTTAGCAAAACCGTGACAATGAGACATCCCGCCGGGTGTGTCAAAAAAGCAGGCAATTGTTTTAAGTTTAATGGTGTTTTCATCCCGGACGGTTTTCGCAGTTTCTTACAGCCTGATGAAATAGACAATATTTTGTCTTGTTCTTCCGATCAGGGAATTCCAAAATTTTTAGGGTGTGGCCCGATCATGAGGGTTTTGAAATAGCGCCGCAGGTAGGTGTTCAAGAGAATATGTTGCAGTAAATTCATATAAGAACTGGTCTCCTTGTAAATACAAATACGCCCCGTCTGAGCCGCTGAGAACCATATAAACCAGCAACCCAAGAATGATCGCTTTTTTGGTTTCTGGAATCCTGGCATTGAGACGTCCGAGATAATAGAGAACGATACAGGAGAGAAGCCCCAGGATCCAAAAGAACAGACCCAGAGCGCCGTACAGATTCAGAACGGAAAGATAAACAATTTCCTGAATGACATCAAAAGACTCGAATCTAATAAGGCGAATTTTCCCAATAACATCAAATTGGGGAATTCGGCCGCCAAGGTTTGGGTCGAGAACGAAACCAAGGTCGTAACCCATGAAAATAAAAACTCCGAATCCTAAGCCGGCGGGAAGCAAAAGGAAGGCGAGCCGCTTGATGGCCATCTGCCAGTTTGTTTTCTGAACCCAAAGAAGCTGGAACAATTCGCAAAGAATAATTCCGATCCAGACGGTGCGGGACAGAGTCAGAATCAGGGCCATCAGAATAATCCACTGTGGAATCAGGCGTTTTTCCAGGGTCCGGTAAAGCGGATAGAGCATGAGGGTGCAGACCCCGTAAATATTACCGTTGTTGTAGGTTGCGATCAGTTTGGAGATGTCTCCACGCATGTTATGCTTTTCTGAAACGTCCCCATATCATCGACATTGACTGTCAAGTAGGGAATCTGGAAGAAATCACCTGTGACTTGCCGATAAATAAAGAGCACCAATCCATAAAACGCGATGCAGGGCAGGACGACGCGTAGTGCAAGAAATAATGTGTCAACAGGGTAGGCGTCAAAGAGTACTCCCCAGACTACGATGAGAAGAATAGGTAGGACAAACCAGTTCACCACGAGGGCCACAGCATTGCCGAAATCGTCGTAACCTTCTGTTTTTAAGGAGAACAGGATGAGGGTCTGGATGGGGACAAGAGCTAGGAGTGAAACGAAGCGGATTGAGTTAAGGACAACTTTTCCAGAAAGAAAGGTGAATAGGACAGGCAGCAGGGCGCCAAAGCCAACATAAAAATAGGACCAGGTTACCGGTATGTCGTATACTTTGATACCGCCTTTGGGGAAGGCGATGAGGCAAGCAACAAGGCCTCCCAGACAGCAGGAAAGCCAAAGAGGGGAATGGCTTAAGGGCGAGCGGTGTTTGGACGGAGAGTTCATTTAAGAATACGGGGGAAGAGATATTTTTTAGAGAGTCCAGGGAAAAAGAAAAGGAGGAGAAAGCAGGACAGTAGCAGGATTCTTTCATGCAAACGGTATCCGGGGAAGGTTAGGCAGGTTTTTATGCCGACGATGCATAAACGGCTGATTTTGTCCTTTTCAACCACTGGAGCGTGAAGAATCAGGTATCCGACATGAAGGCGCAGAAGATGCGGGGACTTCGGATAAGGAGGAATCTTCAGGGTGTGATTTTTACGGGCTATGGCATCATGTAAGGCGTTATATCGTCGTTCTTCACGTCGGACGAAAGAAGCGAGGCGCCCGGCATGATCAGGATTATTGAGGCCGCTGGTGCCGTTGACGGAATTTCCGCGGTGGTGGACGCGGTGTGCCGCCAGAGCTGTGTCCAGGCCTACAACAGGACCGAAAAGGGGAGCCAGTGTGATAGGTACGGAATCGGCGTCGACAATCCACAGCTCCTCTGAAAGGGGGAGTATTTCATGTAGAAATCGGGCGGAGTAAATGTTGCCGGAACCTGGAGGACTTGAGTAGTGCCCGAATTTTTGAAGGAGAGGCAGGAGATTTCCGTTGTGGAGAACTCTCGGGATTCTTTTTCCCGTCGGAGTTCCTGCTTCATTCACAATATCCAAAGGGAAATGCACTTTGGAGCAGTCGGGTGTCCACACGTTGATTACGCTCTTCAGGCATGTGGGATAAAGAAAGTCGTCTGCATCCAGAAAAAGGACGAGATCCCCGGAGGACACGAGGAAGCCTGCATTGTAGGCGGAAGCCTGCCCGGCGTTTTCCTTGAAAACAGGCCGGATGCGGTTTCCGAAGCTTTCGATGATGTAGCGTGAGTTATCCGTCGAACCATCATCCACAACGATGATTTCCCGGTTTGTCCATGTTTGATTCAATGCGGAGGCAATGGCCTCGCCGAGAAACAGTGCGTAATTATAGTTATTGATGATGATGCTGCAAAAAAGGCTCATGAAGGGGTCTTGGTTGCGTTTTTTCTGAGAAGCAAGGAGGTTCCGATCCGCAGAAGAGACCAGAGGGAATACAAGGCTCCCAGGATATTACGCTGGTACAACCCGCGGCGCAGGAACTTCAGGGGCATGGCGGCAAGGCGTGGAAGATCTTCCCGGTTGATGTGAAGCCACATGGCATCAATAGAAGAGGAATAGTCGGTTTTTACACCTGGGTTCGTTTGCTGGAGGAACGCATCGTACCACGGATTCAAAAACGTGAAATCCATCCTCATTTTCCGTGTATTACCGCGGGTGGAGCTGAACCAGATGTTCCGGCCATGATCCCGATACAGTCCCAACGCAACCGGATAGCAGTAAGCTTCAGCGCAAAGAAGGCCGCCCCGCACGATCAGGCCGTCAGCACCACATCTGATTCCGGGAATGGAAGGAAGAGGAAACATTTTCCCGGCAAAACTCCTATTAAAAAAAAGACCGCTGGTCGGGGCTCCAAGAAACGGGGGAACCGAGTATTTTCTCACGAACTCAGCCGCCTGTTCAGGCGTGGAAATCAGCTGCGGGCCGCCTCCCTGGGTCAGAGACTCTAAGTGGATATTTTTGAATTGGTCGGGTAGTGTCTTGCCTGTTTCGGATTTGTCTTTGTTGACGATCCGCAAAAAGTGGGAGCAAAGAATAGGTAGCTCCATCGGAAGGCCGGACCGGAAGAGTTCCTGGATTGACGCAAGTTTATCCGGCAGGAAAACATCATCTGCATCAAGGAGACAGAGTATGTCTCCGTGAGAGTTCTGCCAGCCGGCATTCAACGCGGTGACCTGACCCATGTGGGCTTGAAACACGGGCATGATTTTGTCCCCGAAACGGGCCATTACATCCCTGGAGTCATCGGTAGATCCGTCATCCACAACGATGACTTCCGCAGCGGGGCAAGTCTGCTCCAATACACTTTCAATGGCCTCGCCAAGATAGGCCCCGTAGTTGTGGTTATTGATGATAACGCTGAAGATCATGTCGAAAATCCACTTGTGGGAGCAGCATGACGAACTTTCCACTCACTTAAATCCCGGCCCAGCCAGGATTCAAGCTTGGCGATTTCAGGTTGGTAATAATCTGAGAGGATAGAGGCTTCCCGGAGAGGAAGGCTGAATTTATCGGTCAAGTGCACAAGCATCCTCGATTTTAGATTTTCCCGGAAAATTTCGGGAAGCAAATGTTTGGCAATGGTTTTAAGTAGGAAGGGTTTGGCGAGAAGGGAGTATAAAAAAGGATGCCTTACTTTGCCGGAGTAGTTGTAGGGCGTAAAGGATGCTGGGATAACCGGCTCCAGGCCTAGAAAATGGTAGAGATCCCGCATAAAGACCGCCGGATCCCTGACAAAATCATCAAAAAGACAAACCTTCATCCGGGCTTTTCCAAAAACACGTTCATATTCATACAGGCTGGCGGTATAATGTCCCAGCTCGCGATAACGCATCAATCTTGTGTGATGATCCTGCCTTGTGGGTTCGGCTGCCAATGCTTCTTTAAACTCAAGAGTTTCCTTTCCGTCGCGAATCAGGTGGGAATAGGCCGAGAAGGCACGGTCCACCGGGTGTCGCAGCATGACAAGAATTCTGGCTTCCGGATTGAAGGTATGAATACGTTCTGCACTGGCGTGGACATTCAAATAAAGGGTTGAGCAATCAAAAGCCAGGCTGCCTTGGGGGCAATCTGCATATAATTTCTGGTATTCATCCAAGTCTCGGATTGTACCGGTTTCACCGTTGCATTCAGGAGTGGCGAAAAACATGGGTTCTTTTAGTTTGGGAAGGAAAAGTTGAGGGTGCAGCTTGAAGTAGTGGTAAAGGGATGTGGTTCCTGATTTGGCCGCCCCAATCAAAAATACTGACGGTTGACGTTTGATGTTCATGAGGTCACTTGATTTTAACTGAGCAGAAAATCATCCAGAAGCCGATGGCCTGGCTTCTGTAGCATTGACGTGTCAGACAGTTGTTGGAAAATAACCAACGGAGAGTTTTCCACAAAGCCAAGGCCAGTAACCAGGCCCGACTGAAAGTGTTTGTTTTGATGGAAGCATTTACAGGGTGGTAATCCAAGTATTCCATCAGGAGACGACAACGTTTCTCGATGTAAAGCAAATCGCTTGTGCCCAGGGTGGTTTTCCACTGATCCAGAGAGCTGGTGTAGATTTTTTGGCCGACACCCTGCTTGATAGGTTGTTGCATGAAAGGGCTGTCCTCCTTGGGAAGTTCGTAATACTTCAGCATGCCCGGATCAAAGGGAAGTTTCAGAAAATCACATAGGTTACGAAGGGTTTTTTCTGGATTTAAAATCAGTGTTTCATAGTGCAGGTCAAGGACACGGTGAGGGTAGCGGCGGCGGTAGGCCAGTCCTGCAGCATTGAGAGTCGCCCATTGCATCATGGCCTTTTGGATGGTGGCCGGGCCGAAGTTGGCTTTGATCATGGAAGGTACGACAGCCCGCGGATCACGGACGAGGAAAAGAGCTCTGGAATCCGGGAAAAGCCTGAAAATGGTTTCCAGGTAAAGCACGTGGTGGGGTGTTTTCTCGCCGAGCACGGGACGTCCCGCCCTTTTTTGCTGAAGCCCCAGCATTTCAATCCATGGCAAGGGCCAATTGTTCTCATTGGCGCCCTCTGTGTAGGTAGTTATTTGGTCCGGCGGGATTCCTTGCTGAAGAAAGTGGTGGGACTTGAGATAATGCGGCCAGATCTTGTTCCAGGATACGGAAGAAAAGATGGAGGATGTCTCCTGCAGGTAAAGGTCGCACATGTGTAAAAACTGGGATTCATGTACAAAACATACATCGGGGTGGGCTTCGAACATCTTCTGCAGGAGCGTTGTTCCGGAGCGGGGGCTGCCGACAATGAAAAACGGAGGACGTGGAGAGCTCATGGCCTCTTGATTAGTCCGATTTTCTTTACCAATGTTTTGGTGTTTCTCCCGGTGCTCAAAATCCATGTATTCAAATGTTTCACAAGGAAGGAAGGCGTTGCGGTGATGGCCAAAATGTGGATTGATCGCTGGATTCTTCTGAGGAAAGTAATATTTGAGTCGACCCAGGTCGTGTGCAACGCGGACCGGCCAAGACGGATCCGGTTTGCAAAGCCGCGGGAAATAAGCGGGTGCGAATCGGCATAAACAATGAGTTCGCAGAGTGAAAAATGGCTGTCGATCCGGTTTCTCCGGGGAACCGGACTCCACCCACGTCTCACAGCTTCCTGCGCAACCTTCTCAAAGGCGACGCTGGACCGGGCGAGAAAGTTTTTGATGCCTACGATACTGTGCTTGACAAGCGATTGCTCGCTTGTTTCGTGGGATCGGAAAGCAGCAATCGGGTCCGGAATGGATGCCACGGGTGTGGAAACAGCCATCGATATCCTCAAATAGTCGTCGGCGTTGGCCCGAAAGAAATCAGGCACCGGCATGTGTTTTTTCAACGCGTCCCTGCGGAAAACGAGACCTGATGTGGGCGAAAGGCGGCGTGTTCCGTGTTTGGCGAGAGCGGGAAAGAGGTCTCCCTCGGGAAGAGTCGAGGGCAGGCACAAGCCGATGTTCTTTTTGTCCCGCGACACGCGTTGGAGCTGGCCGTAAATCCATCCGATTTCATTGGAGTATTTTGCCTGCACTTTTCTCAATGACCCGGGGAAAAGATAATCGTCAGCATCGATGAACCAGACCCATTCCCCTTGGGCCCGGTCAAATCCAGCATTCATGGCGGAGCCCTGCCCTCCATTCTCTTTGAAAATCTTCAGAATGTTTTGTGGAAAAAAATCAATCAGCGTCCGCGAATTATCCGTGGACCCGTCATCCACAACAATGATCTCGTAAAAAGGTTGTTCCTGATCCAATGCGCTGTTGACGGCATCTTCCAGGAAATGTCCGTAATTGTAATTTAGGATGATCAGGCTGGTGCGGAAAGCGTTCATCGATTTTGCGTGGGAGGCATGTATGGCAGAATTTTCAGCGATTTGAAATAATCGAAAAGCCTGATGGGATAGGGTGCGAAAAGGGACGGCAAAAGCCAGACTCCAAGGCCCAGCAAAAGATAGGTAAGTTTTTTTGGCCTGTTGAGCGACCGGTCTTTGCCGTAGGCTGAGAACAGATCCCGGAGTGCTTTGGTACTGTTTCGTTTTCGTTCCTTGCAGATTCCCAGATAGACCAATGCGTGGGCCATATCAAGCCTGCATCTGTTTGCAGCACAGACCAGTCCACAGTTCAGGGCCTCCATCCGAACGGCATGGTAAACAAGGCTATTCCGTAGCCACACGCTTTTGATGGATGGCCAGCTTTGCCGGTTATTTTTGCTGGCATTCCGTGAATGTTGGCGGTAGCAGGTTCCTTTCAACGGCAAGCTCCGGCATTCCCCATGAAACAACACCAGGCGGCGCATGTAATCATCAATACCGTTGCTGAAGTTTTTTTCAGGGAGGGGAAGAAATTTTTCCAGAATCCGGCGGTTGAACACGAGGCAGGAAGTGGGAGGAAGGGACACCACGCCCCCTTCAAGAATTTTTGGGATCAGCATACCGTTTTGCAGGGGTTCCGGGCGCTGCATCCAGTCCGGTAGAGTGCGGCCTGCTTCATCCACACGAAGCGGCTGAACATAAATCAATGCCGGGTTGTCTAACGTCTGGACCGCGACTTCCCCCAGTATTCCCGGGCAAAGAGTGTCGTCCGAGTCCAAAAACCAGATCCAGTCGCCGGAAGCTTTTTTCAGTCCTGCGTTGAAAGCTGACGCCTGGCCGCCATTGGCTTTAAGAATGACATTGATGCGGTCATTATACGTTGCAAGGATATCACGGGACTGGTCCGTGGACCCGTCATCCACGGCAATGATTTCGAGACCAGGATAATTTTGTTTCAGACAGCTCTCAATGGCTTCTTCGAGATAACCATCGTAATTGTAATTATTAATGATGATGCTGAAACTTGGACCTGCTTTGAGAGAAGATGTCATGGCCGTATCTCAGGATTTGAAAACTGGCTTCGGAAATTCCGGATTTCCCCGGTCATGCGGTGATAATTGCCTGCAAAAATCATTAACGCATACAGAATAAAGCCTGCCGTGATGCTGGAGAGCAGAACCGGCCAGGTCGGAGTGAGCGACAGATTCCGGATACCAGCCATCAGGAAGAGAAGCATGAAAAAGGAGGCAAGGAACGGTCGTGCGACCGCCTGGATGTAATCCTTCCGTGAGTAGCCCAATATTTTTCGAAGGTAAGCTTCAGTGATGAGCCATAGTATCCACGTGAGCAGGCAAAACATGATGGCCGCCCCGATAAGCGAATGTGAGGCTCCGATCCAGAGGAATGGGATGGCCAGAACGCAATTGATAGCCGCAAGCTTGAATTGGGTGTGGAGATGTCCCAGGGCGCTCAGAATGGCGGGCGTTCTGTAAAGGAATGTCTGGATGGCTCCGCTTAGGGCGAGCAACTGAAACAACGGAATGACAGCGTTCCATTCCTCTCCGAAAAAGAGGGGAATAAAGAGTGGGGCAGTGGCCAACGCTCCCAAGAATGCTGGAACACCGACAAGGCATCCAGCATGCAGCAAGCGCAGATAGGCACGGCGTGCCTTGGGAATGTCATCCTGCAGCCTGGAAAACAGTGGCAAGACAACTTGGGAAAGGCTGGCCGAAACCAGTTCATGCAGGATCGTGCAGATTTTGAGGGCAAAAGTGTAATATCCAAGTGCGCTGTGCCCGAGCAGGGCGCCGATCAGGATGCGGTCGCTCTGGCTTTTGATGCGGTACATGAGATTCGGAACCAGCACTTTGCGTCCGTAGGCGTAAACAGGCGAAGCCGCGAACCAGTCAAACTCTAGGGAGGGTCTCCAACGCGTCGCCGTCCAGATTACTATAAAGCGGGTGATGGATCCGCAGCAATGAAATAGTACCAGACTCCAGATTCCGGCACCCAGAAGTGCAGCGCTTATGCCGATGAAGGCACCCACCAGCATGCCGAAAAACCGGCGCAGGGCGCCTATTCTGAAGTTGAATTCTTTCTGAAATAAGCATTCCTGCAAAAAGCAAAGACCATCGCAGGCAATGATGATGGTACAAAGCTGCAAAACCGCTGAAAGTTGGGGGATATGGAGGATTTCGGCTATGGACGGTGCTACCAAAAGCGTGAAAACAACGACGCCCAGGCATGCCAGGACCTGAAAACTAAAAACGGAAGCCAACTGGTTTTGAGTGATGTTTTGCTGTTGGATCACGGCTTCGCGGAGACCGAAGTTGATAGGGATGGCAGCAAATCCGATATAAATGACAGCAATTCCCCAGGTGCCAAAATCTTCAGGACCGAGGAGTCTGGCGAAAACGACGAAGGCCAGGGTGTTTAGAGTATGGTAACTCCATTGCTCCAAGGTTGACCAAAGGATACCTTTGACGGTCTTGCGTTTGAGGTCGTTCACGTGGAGGGGCTACTCGTCAGTCTTCAATCTTGAAAACCGAATCACCTGGAGGCAGCGGCGAGCAATGAGTGCCCGGGTAGGGTTTGGATAGATCGGCGATGCCGAGCCTGTGCTCGTTTCTCGTCCCAAACACCCGCTCGTAATACGCTCTGTTGTATGCGGGTTCTAACAGCCGGACGAGAGGATCCAGGATGCGGTAATAGACCCTGCGGGCATTTCTCCATCCGATCAGGGGGGTGAGAGGGGCCGTCCATTTCTCAAACCCTGCGCGCCTGTGCTGTGCGAACCAGGGGCTGACAGCAACGCGTAAACCCCATTTTTTACTGAAACTGGCGTAGCTGTGACCAATCCATTTTTCGCTCCACCTTGTCCGGTAGAATGGAAGGTCGTCTGGATCAAGAGGAGGCGGGACGTGATAGGTTACCGTGCAGCTTTTATCGATGAGGGAAATTTTTCCGGCAGCCTTTAAGCGCAGCCCCAGGTCTGAATGTTCTCTGGCACTGAGAAGGTTTGGGTCGAAGGGATTCATTGAGCGCAGCACGTCCATCCTTCCAAGGAACGCGTGATATTCGATGTTCGCCGTTTCCTGTCTTTCCGGCAGGCTTTCTGCTTCATGCAGCGGGCGGTGGTGTAAAATAGGGTGTTCGTTGTACACCAAGCGCCCTTTTTCCCTTTTTAAAATGATGTGGCACCCGGCGCTGTGGATCTGTGTGCAGGTGCCCATCTGCTCAAGGAAGAGGGGGCCCACCAGGGCGGCCCCTGTTTCTTCCGCGCATTTCACGAGGCGTTCATTCCAACCCTGCGAAAAGGTCACGTCATTGTCGCAGAATAGGACGTATTTGGTTGTGATTAGAGGCAGGATTATGTTGTAGGCACCATGTTGGGAAATGTAATGATCGATCCGTATCAACCTGAATCCCCGTTCTCTGGACTGTTCTTCCAGCCAGGAGGCAAGAGCGGGAGGAGAATTGCCGTCGAGGTAAATCAGGGGAAATTCCCCTGATGATTTTTCTAACAAGTCGAGCAGAGAGGTCTTCGCCATGCTGAAGCGTTCGCGGGGCACCACAACAATCGTGAAGTCAGCGGAGTTCATTTATGAAATATTCAAGACAGCATACTCATGGAAACTCGCTTTCCATGCAAGCCGACAGTGCGGAACTCCTGCGGATTGGAATGTTCCGGAGACGTAAGTGCAATGGCATGACCTTATTTCAGCATCAAAAGCTCCGAAGGGCGGGGACGGAATTTATCCCCTCGACTTTTTCCTCTTGGCGCGGCATGGCTGGAAGTTTGTGAAATCCTTGGTATTCATCAGTCAGTCCAGACCCGTCCCGGGTTGCGGCGGCGGTGAAACCTACGTTGCCGACATTCTGCAATCTTTGGCCGCAGCAAGCTGGCAGATCACGGTTTTACTGCTTTTTCCCGAGGCAAATCGATGGGGCTTTTTTCGCATCCCTCCCCCTGTTCCTGGCATCCGTTATCGCCTGCCCTTTTCCCCTGGCTGGACCGGGCTGCTTTGGAGCCCGGTCGTGTGTTTGACCAGTTTGGTTTAAAAAATAAAAGGGAGGCTGACCGGCAAACCATTGAAACGCAATGTTGCCCCGATGGATTGGGAGTGCCGCTGATCCCATGGACAAATCCGCCAGATCCGCCCGCGTGCCGTGATTGCCAATTACCGCTGGGTTGCCAAAGCCATCCTGGACCAAGCAAAACCGGCAGGCCCCAAGTTGCTCTTTCTGGTGCATGATCTTTTCAGTCGCCGCGCGGAAGCTCTGGAGTTTGCCCCGGCCATGTCGTTTTGGGTTAGAACAGATCCTGACACAGAACGGCGCATGCTGGCGGCTCCGGAAGTTTTGATTGCGATCACTGAGGAGGATGCCTCGTATTTACGATTATGGTTTCCCAAGAAAAAAATGCTGGTGGCACCGATGTCGGCCCGTGCCAGTATAGCGTCGAGCTCCTCCGGATCGGGCCATTGTCTTTTTGTCGGAAGCCGTTCTGGCGGCAATACGGACGGCCTTTTTTGGTTTCTGGAAAGTGTCTGGCCTCTGATCCTGAAAAAACTTCCCGACGCTCATCTGGATGTTTACGGTTCTGTCTGTAAGCTTTTTACTAATCCCTATCCTCAGGTGATCCTGCACGGCGTAGTCCCTACTCTCGCTCCGGCCTATGCCCGCAGTGATCTGGCGATCATTCCGCTTCGTGCGGGTAGTGGTTTGAAAATAAAATTGATTGAGGCTCCCGCCCATGGTCGTGCTGTGGTCTCCATCCCGGTGGGCCTGCATGGGGTTGAACTTTTGGCGGGATAAGGCGTACTCTAGGCCGGGGATGCGGAAACGTTTGCCGCCGCCGTGCTTTCTCTCGTGCAAAACCCGGGTCTGCTTCAGGAAACAACCAACAAAGCCGTCCTCTCACGCCAGCGCTTTCACCCAGATCGTGCCCACCGCGCACTGCTTGATTTTGTGGAAGAAATTTGACCGCTTTTTTGTTTCCATCTCTGCCGAAAAAGGGCTCAATTGCAATCATGACAAAAAAGCATGGCTTCACCCTGATTGAATTGCTGGTGGTGGTGACCATTATCGGGCTTCTGGCTGGACTGGCGGTGCCAGCTGTGAGCAAGGCTCTGCAAAAGGCCAACGAGGCCTAATCGGCCTCAAACCTGCGCCAGATTGGCATCGGGCTCAACGGGTTCGCCTCGGAAAACGACAACGTTTACCCTTTGGCCGGAGGAGATATTCCATACAATGCCAGTCCGGCCGATGGGGACGAATTGGCCTGGACCCAGCAGCTGGAAGATTATTTGGGCAAAGACAAGTCCGTTTTCAAGAATCCCAAGGTCAAAACGATGCAATACGGTTATTTTATTGGCAGTAAAGCAGCGATGGCGGAATCAGGTGATTTTGCCGCCGTCAACCGGCTCCGAGTGACCCAGCCGACCAAGCATATTCTGGGTGGGGAATGCCTCTACTGGCAGAGCAGTGTGGATGATGCCGACCCCGATGACTATAGTCAGCATCCCTCTTTTAGAAGGGTCGACGGGACGGTTCAATCCCAAAAAACACAGGTTCTTTTTGTGGATGGGCATGTGGAGACGCTGGATCGATTTGACCGAAACCAGGTTACGACCCGTTATGAGGGCGTCGGGCAGGATTATTAAGCCAGTTGACACGACTGGTGAAACCGATAATCTTCTCCTCCTATCTAACCGAGAAAGACCTGATTTATGAACCCGACCTACCAACCTTCCCAACGCACCCGTAAACGGAAATTCGGCTTTTTGTCCAGAACACGGACCAAGAATGGCCGTGCCCTTCTGGCCCGTCGCCGTGCCAAAGGCCGCAAACGTCTCACCCCCAAGGGAACGGACCGCAAGTTTGCCCGTCACACCCAAGCCTGATTGCCGCCTGCCACGCTCCCGCATTCTGCGATCGCGACTGGATTTCCAGCGCATCAAAGCGGAAGGCAAGCGACAGGCAGGTGCTTATCTGGTCTGCAATTACATGATCCGGCCTGGAGAAACCCGCATGGCTGGATTTATAGTGCCCAAAGCCTGCGGCAATGCCGTGGTTCGCAACAGGATCAAGCGCCGTCTGCGGGAGCTTTATCGTCACTGTCAACATCAGCTTCCCGAACATCTACAAAGTGTCTGGATCGCCCGTAAATCCTGCTCTGAGGTAGAACCAGATCCCTTCCGGCAGGATTTTAACCGCATACTTGAGAAGGCTGGTTTGCTCAAGGGAAAAGCCTCCTAGCCGCTATGATCCGCTCCGCCGCCATTGCCATGATCAAGGGGTATCAGACCTGGCTCTCCCCGCTGAAAATATTTTTCGGGGTGAGCGGTGGAAGTTGCCGGTTCACTCCGACCTGCTCGGAATATGCCATTGGGGCGATCCACAGCCACGGGGTCTTCAAGGGATTCTTTTTGGGTATTTATAGAATTATGCGTTGCCAGCCTTGGGGAGGGCAGGGCTATGATCCCGTGCCCCCGGCCAGCCCCAAAAAACAAGGAACGGAACGGGTTTGTGGCTGTGGCTCAGCCTCCCAACATTTGGAACAGTTTCATGGATAAGAAAAATTGGATCGTTATTGCCGCCTGTCTGGCCCTGATCTTCGCCTATCCCGCGATTATCAATCACTTTTACCCGCCGCCAACCTTCACACCCCAACAACTGGCGGAGCGGCAGAAAGCCAAAGAAGCGGCCCAGGCGCCGTCGATTGCGGCTAACCCGGCCGTGCCGGGGGCCGCGCCCTCCAACCCGTTGCAGCAACCGATCATCCAGCAGCAGGAGATCCCGGACAGTCGGCAATTTGAACCTGGACTTCCGGATGAGCGGGTTGCCACCCTGGAAAATGAGTTCATCAAGGTTGAATTCACCACCCATGGAGGAGGGATCAAGCGTGTTTCCCTCCGCAAGCACAAAGCCGTGGGTGAGGATGAGGTGCTTTTGAACAATGGCGGGCCGATGCCGATTCTTAATCTCCGCGGCTGGACCGGGGCTTCTGGCATTGTAGGTTACAAACTCGAATCCCAAACGGCTGATTCCGTCACCATGATTCGCGCCCTCTCGCCGACCATGACCCTGCAAAGAACCTACACCTTGATTGCGGATTACCAGATTGAATTGGCCCAGACGGTCATCAACAAGGGAAGCCAGCAGGAAGTTCTGGGGCCGTATGTGTTGGATCTGGGCAGTGCCACTCCCATTTATTCGCAAGCCGCAGAGCGTTTGATGATCGGGTTGTCATGGCATGACGAGACCGGTTCCTACCGTCCCCACAAGCTGCATGAATTCGATCCCGCAGTGATTCCTCTTGTGGGCGCCCAGCTCTGGGCGGGTAAAAACGTCATCGAATCGAAACCGGAAGAAAAAATTTCCTGGGCGGCGTTGAAAAGCCAATTCTTTGTACTCTTGGTTAATCCCGTAGATTTCCCGGCAGAAAAAGTGGAAGGTGTGCGCATGCTTTTCCCGGAGCTGCGCGACAAGAACCAACCAGTCCCGGATGGCATCGTGGCCAGCATGACCCTATCCGGGATTCAGGTGGATGCGGGCAGCTCCTATACCCAGAAATTTGATGTCTATGCCGGGCCCCGCGAAAACAGCCGTCTGAGGGAATTGAGCGAAAATCGGGCCGAGGTGATGGAGTTCGGCATGTTCGGAATGGTCAGCCGTCTGCTGCTCTGGACCATGAACCACATTCATGACGTCGTGCAGAGTTATGGCTGGGCCATTGTCATCCTGACAGCCATCTTGAAGGCGATTCTCTGGTATCCGCAGGGCATGGCCAATGCGAGCATGAAGCGCATGGCGGCTGTGGCGCCTGTGATCAAGGAAATCCAGGAGAAATACAAGGAAAAGCCGGAGAAGCTCAACACGGAGATGATCAGTGTTTACAAGGATTATGGGGTCAATCCGGTTGGCGGCTGCTTCCCCATCCTCCTCCAGTTCCCAATTTTCCTGGGGTTCTATTCCATGCTACAGACGGCCATCGAGCTGCGTCATCAATCCTTTCTCTGGATTCATGACCTGTCCCAGGCGGATACAATTTTCACCCTGCCGCTCTTCGGTTATGATTTCCCGGTCAATCCCATGCCCCTGATCATGGCTGCCACGATGTATTGGAGTATGCACGTCACTCCCCAGCCGGCCGGGGTGAACAATCCCATGCTGAAGATCATGAAGTTCATGCCCCTGATGTTCCTGGCCTTCTGTTATAACTTCTCAGCGGCCCTCTCCCTGTATTGGACGGTTCAGAACTTGCTCTCCATTGTTCAGTTGTACTACAACATCCATTTCCAGAAGGACCTGTCTTTGGAGGAAATGAAAGCCCAGGTTGCAGCCAAGAAAAAAGCGGCGAAGAAAAAGAAACTGTAAGCAAAGGCGCGGAAACACGTTATGACATCACGCATTTCAGCCAAAGAAACACTGGAGTTGCTCCTCGGGCATCTCGGCCAGGTTTTTGAAATCCGTGAGGAACAGCGTCCCATGGGGCCCACTCTTCATGTCCTGACCCGTGAGCCTGGCCGTCTGGTTGGGCGTAATGGCAAGACATTGGATGATCTGCAATATTTGTTGAACCGTATCATTCACCAGGGGGAGGATGAAGATACCGCCCGGATTCTTGTGGATGTGGAAAATTACCGCTTACAGGAATTTGACGGAATGATGAAGGGGGTGGATGAAACAGCACGGCAGGTGTTGGAAAGCGGAGAGGAGGCAGAATTACCTCCGATGAACTCCTTTGAGCGGCGTCTCGTACACAACCATTTCAAGGATCACCCCGGTATCCAGAGCGTGAGTCCCAAGTCGGATGAACGGATCAAAAGCATCATCCTGCGCAAGCGGGGTTGAGTGAAGGTCGGGCGTTTTGAACGCAAAGACGCAAAGTCCGCAAAATAAATACGTCAGGAGGTGTTCTCAAAACACAAATCCGATATTGTTTCTGTGGGCTGCTCCTCTAACAAGAAGAATGTTCCGGGATCAGGTATAATGGAATTGGGCGGTTGCTTTGCACTTGGCCGAGGAGGTCACGCGAACCCAATGCGCACTGAAGCCGTCAGGGAAGACATGGGGCACATATCCCTTCGCCGGAACTTTGATTGTGATATAGGTTTTCCAGGCACCGTGGCCCAGGAAATCCACTTCCACTTTGAAGCTGACGGGTTTGTTGGAGTCGTGGTTGAGGTGCAGTACTTTTTTGTCGAACCCGGTCATCAGATACGGATCGGATGGCTCCTTGGCTTTGACTGTATCTTCCCACCAGGGGCCGCCCCAGCCTTTGGGTTTGCCGAGTTTCCAGAGATCGTCGGTTTTTCCGAACCAGAGTCCGGACTGGGGTTCGGCACATTGCAGGTTGCCTCCGCTTTCGTGGCTGGCGTTGTCGGCACCCAAGACTAGCATCCCTTTCCAGGAACAGAAATCTCCATGCACCCAAAGATGGGTCGAGATGGGACGGATACCCCAGACGCGGCCTCCATAGGCCCAGGGCGAGAGTTCGTAGAACATACCGTGGTGATCCATCAGGAGGCGTTCGTGTTCTGTCGAGCGGATACGGGGCCATTCCGTCTGCCATTTGTGGTCGAAGCAGTGGGAGGCCTTGGGCAGGCGGTAGGTGGTCCATTTTTGATCCGTGGTGGTGAAGACCTTCAGGATGGCTGAAGCCCTGTCCCAGCCGTTGGCGAAGATGGTCTTACCGTAAACACCCAGCCCGCCGAGTCCGACGAAGGGTTTGTTTTCGAGGATGGTCCATTTTTTGCCGTCGTATTCGGCCAGAGTGCCTTCCCGTTTTTTGCCGAGGAATTCGGGTTCGCTGTAGTCGTTGTTGACCACAACCAAGCGGCCACCTTCGGTATAGCAATCCTTAAAGTGGCAACTGCCTTCGCCCGGAGTCTGGAGTTCTTTGGTGAGGTCAAAGAGCAGTTTGGTTTTCAGCGTATGGACGTTGAGCTCGAGCAGTTCGCCTTCCATGCCGAGCATATAGACGAGGTTGTCCGGATCAGTGAGATGGCAGGCGGTGCCGCAGAGGCGGATTTCCGTCAGGGCGGGGACGGTGCGGACCTTGTGGTTCGTGTCGATCAGGTGGGGGCCGATAATCAATTGGCTGGAAGAGTGATGGATAAAGCGGTTGGCATAGGTTCCGCTGACTCCGGCAGGATGGACGATCATTTTGAAATCTTCATCAATGACCCGCAGGCCTGTGCCTGTGCCCGTGCGTTTGCGGTGTGAGACATAGTTCAGGACATAGAGTTTGCCGTTCCATGGCATGAGACAGCCGATGCCGATTTCGGAACGTGGAGGGCCGAAATCGGCCACCTGGGCTAAAGAAGGAACAACACCGGAGAAGGACAGGGGGAGATTTGTGCTCATGGAAGCAACCTGCCTATGTTCCGATAACTTGCAAAGTTGACAAAAATGTTCACAGTAACATCATGTTTTGTCCAGGCAATGGAGAACGGGCTCTGATTCAATAGATCGAAAAGAATGAAACGTGTGACTCTTTATGATGTGGCCCGGGAGGCGGGGGTGAGCCATATGACGGTATCGCGCGTGGTGCGTGGAGCCAATCTGGTGAAAAGAGCCACCCGTGAAAAGGTGGAGGCAGCAGTCAACAAATTGGAATACCAGCCGGATCCGGCCCTGTCCGCGCTGGCCGCCTATCGCACACTCGGAAGTAAGGCCGGCAGCGGACACGGCAGTCAGCTGGTCTTTTTGGATTGTGACGGAACCCCTTACAGCCAGGTGGTTCTGGGCGGGGTGAAACAGGAGGCGGCACTGCTGGGTTATAGTGTTGGCTCGTTCCGCGTGAAGAGTGACCCTGGGTCGCAGGCTCAACTGAGCCGAATGCTTTATCATCGTGGCGTCAGAGGATTGTTGTTTGGACCCTCGGACGAGCCGCTTGTTTTTGAAGGTTGGGAATGGCCAAAGTTTGCCTTTGTTTCCCTGGGTGCCCTGACGCATCAACCACCCATGCATGCCGTGGCCCTGGATTATTTTCATGGAGCCCTGACAGCTTGTGGACTGTTGGGGAAACTGGGTTGCCGGAGATTGGCCCTGGTGATTGATCCGCGCCTGGAAGCCAGGACGGCCCACCGATGGAGGGGCGGATATGTGGCGGGATTGAAGCCGAAAGAAGCGGTGCGGGTTTATCCCCTGGTGGACTGGACCCCGGCCAAGCTCAGGCGCTGGATTACGCACGCGTGTGTGGACGGAGTGTTGACCATTCACGCTGAAGTGGCGAAAGCTTTGGAAGGCAGTGGGGTTCGTTTGGTTTTCCTGAATGACCAGGCCAGGCATACAGGTGTGCCAGGACTTAATCTGGATCCCCGTCATATCGGAGCCGAAGGTGTCAGGCTTCTGCACCACAGTCTTCTGCGCAGGGAGTTCGGTTTACCTGCCGAACCCAAGATGGTGGCCTTGCAGGGAAGCTTTAAAATATTGAAAAATTGATATCGTGAATAAAGATGAAGACGAAGAATCTTATGGGAGGCCTGAATGAACCTACAAAAGTGGAATTGTCGTATCTTAAAGCCATTCAGGACAGGCGCCTGCCCTTAAATCCGTGTCAGCATTTCCGCTTTGGGGAAGCGGACTTTTTTCAGCGAAGCATACTTGTCGGTCAAGGCGCGATAACCGGCGGCGCAGGCCACCACGGTTTTCAGGTTCTTCGAGGGAAGATCCAGGATTTCATCATATTTCGCAGAGTCAATGCCTTCCATCGGGCAGGTATCGATTCCGATCATGGCGGCGGAGGTCATGAAGTTACCCAGTGCGATGTAGGCCTGCCGTGTGGCCCATTCCGCGACATTGATCCCGGGCAGAAAGCCCAGAATGACTTTTTTCAGACCGTCCAGGCTTTCTTGCGGGACACCCCTGACATCGGAGGTGAGTTTCATGTTACTGGTGACAAATCGTTCATCGACGTCCGTCCTGATGACGAAGATGACGTGGTGTGAGCAGTCGGCCACTTGGGCCTGGCCCCAAGAGGCGACCTTCAACTTCTCCCTGACGGCTTCGTCAGTGACAACGATGAACTTCCAGGGTTGTAGCCCGAAAGAGGAAGGGGTGAGAACCAGAGATTCTTCGAGAGCAAACCAATTAGCGGCGGAGATTTTTTTGGCTGGATCAAATTGTTTGGTGGCATAGCGCCAATTGAGCTGGTCGAGAAGTTGTTCGCAGGTGATGGGTTTCATGATGGATTAAGGTTTACCGTTTCCGGTTTCGAGTTTCCAGTTCAGAAGTCGGTTGGAAGGCCGATTTCTTTCCAGGTCTCTAGTTCGCGCAAACGAGCTTTGCAGGTGCGTTCCACTTTATCGGTGGCGTATTTGCCCAGGACCAAACGTAAGGGAGGATTCTCTGAGTCCACGACCTTCAAAATAGCGTCGGCGGCCTTGGCGGGATCGCCGGGCTGCTGGCCGTCCATTTTTTCGAGGAAAGACCCGAATTTGCCCACCGTGGCCTGATACTCCGGGAAACAATCAGGAGCCCGATCCAAAGAGCGGGCGATGAAGGCTGTGCGGAAGGGGCCGGGTTGAACGAGGGTGACTTTGATGCCGAGAGGTTTGAGTTCGGCCGCCAGACCTTCGGACAATCCTTCGAGGGCAAACTTGGTGGCTCCGTAAACGGAGAACCCGGCATAATTGCCGATGGCGGCTGCGGCGGACATGTTGATGATGTGGCCGTATTTCTGTTGTCGCATGAGGGGAAGTATGGCGCGGATGAGGGAGAGAGATCCGAAAAAATTAACTTCGAAGTTTCGGCGGATCTGTTCATCCGAACAATTTTCCAAAGAACCGAGCAGGCCATAGCCCGCATTGTTGACGAGGACATCGATTCGCGGGATGAGTTGAAGGATGTTCTGTAGGGCTGGAGCCAGGGAGGTGTTGTCACTGAGATCCAGGGGCAGAATCCAGCAAGCGTCTGGATGATGTTCCTTAAACTCGCGGAGTTGGTCGGGATCGCGGGCCGTCGCCACCAGGCGGTCGCCACGAGCCAGAACTTTTTCGGCAAGATCCCGTCCGAATCCTGAGGAGCATCCTGTAATCAACCATGTTTTTTGTTCAGACATACTAAAATATTCCATGGATCAGGCTGTGGTCAAGGAGGGATAGTCTGTGTAGCCGCCGGAGCCTTGGGCGTAAAAGGTTTCCGGAACGGGGGAGTTGAGTGCGGCGTTTTGTCTGAAACGCTCGGGAAGATCGGGGTTGGCGATGAAAATTTTCCCCCAAGCCACTGCATCGGCCGTGCCGTCGGCCAGTGCTTTTTCCGCAGATTCCTTGGTGAAGGCTTCATTGGCTATGTAGATGCCGCCGAAGAGTTTCTTCAGTTCGGGCCCGATGGCGGGCTTCTCTGGGTGGAGGTGGCCTTCCCGGCCGCAAAGGAAGGCGATTTTTCGTTCGCCCAAGGCCCGTGCGACATAACTGAAGGTTGCCAAGGGATTGGAATCTCCCATGTCATGGGCGTCGCAGCGCGGGGCAAGATGCATGCCGACGCGACCCGCACCCCAGACAGAGATGGCGGCATCGGCAACTTCAAGCATGAGCCGTGCACGGTTTTCCAGGCTGCCTCCGTATTCGTCGGTTCTATGGTTGGTGCTGTCCTGCAGGAACTGATCGAGGAGATAACCATTGGCGCCGTGGATTTCAACGCCGTCGAACCCGGCGAGTTGTGCATTTTCTGCGCCATGGCGGTAGGCTTCGATGATGGCAGGGATTTCTTCACGCTCCAAACCCCGGGGAGTAACGAAGGTTTTTTTTGGCCGTATCAGGCTGACGTGACCTTCCGGGGTGATGGCACTGGGTGCGACGGGAGTTTGTCCGTTCAAATAAATTGGATCGGAGATGCGTCCAACATGCCACAGTTGAAGCAACATGATTCCTCCCTCTTCATGGACGGCTTTGGTGATTTCTTTCCATCCTTCAACCTGTTCGTCGGACCATATGCCTGGGGTGTCGGGATAGCCCACACCCATGGGATCAACTGAAGTGGCTTCGGAGAGGATGAGTCCGGCGGAGGCGCGCTGGCGGTAATAATCGGCCATTAATCGATTTGGAACACGTCCCTGGCTGGAGCGACAACGTGTCAGCGGAGCCATAACGACGCGATTGCGGAGCCTGAAAGCACCGGCCTGCAGCGGTGCAAAAAGCGGTGAATTTGTCATTTTCATGCCGGTCTAGAAAAGCGACGCAAGGAATTAAATGCGTTCTTCTTCCAGGTCGTAGACATCAAAGAACACATAGACGGGGCAGTTTTTGGGAATGAATTTCGGGATATAATCCTCCATGTATTCCTGGAGATTGTCGGGCAGATCTCCGATGCGCTTGTTCCGCCATTCGTTATTCCATCGTATGATTTCAATCCGGGGCCGGGTTTTGGCTTTTTCTTTGATCCAGACTTCGACCTCCGTATCGGTAGCCCCGGTGGCTACGAGGGCCTTGAAATCGTCATAGGCAATCCCGGTAAACTCCAAAAAAAACACATCGAGGGGACAGCCTGAGTGGTATTCGCCTGCGGTTCCAGCCAGAACGGAGCGGCATTTATCCAGGCAGCGGGCGGCGATGACATAGCCAGCCAGAGTTTCGCGTGGGCTTCGTGGGAATTCTTTGGTCAGGTCTTTAGCGATCAATATCAGTTTTTCGTTGTAA
>Ga0163149_10002211_pt1 | contig 23875 bp, 23 predicted proteins | sample OliLakLV19MP5G1_FD_148604 | JGI IMG/M metagenome (GOLD analysis project Ga0163149, IMG submission 148604) | Freshwater microbial mat bacterial communities from Lake Vanda, McMurdo Dry Valleys, Antarctica - Oligotrophic Lake LV.19.MP5.G1 | ecosystem: Environmental > Aquatic > Freshwater > Lake >...
GACAAATTTAACCATTTTATTGCTCATACAACAAAATTATATAAATATTTAATTATTGTCATATGTGCTCTCATAACATTTATATGACAATAATTTTTTAGTTTGTTTGCTTTTTATTACATTTGCCCTATTAATAGCCTAGATTAAGAATGTTAAATATACAAAAAAGTAAACCCACAGGTTGATTTTTATGAAAATTGTTGATACCTTTGTTGTAGTAGAAAATAGTCTCATTTCTGTTCAGTATGATACAGAAGTTGTGGATGAGCTTACTCGTCTATTTACACTTTGGAATGATGCAACTTATTTATTTGATTTTTTTACAGAACATCAAAACGATTTAACGCATGATTTTTGGAATGAGATAACAATTGAAGAAGCAGTCGAAAGAACTAGAAATGAAGCGAAACGACTTGAAAAAAAATTACTTGAGGTTGCAGAAAGTGGAAATACGAATGCTGAAATTACACTTTCATCAATTTTTAAACCTTTAAGTAAAAACAAAATTGAAAAAGAATTAGAGAAAGATAAGTTAAAGGGAGATAATAGACCTAGTTGGTTGAGAATATATGCAATAAGAATAGATTTAAATCTGTTCTTAATTACTGGAGGAGCCATTAAGCTTACCAAAACAATGAATGATCGAACTCATACTTTGGTTGAATTAGATAAATTAGAATTAGTAAAAAAATATATTCAAGAAAACGAAGAGGATATATTTGAGGATTACGAAATATAAACGGGAAATATTATGGGAACAGAAAGTATTAAAGCAAAACTGATTGCGAATTCTAAAAAGCAAAGTCAGTGGGTGCAGGATGCTAATTGGAGAAAGAAGAATGAGGAATGGTTGGATATCTCTTTTTCTATAGCAGTAAAAATTTTATCTGCATTGAAAGCACAAGACATGTCGCAAAAAACATTGGCTGAACATTTAGATTGTTCTGCGCAATATGTAAATAAGCTATTGAAAGGCGGAGAAAATTTGCAACTAGAAACTATTTGCAAAATCCAAACTGTATTGAACATTAAACTAATTACTGTTCCTAATAGCTTCCGATATAATGCGCATTATCATTTTGACGAAGCATTAATTCGTCATATTTTCAATGAAGGGATTAAGAAGGATAGTATGATTGCTAATACAAAATCAGCAAATATAGTCCAGTTAACACCTCTCAAGAAGGATTATGTGGAGGCAGAGAGCAAGGAAGTAGTAGTAGATAACAACTATAGCATGGCAGTATAATGGATGTAAATAAACCAATAAATTTTGCTTTTAAAAATATCACAACAGAACAGTTTGCTCTGCTTGCAGATATGTACGAAGAAAAAGAAACAGTAGAGCTTGAAACACAAATTCGCTTTGGCGTTGATTTTGATCAAAAATTAATAGCGGTGTTTACTCCTTTGAAGTTTTTACAGAATTCAAAACCTTTTTTAATAATTGAGGTTGCATGTCATTTTGCAATTCCAGAAGAATCATGGAATGATCTTAAGATTGAAGAAGGGAAAGCGGTTAAAGTTCCAAAAGGATTTTTGACACATTTAGCAGTGCTTACAATAGGTACTGCGAGAGGTGTTTTACATTGTAAAACAGAAAACACACCATTTAATAAGTTTTTGATTCCACCAATTAATGTAAATGATATAGTAAAAGAGGATGCAATTTTTCGGGTAAATAAACCTATTTAATCTTGATGATTTTTGTGATCATAATTATATTGAAAAACTTAAACCTAAAAATAATTAGCTAATTTGGTTGAAAATAGTGGCAATAGTAGAGGCGAATCCTATTTCGCTTGTGAGTAGTGAACTGGATTGCTGAAACTCAAATTGCGATACGCCTAACATTGTTAAAATCAGTTTTGCCCTATTTCTATTAAAAGATTTTATTCACTCCTTAAAAGTATTTGCCGAAAAGCCGAACAAAAAATAAAAGTATGGATTAGTAAGGGTAGCCAGCTATAGTAAACTTCAAAAAGGAAAGCCCTCATTTCTTACAGCGTAGTCCCAATTTAATTTTGGGATGGAGTAAAAAACAAGGGCTTTAATGCTTTTGTAATACAAATATACTAAAAAAATTAGGACGATTAAATTTGTTAAAGTTTTTTCTTTGGTGGGCTTCAAAATAAACAGCCATTCATCTTTTTACTGAATTTTAATTTACTCCTTGTTTTTAATGACAATGGAATAATTGAGCAGGATGGGTAAGAGCTCATTAAGCTGAATGAATTGATTGGATATTTAGGCAATGATAATTACCAAGTAGAATGTTCTATTTCAAATGAAATTGGATAAATATTTTACAGAAAAAAACATTTTTTTTCTCAGGCAACATTTAGGAAAATAAAAAAGCATCAACAAAGTTGATGCTTTAAAGTCCCAATTAGAATGGCTTAACGCCTAACAAGTCTACGTCCGAAACGGTAGGGCTACCTAAGTAGCTATCACTTTGTACAAAGGTACAATTTTTTAATTTAGGGAGGAATATTGGCTATAATAGATGAGAATTATCTTTCCTTAATTGTGTGGAAATTTCACTTATTCAGACCCCACTTGATCGCTAAAAATTGATCCCCCTCATTTTGCTTTCCAGCCCTCTTGAAAACATTATAAATATTGTTTTATAACCGAAAACCACCCAAGATTTTGAGTGGTCTGAATATTCCGGAAAGGAGGTGTCTGAGTGAGTGAAATCTCCAGTATTTTTAACGAAAGTATTTCTTCTCGTTCTGCTATTTCTAGTGTTTTTGATGAAAGAATTCAAAATGCAACAATTACTTTAGATTTCAAAGATATTTGTTTTGTTTCTCGCTCTGCAGCTCAACAATTAGAGCTGGAAAAGGTCGCCTTAAAGAAAAGGAACGTTGATTTGGTTATGGTCAACACAAGTGAATCAATTGAAAAGATGTTTTTATTGGCTGAGGATAAATCACAAAGACTTGAAAAATTGGATATCACTATCAAAACATTCTCAACTGAAATTGAAAGAAGAGAATTTATGTTGAGCTTCTAAAATATACTGCCTTTTTTCTCAGGTTTCAATTTGTGCAGTAATTATCAAAAATCCTCCATTGTAATAAACATGTGAGTATCGGTGCAATCACTAATGTAATCGAGTAGCCTTTGTCTTTCTATAACTATTCTTTCCTTGTAATAGCTATCGTAAGAGGTAACGATATCACCACTTAATGAAATTTCCTTCCCTAATAATGGTTGAGTTGTATATGCGTATCGTATTGCATGAATTTCGGATAGTGGTTTTATTTCAATGGGAAACCCTGTGATGGGACAAATCCCTTCCCTTAGTGCATCAATTCTTTCAATTTCCTCGTTTGTTATCATTTTTATAGAGATTTACTTGTTGTTTTGTTGTGTAAAGTAATTGAAAATTCGATATAGTCAAGAAACTAGGGTTGTATTTTAATCGCACCAATTGGAAAATTCAAATCCGTAAACCGACAACCGAACCGACAACGGCAAAGAAAAACCCCTTGAAAGTGTTTCACAATCAAGGGGTTAATCATTTTGAGCGTTGTCCGACTAGGGCTCGAACCTAGACTCTTCTGTACCAAAAACAGACGTGTTGCCAGTTACACCATCGGACAATCTACCATCGCATTTCCGCGAACAGGGTTGCAAAAATAATAAATTTATTCAACCCTCAAAAATTTATTTGAATTTGGTCGTACTTTAATCGCTAAGTGGTCGTGATTAAACTATTTAATGCACTAGTTCGGTTCACTCTTAGCCTTATGATACATAGATAGTTTAACAAAAATTAGCCTTAAAATGCCTTTCCAGTTCATTTTATTAATTATCTTCGCAAGCGTTATAATCAAAGCAAAAAATATGAATAATATCACTAATTATCAGCGTCTTAATAATATTATCGGTTGGTTTGTATTCCTTATTGCAGCCTTCACTTATTTAAGTACAATGGAATCTACCGCATCCTTTTGGGATTGTGGTGAGTACATTGCCTGTGCTTATAAATTGGAAGTGGGTCACCCTCCCGGTGCGCCATTATTCGTTTTAATTGGTCGTTTCTTCAGTTTATTTGCCTTTGGTGATGTATCCAAAGTAGGAATGATGATTAATGCCATGTCGGCTTTGTGTAGCGCATTTACTATTTTGTTCTTGTTCTGGTCTATTACCGCTTTAGCACGTAAAATTGTTGAAAAAGGAGGCGAATTTACTTCTGCTAATATGTATGCAGTTTTCGGAGCGGGTGCTGTTGGTGCTTTGGCTTATACTTTTAGCGATTCATTTTGGTTTTCGGCTGTTGAAGGCGAGGTTTATGCGATGTCCAGTTTCTTTACTGCCATCGTTTTCTGGTGTATCTTAAAATGGGAGCGCGAAGTGGATGAAAATCCGCATGCCGACCGTTGGATCATTCTTATCGCTTATCTAATAGGTTTGTCTATTGGTGTCCATTTATTGAATTTGGTGGCTATTCCCGCAATCGTGTTCATTTATTATTTCAAAAAAAATCAAAAAGTTTCTCGTAATGGCTTAATCTTTACCGGAATCATATCCATTGTAATTCTTGGTAGTATTCAGGCAGGTGTTATTCCTCTGATTGTTAAGATGGCAGCTAAAATGGAATTGTTTGCAGTAAATAGTTTAGGAATGCCTTTCAACAGCGGAACAATTATATATGGTGTTTTATTGATTGGCGGTATTGTTTGGGGTTTAAGCTATACAGCTAAAAAAGTGAAACCGATTATGAATACAGTTATCCTTTGTTTCACAGTAATTTTAATTGGTTATTCATCTTTCTTGGTGCTTGTTATTCGTTCACAAGCGAACCCACCAATGGATGAAAACAATCCTGAGAATGCCGTTAACTTGTTATCTTACTTGAATCGTGAACAATATGGTACATGGCCAATTCTTTACGGACAATATTACTCGGCACCTGCTGTTGACGATGAAGATGGAAATCCTGTATATGTTCAGGATTTAGAAAAAGGAGAATATAAAATCAGCGATCCGCGTAAAGGAGCTATTCGTGTTTACGACAAAGATTTTTGTACCATTTTCCCACGTATGTGGAGTGATAATCCAAGACATATTCAAGGATATCGCAGATGGACAAATCCTAAAAACTACAAGCACAAAACAATTACTGATCCTCAAACAGGAGAAAAAGTTTCCAAAGAAATTCCAACGTTTGGAGAAAATTTAAAATTCTTTTTCAGATATCAAATCGGACAAATGTATTCGCGTTATTTCTTGTGGAATTTTGTTGGCCGTCAAAATGATATTCAAGGTCATGGAAATGCTACTGATGGAAATTGGATGAGTGGGTTGCCGATATTGGAAAATCCCCAAATTGGCGTTCAGAAAGGATTGCCTGATGGTGCAGACAATAACAAAGCAAAAAATGTATTGTACGGTTTACCATTTATTCTGGGATTAATCGGATTGTACTATCATATCAAAAAAGACAAACGCAATGCTGCAGTTGTTGGATTATTGTTTTTCTTCACAGGTATTGCCATTGTAATTTATCTGAATCAAAAACCGGAAGAGCCACGTGAACGTGATTATGCTTATGCCGCCTCGTTTTATGCCTTTGCGTTTTGGATAGGAATAGGAGTGTTGGCTATTTTCGATTTTTTAGGAAAATGGATGAACAAAACAACGAGCGCGGTTGGTGCAACAGCTATTTGTTTATTAGCGGTTCCAACAATAATGGCAAAAGAAGAGTGGGATGATCATGATCGTTCTGACAGATATATTGCAAGAGATTTTGCTGCCAACTATTTAAATTCCTGCGCACCCAATGCCATTTTATTTACCAACGGTGATAACGATACGTTCCCGCTTTGGTATGCACAAGAGGTGGAAGGAATCCGTACAGACGTACGTGTTGTTTGTTTAGAACTCTTGAATACAGATTGGTACATCGATCAAATGGTTCATAAAGCTTACGATTCTGACCCTGTTCCTTTTTCATTTACAAAATGGCAGTACCGCCAGGGAACACGTGAAGCAGTATTGTTTAGCAATTATCAGGGAAAACAAATTCAAGGATTTATCAATGTAAAAGACTTGATTGAATTTGTGAAGTTTGATGATTTGGATCATACTATTCAAGTTTCAAAAGATACTTGGTATAATTTCTTCCCAACAAAAAATATGAGCATTCCTGTGGATAGCGCAACGGTTGTGAACAATGGAACTGTTCCTAAAGAATTGGCAAATCGTATTGTGAAAAGCATCGATTGGTCACCGTCTGTTGCGGGAACAGCATCTGCAAACTATCTTCAGAAAAATGATTTAATGATTTTAGATTTGTTAGCTCATAACAATTGGAAACGTCCTATTTACTTTGCTGCTACAGCTCCTGCAAGTTCTTATCTAAATCTTGCTCCTTACTTGCAACTGGAAGGATTAGCATATCGTTTGGTTCCTGTAAAACAAAATGAGGAAGAAGGTCAGCAGGAAACACGTGTTGCAACAGAAATTATGTACGATAATTTCATGAACAAGTTTGTGTGGGGCGGAATGGAAAATAAAGAAACATTCTTGGATAACGTTTTCTTGAGCTCTTGTGTGTTGAATATCCGTCAGCGTGCTGGAACACTTGCTACAGCTTTAGTTGAAGAAGGTAAAAAAGATAAAGCGATAAAAGTGTTAGACAAATGTTTAGCCGTTACTCCATTTGAAAATTGTCCGATTGACGGAACATTGTATTCTGTTGTATTTGCATATTATCAAGCAGGAGCAAATGATAAAGCAAATGCTTTAGCAAAAACACTGTTCGATAATTATGAAAACAATATCAATTACATTTATGCATTGGACAGAGAAGAAATTGGCAACTATGGAAGTGAATTGAAGCAGGCGCAAGGCATTATGGAGCAATTGGTATCGTTTGCAGGCTACTTTAAACAAGAAGCGATTGCAAAAGATTTCCAAGAGCGTTACATGAAAGCAGTGCAGGATTATAGTTTGCCAATGTCAAACAGAAGTAGACCACAATAAAGATTAATTTAAAAACGCTCTTGAAAAACTCAAGAGCGTTTTTTATTTAAATCATACTTTTTCTACATGTACATCGTTCGCCCTACATATCTTCTCCGAAAAATTTATCCAAAAGCCATTTGGAGAGTTCCCACAACTGAAAAAAAAATCTACTTAACATTTGATGATGGCCCTGTTCCTGTTATCACACCTTGGGTGCTGGATCTTTTAAAAAAGGAAAATATCCAAGCTACTTTTTTTTGTGTGGGAGAAAATGTTTCTAAAAATTCGGAAATCTACCAAAGGATTTTAAATGAAAAACATGCTGTGGGAAATCACACTTACAATCATTTGAAAGGGTGGAACACTCACGGAAATCAATATGTGCGGAATGTTATCAAATGTGCGGAGGTGGTAAATTCTAAATTATTTCGTCCGCCTTACGGAAGAATAAAAAATTCACAACTGGCACTCATTACCAAACAGTATTCTGTAATTATGTGGGATGTGTTGAGTGGAGATTATGACAAAAATACGAGTCCGGAACAATGTTTACAAAACGTAAGAGACAATGTTAGAAATGGTTCTATCATTGTGTTTCACGACAGCTACAAAGCACAAAAAAACATGGAATATGCTTTACCAAAGTTTATTCAATTCGCTAAAGAAAAAGGGTTTGTGTTTGAGGTGCTGATATAGATTGGAGCTTAGGCCAAAGACTACTGTTTTAATCTTTCCAAAGGCAATTAATTCACGACTCTATTTTTTTAAAATATCTGAATCTGTGACTTGTTTTCTGAGTCTATGTAATGAGATTTACCTAACTTCGATACGAAATTTAACTCCCCCAACTACAATACCATGAAAAAAGTACTTTTTTTATCACTTGCTATTTCCATATCCACCGTATCCATTTCTCAAATCGACTTTAAAGGGTCGTTAGATAAAGTGAAAAAGGATGCCATTCAAAAAACAAAAGATGCTGGAGAGAAAAAAATGGATGAATCGAGTAAGGAATTTGATGAATCCAATTTTAATTATGCCATTTCTTTTAGTGATAATGCTGGTTTGTTTGAAACCAAAGAAAAGTCGGATCGCCTCAAAAATACAATGATAGAAGGCTATAAGGTAGGAACGAATAAAGACGAGAGTGATTTAACCGTTGATCGTGGTAAAAACTTTAACAATTCAGGAGAACTAGCTTTTGCTGCAAATAAATTTAAAACAGCAGAGTTTAATTTTAAACAAGCCTTGTTTATTTATGAAAAAAATGGTGTAACTCAATCATCGGATTATGCTTTAACAACTAGCAATTTGGCTCTTTTGTATCAAACAACAGGAAGGTATACCAAAGCAGAAAAATTTTCAGATTTAGCCTTAAGTTTGAGGAAAGCCTTAGATGAAAAATCGGCTGCTTATGCTGCTTCTGAAAACAATAAAGCAGTTTTATTAAAAGACGAAGGAAAATACAATGAAGCGGAAGAGCTTATTAATAAAGCAATTGAAGATAACGGAGCGGCACTTGGGAAAACTTCTGTTCCTTATGCAATTGCTTTAAACAACAAAGCGATGTTGTTGCAATTGTTGGGAAGAAATTCAGATGCAGAAAAGCTTATGACTGAAGTTTTAACGATTACAAAAGAGAAATTAAAAGAATCTTCTAGCAATTACATTCGCTTAACCATCAATCTAGCATTGCTTTATCAAGACATGGGCAAGTTAACAGAGTCGGAAGCGATATATTTAAACGCACTCAAACAAAAGGAAAAAAAGTTAGGTAAAAACCATCCCGATTATGCGTATTTGAAACGTGGATTGGCTGCATTGTATTTACAGATGGGAAAAACTGCCGAAGTAGAAAGTTTATTAAAAGAAGCCTATGATATTTATAAGAAAAAGTTAGGCGAAAAGCATCCAGCAACGGTAGCTACGATGGTGGATTTAGGAAATTACTATCGAATGAACAGCAAGCTGGCAGAAGCAGAACCACTTTTGGTCAATGCAGAAAAAATGCGTGGGGAATTGCTAGGGAAAACGCATCCTGACTACATTCGTTCATTAGAAGATTTAGCAATTTTGCAATGGCAAAAAAGTAATATCAAAGATGCAGCAGTGAATTATACATTGGTAATGGATGCGACTATGAAATACATAGATACGTATTTTGCTCCAATGAGTGAAAGTGAAAAAGCAAAATTTTGGGATAAAATTTCTCCTCGTTTGCAACGCTTTAATTCTTTTGTAGTGGATGGAAGTGTCACCAATCCGGAGCTTGTTGGGTTGATGTTCAATTACCAGCTGAAAACAAAAGCGTTATTGTTGAGCGCAACCAATAAAGTGAAAAATGCAATTTTGGCCGGGGGGAATGAAGAATTAAAAAGCATGTACACACAATGGCTCGACCAAAAAGAATTATTAGCACGCTTGTATACTTTATCAAAAGATGAATTAGCAGAAGAAAAAATAAATCTAGATTCCTTAGAAGGAGAAACTAATTCCTTAGAGAAAAAATTATCATCACAGTCGAATGCCTTTAAAGAAGGCTATTCCGGAGCTACTATCACCTTTTCGGATTTAGCAAAACAATTAACTGCTGATGAAGCAATCGTTGATATCATCGAATTTAAAAAATTCAATGCTGTATTTACTAAAGAAGTGTATTATGCAACATTGGTGCTGACACAAAATTCTGTACAACCAATTTTGTTAATCAATAAAAATGGTGTAGAGCTGGAATCCTTTGATATTAAAGTGTACAGAGGGAACATCAAAAACATAAAAGCGGATAACGATTCTTATGGAAAATTTTGGGCTGAAATTGACAAAACGATCGCAGGTAAAAAAACAATCTATGTTTCTTTGGATGGAGTTTATAATCAAATTAGTTTAAATACGCTGAAAGATGCAACAGGAAAATATTTGATTGATTCGAAAAACTTAGTCTTGGTGACCAATTCAAGAGATGTGCTGCAATTGAAAAAAGGACAACAAAGTGTAGTAATTAAAACGGCAACGCTTGTAGGTTTTCCATTTTATGGAGAAGAAGGAGTAATCCCAACCTTGCCTGGAACTAAAAAAGAGATTGACAATATCAATCCGATTTTAAAGACAAACGGCTATAAAACAACTGTTCACGAAGGAAAGCAGGCATCTGAAACGAATGTAAAATTGGCACAAACAGGCGTATTGCATATAGCAACGCATGGTTTCTTTTTGGCAAATACAAGTGCCATTGAAGACGAAAAAGTATTGGGAATTGAAACATCAAAAGCAAAAAATAATCCTTTGCACCGCTCCGGTTTGTTGTTAGCGAACTGTGAGCAAGTGTTTGATGGCACAAGTGACTTGTCAAACAAAGACAATGGAATTTTAACTGCGTATGAAACGATGAACATGTCGCTCGACAATACACAGTTAGTTATTTTGAGTGCTTGTGAAACAGGCTTGGGGGATATCAAAGCAGGAGAAGGTGTTTATGGCTTACAGCGGGCATTTCAAGTTTCCGGTGCAAAGGCAATCGTTATGAGTTTATGGCAGGTAAGTGATGATGCAACAATGGAGTTGATGACCAATTTTTATAAAAACTACGTGGTTTCAGGAAATAAACAAGACGCGTTTATCAAAGCTCAGAAACAAATCAAATTAAAATACAAAGAACCATTTTATTGGGGCGCATTTGTATTAATTGGAAATTAATTTCTTCTTAAAGGAATGTAAGTCTTGCCATTTTCGATAACGATGTGACCTTGTTCTTCCAGACTTTTAATAATCTCATGGAATAATTCCTTCACAATTGTGCTGTCGCTTTTCCAAAAGTGTCCAACACAAGCTTTAATTGAATCTTCGATACGTTCGATTTTATGAAATGCCATTCTGCCTAGATAAAAAACAACTAAATCGGATTTTAGCTGAAGGCGATCAGCATCAGAAGTGCTGTTTGATATTTGAAGCGGAGCAGGAGCCTGAATTTCTTTTTGCGTTGCATCTTTTTTAATTTCGCCTATTCTTCTCACCGCCCAACCATTTCCTCCAGCAATTGAACCGCAAGTAAAACGCATATCATGATTTTTCTCGATATAACGGACCAATGTACTCGGACTCGCTTTACGTTTCCAATCGCTTTTTTCAATTAATAGTGCTTCTCCAATTTGCAGATTCACAATCGAGTTAAAAACATGCGAACTTCGGCCTTTGCCGCGGATAGGAAGTTGATTGTATTCTTCTGAAGTAAGTTTTTTCATAAAAGAGAGATTTTATGTTAACAAGTACACAAAACTATGGATTTTTGTTAATAAAAAGCAACTAAATCGCATTAAAATTACTTTTATTGGATTTATAAATGCTTAAAATGGTGTTTAACTGTTGTATTAAATGTAATTAATAACCATTAAGTCGATTAAATGGTTTTGGAGCCATGCAAAAGGACTTGATCTTAAATAGTATTGGAAAGGCTTATTGGAAAGGAATTCTGGGAGTATTTATTTCTGCAAACACATCGCAACATAGGTTTCGGGAACTATTAATTCTTGCGTGCAATAGCTGAGCTTATCTTGAATTGCAAGTGGATGGCTTTTCACAATCTGAAAGCCGAATGGAGTAAAAAAATCCGGGATGATGCAAACCAGGTGTATGGAAGATTTACTTCGGAGGATGAGTTCCTTCACAATTGCTTTTCCAATTCCCTTTCTGCGATGATTAGTCACAACTCCTAAAGAACAAAGTTCAATGCAATCTGAATGTTCGCGTAAACGTCCAAAACCTACCAATTCCCCTTCTCGAAAAGCAACAGTAAACTCTTCTTGTTTTAAGGTGCGGTTGTCTAATTCAAATTCATGAATGAAATCACAAACTTGAACAAACTCCTTTTCAGATGGATATTTCAGCTCTAGAGACATTGTCTTTTCCGTAGTACAAAAAAAACTTCGCTCAGTTATGATATAAATATTCTTTTGAAAAACATTTTGTCAACCTGAGCGAAGTCGAATAGCTAGGGTTAATGCTGATGACCATGTTCACCATGAACGTGTCCATGTGCCAATTCATCTTCAGTAGCTGGACGAATTTCTAACACTTCACCTTTGAAGTGTAAATCTGTTCCCGCTAAAGGATGATTGAAATCCATTTTTATGTGCTCGGCTGTAATTTCCATTACTTTACCATATAAACGATTTCCTTCATTATCAACCATTGGAAGTGTAATTCCAATTTTTACGTTTTCTTCATCAAATTTTCCATCTTCTCCTAAAAAAGCATCGATAGGAATCATTACTACGTGTTGTTCATCACGAACACCATAGCCTTTAGCATGTTCAATAAAAAAGTCGAATGTGTCACCCGCTTTTTTACCACGCAAGTTATTTTCAAAATCTTCTAGCAAGCCACCTGTCCCAAAGATAAATACGAAAGGATGTTCTTTACTTGTTTGTTCTACTTGTTCGCCACTGTCTTTGGCCTTAAGTGTATAGTTTACAGAAACTACAGAGTTGTTTTCAATCGTCATGATGTGATTTTTTAAAATTAAAGTCCGTAAAGGTAAACTTTTTATGGAAATAGTATATTTTCGCTTATCTATAAAGCTAGAACTTTAAACTTTCTAACTTTAAACTTTAAACTAGTTATATGAACTATCCCAATTTAATCAACAGCAAACTCCCAAATGTTGGCACAACCATATTTTCTGTGATGAGCAAGTTGGCTGTGGATAATAATGCTATCAACCTTTCTCAAGGATTTCCTGATTTTGCTTGCAGCGAAGAAATGATCTCTTTGGTGAATAAATATATGAAAGCAGGAAACAATCAATATGCGCCAATGCCCGGCTTGATTGGTTTACGTGAGATTTTGGCGCAAAAAACAGAAGACCTTTACGGAGCGAAATACGATCCTGAATCAGAAATTACCATTACAGCAGGTGCTACACAAGCTATTTATACTGCTATTTCAGCGGTTATTCGTGAGGAGGATGAAGTGATTATTTTTGAACCTGCTTACGATTGTTATCAGCCGGCAATTGAATTAAATGGTGGAAAAACCATCTATATGCAGCTTCAAGCACCTGATTATACAATCGATTGGGAGAAAGTGAAGAAGAAGATGAATCACCGTACAAAAATGATTATCATCAATACTCCGCACAATCCTACGGGAAGTGTGATGAGCGTTGCCGACATGGTGATGTTAGAAAAAATCACAAAAGGAACAGACATCATGATTTTAAGTGATGAAGTTTATGAGCATATCATCTTCGACAATCAACAGCATCAAAGTGTTGCTCGTTTCCCGATTTTAGCAGAACGTAGTTTTATTATTTCTTCTTTTGGAAAAACATTTCATACTACAGGTTGGAAATTGGGTTATTGCGTGGCTCCTAAAAACTTAATGACTGAATTTAGGAAGGTGCACCAGTTTTTGGTATTCTCTTGTAATACCCCAATTCAGTATGCTTTGGCAGAATATTTAAAACAAAGAGAGAATTATATTTCACTGGGAAGTTTCTATCAACAGAAACGCAACTATTTTATAGATGCTGTAAAAGATTCCAAATTCAATCTTATCCCTGCAGCAGGAACCTATTTTCAATTGTTGAACTACAAAAATCTGAGCAAAGAAAAGGATACAGATTATGCAATTCGCTTAACAAAAGAATTCGGAATTGCATCCATTCCTATTTCTGTTTTTTATCACGAACAGGAAGACAATCATGTGCTGCGTTTCTGCTTTGCCAAGAAAGAAGATACGTTGGAGAAGGCGGCAGAAATTTTAAATAAGATATTATAAAATGAACGACCTAAAAATTACTATCATCCAATCCGATTTACATTGGGAAGACAAAGAAAAAAATCTCGAGATGTTTTCTCAGAAAATCGCAAGCATCTCTGAAGTAACTGATTTAATTGTGCTTCCAGAGATGTTCACAACCGGATTTAGCATGCGTCCTGAATTGTTTGCAGAAACAATGTCTGGAAATACAGTTAACTGGATGAAAGAAAAAGCAAATGAAAAAAAGTGTGTTATCACCGGTAGTTTTATTTGTGAAGACAATGGAAAACATTTTAACAGACTCGTATGGATGAATGCTGATGGTAGTTACAGCGTGTATGATAAGCGACATCTGTTCAGGATGGGTGATGAAGACAATCATTACGGACATGGAGAAAAAAGGCTTATCGTTGATTTAAAAGGGTGGAAAATTTGCCCGCTTATTTGTTACGATTTGCGTTTTCCTGTTTGGGCAAGAAACACAAAAGCACATCAATACGATGTATTAATTTATGTTGCTAATTGGCCAGAAAGACGAGCACATCCATGGAAATCATTATTGATAGCTCGAGCCATTGAAAATCAAAGCTGTGTTGTAGGTGTAAACCGAATTGGAAATGACGGCAATGATATTTACCATTCTGGTGATTCGATTGTTTTAAATGCAAAAGGAGAACCCATAAGTAAAACAAAATCAAAAGAAGAATCCATTGAAACAGTAATATTGAGTTACTCTGAATTAATGGAGTTTAGAAAAATGTTTCCAGTAATGTTGGATGCCGATGACTTTGAAATAAAATAACTATTTCGGAGAAATCCCCCTCTCCGAGGCAGGGCAGGGGATGCGTTACTCACTAATCGTCCAATCCAGCTCCGCATCCCAATTTGAGCGAATATTAATCAACTCACTGTTGTAAATTACTCTTTCAGGTTGTACTTTTTGTAAATAGTTTCCTGTATCCCATTTATAATTTCTGTTATCATCGTAAATCACTTTTAATTTATATTTTTTAGGATACAAATATTTGTAATCAAGAGAAGTTGTTTTATTTACAAAGTCTTCCCTTACTATGTTTCCAGATTCATCTAATAACTGAACAATGTATAAAAGATCATCAGACTGCAATGTTAAATTCAGTTTCACACTTCCATAGTATTTTTCTTCTCGAGTCTTAAATTTAATATTGATGGAATCGTTTGTTAATCCGAAAAGATCTGTGAAGTAGCCGGGAAGGATTAGTAAATGATAGTTCGTATTTTCTTTCCAATCGGTAAATGTGTTTTGAACTCCTCCAATCAGTGTTCCTGGATTGTTAGGGTCTTCCACATTTTTGGTTGTATCCCATTTATAAAGAAATACATATTCATTTCTAATACGATAGTCTAATCCATAGAATTTTTTTAAGTAAGATGAGGTGTCTTCTTTTAACGGAACAATTTGTTCTTTATACCATCCCCATGGGTTTTTATAAGAAATCACACGATGATTAAATTTCAAAACCAATTCACTTCCCAAATCAAAACTCTGATTTCCATTCGGGCTACTCACAACTTTTAACTTCAAAGGATTTTTTTTTGATTTTAATCCATCTTCCATCGTTATGAATTTCAACGAAATGGTATCGAGTACTTTATTTCCATTACTTATTTGAAGGATTAAAGAATCTTTTTGGAAATTTTTTATCCAGTAGGTTAATGTATCATTGTTTTTAGAAAACTGAAGATACTCTTGAACACCTTTCTGGTCGTTATTTATAGGCAGCACTCTTAAACTATCGGAACCTTTATTGAAAAAGAAACTAACCTTGCCATGAGAATCGTGAATGTATTTTTTTAGAAAAATCTTTTTAGCAGGCTCTTGAAATAAATCAATTAAAATGCTTTGTTTTTCAGTTACATCAATCGGGGCATTAACAAATCCAATGCTTTCTGTTTCTCCATCGTATTTGTAATTGTTGTTTACATCCTTTATTGCAACCAATTTATATTTACCAGCTTTTATATTATTTATTTGAAAGTTCCCCTCTTTATCGGTTTTTGCAAAATAATCGGGCTGAGCTTTGTAAACAACACTGTCGCTTAAATCACTGTAAAGCATTGCAATTATCCCCTTTTCAGACGATTGATTAAATGCATTTTGCACTTTTCCTTTTAGTGTTAACGAATCAATAAATGTTCCTGTAGAAAAAATGTATTGAAAGTTTTCATTGGGATTGTTTTCATTCAAATCCTGAACAGCATTTCCGAAGCTGATGCAATAAGTGGTGTTTGATTTTAACGTTTCGTTTTTGTCAAGCTCAATGTGCAATGTTTTGTTTTTAATAGTGAGATCAGGCGTTTTCGCTAATGGCGGAGAAATAAGTAATTGGTTATTCAAATCTTTTAAAGTAATAAATTCATCAAATTCGATATAAATGTTTTTTGAATTGAAATTTAGCTGAGCACTATCCGGGATGTATTTCAAAACTTTTGGAGGAACAACGTCTTTCGGTCCACCGCCCGGTGCAACCACCTGCGCACAGGAAGAAATCAGGATTGTACAAAAGAAAATTTTTACAGCACAGAATGCAGAAAAAGGAGCAGAGAAATAAAGATGTTTGTTTTTACACACCATGAAGATTAGGACTTAACTCCCTCTCCTTTGGAGAGGGCCGGGGTGAGGCTTTCTATCAATCGCATTAATTGTTCCAAATAAATTTTATCTGTACCATCAAAAGTTGCGAGCTCTTCACTATCCACATCTAAAATCAATATCACGTCTCCATTTGCATCAAATGCGGGCAAAACAATTTCTGATTTTGATAAGCTACTGCAAGCAATATGTCCGGGAAACTGGTCTACATCTTCTACTATAATTGTTTTCTTTTCTTTCCAAGCTGTTCCACAAACTCCTTTTCCCAAACTTATACGTGTACAAGCAACGGGTCCTTGAAATGGTCCAAGTACTAATTCTTTTTTTACTCCCTCTCCTTCGGAGAGGGCAGGGGTGAGGTACTTCACGAAGTAAATTCCTACCCAAAAAAAGTCCATTCCAAACTTTAGTGCCGACATAATATTTGAAAGGTTGGCAATAAAATCGGGTTCTCCTTCAATCAAAGCTTTGATTTGAGGAAGAAGTGATTCGTACTTCTCTTTTTTTGTATTTCCCGAAACAGAAAGTGATTCAGCCATTATTGATTGTGATAATATCTAACAAAGATATTTATTTATTTTGATGCATTGCTTATTTACCATCAGTTCGAGCGGAGTCGAGAACCAGTGTGGCTTAATTGCCTATGGTATCACTACTTTTTTACTCTCTGTATAATTAGCTGTCGAAAATTTACACCAGTACGTTCCGGGTTTTAATGTTTCAGTACTGAAAAGTGTTCCGTGTTTACCCATTTCACTTTCTTTGTTTTTAATTAAGTTGGTTGCTTTGTTTTTTGCATCACACAACTTAATCACCACATCGGTAGCTTCTGCTAAATTATAAAAGATATTGATGCATTTTTTTTCAGGATTGTAAATAGCGTCAAACGTATTCTGACTTCCGCCAATTTCAATATTCTCATCTCCTAGTTTGTAATCTACGTAAGCAAAATAGAACAAAAACATTTCGTCTTTTGCACTTTCTCCCCAAGCTACATTTTTAATCGGTCGATTCGGGTTGCGATAATTTTTTTCTGTATTGTCGTAAGTAACATTGCAATAAATGATAGTTCCTTTTTCCAGTTTGATGAATTTTTGATAGCTGAAAAAATTCTGCCAGTTAAAATCCCAGTCGTTGATACGAATCAAATTAGTAGTATCACCATTTGGATGCACAGCAAATACTTCCCATTTTTTTCCTAACCAGTGTGCATGTGGTGTAACATTTATCAAACTGCAATCTCCAACCACCTTGTATTGCGCATGAAAGGTAGGCTTGGTGTTTCCCTTTATAAAAAACGGACCATCTTTAATATCATTCGGACTTATCACCCAGCCTTTTAAAAAACGATCAACAGGTTTTTTGCTGTAATAGATATTTACTGTTGTTGAATCCCAGGCATCGATTGGTGACGGACCATAATGCATTTGTAAAAGTACTTTCGAATTCGGTAAAATATAATTGCTTATTCCGTCAGGGAAAAATCTTGTTTTTTGTCCGGGTACCCAACCGCTCCAATTATCATACGTTGGATAAAAACCAAATCCTGTATATTGTGCATACCCATAACCTTCATCTTTTGCATCTAATCTTTCTGCAAATTGTGTTGTGTCAACGCCTAAAATAATGTGGTGTGCAATTTTTGGATTACCTGGAACAATTTCAATCGCTGATACATTGTGTCCTTCTTTCAAATTGGTTGGTAAAATAAATACGCGGTATTCATCATTGTTATCACCTTTATGTAAAAACGATTCTTTCATTGAAAGCGTTAGATCAGGTTTTCCTAGTTGTGAACCTTTTGGAAAAAGAGGCAAATCGGGTTCAGCAGCAATTGGACCTTGAACCATTCCTTCATCAATCCATTTTTTAATAGCCTCAGTTTCTTTTTCTGATAAAACACGCTCATCAATAAAGTGACTGTATTTTGTATCAGGCATCCAAGGCGGCATGAATTTATTTTTTGGATCAAGTGCAGCCATTGAGATCATTCCAATGTTTTTTTTAACTTCTTCGTAACTTGTAAATTGCAGTGGCGCAATTCCTCCTTTGTGATGACAAGAGCTACATTTGTTGTAAATAACAGGAGCAACGTGTTCTGTAAAAGTGGTTTGTGCTTTTACAAAAGCAGGAATTAATAATAGTATGTAGAAATGTTTTTGCATTTCTATTTTGTAGAACATTTTAACACCTGTAAATATAAAATTTCAAATTGCTCTTTTGTAATTGCTTTGTAGCGCTCTTTATAACGAACCATTAATTTTCCATCCGCTCCGTAAAAAGCTTTATTCACAACTAAGCCAACAAGAGAAAGGTAATTATAAGCATCAATTTTTCCAACAGGATTTTTTGTATTGATAATATAACTCCAGCTGCTCCATTTCCATTCTGAACCATGCAATTTGCCCGTGCCTGTATAAGAACTGTCGTCCGCCATTATGGTAAATGTAGGATCTGTAATATTCATGGTATAATTGTATTCGGTAGTTTCACCTTTCTGATCAATACTAATCGATTTCATGTAAATTTTCTTTTCTTTTCGATTGATGATTTCTTTGCTTAATGCAACGTATGTTCCATAGGGAATGCTATCAGCCGACATCGCTTTTATTTCCCCCATCGAATATAATTCAGAAGGGTCTTCTATTTCTTTTTTCTTTTTTTTATCGTCTCCAGGATTAATAAAAGAAGAAGTAAGAATAAAATTTAAAGAAATCAGAATAACATAACTAAGCACTTTGATAGGGTTCATATTTTTGATTTTTATGAGTATTAAAAATAAGCATTTATTTTGAGATACTTATGATACAGCCAACAGCTTGTGTTTTGTGTGATTTAATCACTTCATTGTTTGTAATTACACTCAATGCATAATCTAAATCATTCGAAGTAATTACTTTCCTTCTTTTCCCAATTGCATAAAAAGAATCATCAATTCTTCCTGAGTATAAAAGTTGTTTTTCTGAGTTTTCTACAAATACTTCGGGGGTGATAGTTGCGCTAAATCGTTTTGTCAGCTCAGCACTTTTATCGATAATCAATTCAAAAGGAATGGAATATTTTTCTTTAAAAAGTTTGATGCTATCTACATCAGCATAATAATTAGGAAACACGCCAACAAATTTTACATTCTTATTGCTGTACTTTTTATAAAGCTCTTTTAGAGTTAAAGTATAACTCTGACAAATCGGACAAGTTTCGGAAAGGAAAATATAAACGATAGTTTCTTTAGTAGAAGGATTTTTTTGAGGAATTACAAAAGAGCTCAAAACAATTAAGGATGCTGCAAGTAAGCTATATATTCTAAAGCTCTTTATCTTGATTCTTGATTCTTGCATCTTGATTCTTTTTCTACATGAACCCCAACTCCAATTGCGCCACTTCACTCATCATCTCTTTTTCCCAAGAAGGGTCAAAAGTCAATTCGATTTTTGCTGAACGTATTCCTTCTATATCTCTCAATTTATCTTCTACTTCAGGAGGTAAGGTTTCTGCAACCGGACAACTGGGAGAAGTCAAAGTCATTTTAACCAGTAAATTGCTTTCTTGGTCGATGTTGATTTCATAAATCAAACCAAGTTCCCAAATGTCAACAGGGATTTCCGGATCGTAACACGTTTTAATCGTATCGATTACTCGTTGCGTTAGTTCGGTATTGTGAGTATTTATAATTGCAGGCATATTTAAATAAAGTCAAAAATTTTTAAGTCAAAAGTCAAAAAAGTATTTTAATTAATTCTTGGTTTTATAAGCAAGTGCATCTAGTTTCATTTGCTTAATCATGCTTACTAAGCCATTGCTTCTTGTCGGAGACAGATGTTTTGTTAATCCAACTTTTTCTATAAAATCCAATTTCGCATCAATAATTTCTTGTGGCGAATGATTTGACAAAACTCTAATCATTAATGCAACCATTCCTTTTGTAATAATTGCATCACTGTCAGCAGTATAAACAATCTTCCCTTCTTTTAGTTCAGAATGCATCCAAACTTGGCTTTGACAGCCCTTAATCAATTTATCTTCCGTTTTATATTTGTCCTCAATCAACGGCATCGATTTTCCTAAGTCAATCAAATGCTCGTAACGTTGCATCCAATCATCAAACATCTCAAACTCTTCAATAATCTCATTTTCTACTTCTTCTATTTTCATTTTACTAGCTAACAAAAACTTTGAACTAACCAACTTTAAACTTTGAACTTAGCGAAGCATTTTAATCGCTTTCATCAACCCTTCAATAAAAACATCAATTTCTTCTTTTGTATTATAAAATGCAAACGATGCTCTGATGGTTCCTGGTATCGAGTAAAAATTCATTAAAGGTTGTGTGCAATGATGTCCTGTGCGAACTGCTATTCCCAATTGATCTAAAATCGTTCCGATATCAAAGGGGTGTAGTCCGTCAACAACAAATGAAATAACACTTGCTTTTTCTTTTGCGCTACCGATAATTTTTAGTCCTTCTATTTTTAATAATGCTTCAGTTGCATAAACTAAAAGTTCGTGTTCGTAGGCGGCAATATTTTTTATTCCAATTTCATTTATGTAATCGATTGCCGCTGCTAGTCCAATTCCGCCTTCGATGTGTGGTGTTCCTGCTTCGAACTTCAACGGCAAATCTGCGTACTCTGTTTTTTCAAACGTAACAGTTTTGATTGTTCCTCCACCAACTTGGTAGGGCGGTAATTCGTTTAGCCATTTTTCTTTCCCGTAAAGAATTCCAACTCCAGTTGGTCCAAAAACTTTGTGTGCACTGAATACATAAAAATCAGCACTCAATAGTTGAACATCTACACTTGTATGCGGAACAGCTTGTGCGCCATCCACCAATACAGGAATGTTTTTTACATGCGCTAAGGCAATCAGTTCTCCAACATTATTAATTGTTCCTAGCGTATTTGAAATATGTGTTATCGCAACAATTTTAGTTTTATCCGTCAGCAATCGTTTGTATTCCGAAATAATTAATTCTCCATTTTCATTGATTGGAATCACTTTTAGAATTGCACCATTTTCTTCACAAACTTGTTGCCAAGGCAAAATATTGGAATGATGTTCCATTGCAGAGATAAGAATTTCATCTCCTTTAGAAATAAATTTTTTTCCGAATGAACTTGCTACTAAATTGATTGAATCGGTTGTTCCTTTTGTGAAAATGATTTCATGAGCGTGCGCAGCATTGATGTGCTTTTGAATAGTCGTTCTAGCATTTTCGTAAGCAACAGTAATTTCCTGACTCAGTGTATGAACACCACGGTGAACATTCGCATTTTGATTTTCATAGTAATTGCTAATCGCATCAATTACCAATTTTGGTTTTTGTGCCGTTGCTCCATTGTCGAAATAAATCAAATTTCTCCCATTTACTTTTTTTGAAAGTATGGGAAAATCAGCTCGAATTTTTTGAATATCGATACGGGGATTTTTTATGGTTTTTGACTCAGTCATAATTGCGGATACAAAGTTAAGAATAATTCTAAATAGCGAGTCTTTTGCCCGAAAATAATGTATTTTGGGACGAGAATGAGTTTTGTTTTTCAGATCATAAAAGGGCAATTGTTTATATAATCACCATCAAAAGCCTAATCTAGTTAGTAGTTGTATTTAAAGTCCTTCTCCTTTTTCAAGGAGAAGGATTTAGGATGAGGTTATTCCGTACTTTTACATCGTGAAAACGCCCATCTATTTAGATTACAATGCCACAACACCTGTCGACAAGAGAGTGTTAGACGCCATGTTGCCTTATTTTACTGAAAAATTTGGTAATGCATCCAGCCGCACACATTCGTTTGGTTGGATTGCTGAAGATGCTGTTAAAACAGCCCGTAAGCAAGTGGCCGATCTGATTAATTGTTTGGAGCAGGAAGTAATTTTTACATCCGGTTCAACGGAAGGGATTAATCTTGCCATAAAAGGTGTTTGGGAAAATTATCAATCGAAAGGCAAACACATTATTACTGTTAAAACAGAACATAAAGCAGTATTAGATACATGTAAAGCACTTGAAAAAAAGGGAGCAGAAATTACTTATTTGAATGTTAACAGAGAAGGAATAATTGATCTGCAGGAGTTAAAAAACGCATTAACTCCTCAAACCATTCTTGTTGCGATCATGTATGCGAATAACGAAATAGGAGTAATTCAGCCAATCAAAGAAATTGCAGATTTGGTTCATTCTAATAATAGTATGTTGTTTTGTGATGCAACTCAAGTGGTTGGAAAAATAAATGTAGACATACAAGACGAACACATTGATATTATGTGTTTTAGCGCACATAAATTTTACGGACCGAAAGGAATCGGAGCTTTGTATGTTCGCAGAAAAGATCCTCGAGTAACGTTGTTTCCTCAGATAGATGGAGGAGGACATGAACGGGGATTACGCTCCGGAACATTAAATGTAACCGGAATTGTTGGTCTGGGAAAAGCATGTGACATTGCAAAATTGGATATGTGGGACGACTCAGCACGAATTTCAAAATTGAGAACTCGTTTGGAACAACTCTTAACAGAACGTCCGAATACCTTTATTAATGGAAGCACTAAGAATCGGCTTTATAATACAACCAATATTTGTTTTCAGGGAATTCGCTCCGAAAATCTGATTAAAAAAATTCCAAACATTGCTGTTGCGATGGGCTCTGCTTGTACATCTGCTGTTGCAGAACCATCACACGTTTTAAAAGCAATGGGACTGAGTGATGAGGATACGTATTCCTCCGTTCGCTTTAGTTTAGGGAAATACACAACAGAAGCGGAAATCACAGAGGTGATAGAAGCTGTAAAAATAGCAGTTTTATAATTATTTGGCAGTCAATTAGTTGTGGGTCGCCCATGCAGAGTTCTAGACCGATTAAACTTTAACATTTTCACTACGTCTAACCACAAATACAGGTGATGCAGCAGTATACAGATCAGGAAATAATGGATATGTTTCAGAATGAGCAATCGCGAAATATGTCAATACATTTTATGATCAAACAATATCAGGAGAGATTGTACTGGCATATCAGAAAAATTGTAATTGATCACGATGATGCGGATGATGTCCTACAAAACACATTCATAAAAGCGTGGAAGGGGTTGGGAAATTTTAAAGGAGATTCGAAAATTTACACTTGGTTGTTTAGAATAGGAACCAACGAATCAATCTCCTTTTTAAGACAAAAACGAACAAATGTTACTTCCATTCATCCTATCGAATATCAGTTGAGCAATTCACTTTCTTCGGATGCTTATTTTGAAGGCGATGAGATTCAATTGAAATTACAAAAGGCAATTTTGACATTACCTGAAAAGCAACGCATCGTTTTTAACATGCGTTATTACGATGAAACACCTTACGAAGAAATGTCGGAAATTTTGGAAACATCTGTTGGAGCACTAAAATCATCGTATCACATTGCTGCAAAAAAAATTGAAGTAGAATTATTAAATCGATAGAAAAATAAAATTTAAACAATAGCGATAACTTTAAGCAAGAAAATATTTTTGTCCCTATGGGGC
>Ga0163149_10002214_pt1 | contig 23853 bp, 17 predicted proteins | sample OliLakLV19MP5G1_FD_148604 | JGI IMG/M metagenome (GOLD analysis project Ga0163149, IMG submission 148604) | Freshwater microbial mat bacterial communities from Lake Vanda, McMurdo Dry Valleys, Antarctica - Oligotrophic Lake LV.19.MP5.G1 | ecosystem: Environmental > Aquatic > Freshwater > Lake >...
GTACATTACGAAAGTGATACTGTGCTAGGCTTTTGACTAATTTTAGCTCATAATCTTACACACGCTCAGCGCCGTCAGGAGCCAAAGTCTTTTGATGTAAGGGTTTGAGGCTTATTCAGCAAGCCCTATTTAGTAACTGCCGCGATCGCAATAATTCTTTTTGCTCCTTGGATTTGGGTATTACTTGAGAACGCGCCAAAAATCGAAGCAACAGTAGGCTTGCCCCGCCTTTCCCTGTCTTTCATATCTTCACTTAAACCTTTAATTTTCATCACCTGCCGAATGTTTATCGACACGCATTGGGCGGGCGGAATCATCAAATTGGGTTCGAGCAATATGACTACCAATTTAATCAGACTGATTGTAGTGGCCGTATTACTGTTAGTGATCGCACATTCAATATACTCGCTCTGCCGCTCAACTCCCAAACGAGTTTGGCTGTTTGTATTGACAGCCATCGGAATTACAGCGATAGTATTGATAGCAGTGGGAGGCGTTGCAGATCGCTATCTGGTTCCCTATATTTTAGCAATCCAGCTAGCTGTTGCCTATCTGTTCACCGCTAAAATTGCAGCCGCCACCAATCCCCGAAAACAAAAGCTGTGGCAGCTCGGTTTAATAGCGCTAATATCGAGTGGAATAGTTTCTTGTGCCGTCAGCTCACAGTCGCAGCTTTGGTGGAACAAGTATCCTTCTAGCACTAAATATAATCCGCAAGTAGCGGCGATTGTCAATCAAGCGAAAAAACCTTTAGTAATCAGTCACGGAGGCAACAACATCACAGGAAAAATACTGTCTGTCAGCTATCTGCTGAAACCGCAAGTACAGCTTTTGCTGGCAGTTAAACCCGAACAAGTCAAAATTCCTGATGGTTTTAGCGATGTATTTCTCTACCGAAGCACCGAGCTATTACGATTTGAACTAGAAAAAGTGCAAAAATATAAAATAACACCAATTTACCAACCGGGCGATGTCTGGCTTTGGCGTTTAGAGAAATAATGAAAGTGGCAACTGCGAATGATGATTTCTGTTGTGATACCCACCTACAATCGCGAGCAACCCCTGCGAGAGACATTGGCTGATACGATTCGGCAAAATTACCCGAATTTTGAAGTGCTGGTAATTGATCAAACTCGCACCCACGAATCAGAAACTCAAGTTTATTTAGAGGAATTGGCAAATGCTGGCAAAATTCGCTGGTTTAGAGTAGATTGGGCGAGTTTGCCTGCTGCTCGAAATTATGCAGTGCGACGCGCAGTTGGGGAGATTATTTTATTTATTGATGATGATGTACAATTGCCAGAGGGTTTTTTGGCGGCTCACGCTGACAACTATTTAGAAAAATCGGATGTGGGATGTGTGGCGGGCAGGGTTTTTGACAGAATGAAACTGGATAATTCTGGAGGCGATTTGGCGATTGAATATTTGCCCTCAGAAGCGATGGATGCGGGCATTGCCTGGTATTTTATCGATTTAGTGCATACAGTAAAACCGCAGCAGGTGCTCTCGGCTAGAGGCTGCAATATGTCATTTCGCAGGCAGGTTTTTGCCGAGTGCGGTTTGACGTTTGATGAGCGGTTTGCAGGTAGTGCGGTGCGGGAGGAGTCGGATTTTTGTTTGAGATTGCGATCGACTGGCATGAAAATTTGGTACGATCCTAATGCGTGTTTAGTTCACTTAGGGGAAGAGAGCGGCGGATGTCACGATGTCAGTACGCGATCGATCGAATATCAAATCACATTTTATCACAATCACTTTCTAATGGGATTGAAAAATTTAACAGCTTTTCAATGCCTGCGATTTTTTGCCAAACTCTTTGACTGCCACGTTTTGGGAAATCCGCCTTGTTATAAAAGCCACTCGCCCCTTAAAATTATAACTAGATTTGCTTTTTATATCTTGGGTTTTCTCAGTGCTATAAATACACTAATTCAATCTCTGTGGAATGATGGACAAATTTACAGCCATCAAGACAAGATTAACGCTCAATAATTACCTATTCCCCTTCGCCCTTCCCAATAAATGAGAATTCTCGTGGCTAGTCACACCTATATTGTGGACATTAATCGGGAAAAATTCAAGATATTAGCCAACCTAGAACCCGATATTGAAGTAACACTTGTAGTGCCGCAGCGTTGGAAACCCGGAGGCGTACAAAATAAAATTATAGAAACGCAATTTTATCAAAAGGGTTCATTTAAAGTAATCCCTGTCTCCAACTTGAGTCAAAACAATCAAGGATTGCTAAGCTTTGGCACTGATTTAATTAAAGTTTTGCAAAACTTTAGACCGCAGATTATCCAAGTTGAGCAAGGTTCAAAATCTATCGCTTGTGCACAGTTAATCTTACTAAATAAACTGCTAAAATTGCAAGCAAAAAATATATTATTTACCTGGTGGAACCTGCCTTATCAATTGAATTGGCCAATTTCAGTCTTAGAAAATTACAATCTTCAGCACACCGACGGAATTATTGCAGGCAACCTAGATGGAGCTAAAATTTTGCGGCAGCGGGGCTATCAAGGTGCGGTAAAAGTAATGCCTCAACTTGGAGTAGATGAAACTTTGTTTCGCCGTACTGGTAAAAACGCTGATTTATCGCGCGGGTTCGGCATTGAACCGACCGATTTTGTGGTAGGGTTTGTAGGGCGATTTGTGGAAGAAAAAGGATTGTTAACTTTAGCTGAAGCCTTGGCAGGGTTGAAAAAAAACTCTTGGAAGTGGCTGTTAGTAGGACAAGGAAAATTGCGGACGCACCTCGCCGAAAAATGTATTGAATGGGGAATTAGCGACCGAATAATCTGGGTAGAAAGCGTTTCCCACGAAGAAATCCCCCCCTACATTAACTTAATGAACTGTTTGGTATTGCCCTCGCAAACCAGCTATAAATTCAAAACTTTTACCACTGTGGGCTGGAAAGAACAATTCGGTCATGTTTTAATTGAAGCGATGGCCTGTCACATTCCGGTGATTGGTTCCGACTGCGGGGAAATTCCCCACGTTATCGGCGATGCGGGGTTATTATTCCCAGAAGGAAATGCAGGGGTTTTGCGAGAGTGTTTGCAGAAATTGATGGAGCGGCAGGAGTTGGCTGCTGATTTGGGCGATCGGGGTTATCATAGAGCGATGAGCAATTATACAAATCAAGCTTTAGCTGAGCAGTTATTGGAATTCTACAAAGAATTGTTGTAGCTTTTAGCTATAATGCAAGTGTTAAATAAAAAAAACTGTGGTAAATGTCTATTCCTCCCGACATACGCTCTTTGGTTAGCGAACTATACCAGGTACTAGACGATACCGAACGCCAAGCAACGCTGGGACTCTTTGCACTTAGAAGAGCAATGTCTCTTTTTCCACAAAATGAAATACTGATGCAATACTTTTCTTCGATCAGTAATTTTCAATTTAACGTAGCAGGTGTTCGCTTACAAGCCGAGCACATGGTGGGCAATGTGTTGATGGCTGGTGTGCCCGATGAAGATGTTCAAAAAGCAGGAGATTATTTAGCAGCCTTGCTACGTATGGCTCCAGAATCGAAAATTATGATAGACAAAGTAGTTGAGAAATTAGAAGCATTGCCATGAAACAATTACCAGATGAAAGCCTACTACTGGAAATCCTTGAAATTGTGAAAGCTGCGGAAGCAAAAGCCAGTGAAATGTATGAATTTTCCAAGACAATGGCTCACAATACCCAAATTACAGCAACAAAGAGAGAGGAAGCTGAACAGCTAGACGGGCAACCTTTTGCAGATCATTAAATTTGTAATGGGAGATGTTGGTATGTTGATTTAAATAACTATCCCCATGCGGATTCTCCAAATTATCCCCTCAATTTCCTTGGTATACGGCGGGCCAAGTCAAATGGTCCTCGGACTTTCTGCGGCCCTCGCTTCTAGATGTATTGATGTCACAATTATCACCACAGATTCTAACGGAGATATCGGTCAACATCCCTTAGATGTGAGTCTAAATCAACCAATAAAACAAAACGGTTATCAGATTATTTATTGACGCTGTTCTCCGTTTCATAGATATAAGTTTTTACTCTCGTTATTGCAGTGAAAGTTGCAGGGCTTACGCATGGGGGGGGCTAGAAACCCGGTTTCTATGAGTTTTGCGAGGAACGAGAAATATACGAAGAAAGCGGGTTTCGGAAGTCTTTTGATAATCAGATGTATGTACTGCCAAAATTCCTCATCAATCAGGAATAAAACTGTTAAGTTCTTCGACTAGCAAATGTACTGTTGTTGAAGGATAGTCAGTTTCAGGATTGGGGCGATCGTATTCAATTAAAAGCCGTTTTGCGTGTTTAATTGCATCCTGCTGTCTGTCTTTTAGTTCCTCATAAATTGTCTCACTGTTTTTCTCATACTTGTGTCCCAGTAACTTCGTCAACATATTTTGATAATCTTTGCGAGAAATTCCAGTATTATAAAAATGGAAGTGTAGTAAATACCAAAGTTCAAAAGCATCATTGGAGTAAGCTACTTTAATGCCGTTAGTTTTGGCAAGAGTTATAGCTGCATTAAAATTTTGGGCATCGTGAGGATTTTTATCGTTTCTATCCCACATTCCGCACCATAGGGTGTCACACAGTATAATTACTCAGAAAAATCGATTTTTCAAGTGATAAATTATGCCTTTCCTAAAATTTGTATCAGTTAAAACACGGTATAAAAGTATAATTTCTAGCTTAATCTATCGATAAAAGTAAGTAAAAACCGATTGTGACAGTTGAGGGTGCGGAATGTGGGTTCTATCGCGATCGAACACACACCAAAATCGGTCTTTTTCGTCGGATTCTGAGTCGTTTTTTAATTCAATAGCTTTTTCGACTAAACTCTTCATATTTTTTCCTTCTCGTTGGATATCAAGCTTAATTAAGGCTTGCTGAATAATCGATCGAATTTTACCTGGTCTGGGTTAAGAACTGGTGCGATCAAGAGAAGCGTGCAAGAAAAACAGGTAAAATAGATCAAAACCCGTGCACAGCCACCTGCGATCGTGTACAAAAAAGCTGAGCTTGCTCCCCTCCCACCCTTAGACTTTGAACTAGCCAACGGATGTAAATTGTCAGCCCTCAACCGTTGGGTAAAAATGGCCCAAATAATCCCGTGGGATGAATTTGAATCAGAATATGCGGCCAACTTCCCGACAGAAAAGGGTTTAAGGGCCAAATCTTTTCGGATGGTGTTGGGAGCATTAATCATCAAAGAAAAACTGGGAATTAGCGATCGCCTCACGGTAGAACAGATCCGGGAAAACCCCTATCTACAATACTTCATCGGTCAATCAAGCTACAGTAATGAACTACCATTTGACCCATCACTATTGGTTCACTTCCGCCAAAGAATTAGTCCGAACTTAATTAATAAAGTGAACGAACGAATGGTCGAAAAAATGCGCGAAATCACCGAGCGTCAAAACCGAAAAAAAAGGATTCCGACGCAAAAAATGAGTCACTCAATCGCGGAAAATTAATCATAGATGCAACCTGTGCCCCAGCGGACATTAGCTATCCGACCGACTTAGGACTATTAAACGGAGCCAGAGTTCACATCGAAAAAATCATAGATATTCTCTATAAACCGCTCAAAGGTCAAATCCTGAAAAAACCAAGAACCTACCGTAATCTCGCCCGAAAAGATTACTTATTAATAGCAAAACAAAGAAGACCATCCCGAAACAAAAAAAGATAAGCAATTAAAAAACAACTCCAATATATTAAAAGAAACTTGGCTCATATTGAACAGCTAATTGATTCAGGTGCGACCTGAGAAGGTTTGAATAAAAAGCAATATAAAACTTTGCTAGTCCTCACAGAAGTTGATCGCCAACAGCAATGGTTATTTGACAATAATAAACAGAGCATTGAGGATAGAATAGTAAGTTTAAGCCAACCCCATATCCGTCCCATAGTCAGATGAAAAGCCTGAAAAAGCGTAGAGTTGGGAGCCAAACTATCAGCAAGTTGCTTAATCAGGATATGTATTTTTAGACCGGATGAGCTGGGATAATTTTAACGAAAAAGAAAGAGGCATTAGAATCAGTGGACTACCCCTAGGAAGACCGCCAGCAAACGTCAGTAAATCAAAAATGAAGCAAGCCTTAGAAGATGAAAGAATTAGAAATGCGATTGAGGGAAAGTTTGGGCAAGGGAAACGAAGATTCGGTTTCAATCGAGTGATGGCAAAACTTGATAATACATCTGGTACAGTTATTGCAATTACTTTTTTGGTAATGAACCTTACTACCTGGTGGCGCCGGGTTTTTTGTGTGTTTTTATGTCTATTTGGAAAAAGAACACCTGTTTTGGGATTGATGATAATCTCCCATTATAATTGGAGTTGATTAACTCAGGAAAAGCTTATCTTAAATCGAGCTTGAATATATCGATCGCTCCTGCTAGTGGTCTGCGATCAATTATTCAGCAAGCCCTATGTACAAGTTCGCACTGGGTGATGCACGGGTTTTGACCTATTTTACCTGTTTATCTTGCACTTTATTCTCGATCACGCCATCGAAACCTTTCGCGACGCAATATGCGCTCGATTATTCAGCAAGCCCTAATTACAAATTCCTAATTTATTGCCCCAAATTTGAATTCCTACCAGTTAAATTCGGCCGCACTGGAATTTCAATCAAAAACTCCGCTCCCTCTCCCGGTGTTGAAATACAGCTCAATCTGCCGCCGTGGCGATCGACGATAATCGAGTGAGAAATCGACAATCCCAAACCCGTGCCCTTGCCCACAGGTTTAGTCGTGAAAAACGGGTCAAACAGCCTCGATCGCACCGAGTCCGGTATCCCCCACCCGTTGTCCGCAATCGATACTGCTACGAAGCCCGCACCAGCCTGATAACTGCGAATAGCGATCGTGCTGGGATGTCGATCGCACTCCTCGATCGAACGCTGCTTGTCCCGTTCTTCCAAAGCATCGATCGCATTAATTAAAATATTCATAAATACCTGATTCAACTCGCCTGGAAAACATTCAATTTGGGGCAATAGTTGGTAATCTTTAACTATCTGAATTTCTCCAGGACTGCTGTGAGATTTTAACCGATTTTGCAAAATCATCAAAGTGCTATCAATTCCCTCGTGAATGTTAACCGACTTGCCAGCAGACTCGTCCAATCGGGAAAAATTACGCAACGATTTCACAATCTCGACAATTCGCTCGGTTCCTACTTGCATCGAATTAAACAATCTCGGGAAATCCTCAGCAATATAATCCAAGTCTATTTCATTAATTTTATCCAAGACTTGGGCTGGAGGATTAGGACAGTAATGCTGGTAAATTTTAATCAATTCCAGCAAATCTAAAGTGTAATTGCGAGCCGGATTGAGATTGCAGTGAATAAAGCTAACAGGGTTATTAATTTCGTGAGCAACACCAGCAACTAACTGACCCAAACTCACCATTTTTTCATTTTGAACGAGCTGAGCTTGAGTCGTTCGGAGTTTGTTAATAGCTGCTTCTAACTCTAGCGCTTTTGAACGTTCTCGCGCTTCCGATTCCTGCAAAGCTGACTCGGCTTGTTTGCGATCGGCAATTTCTGTTTGTGCTTGCTCAAACAGTGTCGATTGCTGGATCGCGATCGCCAACTGCACGCTAATTTGTTTGAGACACTCGACCTCAATTTCCAGCCAGTGACGGTGGCCCGCGCACTCGTGGGCAATCAATAGCCCCCACAACTTCTCGCCTTGCAAAACTGGCACTACCAAATTAGCTCGCACCTGAAATTGACTTAATAAATTAATGTAGCACTCGGAAAGATCAGCTTGGTAAATATCATCGACAGCTACAGCACGACCATGTTCGTAAGCAGAAGCATAGCTGTCTTTAAAGCAGGAATCGTTAATAGTTATTCCCTGAATAGCCAGCCAATTTTTGCCCACCGACTCGACATTTACAAAACCGCTCCAATCAGGATTAAACTGATAAATAACTGTCCTGTCTGTTTGTAAAAATTGCCGTACTTCAGCAACAGTTTTTGTCAAAATTTCTTCTAAATTGAGAGAAGAGCGAATGCGTTCCAGCATTCCTACCACCAGGCGTTCTCGCTTTAATTGCTGGCGCAAGATAGCCTCGGCAAGTTTGCGAGCGCTAATATCTTCAATCACACCAATTACATAGCTAGGTTCCCCAAACCCATCCCGCACTAAAGATACCGTCATATTAGTCCAAACAAATGAACCATCTTTGCGAATAAAGCGTTTCTCAATGGAATAATTAAAAATTTCCCCAGCTAACAGTCTGTCGCGCGACTCGACATCGGCTGCTACATCTTCTGGGTGAGAAATATCCCCAACATTTCGTGATTTCAGCTCCAATTCTGAGTATCCGACAATATTGCAAAACCCTTGATTGGCATTCAAAAATTGACCGTCTGGCCACACTTTCACAATGCCGATCGCTGCTTGTTCAAATACAGCTCGAAATCGCTGTTCACTTTCTTGCAAAGCAATTTCTGCTTTTTTGCGATGGGTAATGTCCATTGCCGTGCCAAACAGCCGCACCACCTGACCAAACTCATTTTTAACAGCTTGTCCTTTACCGTTAACGTGCTTGATTTCTCCTGATGGAAAATAGATGCGGTGGTCGATGTCGTAAGCTGTCCCTTCAGTCACTGCCTTTTGCACAACTTGTGTAAACCTTTCTTTGTCATCGGGATGAATTTGCTCTAAAAGTTCTTCCATTGTCGGCGGCTGATTCAATTCTCTACCGTAAACTCGAAACAGTTCTTCCGACCAACTAATAATTCCTGCCTGCAGATCAAATTCCCAATTGCCGATGCGGGCAATTTTTTGCGCTGCTTGCAACTGTTCGGCAAGTTGTTGCAAAGATGTGATCAACTGCGTTTTTTCTGCTTCTGCTGCAACCCGGGCACTGATATTTTTGTGAGTGCCTGTCATCCGCAACGGCCCGCCCCATTCGTCGTACTCGACTATCTTGCCCATCGCCATAGTCCACTGCCAATTGCCCGCTTTGTTGAGCAGCCGAAATTCAAATTCATAGATACCTGTGCCACCTTCAAAATAGGAATTTAAAGATTCTCTTACCTTCAGTCGGTCTTCGGGATGCAACAAACTTTCCCAACCTTGGAAGTTATTTTCAATTTCAGTTTCTGCGTAACCTAGCATTGATTTCCAATGGGAGTCGAAATAAGTTTCGCCAGTAGCTATATTCCAATCCCACAGCCCCAAAGAGCTGCCTGAAACCGCCAACTGCAAGCGCTCTTGACTGAGTTTTAATGCCGATTCGGTGCGTTTTATTTCTGTGAAATCGGCAATTATGGCTATCATTCCTATTGGTTGACTGGCGCTATCTTTAATGCTGTCAGCTCGCAATGAAGTTTCTATAATGTCGCCATTTTTAGTCTTGATTTCAATTTCAGTCTCCCAGGAAAAACCTTTCCGCAGCACCCTAAATAACTTTTTCAAATCTTGAGATTTGGCGTACATTACTGCTGGGCCTCCGGCATTATTTAGTTCTTCAACTGTATAGCCGTAGCGCTGAATAAATGCTTGATTGTGATAAACGGAATAACCGTCCAAATCTGCGATCGCGATCGCATCACTAGCGCTGTCTACAGCTTGAGTTACCAGGCACAGAGTCAGTTCGGCTTGTTTGCGATCGGTAATGTCAAAAATCGCTCTGTCGAGCCACAAAACCAGCCCTTCTAGATTGTAAGTTGGCCGACCTCTTTCCGACATCCACCGCACCGCCCCGTCATCGCGAACAATCCGGTATTCTAGATTGTACGGCTGTTTCGACTCTACTGCTGCGCTGATTTGTCGATCGACCATTTCCTTGTCTGCCTCGTGGACAATGCTCGCAAAACTCAAGCGGTTGTTGCGAATAAAATCCCCAGCAGGATACCCACTAATTACCTCAATTTCATCGCTAATAAATACCATCGTCCACTCAGCATCATACAAGCTGCGGCAGATAGCGCCTGGGATATTCTCAACGAGCGATCGAAATCTGGCTTCACTCTCCCGCAAAGCTGCTTCTGCCTGTTTTAAATCAGTAATATCCAGCACCATGCCTTCCCAAACTATATCCCCTTCCTGCCCTATTTCAGTCGCATAATCAACTCGTTCCGGTCTCGACGAACCCCCTTGCATCCACTTTAGTTTTCCCGACGGTACTATCGTGCGCCATTCCTGCTGCCATGGCTGCATATTTGCCGCAGAAACAGCAATAGATTCTTCAAATTTTTGACGGTCATCTGGATGAATACAACTAAGAACAAGTTGGGCATTCTGCTGAATATTTTCTGGTTCCAATTCATATAAATCACGGCTACCAGAAGAAATATAAGGAAAACTTTTTTTCCCGTCGTTTGAGAGACGAAATTGATAAATTATTCCCGGTAAATTGGCAGCAAGTTGCCGCAGTCTAGCTTCGCTTTCTTGCTGCGCTAATTGTTTGCGCCTATCCTCAGTGATATCTCGAATTATCCCGACGAGAATTTTACTGCCATCGGTATTTTCAAAGACAGTTTTTTTAGTAGATAGAATGTGCTTTGTACCGTGGGCGTCCGTAAATATTTCCTCACTCTCGTTTTCTTTCCCAGTCCTAAACACTTGTTGGTCAGTATGCCAAAAAATCTCAGCTTCTTGTTGGGGAAAAAAATCGTAATCCGATTTGCCCAGCAGTTCCTCGCGCTGCTTCCCGATCAGCTTGCAAAAAGCATCATTTAACAGTATCCAACGGTGCTGTTCATCCTTAACAAAAAGTGATCTGCAACTGCATCGATTGTATAATTCAAAAACTTTTTACTAGCTTCTAGTTCGGAAAGTGCTAAAATTTTATCTGTAATATCATTGATAGTTCCTGTCGTCCCCTGCGCCTCGCCGTTCCAGCTAAAAATAAAAAATTCTTGCACTTCCACCCACCGAATTTTGCCATTTTTGGTAAGATATCGAATTTGATAGCAGCAGGATGTTTCTTGATTTAGTCTCCGACCTCTAAGCGAATTTAAATATTGGTATTGATCCTCAGAATGAATGTAACTCAAACAGGAAGTTCCTAAGCTTTCATCAACGGTAAATCCGGTAATTTCCGTCCAAGCCGGATTGAGAAAAGTCCAATTGCCAGCAGTATTTGTTTCAAAAACGACTTCTTTGATATTGCCAACAACCTGCTGGTATTTTTCTTGACTTTTTTGCCATTCTGCTTGCCGTTTCTGGCGGGCGATCGCGCACCTGAGCGTCCGTACCAGCAGCCGGCTGTCTACCTGTCTTTTCACCAGATAATCTTGGGCGCCGGCGGCAATTAACTCGACAGCCAGTTCTTCGTCCTCGGCCGCTGTCAGAATGACGATCGGAATATTTATACCGCAATTTTGAAGTCGGAAAAAAGTATTAAATTTTCGGCTGTCAGGAAGTGAAAGATCTAATAAAATTACATCAAAAATTTTGTCGCTTAAAATTTCTATAGCTTCCCGGAGGCGAACTACATTGGTCAGATCAATTGATTGTCCTAGTTGGGGCTCAGACAGCAGTTCTTGAATGAGTTCTGCATCTTCTGCACAGTCTTCTACTAAAAGAATTTTCAAACAAGCAGGCGTTAAAGTTGACTCAAAAACAGATGTCATACCATTTTATATTTTATATTTTTGATTTGAGATTTGGAATGACTGATGACTATCGCAGTTTGGTTCTTGCGTGCAGTGGCATTTTTTTTTACTGCTATCCTTTTGCTATTTTTTAGTAATTATAAAATCTCAGCAGCGGATGCAGCTACCTAGCTCATGATTGGGGAACTTGAACCGCACGCTTGAGAGTGCGCTGTGTGCTTGCAGACCCCGCAGATTTATTTGTAGAATTGAGTTGTTCGCTGCAAGTTTTCCGCCTCGCCCCAAACCTAGTGGCCCAAAACTATTATACTCTTACCAATATTGCAACTCAACTCTGTTTTAATTTACAACCTTTGGCAGGGGAATAGCAAGAGGCAAGTCAAAAGAGCGCGGAGTAATCAGAATTTGCATGGCTGATAGCCTTTGAAACTTTAGATTTTAAATAGCCGTTTAAAGTTTGTCTAAAGTTGCATTATTTTTTATTTAAGTGGTATTACTACTAAGCTACGAGAATTACCGTTGATTTACAAAATACGCTCTGAGATTGTGTTCGGTTAATGACCCGAAATTAGCGCCTATTTGTATTGAGCAATGCAAGTCCTCTCTTGATCAAGGAACCAAGACTTCATGCCTTGCTACCAACCTAATTACCAACTTAATTACGGTTGTATAACCGGACACAATTTAACTCAGTTGAGTCGCTCAATTTTTCTGCGGTTTGGGCAGCACAACTGTAAACACGCTGCCTTGACCGACATTGCTGCTAATAGCAATCTCACCGTTAAAAGGTTTTAAAAGTTCAATACAAGTATAAAGTCCTAGGCCAGTTCCTGTCGGTTCCCCTTCGGTTTTTTCCTCGCCTTTAGGCGGCTTGGAGGTGTAAAAAGGGTCAAAAAGTTTTGGCAAATCTTCAGAGGATATGCCGCATCCCGTATCTGCAATATCCATGTATATGTTCGAGTCGTCTTGCCGAGTCACGATAGTTATTTCTCTGCTTTTCTTTTCCCACATAGCATCCATTGCATTATTGATTAAATTATAAAATACTTGAGATATATAGGAATAAATTAATGGAATGCTGGCAATTTCTTCGTCATAAAAATATTTTTTTCTAATCTTATTTTTAAAATACAGGTTGCCTTCCAATAGCTGAATTTCTCGCTGCACTAAATCGTTGATATTCACCGGGTGCAAATCTTGCTTTTGCTCGTTTCGGCTTTTCATCATCAGAGTATCCATGATCTGATTGATTTTTGTGACAGCTTGAAAAATATACTTAGTATAATTAAACAGAGAGTCTTCTTGAATTTGTGTGGCTTTTGTTTCAATCAAATCGACGCTAGTCTGGATCACTTGCAGCGGACTTTTGAGGTTATGAACCATTCCCTGAGTCAAACGTCCGATGATGGCTGTTTTTTCCTGGTTTATTAATTGCTTGGTTTTTTGTTCAACAAGTCTTTCCAGGTTTTGGTTGAGGTGGGCAAGTTCGAGGTTTTTTTCTTCGAGTTTTTTTTGCAAGCTGCGGATTGTCAAGTGGGTTTGAATGCGGCTCAAAACTTCTTCGTGCTGGAAAGGCTTAGTGATGTAGTCAACGGCTCCTGTCTGAAAGCCTTTGACTTTATCAGGCGTATCCGAAAGGGCGCTCATGAATATGATGGGAATATCTTGCGTTGACGGGTCTGCTTTCAAACGTTGGCAAGTTTCAAAACCGTCAATTCCTGGCATCATGATATCCAAAAGAATCAAGTCTGGATGGATGTAGTCAATTTGCTCGATCGCACTTTCGCCGTCTAGAGCCACTAATACTTTAAATCCGTAATTCCTTAACAACTCGAAAAGTACGTCAAGATTTGTTTGGTTGTCATCGACAATTAGTATGATGCTTCTTTCGGAATTCTTATCGTTCATATTCAAGGGAAAAATTTAAATTTTTGATTTTTGAGTTGTCGGTTGTGAGTTTAAATCGGATTCAAGTGATTTTCTGCGGATCTCGAAACCCGGTTGCTTCGTAGATCCCTTTATTTGCAATCACTCTTTCTTTTAGGGGCGGGTAGGATGCCCACCCCACCAACATTTCAGTCTCTGTGGAACAGGCATCTTGCCTGTTGCTGACACAAGTGCAAGATGTGAGATTTAACTGGTTTTAAGTTGTCTGTTAGCTACCGTCAATTTTAAGACAAATGTTGCTTCAAAAAATCTCGAATTTGCTTGAGCTGAAATCCTTTAGTAAGTTGGCGCAGGTGATGAACGAAAGGCACTAATTTCGGATCAGAATTTTCTAGTTTAGCAGTTTCTTCTAGAATAGCTTCAATATCCCCTATTGCAGCAAATCTTAACAATGCCAACACTGACTCTGAGGCAGGAGAAACCATCGTTGAGTCAGTAGCAGCAATCTCAGAGGATGCTTTTGCAGTTTGAGCTTTCCGCTTTTTGGTTTGTGATCTTTCTTCGTAAACCCATTCTAGTCTCAAATGCAGGCGCAATAATTCTAAAAGCTCGTTAGTTTGAATCGGCTTGGTGAGAAAATTATTACAACCTGCAAGTATGCTCTCTTGCCTGCTAGTCTCGTAAACGTTAGCGGACAAAGCAAGGATAACCGGATCTTTTAATTCCGGCAACTGTCGCAGCCGCCTGGTAGCTTCCCAACCGTTCATTACGGGCATCAGCAAATCCATTAAAATTATATCCGGTCGAAATTCCTGTGCTTTGTGCAAGCAGTCTTCACCGTCTGTAGCTTCTGCAATTTCAAAGCCCAAACGAAAAAGCAGCCTGTGCAGCATGGCGCGATTTACTTCGTGATCATCCACGATTAGCACTTTCCGCTGCGGGCCGGTAAAACCGACAAGCCGCCTTTTTTCTTGCGTGGAGGGGAGTTCAGAACACTCGGCGATTGCGGGCAAGTCTAGATCCACCCAAAATATGCTGCCTTTGCCGGAGGTACTTTGGACGCGAATTTGGCTGCCCATCATGTTGACTAATTTTTGACTGATGGAAAGCCCCAGTCCGGTACCTTCGACGAAATTGTTACGATCGCCCACTTGATGAAAAGGCAAAAATATTTCTTCTAATTTATCCTGCCCGATGCCAATGCCAGTATCTTCGATTTGAAAGCGAATTTTAGCAACTGGTAATTGCTCTTTATTTGCTGCTGGGATTATCGCTTCGCGCGCTTCTTGTGTTGCCTGCGCGTCTAAATTCGCGGTCAAATTGATCGTTTGAGTGGCAATTTCCGCTGTCAAACTAGAATTTTCGCAGTTGGTTTGAGGATAATTATCGGGAAAATTTTCTGCATAACCGACTTTGAATGTAACGCTGCCGCTGTTCGTAAATTTAACGGCATTACTGAGCAAATTAATCAAAACTTGACGCAACCTTTTTTCGTCTGCCAAAATACCGTCTGGAAGCGCGGAAACCTGCTCGTAATTAAAGGCAATTACTTTTTGAGCCGATCGCATCTGGAACAAATCAACAATACTTTTAACAAAGCTGGGAAAATGCAGGTTTGCCGGTGAAAGTTCCATTTTACTAGCTTCGATTTTCGAGAGGTCTAAAACGTCATTAATCAGCGTCAGCAGGTGGTTGCCACACTGATGAACATTGTGGAGACTTTCCTGCTGATCCGCAGTTAAATTTTTATCCGGTTTGAGCAGTTGAATGTATCCTAAAATCCCGTTCAAAGGTGTCCGCAATTCGTGGCTCATGTTGGCGAGAAAGTCGCTTTTAGCGCGGTTGGCGGATTCGGCGGATTCTTTAGCTAATTGCAGGGCGGCTTCTGCAAGTTTGCGATCGGCAATTTCGGTTTGTGCTTGTTCAAATAGCATTGATTGCTGAATGGCGATCGCCAACTGCACCCCCAATTGCTTTAGGCACTCTCCCTCGAATTGCTGCCAGGGACGCGGGCCCGTGCAATGGTGGGCAATTAACAGCCCCCACAAGTTTTCGCCTTGCAAAATCGGCACTACCAAATTCGCTCTCACCTCCAGCCGAGTCAACAAAGTCAAGTGGCATTCGGCGATGCCGGCATTGTAAACATCTTCTATGGCTCTAATTCTACCGTCTTGGTAAAGAGGAACGTAGGCTGCCCCGAAACAGGGGTCATAAATTTCCATTCCTACAATTGGTAGGAAATTTTCGGCAACCGACTCGACAGCGATAAATCCGCTCCAATCCGGCTTGAATTGGTAAATAATAGTGCGATCTACTTGCAAAAAATGCCGCACTTCTTCGACACTTTTGGTAAGAATTTCTTCAAGATTGAGAGAAGATCTAATGCGTTCCAGCATGGCTACTGCCAACTGTTCACGCTTTAACTTTTGCCACAAAATTAGTTCTGATTCTTTGCGTTTTGTGATGTCGGTAATTACTCCTATTAAGCCGATGTAATTTCCATTAACATCTTGAATACTGTCGGCTCGCACCAGAGCAGTTACTGCTTCGTCGCTCTTAGTTTGCAGTGCAAGTTCGCCACACCAAGAGCGACCTTTGCGAAGGCTTTTATAAATTTGTTTGTAATTTTTATGCCGGACGTAAAGCGCTGCCATATCGCCAATATCATTGAGTTCTTCCACCGTGTAGCCGTAGCGCTGAATGAAGGCTTGATTGTGGTAAATAGATCGCCCTTTCAAGTCGGCGATCACGATCGCATCGCTGGTACTTTCGACGGCTTGAGTGACCTGCAGTAAAGCTAATTCTGCTGCTTTGCGATCGCTAATATCCGTCATCGAACCCACCATCCGCAGAGGGTTTCCGGCTTCGTCCCAGACTGCTTGAGCGCGGGCGAGTACCCACTTATAGCTGCCGTCTTTGCACTGCAAGCGGTATTCGGCGGCGTAATTCGGGATTTGGCGATCGAGATAACCTTGGATCGCTGCTTGCACTCGTGAGCGATCGTCTGGATGGATGCGATCGATCCATTCGCTGTTGCAACTGTCGATTTCGCCGTCTGCGTAACCGAGAATTTCTTGCCAGCGGGCGGATCGAAAAGCTTGATTTGTTTGAAGATTCAAGTCCCAAATTCCGTCTTGATTGGCTTTGAGAACCAACTGCCAACGTTCTTCGCTTTTACGCAATTCTTCTTCGGCTTGTTTGCGCTGAATGTGAGAAGCTAACTGAGTCGCTACCGCCTTCACCAACTCTACTATGCGCGGTTCCATAATCGAGCGGTCGCACTTGCAGAATACTAAAACTGCCAGCACCTTTGAGCTAGCGTGAATTGGCACTCCGAAACAACCTTTCAATCTGACTGATGCCGCCATTTGCGATCGGGCAAAAAGATGATTTTTGGCTAGAGAAATATCTTCAATCCATTCTACTTTTCGGCTTGACCAAATCCGTCCGGGTACTCCCACTCCGGCGGCGAATCTAATTTTTTTACTTTCACGGCCGAACATATCTAAATCGCGATCGCTAGCGTACCAAGTTTCGCTGTGTTCCAAAAAAGTACCGTTAGCAGCCGGTATCCAAGCTTCCGCAAAATTCCAGCCGATCGCATTGCACAGCAACCGCAGGATATCTGGGAGGGCGCTGTGAAAATCTGCAGACTGACTAATGGCTTGAGTTGCCGCCAGCAACAGCTTAATTTCATCTTCTGCTTGCTTGCTTTCAGTAATATCAGTTCCCGTACCGAGAATTTGTTTTAACTTACCCTCTGCTGTTTTAGCAAATACAGTATCTCGGCTGACAATCCAGCGCCAAGAACCATCCTTGTGCCTGACGCGGTATTCAATTTCAAATATATCCCCTTCGCTGCCCGTTTCGACTTGCTGTAAATAATCAGGCATTTTGATAGCATCTTCCGGGTGGATTAAACTTGACAGCATCCACGGCCCGATCGCCAAAATCTCCTCTACCTTATAGCCTAGAACGTTGTAAATAGAAGCATTTGCATAGATATTTTTTTGTTCTATTAAGTCACAAACATACAAAATATTAGGACTTGCCTCAGCAATTCGAGCACCGAACCGCTTGCTATCTTGTAACTCTGCTTCAGCTTTCTTTTTCGCAGCAATATCGCGAACAAGGCAAATTAATTCGCCGTCTGGCAGGGCTGTCAGCGAGATTTCTTGAGGGAATTGAGAGCCGTCGCGGCGGCAGCCTACAGCTTCAGTGCTGCAATAACCTTGGCGCGCTAAAGCCGGCATAATTTCCCCCTCAAACCTTGCAAGTTCTGCACCTACATAAAACATTTGCCAACTTTTGCCCAACATTTCTTCGAGGGAATTGTAACCATACATTTTGAGTTTAGCTGCGTTGGCATAAATCACCTCTCCGCTGGCATTGATAATACCGATGCCTTCGGAAGCCGCTTCCATTGCTGCGGCTTGTCGCTGGAGTTTTGACTCGAAACGTTTGCGGCGGGTGATGTCGCGGACGATCCCGATAATTTCGTTATCCGTGCAGAACACAATTCTCGCTTCAAAATCGCACATTACCTCATTAATTGGCAGTTGATATTCTACAACTTGAATCTCGCCGGTGTCGATCGCTTGTTGGTTGCCGGACAAGATTTTTTCAGCAAAAGCAGGCGGCAATATGTCTTGTGCTTTTTGGCCAATAAATATGTTTGCCGGTACTAGAGTCTGGAGGTCTTTTGCGGCTTTAAAGTCTACCAAAGTACCGTCGGCGCGACAGCGAAAAATCATGTCGGGTATCGCGTTTAAAAGAGCGCGGTTGGTGGCTTCGCTCTTGCGTAATTCAGCTTCAGCTTGTTTGTTCAATGTCACATCGCGGCCCCCTGCATAAATTAAACCTTCTTCGGCAAAGGGCGATGCCGTCCACGACAGCCATTTATAACTACCATCACGGCAAATATAGCGGTTTTCTAAGTTAATAACGGGGTTGCCGTTTTTTAGTGTTTCTACTGCGGCTATAGTTATTGCTCGGTCTTCGGGATGCAAGAATTCTAGAAAAGGTTTGGCCAGAAGTTCGGCTCTGCTGTAACCTAATAGATTTGACCAAGCGGGGTTTAAGCGTTTGAAATAGCCGTCAAAACCTGAAATACAAAGTAAATCCAGCGATAGATTAAAAAAGCGATCGCGCTCTTGCTGGGTTTGTTTTAATTCAGTGATATCCATCACCAAACCGTCCCAAATTATATCGCCGTTGGCTTGTTTTTCCGGTTTCGACGCGCCTTGCAGCCATTTCACTCGCTCGGACACAACTTGCCGCCACTGGTGTTGCCAAGCTTGCTGGGTTGCCGCTGAGGTTGCGATCGATCGCTGCAAGTCTGGGATGTCGTCGGGATAAACCGTTGCAAAAGGCAAATCCGCATTTTCTTCGATTTCTTCCGGTCTTAAATTGTAGAGCTGCATACTGCCCGAAGAAACATAGGGAAAAAATGTTTTTCCATCAACAGATAGCCGAAATTGATAAATCATTCCCGGCACGTTGGCGGCCATTTTTTGAAATCGAGATTCGCTTTCCTGTAGCGCTATTTGCTGGCGCTTGTACTCTGTCACATCTCGCATTGTTCCGACCAACATTTTAGTACCGTCGGCTTTATTGAAAACTGTCTTTTTTGTAGATATAATGCGTTTTTTGCCTGCGGAATCTGTAAAAATTTCTTCTGTTTCTTGAGGCTGACTTCTTTTGAAAACTTCCCGGTCTTGCTGTTCAAAAAAATCGGCTTGTGCTGCGGGTAAAAATTCGTATCCAGACTTCCCAATCAGTTCCGATCGCCCTTTGCCCATCAACTCGCAAAAAGCGTCGTTTAATACAACCCACCTGTGCTGCTCGTCTTTGACAAAAATTGGATCGGGAGTAGCATCGATCGTGTGATGCAAAAACTCTTTTGATGCTTTTAATTCATCTTCGTAGCGGTAGCGATCGCTCACGTCCAAAATTATTTTAATCATCCGGTCGATCGAACCGTCCCGACCGCGAATACAGCGCATCGAAACTCTCGTATAAACAATTTTTCCGTCTTTTTTGCGCCACCTTTTATCTAAAACATAGCCTTCACTTTTCCCAGCCAAAATTTTCTTTAACTGCTCTAAACTGGCCGGCAAATCTTCAGAAAAACTCCAATTTTCCCAATTTCCCTGCAGAAGTTCTTGGCGGTTGTATCCCAGCAAATCGCACAAAGCATCGTTAACTTCCAACCACTCGCATTTTCCGACTAAATCGGTGGAAATTGGAGGAGCAATAATCGCAATTCCGACGAGGGAATTTTCAACCACCGAGCGATATTTTTCTTCGCTTTTTTGCAAAGCTTCTTGGTTGTGCTGCCGCTCGACTGCGTAGCGGAGCGATCTAATTAACACTTCGCTGTCAATTTTTCGCTTGACTAGATAATCCTGAGCTCCGGCTTGAATTGACTGCACGGCAAGTTCTTCATCGTTGCGGGCAGTCAGTACGACAATCGGAGTATTTAGGCTGTATTCTTGTATTTTGACAATTGTACTTAAGTCTTGGCTGTCGGGCAGCGAAAGGTCTAGTAAAATCACATCAAAATGTTCACCGACCAAAAGTTCCTGCGCTTTGCTGAGACGGTCTGTACAACTTACTGATAGCCTTTGGGACTCAGCTCGGTTGACATTTGTTTCTAATAATAATTCTTCGATCAGCTCGGCTTCTGCTTGATTGTCTTCGACCAGAAGAACTTTAAAGCCGTTTCGCTTTGCGGGTGGGCTCAAAACTGATATCATATACCTTGTTTTTTGTCATAAGGCAGTCTAGCACACTATTATAGCATATAAAGAATTGTATAGCCACAAATCCCGCCGTTTCCACTTAAAAACTCTTTGGTTCAACAATTACAATGCACTCTATGCGACTGTGTTTTTGCTCTAAGTAGGTCAACGCAATCAGAGGAAAAATTTTTAGGGTTTTTAGAAGCTCGGTTTCAAGAGGAAACTAAGCTGCTGAGTATTTTTTTTGGCGATCGCCCCTGTGACCAGATTTTAGATTTTATACTTGAGATTTAGTCCACAGATGAATCGGGGAGGTTGAACTAGAATCTAAAATTTTGGGCGACTCACGACTCCTGTCGGAAAGTAAGTATCCGTTTTTGGGCGAGTTCAGCCGATCGCGCGATCGAACCCCACCCTTTGTTGTCCTTCAATTCCGCTAGCAACACCATCCAAGCGATATCCCCGCACCAATGAGCGCTCAACGCAAAAAAAGCGGTGGGAACTATCTTCGCTATTCATATTTTTACCAGTTCTTTTATGATACCTTACATAAACTCATTACTGCGATTTGTTTACTTTTTGCAATCAAAGAAAATATCTCCACAGGCCTTGCTATTTAGCCAAAAAGTGATAATCTTGAAATAGAGGCAATCGAAAACTCGGTTGATACAGCCTAGGAAAAAAATTGAGGATTTTTGTAACAAAATTACAATTCCCAAGAAACTGTCTTTTGTTTACTGTCCTTTGACAGAAATGAGCTGAAGTTGAGAGGAAAAAAGCAATGCTCGAAAAATTAGCAATTCAACAAAAACCAGTTGTACTTCCCAAAGAAAAAGCCTTAGTATTGTGGTTTGATGAAGTCGGCATCGCCGACATCCCATTAGTAGGCGGGAAAAATGCTTCTTTGGGGGAAATGATTCAACAGTTAACCCCAAAAGGAGTCAGCGTCCCCAACGGATTTGCAACTACAGCACACGCTTATCGCTACTTCATCGAGTCGGGGGGTTTAGAACCTAAATTGCGCGAAATTTTTGCCGATTTAGACGTAGAAGATCTGCAGAACCTGCGACAAAAAGGCAAGCAAGCGCGGGCACTGATTCTGGACACACCATTTCCGCGAGAACTACAAGCGGCGATCGCGGATGCTTACGAAAAATTGTGCGATCGCTACGGCGACAGTACAGACGTAGCAGTGCGTTCCTCCGCCACCGCCGAAGACTTACCAGACGCCAGTTTCGCCGGACAGCAAGAAACCTACCTCAACGTCCAAGCTTGCGCTGGCGTCCTCGAATGCTCTCACAAATGCTTTGCTTCCATATTCACCGATCGCGCGATTTCCTACCGCCAACAGCGAGGATTCGACCACTTTGAAGTTGCCCTATCAGTCGGCGTCCAAAAAATGGTGCGATCGGACTTAGCATCCTCCGGCGTCATGTTCAGCATCGACACCGAAACCGGATTCAAAAACGCCGTATTAGTAACCGCCGCCTACGGATTAGGCGAAAACGTCGTCCAAGGCACCGTCAACCCCGACGAATACTTCGTCTTTAAACCAACATTAAAACAAGGTTTTCGCCCGATTTTAGACAAACGCCTCGGCAGCAAAACACTCAAAATGGTGTACGATATCGGCGGTTCTAAATACACCAAAAACGTCTCCGTGATCGCAGCAGAAAAAAATAAATTTGCCATACAAGATGAGGAAATTCTGCAACTAGCAAAATGGGCCGTAGTCATCGAAGAACACTACTCTAAAGTGCGCGGGACTTATACCCCGATGGACATTGAGTGGGCAAAAGACGGCAATACGGGCGAATTGTTTATTGTCCAAGCACGACCAGAAACAGTACAATCTCAAAAGTCGGCTACAGTTTTGCGAAACTACAAATTGCAAGGTAGCAGTGCTGTTTTAGCAAAAGGACGCGCCGTTGGCGAATCAATCGGACAAGGAAAAGCCCGCGTGATTTTAGATGTACACAAAATCGCTGAATTTCAATCAGGAGAAGTTTTAGTTACCAACAAAACAGACCCGGATTGGGAACCGATTATGAAAAAAGCAAGTGCCATAGTGACCAATTCCGGCGGCCGCACTTGTCACGCCGCGATCATCGCCCGAGAAATGGGAATTCCCGCCATTGTCGGCACCGGCGACGCCACCCAAATCTTGAAAAACTATCAAGAAATCACTGTTTCTTGTTCCGAAGGAGACGAAGGCAAAGTTTATGCCGGTTTGCTTCCTTTTGAAATTCAAGAAACTGCGATCGAGAATTTACCCCGCACCCGCACTCAAATTTTAATGAATGTCGGGAACCCAGAAGAAGCCTTTGGTTTATCAGCAATTCCTTGCGACGGCGTAGGCTTAGCGCGGCTAGAATTTATCATTGCCAACCACATTAAAGCACACCCACTGGCACTGATTCACTTTGACGAATTGGTCGATGAATCAGTCAAGGAAGAAATTGCCGAACTCACAGCGCTTTACCAAAACAAACCCGATTTCTTCACCGACAAACTCGCCCACGGAATTGCCACAATTGCCGCCGCATTTTATCCAAATCCAGTCATCGTGCGGATGAGCGATTTCAAGAGCAACGAATATGCTAATCTTTTGGGAGGGCGGCAGTTTGAACCCAAGGAAGAAAACCCGATGATTGGGTGGCGCGGCGCCTCTCGCTATTACGACCCAAATTACCGCGAAGCTTACGCTTTGGAATGCAAAGCATTAAAGCGAGTTCGCGACGAAATGGGCTTGACAAATGTGATTCCGATGATTCCATTTTGTCGCACCCCGGATGAAGGGCGAAAAGTGTTGGCCGAGATGGCGAAACACGGTTTAGTTAAGGGCGAGAACGGCTTGCAGGTGTATGTGATGTGCGAATTGCCGAGCAATGTCATATTTGCTGATGAATTTGCCCAGGTTTTTGACGGATTCTCGATCGGCTCTAACGATTTAACTCAGCTAACATTAGGATTAGACCGGGATTCTGCTTTAGTCGCGCACATTTTTGACGAACGGAATGAAGCTGTCAAGCGCATGGTAGCAATTGCCATTAAAGCCGCCAAGAAGTACGATCGCAAGATTGGGATTTGCGGTCAAGCGCCCAGCGATTATCCTGAGTTTGCTCGTTTCTTAGTTGAGTTGGGAATTGATTCGATTAGTTTGAATCCCGATTCTGTTTTGAAGACTTTGTTAGATGTTGCTAAGGTGGAAGGCGCGGGTTCGTTGATGGATTTAGCGGGGGATATTGCTAAGGTTTAACCGTTTTGGTTTTTGAGAAAAACCAGGTTTCTTAAACAATAGCTGGCCCATGTTCTGACTTGCTTGTTTTTGAACCGATCCGGTTTCTCATATCTAGTCCTGTAAAATAACCGATTTCACGTTTGTAGTGATGAATCCAAGTCCTCTGATTTTTATCAGAACTTGCAGTCGTCACTACAAACCTATTTTATTGGTGGTAATTGACCTGACATAATATCACATCATATTTGCTCTTCTGGCTTTGTTGAACCCTGGCGCTGCGCTTTACCAAGAAAGTGTCGCCAACCGCGATCGCCTTCTTAGGAATAAGAATTAAATAACTTCCACAAGTTTGTGGGATGGGCGTCCCGCCCGTCCAAAAAGGACAGGCG
>Ga0163149_10002223_pt1 | contig 23785 bp, 44 predicted proteins | sample OliLakLV19MP5G1_FD_148604 | JGI IMG/M metagenome (GOLD analysis project Ga0163149, IMG submission 148604) | Freshwater microbial mat bacterial communities from Lake Vanda, McMurdo Dry Valleys, Antarctica - Oligotrophic Lake LV.19.MP5.G1 | ecosystem: Environmental > Aquatic > Freshwater > Lake >...
AAACGCCACGCTCAACGCCACGCGAAACGCCACGCACAACGCCACGCGAAACGCCACGCGAAACGCCACGGACATCGCCACGCGAAACGCCACGAGCAACGCCACGTTCAACGCCACGCGAAACGCTACACTCAACGCCACGCTCAACGCCACGCGAAACGCCACGGACAACGCCACGCGAAACGCCACGCGAAACGCCACGGACAACGCCACGCGAAACGCCACGGACATCGCCACGCTCAACGCGGAAAACGCCACGGAAAACGCCACGAGCAACGCCACGCATGAGAAAGATAGCGCGAAAGCCTGTGCCGATCTATCCGGAGAGTTCGGCTTAGCCTGTGCTCAACGTTGGACTGGTGTTTATCAAGGCGGTAATATGTGGGCGGGCTATGAGAGTTATATCACGGCCTTCCGGGATATCCTTGGTCTGCGATTAAAGGAACATGTCGCTTATGATCATTGGGAACAGGCTGCGATCCACGGTGGTTTCCGAGTCATGCATCCTGAATTTTGCATAGTATCAGATTTTCCGGAGACGCTTAAAATAGACGACCAGAATCGGCCACACTGTGAAACCGGACCCTCACATCGCTGGCGTGATGGATGGGCGCTATATCATTGGCATGGTACTCAAATTCCAGCCGAATGGATCGAGGATAAATCGTCCCTGACCGCACAAACGGCATTGGCGTGGTCTAATATCGAACAGCGTCGCGCTGCTTGCGAAATCATTGGATGGACGAATATATTGCGAGAACTAGAAGCTAAAACTATTGACAAGGATGAGGACCCGGAAATAGGTGAATTGGTCGAGGTGACAATCTCGGAAATTGGGCGCGAAAAATTCCTACGGGTCATGTGCGGTACAAAACGCGAGTTCGCGTTGCCAGTACCACCGACCATGCTCACGGCACTTCAAGCAAATGCTTGGACTTTTGGATTCGACGACGTGCGACAATTCGTAAAACCAGAAGTGAGAACGTAACTTTTAATCAAGGAGAGAAAATGCGTACCTTTAATAACATCTGTGCTCAGGGCGATGTCTACATTCGCAAGATCGATAAAATGCCCGAAGGCGTCACTCCGGTAGAGCCGATCAAGGGCAAGGTAGTAGTGGCTCATTCGGAGACGGGTCATAATCACGTTATGCTTGCCGAACGGGTGAAACAGTATCGTCTTCCTGACAGCATCATGGATATATTCTTGGAAGTCGAAACGGCGACTGCGCTAGAGCATTTGCGCCCGCACGACACGCACGAGTCCATCATGTTCGAGCCGGGTTTCTATCATGTGCGTCGTCAACGCGAGTACACCCCAGAGGGTTTCCGGCGGATTGAAGATTAGCCCAATTAGGGTTGACAACGCATTTGTAAAAGATACATCGGAGGGATGGAAAAGCTCACCCCTCCGAACCGCTCACATGCGGTAATGTCGCAACGAATCGAATCCGATTTCTCACTGGATTTCTTCCCCACTCCGGGATGGGCCACGAGAGCCCTGATGGAGAAGGTTCTCCACATGACACCGATGGCGTCAGGAATATCGGAATTATCATGTCTAGAACCCGCGTGCGGGGCAGGACATATGGCCCGCGTACTGGAGGAGTATTTCCCGAATCAAGTTACCGCCTCGGATATTCATGATTATGGATTCACGGGTACCACGATTATGGATTTCCTCGAACTCCATTCCGATGATGAACCGTTCGTGGATTGGGTGATCACGAATCCCCCGTTCAAGCACGGAGAGGAATTCGTCAACCAGGGATTACTGGTGGCCCACCGGGGCGTGGCAATGTTGGTCCGAACCGCGTTTCTGGAAACCGTGGGCCGGTATAAGAATCTGTATGTTCCTCATCCCCCGACGATTGTCGCGCAATTCTCGGAACGCGTTCCGATGTTGAAAGATAGGGTAAACCGTAAGGCGAGTACCGCCACGAGCTATGCTTGGTTGGTCTGGGAGAAGAACACCATTCAGGAAGGAACCCGGATGGTGTGGATTCCCCCGTGCCGGAAAGAACTGGAACGAGATGAGGACTATGATGATTAAACTCCGTTTATCCCTTGCCACGATGCTGAATGCAGGACGCGGGGCTTGAGAGGATGAGAGAAATCCGTTCTGGTATCGAAAATGCGTGAAGAAATTATCGTGGAATACTCCGAAACCAATCCCCGTGGGCCGGGTTGGTACTGGTGGGTACAGGGATTCGAAAACGATAAAACCGGGCCATTCGAGACTAGTGTCAAAGCGAATTGGGACATCGCCCTGTTGGGTCAAGAAGCGAATTATCCTGATTTCTAAATTTATATTGACCCCGAAGAATTTCGATATATCTAGATCAAGACGTAATGTCACAACCACAAACAACGAGGTTTATTATGGCTAGTAAGAAGAAGTCCACGCTCACCGGCTCGCGCAAGGCCGCTCTCACGCGTACCCATCAGACGATTCGTGCCGATGGTGCCCGTTTGAAGCAGTCCAAGGGCACCATCGCCTCGCGCCTCGCCTATGCGACGTTCCGGGCGAACCAGCGGGCCGCCTAATCGTTCTCGAAACGATATTTCAGAAAAAGGCCCCCAGTGGGGGCCTTTTTCACGTTCGGTAATGGAAATTCACGTTTCGCATTGACTAATTGCGGTTTTCCCCGTATACAGGGGTATGACTAATTTGGCTTCGATCTGGACCCCCGAAATGCTCGCCATGGCAGATGCCCTGAATGGGGAACTGCGGATGGCCGGTGGCGCGGTTCGGGATAGCCTGATTCAGCGCCCTGTGAACGATTTCGACTTTTGTACGCCCTTCTTGCCGGAAGAGATGATGAAACGTCTCCGTGGGGCTCTGGGGACCCAAATTGAGATCATTCCCACGGGCATCGAGCACGGCACAATCACGGTTCGGTTCAAAAAGGCCGATGTGCAATTCGAAATCACCACGCTGCGCCGGGATTTGGAAACCGATGGTCGCCATGCCGTGGTGGACTTCAACGCGGACTGGAAGGACGACGCGGCTCGTCGAGACTTCACCATCAATGCAATGATGGTGGACCCCAAGGGGAATCTCTATGATTGGTTTGGCGGTCAGGGCGATCTCGATGTTGGTCGGGTCCGTTTTGTGGGCAACGCGGCGGATCGCATCCGTGAAGATTATCTGAGAATTTTCCGATGGTTCCGATTCGCGGCTCGTTTCGGCATGTATAAGTCTGAAACCCTGACAGAGATTCTTCGAGCCAATGCCTCGGGTCTGTCCCGGACCAGTACCGAACGGATATGGGCGGAGACGAAGAAATTCCTCATGTGTCCGCTCACGGACAATGTGACGCATCTGCTGGATCGAATGATGGACACCGGGGTCGCGGAATACTCCGGTCTGTTCACCGTGGCCGAAGTGAAGCAGTTACAGAACAACAAATCCGCTCGTGCCCTGATTCCGTTCATCTACCGGTACCAGACACCGGAAACCCGTCTCGGTTATCTATGGGATATCGCGGGGCGTTTCATCGGGAATGGAACGCGTTCCGAGACGATTCTCGCATCGAAGAATCGCATTCGTGAGGGATCGGAACATTTCAACATGTCCGCTCGGGAACGCGACCGTATGCTGTTCGTGAACACCGTGCCGTATGGGTATCAACGCCGAGAGGCCGAATGGGACATCGTCTATAATCGGGTTCCCAAGGAGTGGGTCGCCGAGGCGTACCGGGTCCAAGACCTACCCAAGCGTACCGCGAACGAAATTCTCGACTGGGAAGTTCCCGTATTCCCGGTTACCGGAACCGACTTGATCAATTCTGGTATGAAGCCCGGGCCTCAGATGGGCCGCCGTTTGGCTCTGCTGACGCGTCTGTGGTTCAGTACTGGATACCAGTACACCAAGGCCGATCTGATGGAATTCTCTGATCCCGAAAATCATGTGGATTCTCTGTTCGTCATGTCTCTCCGGAAGGATCAAAGCGATGTCTGACAAGAAATATGAATTTACCGGCGAGACGATGGTCACTAACGGTGATGCATGGGTCCTCGGCGATGCACGGGTCCTCGGCGATGCACAGGTCCACGGCACTGACCTGAGAAAGATTTCTCTCTTTCTCGATCCAACGAGGCCAACGCGCGGATACGGTGAAGCACGACGATGCATGGGTCCACGGCAAATGCATGGGTCCACGGCTATTTGCTAATCGCCTCGCGCTCTGACGGATACACCTTTGCCTACTTCGAGCGAGTGGGTCTCCCTCCGGCTCTTACCGCTGGCTGCCGTGGTCCATGGACAATCGAGGAGTCGCGCGATTATTGGGAGCGAACTCGTGGTGGCACAGCACTCGGAAATGAAACAACGGCGATCCTCGATTTCTTTGAGTCCTCCGCGAAGGCGCGGGGGTTCTCGATGACGGGTTAATTAAATGTCTGGACTTCCCCCTGAGGATGGTGATTTGTTTCACTCCGAAGACGTGAGAGCCGGCAGCGCTGCTGATGAAGGGCATGAACAAATAGCAGATGGTAGTCCTAGTAAAGGATTGCGCGCCACGAGGGGGGCGAAATGAGCGAGGTAGCGTGCGTCGATCTGTTCTGTGGTGCTGGGGGCCTTACGCATGGCCTGCTCCTTGAAGGAATCAAGGTTGTCGCGGGCTTCGATGTCGATGCTGCATGCCGCTATCCCTACGAGACCAATAATCGAGCGGCTCGTTTCATTGAGAAGGACGTCAAGGACGTAACGCCCGCTCAACTTAGGAAGCTATATGGTAGCGCCAAAATTCGTGTTTTGGCCGGTTGCGCGCCCTGCCAGCCATTCTCAGCATACTCCCAACGCTACGACACCTTGACGAGTCCTCGCTGGCCCCTGCTGTACCAATTCGCACGGCTCGTTAAATCAGTGCGGCCAGAGATCGTGATCATGGAAAATGTTCCATTGGTCGAAAAACATGCAGTGTTTGACGACTTCATCGCCACTTTGCGGAAGCTCGGCTACAAAGTTTGGCAGGGCGTGGTCGATTGCACTCAATACGGCTTGCCGCAAACTAGGCGGCGCATGGTCATCCTGGCGAGCTTGATCGGCCCCATAGAATTGATCTCGCCAACACACAAAAAACCGCAAACCGTGAGAGGTGCGATCGGTAATCTATCACTGATCGAAGCCGGAGGCGCCGATCAAGCCGATACGCTGCATGCATCATCCAGGCTGTCGATTTTGAACTTGGAGCGCATACGCGCCTCTAGCGCTGGCGGGACATGGCGCGATTGGCCCGCCGACCTTGTGGCGGAATGTCACCGACGGGATACTGGACGCACCTACCCCGGCGTCTACGGACGCATGACTTGGGGCAGTCCATCTCCGACCATTACGACACAGTTCTTCGGTTTCGGCAACGGTCGCTTCGGTCACCCGGAGCAAGACCGAGCGATCTCACTGCGCGAAGGTGCCATCCTGCAAGGATTCCCCAGGAAATATGTCTTCGTGGCTGACGGAGAAGCCGTCCGCTTCAAGGCGCTGGGTCGGATGATCGGCAACGCAGTGCCCGTCACGCTGGGCAAAATCATCGGTCGCAGCATAATGCAGCATCTTGGAACCGATGTGATGACAGAGGGGGGCGCAGCCGATGACACGCGTACACCCCTCGTCGCATGAAGCCAGCCGTCGAATGGCACGTGTGCGGCAGAAGGGCACGGGTGCTGAGTTAGAATTAGTGGACCGGACGACGGCCTGAAACAGGTAGGGGGGCCACCCGTAGCCTCAAAAATGAATCCTAGCATGCAGAAAGTCAAGGTGACCGTCTACATAGACGGCTTCAACCTTTACCATTCAATCAATGCGTTGAAGAAAAACTATCTGAAATGGCTGCATGTGCGGCAATTGGCAGCCACATTTTTACGGCCCGTGCGTCGGTATCGAGATGAAGCCGGATTTCGCAAAGATGGCGGTGCAGCGGATACGCGCCGCCGCAACTACGATGCTATAGCGCGACCGGCTGCTCTAGCGGGAACGTCCATGTCCCGTGGACGACGCACAGCCCTTTGTCGATGACTCGTATCTGTAGCTTCCGCTCCGTGCCGCCGTCGAAATAAAGCTGAAACTTGGTGCGGGCCGTTGGCGTCGTCACTGTGCAGTAACCGGGTTTCGGCATTCGCGTGCTGCCGTGCGCCATTTCCATTTTGCCATTCGCGGCTTCACTCGGGAGAGCTTTGGGAATCTCGACGAGTTCGTAAACTTCATTCGTCGCATCTGACAATCGTCGAAGAGTGATTGAAGAACTGGCCGCGTAAGCCGATGAGGTCTTCGTCCTTGCGACTGGGAGCACCAAAATCGAACAGACTGCTGCTAAGGTTGTGGAACGCTTCCCTGCACGAGCATATCATCCACGAACGCGATCAGGGGCGGGACTAAACGAGTGCCCGCCCCTGTTTGAACGGGTTATCGAGATCGAGGCGGATGATGAGAACGCGGCCCGGGTCCTTGCCGAGAACGAACTTCATCGTGATGAGACAATCGTGTCAGTGCAGCAATCACGCTCTGGTGACTAGTTAGGACTGATGTGGGATTGTTTCGTCTGATAGAATACCGGGGGTAAACTCGTAAGCGAGGAGAACGAGGGACTCCACCCGGACCCTGTCTGAGCCGCGAACGGCCTCGGTGAGATATTCAAAATCTGTGTAATGATTTCCTCGGTCTGATCCGGAGTCGCCCGGATGAGTTTTTTTAGAAGATCATCCATCGTTAATTTCGGGTAATCCACCACGGTGGGCTCGATCCATTCCGCATATGGAATCTCCATCGGGGGAACGTCTAATCTCTGGGGAAGGGCGCTTTGTGCGGGTACGGGTCCCGCGCCTTGAAGCGGACCCGTACCTTGAAGCGGACCCGGTTGGAGTGGACTCGTCCCCTGTAGGGGTCCCGCGCCCTGTAGGGGTCCCGCTCCTTGAAGTGGCCGTGGCCCTGCACCCTGTAGTGGACCTGATTCCTCAGGGTTTTCTTGAGCCCACACGGACCCCGCGAACGCGAAGATCAAACCAAGGATTATGAATATTTTCATAATAGTATTTACGACTCTTGACTATGGGAATGAGAATCATAAATAGATTTCAGAATGCGAGAGTGGTGTAACTGGTAGCCACGCGGATTTTAGGTGTCCGTATCTTCGGATGTGAGGGTTCGAATCCCTTCTCCCGTACCAATTTTGATGAGGTTGTCATGGCTCAATTTCTCTTGTATGTGGTGGTTCTCTCGCAGGGCGTCGTGTCGGTTTTCCCGGGTCCGGATGAATAGGGTAAACCCAGCCGATAGATTCAATTTGACTTTTCTACCCGACCCCTGTAATCATACAGGGGTCATTTCGCGTGTGAGTGGCATGACTGAGTCTTTTAGTTTTAATCTGCGTGATGAGAACGGGGTTTGGATTGCAACGTGCAGGGCTCCGGGATTCGTAATTACCAAACCGTCAGAGGAGGCTGCTATCCAAGAAGCTCTCGCCCGCTGGGTCCGTCATTTGAGGACGATTTCGGTCTATCCGAAGACGCAGCCCCGTGTGTCGAGGACCGAGGTGTTTCAAAAGCAAGCCCCTCGCAAGTTTGGTGGCAAAACCGTGCGGGATATGTCCCCGGACAAGACCGTGTTCGCAACGGTCGAAGCATGAACAAGATCACCACGCGTTTCATGAAACCCGGAATCGTCTGGTTGGAGTTTGAATCCCAATACTGGATGTGCTCCACGTTCATGAGGATGCAGGAATTCTATGAAAGTCCCCTGCCGGGATTCCGTGGAAATTACTTCACTGCTGAGAAATTCATGGACGCCTATGCGAGTTCCAAGGGTGGGCGGTTCAACTATTTCTCCGAATGGGGTGGGTTCAACGTGCCCGGTCATGTCGTGATGGATTTTATCTCGAAATTCAATGATCTGTCCGAGAAGGAACGGATTTTCATAGACGAGATTCATAATTCCCTTCCCGGGGACCTCGGTCATCATTTCTACGTGATCGGCACCGTTCGGAAACCCGTTCGGGGTTCTCCCCTTGTGGATGTTCCCACAGAGGCATTTCGGCACGAGATCGCCCATGCGTTGTATTATTTGGACCCCGAGTACAAACGGGATATCGACGTTCTATTGAATGGATTGTCGCGTCCTCTGGTCGAGAACATGGACACGTATCACCGTGAATGCGGTTACGACGAGGCGTTCTTTCAGGACGAGATTCAGGCCACTCTGATCGAGGGTGGGGAAGGCTTTGAATCGTACTTCGAATTCCCCCCGCCCGAGAACATCAACGAGTTCAAGGAACGTTTCGAAAAGGCCACGACGTTCTACGGAATCAACTAGGGAGAAGTTATGAGATCAGATTTTAGAGAAGCAAGACAAACTAGTCTAAGCGTAGGCGCTTGGGCGTTTTGGATCGTCCTCCTAATTGCGGTCGTGGGTTTCTTTGGGTGGTGGATCGGTGCGGCTAGTAGCGTCGCAACTGCGTCCGCTCGGCCCAGCCTGCACTCATCGTAAACGTCAAGTAACGTTGATATACGAACGAGTAAACGCTTCGAACTGGGATCGGTTCGCACACTATGTTCATCGGATGGAACGGGTTTTTCCAATGAGGTTGCGCTGCTCGTACGAGCAACTTCGAGAGGAATTCATTCATCCGATGAATGTCGGTTTCGTGGTCTGCGATGATTCACCGATAGCGTATGGACTCGCGCAACCCATTCTGCGTTGTGATTTTCCGGGAGTAGACGAGGAATTCCAAAACGATAAGACGTTCTATATGAGTTCGTGTGTCGTTATGGGTGAGCAACAGAAACGGGGAATCTCGACCCGTCTTCGTGAAATGAGGATGGACGAGGGACGGAAACTCGGATATGAAAGATTCACTGCTCATATTCGAACTGGGATGACGAACACCCCACATCGGGTAATTCGAACTTTCCCCAGATGGTACGATTTCGGTTCATTTGATTTTGTGGAGCTATTATGATTCGCACCTTATCGAGAATGCCGGAACATCTAATCGCCAAGGGTTGGAACTGCCCCGACTCTCCTGATACTGTCCGAACTGTCACCACACTAGAACGTTTTATTTTTGAACTCCTTCGTGAGATTGCGATTGAACGCAAAACTTCTCTGTCCGTAGTTACGCGCGAATATATAGAAGATGGTATTGCCAAGGATTGCAAACATTCATGAACAATTATGAAACGATTGAAGAATTGCAAACGGCGCTTCGTGATCTCGTTGAAGTCTGTACTGTTGCTGCCATCAGTCGCCTTGTTTTGTTTGGTAAGGCGTATGCCACGTTCGACAACGGGGTGACCGCGCCGGATGGGAGCAACGAGGCCAACTATTGGGCTGGAATCGCACTCGACAACGCTAAAGCGATTCTGGATCGATGAGACTGAAAATCAAACCCCCCGTTATGGGTTGGCGACGGTGGTTTGCGTGGTATCCCGTTCGAGCAGCTACGTATGTTCGACCGAAGAAATACGAGGACCGTTCCGAGGACGCCTTCCATGAGAAATGCTGGGTGTGGTTAGAACGGGTTGAAAGACGGAAACGGGGCGAGGAGTTCCAGTATAGGGTTTCGGGTAGTGATTGGTATTAGTGCGATGGTGATAAATGAGATTAGTTGGCGGACGAGACTACTACGATAATGGCCTCGCGTATGACGACAAGATCAAAGCCGCAAAACACGGTATGGATAAATGGTCGTTCAGAAAAATGCCGGAGAAGAAATGACACACATGGACACGCTGGACGAGATCAAACAGGCCCAGTCGAAACTGGTCACGACCCCGAATACCACCCGAGCGATCCATGATTTCCTCTGGTTCTTACAGGAATTGATTCAGGGATGCACACCAGAACGGGTCACGGAGATTCATCGCCAAGCGGTAGCCTGTGATGATCTTATGAACTACTCCCCGGTGGGTTGCGATTTTAGAATTCTCTCCCCGTTGGTAGCACTCACGCATCAGATGATTGCACTTCGTAAATCTATTGACATTCCTGTTGAGAAATCCTAAATAGATTGGGATAAGTGATGTCTTTCGCGTCTATGGTATATTGGTCGTGCCCTGCCCTTCCAAGGCAGAGAAGTTTCGGTTCGATTCCGACTAGACGCTCCAAATAGGGGATTCTCTACCCTGCGGTAGTAGAGCGCCAGATTGCCATTCTGGAGGTCGAAGAAATACGAGGACCGTTCCGAGGACGACTTCCATGAGAAATGCTGGGTGTGGTTAGAACGGGTTGAAAGACGGAAACGGGGCGAGGAGTTCCAGTGGGATCATTCCCCACCTATCGCTCCAAACGCCGATTGACCATTTTGAAAATATCGGATATTACGAAAAGAAAACGAAAGGTATCAGATGCCATTTCTAGTGTTTGTTTTCTTGATCTGGGGATTCGCATCGTGGATCACCCATGTTATTGTGTGTCTCGGTACGGGTGCGTGGGGATTCCTCATTGGGGGCGCATTGTTTTTCCCCATCGCGTGGGTGCATGGAACGGGATATTGGTTCGGTTTCTTTCATTAATTGACCTGATAAGGTAATCCCGGTATAAAGGCTTCAACCGAAGGATCCCTTGTGTTTAATCATTATGGTCTGAACATCACGTTGGAAAAGCCCCCGTTCCCGGAAGTCCCGTGGGTGTACGTGAAGGACGTGGGCACACGTTTTCCAAATGGTCGGACCTATTCGGTCGTGATGGAGACCGTGGGTCACATCGGCTTTGTGAACGATTCCCCTGATGGTGGGTCGGGTTATGCCCGTGAAGGATCGGTTTGTCGAGGAAGAGAAGCGGGTCCGGGCGGGGTCAGAACAGGTTCAAGCCCGCCTCGTATTCGATGGCCTCGGTCTGGGACGGTACCCGCAACGTGTGAGCCATTACGCCTAATCGGCCTTATTTACTGCACAGTAAATATCACAATTTTCTAGGATGTCATGAAGACCCGACACACGATGACGGCGACCCTGCCCATGGGTGATCCCGATTTGGGCGCAGAGGTCGATTTGACCATTGTATACACGTGTCTGTTCGGAGCCCCCGCGCAGGGTCCGACCTATTCGAGCGGTGGTCAGCCCGCCGATCCGGACGAGATCGAGGTTGTCTCTTGCAAGGGACCGGGGGACGCCTACGACGATATGCGTCAGTCCTCCTATGATGAATTGGCCCAAGCCTACTTGGAAACCGACGAGGGGTTGGAGCAGGCTTTTGAGAACGCCTTGGCGGATCAGGAAGACGCCCGGGAATACGCGGCGGAATCCCGGGTCGACCGATGAAGATGACCCCGGAAGAAATCGCGGCCGCGCGCCGCCTGCGCAGCGGCCATACGCCGGAACTTATCGGCTCGTATGCATGGACGACGAACAGGCGCTTCTCGCCATCGTCCGCTACAACAGGTTAATCGATATTTTCCTCGGACTAACGAGGGAGCTACAGGACCCGCGCGTGCTGTGGCCCGAGGTCTATCGCTGGCCGCCAGCGTGAAGCCTGTGCCATAGTCGGGAACATGACCTCAAAGAGTGAATCATCACTATTATCCTATTGACGTGGTAACGTAATCCCGGTATAAGAGGTCTATTGAAACCGAGTGGGAGAATTTCATGAACAAGACCCTCGTTGCCCTCGTTGCCCCCTATGGTGGTGTTGTCCTCGTCGACAACGCCACGCACACGAACCGGTTCGAGATTCCCGCTTCTTCGGGGATGCGCCGGTACCTCGTCGCGCAGGCTGTGACCTCGGGCGAGTGGCAGTGTTCGTGCCCGGGTTGGGTGTTCAAGAAAAAGTCTCATGATCGTCGTTGCAAGCATCTTACCGCGATGACCCCGGTGCTGTCCAAGATCGGCCAGATCGCCTAGATGGCCCGCTATCGCCTGTCTGACGAGGAACGCGCCCAGCGCAAAGCGGAAAACGTCGCCCGTATTCTCGCGGGTCGTCCCAATCCCACCGGCCACGTTGGCTCGGAGAAGCTCTGGCGCAAGCTCGCGGAATCCGCCCTGATGGAAAAGGCCGGTCGCACGGGCGATCCCGATCTGGACATGTTCGGTCTTTCCGCGCAATGCACGCTTGGGGAGATCAAGGCCGCTTACCGTCGCCTGATGAAGGAACTCCACCCCGATCTGGGTGGTGATGTGGAACTCGCCAAGGCGGCTAATGCCGCGTACGACCGACTCAGGGTGAGGTTTTCGTGAAGACTCCCTCCGTGTATGATCTTGAAATCGCCCTGTTGTGGCTGGATAACAACGAGAGCGATGATGCGGAAGCGTGCAAACGCGTCGTGGTGTGGCTCGATGCCCATATCGCGATACAGAAAAGAAACGAGATCGCGAGAAGCCTCTCCAAGGAAACGGGCCGTCCGTTGGCGGTGGTGAAACAGATAATGAAGAAACGGGGAATATAATGCTCGATTTTGACGAATATCGAACCAAACTGGAATATCCCACCCGACCAAAAATTCCGCGTTTGGGGTCTCAGCCGACCGTGGATCAGGCACTCGAATATGCACATTCCAGCGGACTGAGCGAGGTTTACGATAATGCGAGGGAACTTCTTCCTCTGATCAAGGATTGATATGAAGACACTACAGCACTTTCAGTTCCTCCTGCTCCGGAAAGTCGAGGAACTTGGTCCTAGGGCGTTCCCGGCGGAACTTGCTCGTCAACTGAGTGATTCGGACCGGGAAGTCAGCAATGCCCAAGTCTACGTGGCGTTGACCCGTATGGCTAACCAAAATTTGGTTGCCTCTCGGATTGTATTTCCCGAAATCAAGACACGAACGCGAGGTTCCCGCCGCCGTGAGGTGTTTCGGGTTCTCACTCTGGGAAAAAAAGCCCTCGCGAACACCCAAAAAATTTTTGGAACGGTGTCACCATGAACCTATATTTGGCACGGGCGGCTTGTAAAAGCCTCGTCCCACACCGAGGCGACGGCCAAGTATGTGAAATATTGGTCCGATCAAACCGTGGAATACTCGGTAAGTTACAATGTGGCCTCGGTGACGATAACAGGAACATTGGAATAGCTACATTTAGTCGATGACTTCGAAAACCAGAAATCTATATCTGGTGTACCCCGCGTGGGGTAATTTTCGAGGATCAATCATGGAACTAGTAGAAAAAGCGGCAATTCTCTGGCGCGAGGGATTCATTCCCGATTTGCTTCCCCGGAAAGATTGGGACCAATCCTATATGGAAATGGTGGAACGTAGGTGGACCTTGAAAGAAAAGGTTCCCCAGATTGGTGCGAAACAGGCCAAGGAACAGGCTCGGAATCGTCATATTGAAGACGAAACCGATTGACAATCTCGGCGGGAACCTGTATAAAACGAGCATAGGTTCTACGCCTCCTGCATGACGTAGGGTTACGGGGAAGTCCACAAAACCCCCGCTCCTGTTTCCGAATGAGGTTCCCGATGATGATCCTGACCAAGCCCATCCGCGCGAAGCTTCTCAAGAATGCTGCGGAAAGTGCCGCGTCCCCCGATGGCTCCACGGATCATTATCCGGTGGTCAAGTTCTTCGGTGGGTCTTGCACTTGGTTGATTTCCGAAATGGACGCCGATGGTATCATGTTCGGCCTGTGTGATTTGGGAATGGGTTGCCCAGAGTTGGGCTCGGTAAGCTTCGCGGAACTCCAAGAAATTCGTTTCCCGCCATTTCGGTTGCCCGTGGAACGGGATCGCCACTGGTCCGCCACCGCGCCCCTGTCGGCATATGCGGAAGCCTCCAGCAGGGCTGGGCGAATCGTGGATTATCTTTGAGGCGATGACATGAAAATTCGATTGATGTCAGATTTGCATTTGGAGTTCGGCCCGCTCGTGCTGAATCCAGCAGGCGAAGACGTGCTTGTACTCGCGGGTGATATTGGTGTCGCCACTCAGGGCGGGGATTGGGCCATCCAGCAGTCTCGGAAACTCGGCGTGCCCGTGGTGATGATCGCGGGTAATCATGAGTTTTATGGCGGTCGTCAGCCCCGAGGCGATATACAGTCGGTTTGTGATGATCTTCACGAATTGGCCGCGAAGAGTGGTGGTGCGCTGACGTTCTTGCAGAACGAATCCGTTGAAATCGCGGGGCTTCGCTTCGTTGGAACAACCCTGTGGACCGACTATAATCTCTTTGGTGATCCACCCGGGGCGATGATGGCTGCCCGACGTGGGATGAATGACTTCCGGCTGATCACCACCACCGAGAAGCGTCCGTTCACCCCCGCCATCGCACTATACGAGCACCAGCAGGCTATCGAGTTTCTCACCAAGGAATTCAAGAAGGCGAAGCCGAATGTGGTCATCACTCACCATGCACCATCTGGGCAGTCAATCGCGGAACAATACGCCCGAGACGAATATTCGCCCGGTTTCGCATCGAATCTCGATGCTCTGGTAGAATCATCTGGGGCGGCTCTTTGGGTACACGGCCATGTCCATTCCTCGTTCGATTACACAATCGGCAAGACACGGGTCTGCGTGAATCCTCGTGGCTATTTCGCACGAGAAATAAATCCCGATTTCAACATTGAATTGATAGTGGAGGTTTCATGAGACAGTTTGAAGTAGCACGCCACACACAACGTGCGGCTTTCGTCCTCGTTCTGAGCGATGACGGGGAAGAGGTTTACAAATCCTCCTATAGCAACGAGATGGACGCGACGAGCGACGGCGAAGAATATGTCCAATACGGTCTCATGCCACATAGCCGAAACGTCCCCAACGGGTTCCATATTGATTTTGGTGACACCAATAACAGATTTCGTGTTATGGGTTTCCTAAAAAGTATTGACCCCGAGCGGCGTCGGCGTATATAGGATTTGTGAGAGCGTATGGGTGTTCTGATTTTTTGCATAAAACCCTCGCTGCTCGATTTGCTCTCACACGGAAGAATCGGGGGTCGTTCCTGTCCCTCGTAAGACGCCAAGCGATGGGTTTTTCGAAATGAAATCCACGGCAACGTCAAAAAGCGCCCGCTGGATGACTGAGTCAGGTCTTCGCCCGACCTGATTTAGCCGCGCTAGGTCACATAAATCGGGGTCTTATGACTTATGACTTTGATGAATTGACACTTTGGAACGTTTATGTATCTGATCTATCTCTACGTTATCGGCTATGTGGTCGAATTCTATCGCCTCTGGACTAGCACCCCCGTGGAGATTCGCACCGCCCAGAATGTTGCGGTGGCCGCTCTCTGTTGGCCGCTCGTCCTCGGCAAGTATCTTTGGACGAAGTACGGCCCCAAGTAAGGGATTCGTTTCTGTTGGAGAGAGCCGCGTGATATTCGGAGAGAGCCGCGTGATATTCGCGGCTCTCCTGTTGGGAGATCAAGATGAGTGAATTCGAGGTCAAGGTTGTTCGAATCGACGAGGTGAGCAAGCATCCAAATGCGGATCGTTTGTCGCTAAACCGTGTCGGTGGATACACATGTATCTCGAATCTCAAAGACGATGGATCATTCCGATACGCGGTGGGTGATCTCGCCGTATACGTGCCTGCGGACACGGTGATTCCCGAAAACGTGCTCAAACGAATTGGCTTCTGGAAGGACACTGATCGAGAGGGGAATCCTCTTCCTGTGGAGAGTCAGAAGGGAATGCTCGCGGGTAAGCGTGGTGATCGCGTGAAACCTATGAAACTACGTGAGATTTTCTCGGAAGGTATTCTGATCCCCCTCGTGGAAAACAAGTTTCTCAAGAACGGGGACGAGATTCTCGAAGTCACCCTCGGTCAGGATGTCGCCGAGTTTTTCTCCATGATCAAATACGAACCACCGATTCCCACTTGCATGTCGGGAGAGGTTTTCAATGCGGGTGGAGCAGGAATGGTCCCCGTGAAGTACGACATCGAAGCGTGGGAGAAACACACCGACGTTCTTCGTGTCGAACCCGTCGTGGTAACCGAAAAGTTGCACGGAACTTACTGTGGTATCGGTTTGACTCCGCACACGGGGAATCCCGAGGCATTTGAATCCCTCGACAATGTTCGTGACGTGATTGTTTACTCCAAGGGATTGGGCTCCAGTGGTTTGTGCTTCAAGGACGTGACGCAGAACGCGGGAAATCTTTATGTACGTGCGTACAAGAACCTCAACGAGGATAGTCGGGTGGCTCTTCGTCGGATAGCCCTCGATCACAATGGGGTTCACCTCTTGGGTGAGGTATTCGGGCAGGGCGTGCAGGATTTGCACTACGGTCAGAAGAGTCCCACGTTTCGGGTATTCGACATTTACTTGGGTAGTTATCCCACGGGTCGATACGCGAATGACGAGGAACTGGAAAGCCTGTTGTCACTCGTGGGAATTCCCCGGGTGCCGGTATTGGGCAAGTTCGAGTACTCGGTGGATGCTGTCATGGCTCTGCGGGACGGCAAGGACACGATCTCCGATTCGAACATCCGAGAGGGCGTGGTGGTTCGTCCCTTGATCGAACGTCGGGATCAGTACCTCGGTCGAGTCCAGTTGAAGTTTGTCAGTCCCGATTACAAACTCCGCCGGGGTAATGTAACGGAAAACTCGTGAGAAATCGCGATCTCATCTTGACGGAAGAAACCCCCGAAGAGGCACAGGACCGGGAGCGGCGTCGATTGGCGAATCAGAAATGGGACGCCGAGATGGAGATGAAAAACTTTGATACTATGTCTCGATTCGTACGGGATACGTTGAACTATCAACCCCATCACAGGATATCCGCACAGTCATTGGTATCAAAACAGTTTTGGATGAACATCGGACGCCAACGTAAATTCTCCATTGACGGGATATTGAAATTAGTCCTCAAAGGTCGGACACGGCTCGAAGGAAGAAGATGAAAGTTTATATCGGACCTGATAAGGACTGGTTTGGTCCTTACCAATTCGCGGATTTATTCAAATACGTCGGAGCGAGTGAATCATTTCGTGACCGGATTGCGGAAGCTTTGCCATTGTCTCCCTTTCAGTTTTTTCATGACTTGTTCCCCCGCAAAGTCAAAGTGAAGATTCATGATTACGATGTTTGGGGAGCGGATCACACTCTTGCACAAATCATTCATCCCGTCTTGGTGAAGTTGCAATCGGTCAAACACGGCACCTCATGTGGACGATGAAGATGTGCCCGAAAATCTCCGCACCACTAGTGCTCCCGCGAAAGAACACGAGTGGGACATCGACGACAATTTCTTTATGCGGTGGGACTATGTGCTGGGTGAAATGATTTTTGCGTTTGGTAAAATCCTAGACGAGACTTGGGAGCTTGAATTCTACGACAAAGGGAAAACGGACAAAGAGGGGTTCGAGGCGATGAGCGCCCGAATCGCTAATGGCACGAAATTGTTCGGAAAATATTATAGAAATCTGTGGGACTGATTCTCCTAAATAGACGAGGAGACGAGCATGAATCATTTCGATCTTCTAAACTGATTACATTTACGACACCAATGGCCTTGTTGGATGGCGTTGTATTTGACTGTCCAACGATGGCCTTGGTCGCATTTCCATTCTAAGGGGGAGCCCGCATTGATGTACGTTGTCGATAGGCATTTACCTCCTCGCGATTCCGCGAGTCTATGACAATCTTCGATGGTACGTTTTGCATATCCAGAACAATGCAAACACCAGTTAAATTACGTTGTTCATTGGGCCATGAATGGACACAACGCCCGTCGTCTATCGTATCAGGAAAATTTCCCCAAATACCATTATGAGAACCATAGAACATATTCGTGCTATTGCGGAATGGCGCTGCGCTTTAGGTCACGAATGGAAGACCAGACTTCGTTATGTAACGAGCGGCTAGCCACTGTGGAGGTCCACTTGGTAATTTCCTTCGTGCTCTGGCCGGTGGTCAAAATCGATAAAAAAGGCCCAGACCAAACGGGTCATGCGGGGAGAATTCGATTTGCTTGATTAATAGATGGACAATTCGCTCGTAACCTGATAAAAATCGGATATGACCACACGTGATCCGAACTCGTTGACCAATTCCATCATGCAGATGTACATGCGGGAAATGAAAAAACAGGCGGATATCGACATCTACGGTGCCCGGTACAACGCGACGCGGGCGATCCTGTTCGGTATGATCAGTGCGGATATCATGAGTTCCCCGAAGAAGGTGAAGGCAAAGCCAAAAGCGAAGGCGAAAAAGAAGTGAGTGTTGTTGACGATCTATCCACACTCACGGGGGAACGTGTCTACAAGGTCCGGTCGGGCTACCTGATTGTGGTAACCAATCCCCAGTCCTCCGTGATTGTCAGATCGGATACTGCCTACCGGATTCGCGACAAGACCGTACAGGACCTCCCCTTGGGGTTCCAAGCAACGGGGGATGGGTGTATCAGTACTGGGCCGTGAACGGAAAACGACATTCCGACGTGGGTCCTGCTCTGATCCGAATGAACACCACCGTGGTAGGGCGACATCAACTCCATCTGGAGTGGTTGAGAACGATGCGCGTCATCGCACCGGGGGTCCCGCCCGTGAAGAATACACAAATGTGAAATTCACCTCGCACGATGATTTGGTCGAGATGACCGCCGAGGCGGGGAGATGGGAATGGTACACCCGTGATGTGGCGGGAAACCCCTATTTGGCCGAGTTTCAAAATCTACATCGAGTGCTTCGGGATCAAACCCCCGTGGAACTCTACGCGGAATACGTTGGAAGTACCACTACGACCGTCCCGATGCGTGGCCGAAGAATGCTGTCCCCGACTGCCTCCAGATTGGCGATCTGCACGAAACCTATACGGACGGGAAACTCGATCAACGCACCGGCAGTGTCACGCCAGTGGAACTATCTCGGTCAGATTATACCGGTCGATCCGATTGAAACCGGATACCCGCAGGATTATCATTTGGCTAACGTCGATCTTTGGGGTTGGCCCTTCTATAAGGATTCTGCTACCGAATATTTGATGTTCGAAGAATTTCAGAAAATGAGGAAGTAATGTCTGAGGACAGGGACGCACTTGGAACGCGGATGAAGGAATACGAGCGTCGGGAAACCGAACGCCGATTTCTGCCGTACCTTCCCGTCTACGCGAGGATCGACGGAAAGGGGTTTTCCAAGTTCACCCGGGGTATGGAGCGACCGTTCGACAAGAATATGTCCGATTCCATGGTCGAGACCACTCGGTATCTGATCGAGCAAACACAGGCTTGTCCCAGAGTGACGAAATCTCCCTCGTGTGGATCACCCGATATCCCGGAGAGCAAATGTTCTTCGATGGCAAGATTCAGAAATTGACCTCCGTCATTGCGGCGATGGCGACCGCTGCGTTCACCCGAAATGCTGTCAAATTCTGGCCCGAGAAGGTCGAGAAGACGCCTCCCGTGTCGATGCCCGGGTGTTCCAGCTTCCCGCCCGAGGCGAGGCCGCGAACGCGTTCCTGTGGCGAGAAAATGATGCAACGAAGAACGCTATCTCGATGGCCGCCCATCAGTATTTTTCCCACCGGGAGTTGCAGCACAAATCCGGAAGTGAGATGCAGGAAATGTTGTTCTCCCGGGCCTCGGTGAATTTCAATGACTATCCCCCGAGTTTCAAGCGTGGATCGTTCTTGCAGCGTCGGAAGCGGTTGGTCACACTGACCGAGAACAAACTCTCCCGTATTCCCGAAGCGAATCGTCCCACGGGACCGGTGGAGCGGTGGAGTGTTGAACGCCTCGATATGCCCTCGTTCCGAAAGGTAGCGAACCGAACCGATAGTGCGGACCCCGTAATGTTTGAATGGACAACCCGATCTAGTCCGGATACTCTGGGACATGTTTGATTCGATTATCCAATACCCCATGGGTGCCGACTATGCGTTGGCTCTGATCAACGCAATGCGGGATAATCGAAAATTATATGACCAGCATATCATTACTCGGAAGGAATTTGAAGATTACCTCGCGAGGCATCGTCGCGATGACAATACCGTTCACATCCCCCCGAGTGAAATTCCCACTAGAATTCGCTATGAACGAGCGAACTCCGGGAATCTGACCCAGACCGGTGATGGGGTAAAGGGGGGTTTCCTCATTGGACGAATCACCCTCGAATGGCTCAACCAAGATGGATATTTCCGCGAGTCCGGTCCCGCTCGGGTGGAAATGGATCAATATCGGGTCCGATTCTTCCGGGGTGAGGTTCACGGTAAGGGAGCCGTGGCGTGTTCCTCGGTCCATTGCCAGTGGTGGCGTGACAACCGAGTTGAAGTGCGTAAGCCTCGCGTGGACGGACCCTACGCGGTGAAGTTATTCTCTTTCAAAATGGACCGGATCAATAACCAATACGGGAATCCCAGAGCCCGCGCCGATCACCAGTGGATGAAATGGACACCCACCCGTGGGGGCCTTGTTGTGAAAAATGACATTTTCCGTGAAATCGTGAAAAATCAAAAATTGATCATTTGCCCCTTCTCCGTGCATAAACCGGTTTTCCTTGATGTTATGAACGAGTATTTGTTCTGGGAAGAGGCCAAAAGGCTGGAACAGAAGGGAGTCGAGGTCTACACTAAATAGGGGAGGAGATTCCCCATGTTGAATAGCACGACCGCCTATCAGTCCTCTCTGTCCTCTCTCGGAATCGTACAGGCCCAAGCCCTGTCAGACGAGATTGCCAAGCTCGAACTGGCGATTCGAAATGCCAACGCCCGTGGAGCGTTCACGACCTTCTTTAATGCTCGCGTGGTGGGAAACCCCACGGTCGCGGTGGAGAACACGGATGGTCTGACGGCAATGCAGATTGAGTTTCTCAATGTGTTGATTTCAGCGGGATATGTGGTTTCACGGGACACCGGATCGGGTTGGTGGTCCGTATCGTGGTCTCAAGAGGGTCCCGAGGACATTGTTCATCTTTATACGATTCGTACCATTCTGAGCCCCGGTTCGATCTCCGCCCAGACCATCGACACGATTAACGAATTCTTCCTGAATCATTCCCCCACGGCTACCTCTCGGGCGGTTCTATTCAGCCCTACCGGTTCTGGTGGAAACGTGGACGAAACCACGTTCGGAGCCACGGCCAGCACGTTCTACGAATACTCCACATTGGTGACCCAACAGGACGCTCTAGACTATTCGGCGGATTTGAAAACCGCATTGCTCGCGGCGGGTCTCGGATACCTCACGGGTAATGTCGCGGTTTGGCGCGTGATGTAATGAAATCGTCTCTCTCCGCGTACTACGAGACCCTTTCGCAACCCGTTCCGACTCTCCTTGTTCAACAGGAGATAACCGCGCTTGAAATAGCCATCGCGAATGCGATCCGGGCCGGGGCCTACAATGTGGTTCATAATGCGCTGGTTGTGGGGAATCCGCTTATTGCAAATGCCTCGGGTGAGATTGAACCCGGAGTGCTGAGTGTGGTTCAGAAAGATTTTCTTTTGATCGTGCAAGCCTCCGGTTATGAGGTTAGTCGAGATGTGCTCACCGGGCGATGGATGGTGAGTTGGGAGAGGGGCAATTCAATTATCCCACCGAATGCAAGTGCGGCCCGATCCGCCCTCGGTGTGGGTGGATCGTTCTCCACGGGCGATGTGAAGTTCACGTTCAAGATCGTTGCGGAGTCTGGATGGATCATGGTCAACGACGGTACCATTGGATCGACCGCCTCGGGCGCAACCACGCGGGCAAATAATGACACTTTACCCCTGTACGAACTGATATGGATAAATGTTAGCAACACTTATGCTGCGGTCTCCGGTGGTCGCGGTGTCACTGCGGGAGTGGACTTCGACGCGCACAAGACTCTCGCGATTCCCAAAGCTCTGGGTCGAGTGTTGGGAATTGCAGGAGCCGGGTCTACTCTTACCCTACGCAACTTGGGTCAAATCCTCGGTACAGAAACCCACGCCCTGACGGCGGCTGAAAACGGACCTCACTCACACTCTCTGCCTGATGCGTATCCCGGTGCTAACACGGGCGGATCGTGGCAGACCAACGGAGGTGGATTCGGTGGCAGCATCTCCGGTATCGGAAGTTCCGGATCAGGCACTCCACATAATACGATGCAGCCTACCTCGTTTTGGAATGCCATGATTAAACTATAAGACCCCGATTTATGTGACCTAGCGCGGCTAAATCAGGTCGGTGAAGACCTGACTCAGTCATCCAGCGGGCACTTTTTGACGTTGCCGTGGATTTTTCGAAAAATCCATCGCTTGGCGTCTTACGAGGGACAGGAACGACCCCCGATTCCTTATCTAGATGGAACCTATTAGGCGAAAGTCAATATGATCTTGACAAAATTCTAACTTCGGATATAAAGGGAATCCCAAACAACGGCGTTGTTGTGGGCCTGATTGAGAAATACCCGAATCCTGTGACCTAAACCCGTGGAGACCTCGATGAAAACGACCAAGGATTATGAAATCGATACGCTAGATTTGGACTCCACGCTCAAGAGTGTTCGTGAGAAACTCGATTACATTCAGTCCCTCGTGGGTGACGTTTGCTTTTATCCGCATGAGACGTTCGTGTTCACGCAAGAAATGTGTGACACGGGGGTATTCCGGGAATGCAGTCACAACTATTCCGATGGCACATATATTGCATTCATCGTTCAGCGTCCTCTGACGGAAAATGAACTTGTCAAGGATACCCACCGTGAAACTTTTGAACGTCTGTCTGTGAAATTCGCACCCAAGTCTTAGGGCTTGGGGTTCAACTTGTCCGCGCGGGCTTTCTGATCCGCGTAGTAGGCGATGATCTGTTGCACCACGGTACGACAATCCACGTAGGCCACGCGATTCCGCTTGGAAATCTCACCCGTCTCGGATTCCGTGTACCGACCCTGTACCCCGGTGGGTACGATCAGATCGATCTCGGTGGGACAATTCCCGGTAATCTCCGGTGGGGGTAACATGATCTCGGCCCGAGTCCTCACCACCAAGAGGTCGCGATCCCCGCCACATGCGGTGAGTCCCAAGAGCAGAGCTAGTACGAAATACTTCATTTTGGAGCCCTCCCAGTGGGGGAAGGGATTGGGGCAGGAACCGCCCGTCCATAATCCTGAATTGCGTCCAGAGCCCGTGTGAGACCCGGGGAAACGGGTTCCTGCGCGTAGGTCTGACCCCGGAGCAATCCCGTCAAGGCGTCTACCTTGGCCTGTGCCAACCGTTTCTCGGTTTGGGCCGCCACTATGGCTTTCTCTTTGCCCTCGGCGAATTCGTTGAGTCGCTTGATTTCCCGGTCTTTTTCGTCGAGTTCGACCTTCGCCATCTCGCGGAAAATGTGATCATAGGCGGCCTGTTTGATGTCACCGCGCCACGTATAGATGGCGATTCCGCCCAATCCAACAACGATAGCCACGGCGGCCCCGATAATCCAGATTTTGTTGATTCCTAAAAAGTCCACCTGTCGTACTCCTCTCGGGTATTTAGGAAATTTTACGTCTAAATAGGCCGGAGGATTATTATGACGCGCTCGATTCAACGGATTGGCGACAGAAACACGGGGGGAGGGGTGATCTTGGCGAGCCCACAGGACACGGTATTCGTGAATTCGAAAATCGCTTCCGTGAACGGCGCAACTGGAACCCCTCATGGATCGCGGCCTAGGAGTCACTCTGGGTGGCGTACCGCCGGGGGAGTGGGTGCGGTATTCATCAACAGTATTCCCGTGAACGTCGCGGGGAACACGGATTCGTGTGGTCATCAACGGATGGGTGGATCGTCCGACGTGTTCATTGGGGAAACTTAAGCTCTCAGCAGCGAGGAGACCGAGATCACCCATTACGTCTCACCAACGGGGCAAGTCGCCACCTATACGGCCACGGCTAGACGGTCCATCGGGGCGGAATCTCCGAACCCCACGGTTGAACCCGCCGCCCCCGGGGCCGACACTGAAACCCCCGAATCTC
>Ga0163149_10002224_pt1 | contig 23779 bp, 24 predicted proteins | sample OliLakLV19MP5G1_FD_148604 | JGI IMG/M metagenome (GOLD analysis project Ga0163149, IMG submission 148604) | Freshwater microbial mat bacterial communities from Lake Vanda, McMurdo Dry Valleys, Antarctica - Oligotrophic Lake LV.19.MP5.G1 | ecosystem: Environmental > Aquatic > Freshwater > Lake >...
CCCTGAACGTAAGCCACTCCGGTGAGTCCGCCGGCCAGGCGAAGCACGCAGCGAGTCACGGTCACCTCGCCCAGGTTGAAGCGGTCGCCGGTGCCGCCAATGCGTCCGCGCACCATCGCGAGCCCCGTTTCCGGGCGGCGCAGCCACGTGAACTGCGTGTGGGCATGCGCCGACATCGTGCTTTCGAGCAATTCGGGATCGGCTTTGGCGAGCGCCCCCATCCAGCGCTGCCGGCTCGTTGGGGCCGGCTGGCCTTCGGCGGGGGTGTCAACAGGACGCAACATGCATTCGGTAGATTTCGCGGAACCGCACTTCGGAGACTTCGATGCTGGATGCTAACGGTCAGGTATTAAAATTTTGTGACGACGCTTCGCCGCCAGCCGCATGAACGACCCTCGCAGATACGCTCTTTACTACGCCCCGGGAGAGGACACTGAATGGGCGCGGTTCGGCGCGCAGTGGTTTGCAAACGTCGACGAAGCACCACGCCGATACGGATTTCACGCGACCCTCAAAGCGCCCTTCAGGCTTGCGCGGGGCGCTTCGCTCGAAGGCCTTCTGGAGGAGCTCGGGCGTTATTGCGCCGGGCAGCGCACCTGGCCGATGCCGCCGCTCAAGATCGCGTTGCTTGGCGACTTTCTCGCGCTGATTCCCGAGGACGCCGATCCGCGGATCGACGCCGTGGCGGCCGAATGCGTGATCCGGTTCGACCGGTTCCGCGCGCCGCTGGACGAGCGCGACCTTGCGCGGCGCAATCCCGAGCGATTGGACGCGGACGAACTTCGCCTGCTCCATCGCTGGGGGTATCCGCAGGTGCTCGAACGATTCCGGTTCCACTTGTCACTGACCGGTCCGCTTGGCGAAACCGATCCGAGGCGCGTAGCCGAGCTGACCATCGAGGCGGGCAAGGCCATGGATATCCTGGGACGGCCCGAGTTCGATGCCATTTGCGTGTTCGAGGAACCGCAAGCGGGCGGCGATTTCCGTCTCGTGCAGCGCGTGCCGTTCGCAACCCCGGCGCGGAAATCCGCACGCGCGTCGCTCGGAACCACGCGCCGTCACCGCCATGTCATATCCCGGATCTAGGATCATGCCAAGGGCGCTTGCACCCCTCGTTCAATCCCTTGGGCGCGAAAAGCCAGAACTTACCGGAGCATTGGATGGATCTCTCGCCGACGCAGGTGCGCGCGATCTTCGTTTCCGACGTCCATCTCGGCACGCCGGCCTGCCAGGCGGGGCGGCTGCTGGAATTCCTCAAAGCCCACGACTCGGAGTATCTGTTCCTGCTCGGCGACATCGTCGACTTCTGGGCCATGCGCAGGCGCGGCGTCTATTGGACGGCCGAGCAGAACACGCTGGTGCAGAAGATCCTCAAGCGTGCGCGGCACGACGTCAAAGTCGTCTTCATCCCGGGCAACCACGACGAGGCCGGCCGCGAGCACGCGGGCACCTCGTTTGGCAACATCCGCGTCGAGCGCGACTACATGCACGAAGCCGCCGACGGCCGCAACTACCTCCTCATCCACGGCGACGAGTTCGACCAGGTCACGAAATACCACCGCTGGCTCGCGATCCTCGGCGATGAGGCCTATGCGTTTCTGGTTCGCGTGAACCTGTGGCTCTCGTGGGCGCGGCGCAGGCTGCGCATCCCCGGCTACTGGTCGCTCTCGGGTTACGCCAAGCTGAAAGTCAAAAGCGCGGTGAGCTTCATTTTCGATTTCGAGGAATCGGTGCTGCGCCATGCGCGGGAGCGCGGCGCCGACGGCGTGATCTGCGGCCACATCCATGCGGCTGCACTGCGGATGAGCGGTGCGGTTACCTACATCAACTGCGGCGACTGGGTCGACAGCTGCACGGCGGTCGTTGAGCACCTCGACGGCCGCATGGAGCTCGTGCTCTGGGGGCAGGACCAGAACGCGGCGGAAGTACACCCGCGTCCCACGACGATCGCGCGTCCCGCGCCTGCCGACCGCGCCCACGCGGGACCGTTCGGCGAGACCGTATAAAGTTGAACTTTACTTACTTTAGATCCAAGCGCAGGGCGGCCAGTATGCCTATGCAGTTTCCCTATTTGACAATCCAGAACGCTCTTCGCAATCGGCGGCGCCCGTGCGCGGATGCGCAACCACCCCGGCCAGGACCCGCTCGAATTCGTCGATGACCCGCGGCCACCCAAGCCGGGAGGCCACGAGCACGGCGTTCTTCCTGAGCCGCTCGACCGTGTGGGCGGAGCGCGCCAGCGTTTGCGCAGCCGCGACGAACCCTTCTTCGTCCCCCAGCGGCACCAGCAGCCCCGACTCCCCGTCGACAATGTGCTGGCGGGCGGCCGCATAGTCGTACGCGGCGACCGCCAGGCCGCTGGCGAGCGCTTCGGTCGTGACGTTGCCGAAGGTTTCGGTCACGCTGGGAAAAAGGAACAAGTCCGCCGATGCGTAGTGCGCCGCCAGATCGGCGCCCCTGCGCGTGCCGGCGAAGACGAAATCCGGATGCGCTTCGCGTAGCGCTGCCGCGTCCGGCCCGTCGCCGACCAGCGCCACGCGCGCATCCGGCCTTGCCTTGCGCACCGCGAGTGCCGCCTCGACGAACAGGCGCAGGTTCTTTTCCGGCGCCAGCCTGCCGACGTGCAGCACGACCGGCTCGTCCGCCTTGCAGCCCCACTGCGCGCGCAGCGATGCACTGCGCCGCGCCGGGTTGAACAAGCCCAGGTCGATGCCGCGGCCCACGACCGCGAGCCGCTCGAAGCCGCGCCTGGCCAGGGCCTGGCGCAATTCTTCGGTGGGCACGAGGGTCGCGTCGCACAGGTTGTGCATCGTGCGCAGCAGCCGCATGACGCCCCCGGCGAACATTCCGATCCCGTAGTGGCGGCTGTAGGCATGAAAGTTGGTATGGAAACCGGAGGACAAGGGAATGCCCAGACGGCGGGCGGCGATCACGGCGGCCCACCCGAGCGGCCCTTCGGTCACCACGTGCACCACGTCCGGACGCACTGCCCGCCAGCGCTTCGCGAGCGCACCCGGCAACGCGAACCCCATCTGCAGCTCGGCATAACGCGGGATCGACAGTCCGCGCATGAAGTGTTCGGAGAATCGCTCGCCCGCAGCGGCGGCCTCTCGCCGCCCCGGGCGCCGTGCGGGCCGCGTGAGCTCCACGCTGTGGCCCCGCGCGAGCAGGGTTTCGACGATCTGGCCCATGGTGCGGGCGACGCCGTTGACCTCCGGCGGGTAGGTTTCGGTCACTACCGCGATGCGCAACGCCCGGCTCACGAGGCGAGGACCGCTTCAAGGGAACGGTTCATGGCGCGCACAGTGTGGGCCGCGCATGTGAATTCGCGATGACCGCCTCATGGCGCTTTTGTGACAGCGGCTTCACGGCAGGAAAAGCAATGGCATGCCCATCCGGACACGCGCGCCGGTCTCGATCCCGGGACAAAGCGCGAAGCCGGCCGGCGCAAACACGATGATCGTCGAGCCATGCTCGAACCAGCCCATTTCGTCGCCTTTCGCAAGGCGCGCGTCGCAGGTCAGCACCTGCGGACCCTTGTAGCGAAGGTGCAACAGCACGTCGATGAAATGCAGGCGGATGCCGGCCACCAGCACGGCCGCGACCGGAACGAGGGTGATGCGGTGCCTGCCCACCTCCAGCCTGCAGCGGATGAGTGCGCGCTCGTTCTTGCAAAAGAGCTTTTCGACTCGCTTCAGGGCGATAGGGTTGACGTTCCAGGTGTCGCCGCTGACATAGGTCACCTGCTCGACCCGGCAATCGTGCGGCGCATGGAAGCGGTGGTACATCGCGGAGGTGAGCCGCAGCGTGACGTACGTCCCGTCGGCATAGCGTTTCGCAAGGTCTTCGTCGCAAAACAGTTCCGGCAACGTGTACGGGAATCCCTTCGCCTGGAAGATCCGTTGGCCCTCGATCCGCCCGCAGGCGCCGACGATGCCGTCGCACGGGCTGGTAAGGATCGCCGGATCGGCGTCGACGGTCCGCGCGCCGGCCTTGAGCTCGCGCGTGAAGCAGTCATGCAGGCTGCGGAAGGCACTTTGCGGCTTGCGGGCTTCAGCCAAATCGAGGTCGGTAAACAGCTTCCACACCGCGATCGAGGCATCGCGCACCCACGGGTGCTCGATGCGGCTGAACCACCCCATGAACCGCGTGACGAGCTGGCGCGGGATGCGGTTCGTGAGCAGGAAGTTCAGATCCTCCTGGCGCACGAGGCGGACGATCAGGGCGCGCGCTGCATTGAATCCGACCCCAGTCACAAGCGTGCAACCTTCGTGGCGCAACCTCGCGCGCGGAGGTCCGCATGAACGACGAATTCACGCTCTACGCGCTTGGCGCGGTTGCGCTGGCCGCGACGCTCCCGCGCCTCAAGACCCGGCTCGAGCTGTCGCTCGCCAAGCATCCCTCGCTGACCGGGCACTCGCGCATGGCGCGGCGGCTGGCAAAGCTGGTCCCTTATTACGAGTACGGCGAGGACCGGTTCTTTCGCTCCGACGGCGCGCCCGACGAGGTCGAGACGCTGCGCCGCGTCGGTTTCGCGCGCCTGGCCGACTTCTATCGCGAGCGCTACGCGCGCTCGGTCGCGGCCACGGCCGAAGTCGAGCACGGCATCTCGGACCTGCAGTTCACGAGCGCCTACCGGGTGCCCTTCCAGTACAGCCGCTACGTGCGCGAGCGCCTCAGGAGCGGCGCCTTCGCCGCAGGCTCGGAGGGCGTGACGCTGACCGACCTCGACGACAACCGGTTCTATGACCTGACCGGCGCCTACGGGGTGAACGTGTTCGGCACCGATTTCTACAAGGCGTGCCTTGCCCGCGCCAACGAGCGCGCGGGCGCGCTCGGCCTGGTGCTCGGGCCCTACCACCCGGTGGTGGCCGACAACGTCAAGCGCCTGATCGCGATCTCCGGCTTCGACGAGGTTTCGTTCCACATGTCGGGCACGGAGGCGGTCATGCAGGCCGTGCGCCTGGCGCGTTATCACTCGCGGCGCTCTCACCTGGTGCGATTCAGCGGGGCGTACCACGGCTGGTGGGGCGACGTCCAGCCCGGCGTGGGCAACCCCATGCCGGCGCACGAAACCTACACGCTCAAGGAGATGGACGAGGACACGCTGCGCGTGCTCGCACGCCGCCGGGACATCGCCTGCGTGCTGGTCAACCCGCTGCAGGCGCTCCACCCCAACTCGAGCGCGCCGGCCGATTCGACGCTCGTTGACGGCTCGCGGCGCGCGCATTACGACCGCGCCGCCTACACCGCGTGGCTCGAGAAACTGCGCGCGGTGTGCAGCGAGCGCGGCATCGTGCTCATCTTCGACGAGGTGTTCCTCGGCTTCCGGCTGGCTCCCGGCGGCGCACAGGAATACTTCGGCGTGCGCGCCGACATGGTCACCTACGGCAAGACCCTGGGCGGCGGGCTGCCGGTGGGCGTGGTCTGCGGCCGGCGCGAGCTCATGAAGCGCTTTCGCGACGACCGCCCGGCCGATGTGAGCTTCGCGCGCGGCACGTTCAATTCGCATCCGTACGTGATGGCGGCGATGAACGAATTCCTGCTGCGCCTCGAATCGCCGGAAATCCGCGCCCTCTACCTCGACCTCGACGACATCTGGAACGCGCGTGCCGCGCGCCTCAACGCGCGCCTGCGCGCCGAGTCCCTGCCGGTGCAGGTGGCCAACCTTTCCACCATCTGGACCGTGCTCTACACCCGGCCTTCGCGCTACCACTGGATGCTCCAGTACTACCTGCGCGCCGAGGGGCTGGCGCTCTCGTGGGTCGGCAGCGGGCGGCTGATCTTCAGCCTCAACTATACGGACGCGGATTTCGAGGCGGTCGCGGAGCGTTTCGTTGCGGCCGCCCGCGCGATGCAGCGCGACGGCTGGTGGTGGACCAGCGCGGCGCTGACCACCAAGGCGATCCGGCGACGCATCCTGCGCGAGATGCTTGCCCGCTGGTTCTAAGCTCAAGAACGGTGCTTGGCGCCCATCGGGTCGATGAGCTGGCCGCGCAGCAGGTACAGCGGCGCCCTGCAGTAGAGCTTCACGTCATGGAACGGGTCGGTGAGGATCTTCGAGAGCCACACCAGGCCGGTGCGCGCGTCCTTCAGGTAGAACAGGTGGAAGGTGCGGAACAGCAAGCCGCCGACGCCGATGACGAGCCACATCTGCGCCGTGTGGCGGATGAACTCCTCAGGCGTCGCATGCGCCTCGAAGATCCCCCATAGGGTGGGATCGACCAGGAGAGCGATCGGCGAGAAGGCCCAGATCGCGAGCAGCACGGTCTTGCGGCGCAGGTTGTAGCCCACCTTGATCGCTTCCTTGTGCTCGTGCGTGGCCTGGTTCACATGGTCGTAATCCTTGGGCTCGAAGAAGAAGTGCCCGACCTGGCGGCTGGTCATCGCGATCAGCCAGCCGACGAGCGCGGCGGCCGCCGGATCCGAGAAAAGCAGCATGTAGGCCCACAGGAAACTAAGAGCGCTCACGAGGTGCAGGGACTGGTTGATGCGGCTGTGGTGGTAGTAGCGGTGGTCGTCCCAGCGCTGCACCCTCAGGGTGTCGAGAAAATCGCGCATCGAATGCTCCTTTTTTTCTGATTTACATGACGGCGGCGTGTCACGTTCTACCGGACGAGCATGAAAGTTTTGCTACCGGCGCATTAAGGTTTTGCGTCCGCGCCGGGAGCCCGGAGTGCTTCGATGACAGTCCGGTGACGAAATGTGCGCCACGCGGTAGAACGCACACGCCAAGCATGGCAACATTGCAGGATGATGTCAGCCGAAGTCTTTTTGTGGTGGGCGCTCCTGTGCACGGTCAGCGGGCTCAACATCGCCGCCTGGTCGCTTTCGTTTGCGGTGCTCGCGCGCCGCCAGCCGCTCCTGTCGCCCGAGGCCTACGCGCACCGCCGCCTGCAGCTCCTCCTTTCAGCCGGGTATGTATTCGGCTGCGCCTTCCGCTCCGCGCTGCCGGTCTACGACGTCGGCCGCATGGTCATGATCGATTCCTGGCTCTCCAGCGTGATCGTGGGCCGCTCTGTGGCGACTTTTGCGGAGCTGTGCTTCGTCGCGCAATGGGCGCTCATGCTGCGCGAAATTTCGCGCGCCACCGGCAGCGGCGTCGGCCGCGTCGCTTCTTTCGTGGTCGTCCCGCTGATCGCGATCGCCGAAGCCTTCTCGTGGTATTCGGTGCTCACCACCTCCAACCTCGGCCATGTGCTGGAGGAATCGATCTGGGGCTTCAGCGCGGCGCTCATGGTCGTGAGCCTGGTGGCGATCTGGCCACGTTGCGACAGGACATTGCGGCCCCTCCTCGCCGTGTGGTGCGCGGCGGGCATCGCCTACGTGGCTTTCATGTTCCTCATCGACGTGCCGATGTACTGGTCGCGCTGGCTGGCGGATGAGGCGGCCGGCCGCGCCTACCTCAGCCTTGGGCAGGGCGTACTAGACACCTCCCAGCGATGGGAGGTGTCCCATCGCTGGGAGGATTGGCGCGGCGAAGTGACCTGGATGTCGCTCTATTTCAGCGTGGCGGTGTGGCTCAGCATTGCCCTTGTGCACGCGCCGGTAGCGTCGCGTGCGGCGGCGCCGGGTCCGCATTCGCGCTCGCCGGCCTGATCTCGCAGGCCTCGCCGCCGCAGCAGTTTTCGGTGAGGTAGGCAAGTACTTCGTTCATGCGGCGCGCATCGGCCGAATAGTGCACGAAGCGGCCCGCGCTGCGCGCCTTCAGCAGCCCGGCATTCGAAAGCTGCGCGAGATGGAAGGATGCGGTCGCCGCGGGCAGCTTCAGGGCGGCGGCGATCGTTCCCGCGGGGAGCCCTTCAGGACCGGCCACCACCAGCCTGCGGAAGATGGCAAGGCGCGTTCCCTGGGCAAGCGCGGCAAGCGCCTTCACGACCCGGTCCGGTTTCATGTTCTATTCCTCTCGAGGCGCGCGCATGACAGCGTCCGCCAGCAGCGCAAGCGCTGCGCCGATGGCTTGCGCGGCCATGAATGCCGGTGCGTCCGCGGGCCGGATGCCCGCGAAAGTATCGGTCAGGCTGCGCGCAAGCGTCACTGCCGGATTGGCAAATGAGGTGGAGGCCGTAAACCAATAGGCGCCGGTGATATAGCCGCCGACCGCGAATGGCGCAAATTTCGCGTTCGCGCCGCGGCAGGAGAGCACCACAATCACCAGCCCGAAGGTCGCCACGATCTCGCTCCACCACTGGGCTGTTCCCGTCCTGATGGTGGTGGAGACCTGCAGCAGCTCGAGCTCGAACATCCCGTGCGCGGCCAGCACCCCGGCAATCGCGCCCGCGCATTGCGCGACCGTGTAGGCTGCGGCCTCCCTCCATTCGAGATCGCCCTTCCACGCCGCGGCAGCGCTGACCACGGGATTGAAATGAGCGCCCGAGACCGCGCCGAAGGCCACGATCAGCGCCACCAGCGCGCCGCCCGTGGCGATCGAATTGGCAAGCAGCGCGAGGTGGACGTTGCCCTCCGAGAGCTTCAAACCCATGATCCCGGATCCGACGACGGCCGCGAGCAGGAGCGCGCTGCCGAGCGCTTCGGCAAGGCAGCGACGCGCGAGTGCGCCGGTCATTGCGTGCCGATGTCGTCCAGGCTGCGCTCGAGGGCGAGCCGGTCGAGCTTCTCCATCGGCAGGCTCAGCAACAGGTTGATCCGGTGCGATAACGCCGCGAAGGCCGCGACAAAAGCCCTGCGCTTGTGCTCATCGTTGCCCTCTACCGCGGCAGGATCGGGGACGCCCCAATGAGCCGTGGCCGGCTGTCCTGGCCAATACGGGCACGCCTCGGCCGCGGCGGAATCACAGACGGTGATGACGATATCCATGCCCGGCGCACCGGGGGCCGCGAATTCATCCCAGCTCTTGCTGCGCACACCTTCGGTGGGCACGCCGCTCTTCTCGAGGAGGTCGATGGCGTACGGATTGACCGTGCCACCCGGCTTGCTGCCCGCGCTGTAGGCCCGCAACCGCCCTTTGGAGGCGTAGTTGGCATAGGCCTCCGCAAGGATGGATCGCGCGGAATTGCCCGTGCAGAGGAAAAGGACGTTCATGTTGCGCACCCGCGAATCGTTTCGACATTTCCAAGCCTATGGAAATATTGTTACGGCTTCGTGACGGCGCGTCGCCGGCGGGCACGCCCGCCCGCCCACAGGGTGCGGCGGGAAGCTAGTCCTTCATCGCCTCGATCGCGATGTCGAGCTTCACGTCGTCGCCGATGTTCGGCACGCCGAACTTCATGCCCCAGTCGCTGCGCTTGATGGTGGCCGTCGCGTCGGCGCCGCAGAAGTCCTTCTTCAACATGGGGTGCAGCTTGCAGTTGAAAGAGATCACCGTCAGCGTGAGCGGCCGGGTGACGCCGAGCAGCGTGAGGTTGCCGTCGATCTTCGAGGGCGTGCTGCCGTTGAACTCCACTTTGGTCGACTTGAAGGTCGCGGTGGCGAACTTGGCGGGGTTGAAGAAGTCCTCCGTTTGCAGGTGCTTGTCCAGCCGCTCGTCGCCCGAGAGGTTGCCAGTGGGGTCGACGACGATCTCGACCGAGCCGGTCTTGCCCGCTGGGTCGAGCACCACCTTGCCCGAGGTCTTGTTGAGCTTGCCGCGGAAGGTCGAGGCGCCGAAGTGGTTGACCGACCACGTGACGTGGGTGTGGCGCGGGTCGACCGTGTAGCTTTGCGCGAAAGCGCCCGTAGTCATTGCTGCGGCGGCAGCCGACAGCGCAATCCCTGCAAAGATGCTCTTGTACATTGCTTTCTCCTGGAGGTGACCCGTGGCGAACACCGCCGCGGACTTGTTATTCCATCGCGCCGGCCGCCTTATTTGGCTGGACCGAGGACCAGTGTGAAGCGCACTTCGACGTCGTCGGCGATCTGCGTCACGTCGGCCCACTGGCCGGTGCCGATGTCGAACAATAACCGTTTGATGACGAGTTTGCCTTGCGCGGTGAGCCCGCCGCCGGGCGCGGCAGCAACCGTGAACGGCGCGACCACGTCGCGCGTCTTGCCCTTGATGGCCAGCTTGCCGGCCGCCTCGTAACGCCCCTCGCCGACCTTTTTGATGGCGGTCGAAGTAAAGGTCGCCTTCGGGAACCTGGGCACGTCGAACCACAACGGCCGCCTGGCCTCGGTGTCGCCGTCCGAGTTGCCCGTGTCGATCGCGCCGAGCTCGATCTCGAGCGTGACCGAACCTTTTTCGGGCTGTTTTTCGTCGAAACGCACCTGCGCGGAGTATTTCGGAAAGCGCCCTTCGACGGCGACCTTCTGGTCGATCGTGTAGACGAATGCCAGCCGGCTCTTGGCGAAATCCACTGCACGCACCTGGGCGGCTGCAGGCAGGGCGAATGCAACAGCGGCGGCGACCAGCAGGGACTGCATGAACTTGCGCATCAGGACTTCTCCGGGGGTCGGGCGCGCCACGGCAGCATGCGCCGAAGCACGTCGTCGCGATCGATGAAATGGTGCTTGAGCGCGGCGGCGAAGTGCAGCGCGATCACCGCCAGCAGCGTCTTGTTAAGAAAGAAGTGTACGGTCTTCAGCGTTTCGCCGAGCTCGCGGTTGCGCTCGAGAAGGTCCGGCAGCCTGACACCGAACACCACGGTGGCAAAACCGAGTGCCGAACTCATGAGATAGCCCGACAGCGGCACCACGATCATGAGCAGGTAGAGCGCCCAGTGGGATGCATGCGCCGCATTGCGCTCCCACGCGGGCATGGCTGCGGGTAGCGCCGGGGCGGGATGACGCCAGCGCCACAGCAACCGAAGGATCACCACGGCGAAGATCGTCACGCCGATCGCTTTGTGCCAAGGCACGGCCTTGAAGCGTTGCGGCCCGATCGGCAGGCCGGCCATCCACAGGCCGACCCCGAATGCGGCGGCTATGAGCAGGAACATCACCCAATGCAGCGCCTGCGCCGTCAGCCCGTAGCGCTCGAGCCTCACGGGACTGACGAGAGGGTCAGCCACGCGAGGCCCTCAACACGCCGGGCACTTCCTTGACGACCGACAGCGCGCGCCGGAGCTGGTCCACGTCCGCCACATCGCAGGTGAAACGCATGTAGGCCAGGTCCTGCTTGGACTGCGTGTTGACCGCCGTGACGTTGATCTTCTCGCGGGCCAATGCCTCGCCCACGTCGCGCAGCAGGCCCTGACGGTCGGTCGCAACGATCGCCATGTCCACGGAGAAAGCGCCACCGCCGCTTTTTCCATCCTTCGCGCCCCAGCCGGCGTCGATCACGCGCTCTGGATGCTTGTCGCAAAGGTTGTGGAAGCTCGGGCAGTCCTCGCGATGGATCGAGACGCCGCGGCCGCGCGTGACGAATCCCCTGATCGGGTCCGGCGGCACGGGCTTGCAGCAACGCGCGAGCTGGGTCAGCAGCCGGTCGATGCCGACGATGAGGATGCCGCTGTCGCCGCCCCCGGATTTCGGCTTGCGTGTCGCGGGACCGGTCGGTTCCACCGGCTCCGGGGTCGCCTCGCCCCTGAGCGTGCGCAGTGCAATCTGGAGCTGGCGCAGGGTGATCTCGTCCCTCGCCACAGCCGCGAATAGGTCATCGGATTTCGGGAACCCGAGCGTCGTCGCGAGCGTGTCGAGCTTGGCCTTGCCCTCGCCTTCGCGATGCATCTCGCGCTCGACGATGGCCCGCCCGGCGGCCACGGTTTCGGTAAGCGCCTGGTTGTTGAACCACTGGCGCACTTTCTGGCGCGCGCGATGGCTCTTGAGATAGCCGAGCTCCGCGTTTAGCCAGTCGCGCGAGGGCCCGCCGACCTTGGCGGAGACGACCTCCACGCGCTGGCCGTTCGCCAGGAGGTGGTCGAGCGGCACCATGTGGCCGTCGACCTTTGCCCCGCGGCAGCGATGGCCGAGATCGGTGTGCAGCGCGTAGGCGAAATCCACCGGCGTCGACCCGGCCGGCAGGTCGACCACCTTGCCCTGCGGCGTCATGACGTAGACGGTGTCATCGAGCGCGGCGTGCTTGAAGCGCTCGACCCATTCGGCCGAATCGGCCACCTCGTCGCGCCAGGCCAGCAACTGGCGCAGCCACGCGATCTTCTCGTCGAAGGCGCCTTCGGCGCGCGCGGCCGCCTTGCTGCCGGTGCCCTCCTTGTAGCGCCAGTGCGCCGCGACGCCGAACTCCGCGTGCTGGTGCATCTCGTGCGTGCGGATCTGCACTTCGAGCGCGCGCCCGTCGGGGCCGACCACCGCCGTGTGCAGGCTGCGGTAGAGGTTGGATTTCGGGCGCGAAATGTAGTCGTCGAACTCCTGCGGGATCGGCGTCCACAGGTTGTGCACCAGCCCGAGCACCGCGTAGCAGTCCTTGACCGAGTCGACGATTACGCGCACGGCGCGCACGTCGTGCACCTCGGAGAAGTCGAGCGCCTTGGTGCGCATCTTGTTGTAGATCGAGAAGATGTGCTTCGGACGCCCCTGGATCTCGCCCTTGATGCCGACCGCACCCAGCTCGCGCCCGAGCTCGGAGATCACGGTGGCGATGAACGACTCGCGCTCGGCGCGCTTCTCGTCGAGCATCTGCGCGATGCGCTTGTAGCCTTCGGCGTCGAGGAAGCGCAGCGACATGTCCTCGATTTCCCACTTGAGCTGCCACATGCCCAGGCGGTTGGCCAGCGGCGCGTAGATGTCGAGCGACTCCTGCGCGTAGCTCTCGCGCTCGGGCGTCGGGTTCCTGGCGAAGTAGCGCAGCGTCTGCGCGCGGCTCGCGAGGCGCGCGAGCACCACGCGCACGTCCTCGACCATTGCGAGCACCATCTTGCGCAGGACCTCGGACTGCTTTTCCTGCTCCTCGACCGAGGGCTTCGCGCCGGCGCGCGCGGGACGCGTCGATGCGCGCAGCTGGTAGAGCTTCTCCACGCCGGAGGCGAGGCTCGCGATCTCGGCGCCGAAGCGCTCGCGCAGGTCATCGGCGCGGCCGAGATACTTTGGCGCCGCGAAGAGGATGCCCGAGGCCCGCGTCGCCGCATCCATGCCGATCGAGGCAAGGCTGGACGCGAGCCCGAGCGCATGCGGCCATACCGGCTCGCCGGTCGAGAGCGTATGGTCCGCGTAGAGCGGCTCCGCGAAGTCGAGCGCGCGAGCAAGCACTTCGCGATCGGCGAGCGCGAGATCGCGTCCGAGCGAATCGAGCAGCGCCTCGCGGCTATCCTGCGAATTCGCCCTGGATTGCGCGTCTGGACTGAAGAGGGGAACCACCGAAACCATGCCGCGATTTTATCGCGCGCAGTAATCTTCCTAGGCATAATTCCCTCCTACTTTGTTCACCCTGGTTTCCCCACGCTTCCTTCTGGTGCTGGCCGCCCTTTTTTGGGGTGGGCATTGGGTCGTCGCGCGCGCGGTGTACACCGAAGCGACGCCGTTCGCGCTCTCGTTCTGGCGTTGGCTGACGGCCGCGCTTGTGCTCGCGCCGTTCGCGCTCAGGCACTTCATCGCCGATTGGCCGAAAGTGCGCGCCCAGTGGAAATGGATCGGCCTGCTGAGCCTGTGCGGCACGGGGCTCTACAACGGCATCGGGTATATCGGCATCCAGTACACCACCGCAACCAACGCACTGCTGATCCAGTCGGTGACGCCGGCGGTGATCCCGATCCTCGCCTTGCTCATCCTGCGCGAGCGCTTCGGGCCCGCCGCGATCGCAGGCGTGGCCCTCTCGATGGCCGGCGTGATCGCGATCGCGTGCAAGCTCGACCTCGATGCGCTCCTCGGGTTGCAGCTCAACCCGGGCGACCTGTGGCTCCTCGCCAACGTTTCGATGTGGGCGCTCTACACCGTCTGGCTGAAATGGAAGCCGCAGGGACTGCACCCGTTTACCTTCCTGTTCGCGATCATGGTGACCGGGGTCGTCCAGCTCATCCCCTTCTATGCCTGGGAGCTGGCCACAGGCGGCGGCGTGCGCTTCAGCACGACAGCCGTACTGGGCATCCTTTACCTTGGCATCTTCCCGGCCACGATCAACTACCTCATGTGGAACAAGGCAGTCGCCGAAATCGGCGCGGCTCGCGCCGGGCCCTACCTGTATCTGGTCCCGGTCTTCGGGATCGCGATGGCCTACGTGATCCTGGGAGAGCGCTTGTACCTGTATCACCTGATCGGCGTGGTGCTGATCTTCGCGGGCATCTGGCTCGCCTCGAAAGACAAGCGCCGGGGCTAGCCATGGGCTGGGTTCGCGACTGGAAAAGGAAACGCGTTCTCGAAAAGCACGCCGTCAACGACGCGCTCTGGGCGGGCGCCGCCGCCTCGCTGCCCTTCGTCGCCGGGCTCGATGCGGACCAGACCGCGCGCCTCAAGGAGATGGCCGTGCTCTTCCTTGCCGAGAAGCAGCTCACGCTGCTGGCCGGGGCCGAGTTGAGCGATGCGGAACGGCTGTCGATCGCGATCCAGGCCTGCCTGCCGATCCTCGAGCTGGGCCTCGACTGGTACGACGGCTGGGTGGGCGTGCTGGTGTATCCCGGCGATTTTCGCGTCAGGAAAACCGAGCTCGACGAGAACGGCGTGATGCACGAATGGGACGACGAGCTCGCGGGCGAATCCTGGGACGGCGGGCCGGTGGTGCTTTCGTGGGCCGCCGTCGGCGAGGCCGGCAGCGTGAGCGAAGGCGGCGCCAATGTCGTGATCCACGAATTCGCGCACAAGCTCGACATGCGCAATGGCGACGCCGACGGCTTACCGCCCCTGCACCCGGGCATGGACGTGGCTGTGTGGAGTGCGGTGCTGAAAGAAGCCCACGAGGGTTTTCGCGAAGTCGTGGAGCGCGGGCGCGAGACCTGGCTCGATCCCTACGCGGCCGAGGACCCGGCCGAGTTCTTTGCGGTTGCAAGCGAAGCCTTCTTCGAAGCGCCGGTCGAGCTCAGGCGCCGCTATGCAGACCTCTACGCGCAGTTCGTGCTGTTCTACAAACAGGATCCGGCGTCGAGGTTGACAACATGAAGACGCTGCTGATCGTCTATCACACGCGCGGCGTGAAGACGACGCAGCTGGCCGAAGCGGTCGCAAGAGGCGCTTCCGCCGAGGAAGGCGTGCGGGTCAGAATGCTCCGATGCGCCGAAGCCGGGCCGCAGGACGTGCTCGAGGCCGACGCGCTGGTGCTCGGCACGCCGGAGAACTTCGGCTACATGTCCGGCATGATGAAAGACTTCCTCGAGCGCATCTTCTACGAAGTCGAAGGCAAGGTCGCGGGGCGGCCGTGGGCGTTATTGGTGTCCGCGGGGCAGGACGGCTCAGGCGCAATCTCCTCGGTCGAGCGAATCGTGACCGGGCTGCGCATGAAGAAAGTGCAGGAGCCGATCCTGGCGCTGAAGGTAGTCACGCCGGAAGTGCTGGCGCAGTGCGAGGAGCTGGGCGCGGCGCTGGCTGTGGGATTGGCGATGGGCGTCTATTGATCAACCCGAAAGTCGAACATTCATTTCCGTAGAGTCAAGCTCTGCGCGGCTATCCTGCCAATTAATTGTCCGACTTTGGCAAATATTACGAGAACCGTTCAGAAGATTCTGAATTCCCTACCAAGTGCCGGCATCGGGATTCTCGAACAGTTTGCCTTGGGGTTCATCGGGCGGCAGAGGAATCTCCCAGGTCATTACCGCCTGAATGCCATTGTTTCTTGCGCAGTTCGCAAGCTTTTCATCGGAAGTATAGATGGTGCTTGCACCGTGGACTTTTGCAATGGCAACGATCTGACGGTCGAACTTCACTTTTTGCTTGGAGGTCGCCTCGTCGAGCCGGTTCTGCCCCATTAGCTCAGGGTCCATCAGAATTGCCAGTTCGATTGCAGCCTTAGTATCGAACGAACCGACCTGAAAATTTCTGAACGCCAGGAATTTTTCCGTAAACGCCTGTTTGTCAGGACCCGCCTTGACCAGAAACTCGGCCAGCACTGGCGTCGGTATCAGGATCGGCGTTTTCGCCTTGCTCAAGGTGTCGAGCAGGAGATCGATCCGATCCTTGCATCTTGTCAGCGGTTGGCCGGTGCCGGGATCCAGGGGCGGACTGGCCGTTGGATCGATGGTGAGAACAATTGTCGATGTGTCGAAGACAACCACTAGTGAATCTCGTCCTCGTCGCCTCTCGATTCACGAATAAAGCCCAAAGGATCCGGAGTGTCTTTCCACTGGTTGCCGGCGACATTGCGTAAGGCTTGTACGTCATCCGCAAGCGTGTCTTTTGGAAGCGCCTTGCAGCTTTGTATCTGGAACCCCTTCAGTTCCCACTCACCCTGTTCGTTTCTCAACCATCGGGCCATTCCCTCCACGATCACCCACTCGAAGAGCAGGCTTCGCATCTGGATCGCCAATTCGCGCGACATCTCGCCCGACCACAGGCGCCCCTGCGCATCCATGATGCCCGCATGCTTTGTGACGTCCGCCCCTTCAATACGTACCAACTCGCCTTTGAACGCGGCTGCTTCGCTGAAGGGCCCGATTCTCTGGGGTTTGGGGATCTCCCGGCCTGCAAGCCGCAGCATTGGCTCGGTCTCACCTTCGGGCTGACAACGCCGGAATTCGGCAACGGCATTATCACTGCGAAGCATTTCGTTGATTTGCGCCTGAGCGGTCGTGGCATCGTTGGTCGCTTCCGCCCGCTTTATGCTCAAAATCCGCTGCTGCACTTTGGGAACCGCCTCGCGTTCAATTTTGACTCCGACAGTAGTGCTGCCCTCTCGCAGTTCGTGAAAATGCACGCTGTTCTCGTGGCCCAGCAGACGTCCAAGCTGGGCCATGTACTCGCCCAAACGCTTCATGGGAATGGTCTTCGGCGTGTACGCCTCGATCCAGAATTCGTAGTCTTCGTCAGTGTTCATACGTACCTCCGATCCAGAAGCCATAAGACCACTTCTGGTATTGAGGAGTGCCCCTATTCGTCAGTCGCCGAGTCCTTGAAGCGGTTCTCCGCGCGCTCCGCCCGTCGCCTTGCGGTGATTGTAGCGAAAGTCGAGTTCGGCGGTCCTACCGTCCAATGGCCGTACTTACAGTCTAATCGCTCCCAGGCTCATCGGGCGAGCCTGCGGGAGCCGGTAGAATTCACGCATGCCCGATTGCTTCGCTGATCAGACGCCGACTGCCTGCCTATGCCCCAACTGAGTTGGCTCGGTGATGGCGAGGCCAAGCGCATCGGATCGGTCTGGGGCGCGGCAAGCGAGGGCCGCTGCCTGTTCGTGATGGTTACGGACACGGCCAAAGCCGGAAAGTCCGTGTCCGCCCAATTGCGCGACGCGATCGCTTCACGCGCCTGACTCTTGCGGCGCGACGCCTGCGGCTTGCGCCGGTAGAAACCTTTAAATGTCGAACATTTATTTTCGTAGAATCAATAATAAAGCGGCTGTAAAGGAAATTAAAATATAGTTTTTGTAATAAACAATTGGCTATTTTTTCAGGGCGCCTTTGCCAGAAGCGCCGCCGTCGCGGGCAGCATGTTGCGCTCGCCGTCGGCGTACTGCCGGTCCCGGTAGGTCCGCGACGCCGACTGGTACCACGCGATCGCTTCAGTGCGCAACGCCTCGTCGCCTGCGGCCGTGATGACCGCCCCAGTCACCCTCATGCTCTCCGGCGCCGCCCCCACCGTCACCCGCTTCTGCGGCGCGAGCCTCACCATCCTGCCCTGCTTGATGTACCCCAGCGTCTGGTAGTTGCCGACGAAGGCCCGCTCCTCGCCGGCCGGCGTGCGCTCGATGTCGCGCCCGAAGAATTTCGTGTGGTAGCTGAAATGCAGCTGCCCGAGGATCGTCGGCGGGAGGTCGATCTGCGACATCAGCCGGTCGTTCCGGCCGGGCGCGACGTGGCCCGGCGCGTAGAAGAGCACGGGGATCCGGTACTGCTCGACGGGGATGTGCGCGCCGCCGCGCGCATTGGCGCCATGGTCCGCCGTGATCACGAACAGGGTGTGCGCGAACCATGGCTGCTTGCGCGCCGCCTCGAGGAAATGGCCGAGCGCATGGTCGCTGTACTTGACCGCGCCTTCGCGCCCAGTGCCGGAAGGGATGTCGATCCGTCCGGCCGGGTAGGTATAGGGCCGATGGTTGCTCGTGGTCATGACGTGCGCAAAGAAGCGCTTGGTGCCGCCCTCTCGCGCGCGCTGGATCTCCTCGATCGCAAGATCGAACAGGTTCTCGTCCGCGACGCCCCAGATGTTCTCGTAGGCGATCTGGTCCTTGCGCAGCGCCGTGCGGTCGACGACCTTATAGTCGTTGGTCGAGAAGAACGCGTTCATGTTGTCGAAGTAGCCGTAGCCGCCGTAGATGAAGCGGGTCGCGTAGCCCCGGTCCTCGAACACGCTGCCCAGGGTGAACAGCTCGTCGTTGCCGGGGCGCTTGACGATCGACTGGCCCGGCGTGGGCGGGATCGACAGCGCCAGCGCCTCCAGGCCGCGCACGGTGCGGTTGCCCGTGGCGAAGACGTTGGTGAACACGAGGCTGTCCTTTGCCAGCGCGTCCAGCACGGGCGTGAGGCCGCGCGGGTCGCCGTGGAAACCGACAAACTCGGCGCCGAGGCTCTCGACGCTGACCAGCACGACATTCAGCGGCCGCTCGGGCCGCGAATCGAGGACCACGCGCTCCACGTTGCTGTGGGGCTCCGCGGGCCATTGCTCCCCGGCCGAGGTCAGCAGGGTGCGCAGCCGCTCCTGCGCCACGCCTTCGGGCAATCCGGCGTAGAACCGGTCGTAGTCGAGCTCGTTGTGGCGGAAGGCGGCGACAAAATCATGGATGCCGTTGCCGGAGAGCTCGCGCACCGCATCCGGACCCGAAGCTTTCTGCGAGCTCGAAACCACCGCGAAGGAAAGCGCGACCAGCCCGAACACGGGCAACGCGGCGGTGAGTCTATGGCGCAACGTCGTTGGCACAGTACCGCGCGGATGCAGCGGCCGCGTGCCCAGCAGTCCGATCGCCAGCGCCGGCAGGACCAGCGCGAGCAAAAGCTTGCCGACCGGGTAGCTCTGCCAGATGTTGCCGATCACCTCGTGCGTGTAGACGAGGTAGTCCACGGCGATGAAATTGAACCGGGCGGCGAACTCGTCCCAGAAGATCCACTCCGCCAGCGCCACGAGGAGCAAGCCGTAGGCGGCGGCCGCAAACACCGCCACGAACAGCCATCGGTGGGCGCGCGAGCGCGCGACCCAGTCCGGCACCAGCGCCAGCCAGATCGCGAGCGGCAGGACCGCGTAGCTTGCGACAGCGAGGTCGAACCACGCACCCCGCGCGTAGGCCTGCAGGAGGCCGAGCGGCCCCATTTCAAGCCAGACGTCTGGCCGGGCCATCAGGGCGAAGCGCGTGAGGAAGGAAATTGCGAGGACCAGCGCGGCGAGACCCGCCACGGGCAGGAACCTCGCCTTCCAGGTGGCAGTGAAAGTTTTCATGGGCGCGAAGCTACTCTGCGCTACTTGCACGCGGCTTGCGCCGAGCGGACGAAATTCTTAGAAGAGGTGGGGCAAGACGTTGTGCTCGCGCAGGACTTCGATTAGCTCGACGAACGCGAAAGCCCAGAGGTACCACATGGCGTCGATGATGCCCTGGCGCATTTTCTCCGTGGATACAAGCACCTTTTCCGGCTCCTCGTACAGCGACCAGCGCGGGATCCAGCGCGGCACGCGGGCGCAATAGCGTTCGTAGTCGGGCCCGAAGATCTCGACAAGGCGTTCCTCCTCGTGCGCCACCACCGAGGGGTAGAGGAGGCCGAACGCCACCGCAAGCGTGATCGCCAGGAAGGGCAGCCCGATGGCGAGACCGAACCCGACGATCCCGGCGAAGTTCCCGACGTAGAGCGGGTTGCGCGCGACCGAGTAGGGTCCGCTGACGGCCAGTTGCCCGTCCTTCGTGCCGCCGATGAAAGTCAGGCACCAGATCCGCCACAGCGCCGCGCTCGCGAGCATCGCGTAGCCGGTGAGCTCCATGGCGTCGAGGGCCCACGCGTTCATGTATTGGGGCGGCGCGCTGAACAGGGCCGCCAGCACCGTCAGCACCAGGATCGCGCGCGACCACGGGATGCGGTTTCTTGCGAAATGCGTGAGCAAGCGGGAGACGCCGAAATTCACGGAGTTCACTATCGAGATCATGGGGGGCTGCAGGCACTCGCTGGATTGACGAGGGTGCATGCTGCCAGCCGCAGCTTACACCTCGCCCGCACGCGGCTCCGGCCCCCCAAAGGCCCGCGCCGGACGCGCGATCCAGACCATCGCGGCCAGCACGATGAAAAGCACGGCCGAAAGCCAGAAGATGTCGTTGGTGCCCAGCATGCGCGCCTGCATGTCGATCATGCGATCGAGCTGCCCCAGCGCCTGCTGCGCCGTGAGGCCGGAAGCCTGCAGCGCTTCGAGCGCCACCTGCGTCTGCGGATCATACGGCGTGACATGCTCGACCAGGTGCGCGCGATGCTGGTTGGTGCGGTCGTCCCAAAGGGAAATGCCGGCGGAGGCGCCGAACGCCCCGAACGTGAAGCGCATGAAATTGTTCAACCCGGTCGCCGCCGGGATCCGCTCCTTGGGCAATCCGGCAAGCGCGAGGGCCGTCAGAGGCAGGAAGAACATCACGTTGGCCGCGCCCTGCAGGAAAGTCGGGAGCGCGATCGCCCACACATCGGCATCCAGGGCGAGCAGCGAGCGCATGTACGAGACGATCCCGAAAAGCAGGAACCCGCAGCTTGCGATCACCCGCACGTCGTTTTTCTGGATGCTGCGGCCGATCAGCGGCGCGAGGAACATCGCGAGGATGCCGAACGGCATCATCATGAGCCCGGCCCAGGTCTGCGTGTAGCCCATGAGCGTCTGCAGCCAGAGCGGCAGGATGACCGAGGTGCCGAAGAACACCGCATAGCCCACGGACAGCGTCAGCGTCGCAGCCCAGTAGTTGCGCACCGCGAAGAGGCGCACGTCGACGATCGGGTGGTCGTTGTCGAGCAGCTCCCAGACGAGGAATGTGACGAACCCCGCCGCCGCGATGCAGCCGAGCGCGACGATCTGGCCCGAATTGAACCAGTCGAGCTCCTTGCCCTTGTCGAGCATGATCTGCAGCGCGCCGACCCACACCACCAGCAGCACCAGTCCGATCACGTCCACCGGCACGCGGCGCGTGGCCGTCTCGCGCGAGCGGTAGATCTGCCAGGTGATCGCTGCCGCGAGCAGTCCCACAGGGATATTGATGTAGAAGATCCAGGGCCACGAAGCTTCCTCGGAGATCCACCCGCCGATCAGCGGCCCCGTGATGGGCGCAATCAGCGCGGTCATCGACCACAGCGCGAGCGCGAAGCCCGCGCGCTCCCGCGGAAAGCTCGTAAGCAACAATGCCTGCGACAGCGGCACCATCGGCCCGGCGACCAGACCCTGCAGCACGCGGCAGGCGATCAGCGTCTCGATGTTCGGCGCCAGCCCGCAGAGCCACGACGCGAACGTGAACAGCAGGATCGAAGTCACGATCAGGCGCACCTGGCCGAAGCGCGTCGTCAGCCATCCGGTCAGCGGCATCGCGATCGCATTGGCCACCGCATAGGAGGTGATGATCCACGTGCCCTGGGTGGGGCTCACGCCAAGGTCGCCGGCGATCGTCGGGATCGAGACGTTCGCCACCGTCACGTCGAGCACCGTCATGAACGTGGCGCCCGAGAGCACGATGGCGCCGATCATGCGCTCGACGCCCTCCAGCGGCGGCATCGCCTCCGGCGCGGCTTCCGGCGCCGCCGCCGTGTCGGCGGCGCTCACCGCCGGGCGCTGCCGAGGTTCGCGGCGATGATGGCTTGCACGCGCGCTTCGGCGTTCTCGGTTTCCTTGGCGAAGACAGCGGGAACCCAGGCTTGCGCGGCCCGGGGCGCGGCGGCGAGCTGCAGGCCGCTGGTATCGCGGATCTCGACGTCCGCATGCATGGAGAGCCCGATCAGCAACGGATGCGTCGTGAGCCGGCCGGGTTCGAGCGCAATACGCACCGGGAGACGTTGCACGACCTTGATCCAGTTGCCGGTGGCGTTCTGGGGCGGCAGCAGCGCGAAGGCGCCGCCGGTCCCCGCCGCGAGCCCCGCGATCCTGCCGCGGTACTCGACCTGGTTACCGTAGACGTCGGAGTGCAATCGCACAGGTTGTCCAATACGCATGCTGCGCAGTTGAACCTCTTTGAAATTTGCCTCCACCCACACGCTGTCGAGCGGCACCACGGCCATCATCACTGCGCCGGGCGCGACGCGCTGGCCGACCTGCACGGTGCGCCGCGCGATGTAGCCTGCCACCGGCGCGGCAATGACAGTGCGCTGCACCGCGAGGTGCGCATCGCGCACGCGCGCGGCCGCGGCGGCAACACCGGGGTGGTGGACGACGGCTGTGCCCTCGGTTCGGACGCGATTGGTGACGAGGTCTTCGCGCGCGGCCGAGAGCGCGGCGCGCGAGGCCTCGACGGCGTTGCGGGCGTGCTCCACGTCCTCGCGCGAAACCGCGCCCGTGGCCGCGAGCGGGCTGCGGCGCGCGAAGTCCTCCTGCGCCTTGGCCAGCTCGGTCGCGCGTTGGGCCTGCAAGGCTTCGAGCGAAGCGTTGCGTGCATACAGCGTCCGCACCTCGCGCACCGCCTGTGCAAGCTGCGCCTCGGCCTGCCCGAGCGCGACCCGCGCATCGCTCGGGTCGAGCCGCACGAGCACTTGCCCGGCCTGCACGCGGTCGGTGTCCTCCGCGCCGATGCCGACCACAGTGCCGGCAACCTGCGGGGTGACCTGCACCACATGGCCGGCCACGTAGGCGTTGTCCGTGCTCTCGTGCCAGCGACCGACGAGGTGCCACCAGAGGGCCCACCCCGCGCCCGCCGCGACGAACACGACGAAGAGCAGGACGAGGACGCTGCGGCGGCGGCCTCTAACGGGAACGCGGGCCATCCGCGTAGCCTCCACCGAGCGCGCGATAAAGGCTCACCTCGGCCTGCAGCGCGCGCACGCGCAGGTCGGCCTCGGCGCGTTGCAGCCCGAACAGCGCGCTTTCGGCATCGAGCACTTCGAGATAGTTTGCGATCCCCGCGCGATAACGTTCCTGCGCAAGGCGCAGGGTGCGATCGGTTGCCGCGATGACTCGCGTGCGTTCGCGGCCCTCGGCCTCGATCGCGCGCCTCACCTGCACCTGGTCGGCCACTTCGCGCACGGCCTCCACCACCAGTTCGTTATAGCGCTCGACCGCGAGGTCGTAGTCCGCCTCGCGCCCGTTCAGCGCCGCCTGCAGGCCGCCCGCGGAGAAGAGCGGCAGGCGCACGGCCGGGCCGACACCCGCAATGAGGCTGCCCGCAGAGAGCAGCCGGTCGAGCCCGAGGGAAGCCAGGCCCGCAAAGGCCACCAGGTTGACGTTCGGCAGGAAACGCAGCCGCGCCACCTCGATCTCACGCGCTGAGGATTCGGCCCGCCAGCGCGCGGCTGCCAGGTCCGGCCGGCGCCCGAGCAGGTCGAGCGGCAGGTTGTCGGGCACTGCTTGAGCTGCGGCGCTCGTGGCGCGCGACGGGGTGGCCGGGCCAATCGCTGCGTTGATCGACAATCCGCGATCCGGCCCCTGCCCTGCAAGCGCGGCGAGCTGGTTTCGCGCAAGCGCAATCGCGGCATCGAGCTGTGCAATCCCGGCGCGGATTCCAGGCGGCACGGTTTCGGCGCGGCTAAGCGCGACCTCGGTGTCCAGCCCGGCGCCGAAACGCTGGCGCGTGAGCGCGATGCGGTGTTCGGCCTGCGCTATCTCGCGGGCGGAGATCGCGCGCAGGGCGAACAGGCTCTGCAACTGGAAGTACGCGCGAGCGAGCGCCGAGGACAACGTAAGGCGCGCTGCATAGGCATCGGCTCCCGCCGCGGATTCGGATGCG
>Ga0163149_10002226_pt1 | contig 23764 bp, 18 predicted proteins | sample OliLakLV19MP5G1_FD_148604 | JGI IMG/M metagenome (GOLD analysis project Ga0163149, IMG submission 148604) | Freshwater microbial mat bacterial communities from Lake Vanda, McMurdo Dry Valleys, Antarctica - Oligotrophic Lake LV.19.MP5.G1 | ecosystem: Environmental > Aquatic > Freshwater > Lake >...
TCTTTGTAATGTCCCATAAAAATGAATTTATAAATTGAATTAATATTCCGTCTCCCGTCTCCCGTCTTCCGTCTCCTGACTCCCGTCTCCTGACTCCCGACTCCCGACTCCCGACTCCCGACTATAACAATCCTTCATCCGCAAAACTATAATACCCGTCTTCACTCACGATCAGGTGGTCGATAACGGCGATGTCGAGATAACGGGCCGCTTCTTTTATTTTGCTGGTGAGTTGTTCATCTGCCCGGCTTGGCTTCAGGCTACCGGAGGGGTGGTTATGGCAAAGGATGATATTGACCGCATCCTGTTCCAGGGCTTTGCGGAGAATAATACGCGGGTCGGCCACGGTACCAGTGATACCGCCTTCACTTACGATCTCAAAATGATTGATTTTATTGGCGCGGTTCAGGAAGAGAACGGCAAATACTTCATGCCGGTAATCTTTTAATCTGATCTTCAGGTAATGAGCAATATCGCTGCTGCTGCTGACCACCAGTTTTTCCAGCGGAATGGCGGCCTGCCGGCGTCTTCCAAGCTCAAGTGCTGCAGCAATGGTGATGGCTTTGGCCTCGCCAATCCCTTTTATTTTCATCAGTTCTTTAATGGATAGTTTACCCAATTCGCCCAGGTTGTCATGTCCAAGCTTAAGCACTTCTTTGGCCAGGTCAACTGCTGTTTTCTCCCTGCTGCCATTATGGATTAGGATGGCCAGCAGCTCGGAATGGCTGAGGTTTTCTGCACCGTGGATGAGTAGTTTCTCACGGGGACGGTCGTCTTTTGCCCATTGTTTAATTGAGTACTTGTGCTCTTGCATAGAACAAGTTTAGCTAATATTTTTATCCTGTCAATACCACTAAGTGGTAAAAAACAAGCCGCCAGAAACCAAACTTTGAAAAACCTAAAATCTGGTATTTATGAAAACCAACAGCATGACCCCGGTGGGTGCCCTGCACCCCATTCTTTTCTTTGCAGGCGTTTATATTGTGGCGCTTGTGTTCGCTATTTTTATTTGTTCTGCCCTGTTTTACAGTTGTAATGCCAAGCCAGCAAGCTTGAGTGATAAATCGGCCCCGGTAGAGAAGACCATCATCGCTTCAACCGGAACGGTAGCATTGCGCTAATGGTTCGGCTTTGTAATAAGAGAAAATAGTTTCTACAAATAGCCTGTCCCGGTTTCCAGTATTGTTTCCGTTTGAATAATACAGGGCCTCGTCCGGAGAGGAAAGAGCAAAAGAGAATAGCAATGAATGTATCTAATCAGAAAAGAGGGATCGAAACGTAGTTTCGATTAACTCTTTCTCTCCTTATCCTCTGTGCGAAATTCCTTTTAATGAGCTTGAGAAAAACAGGGTTAAAACTGAGACAATTTCCGTTTTGCAGTATTGTATCCGTTTGAATAGTACAGAGCCTCGCTCGGAGAAGAAAGAGGAAAAGAGTGATCGAAAAGTAGTTTCGATTAACTCTTTCTCTCCTTATCCTCTGTGCGAAATTCGTTGTCCCAGTATTTTCTCTGACAAATTTCAAATAGGGACAATACCTTTTTTCCTCAGGTGATATTAACCTGTTTTGGCAGTTCATTTTTTTGCAAATGCGGTGGGCGAAGTAGTATCTTCGCCGCTCCAAAGGAGTCCTTTGGACACATTTTTAAGCCATGCAAACTGCCAAAATCTTTTCCGGAACCGGCTCCCAACAGCTGGCCGAGGCTATCTGTTTACGGTATGGAACCAAACTCGGAAAAGTCAACATTCAACGGTTCAGTGACGGCGAAATAAGTCCAATTTTTCTGGAAAGCGTAAGGGGAGATTATGTATTCCTGGTGCAGAGTACTTTTTCCCCGGCCGAAAACCTGATGGAATTATTGCTGATGATAGATGCCGCCCGCAGGGCTTCTGCCTATAAAGTCATTGCAGTACTTCCCTATTACGGTTATGCCCGCCAGGACCGGAAAGACCGCCCCCGGGTAGCCATTGGCAGTAAGCTGGTAGCCAACATGTTAGTGGCAGCTGGTGCCGACCGTGTGATTACCATGGATCTACATGCTCCCCAGATTCAGGGCTATTTTGATATCCCGGTTGACCATCTCGACAGCCATGCAGTTTTTATCCCTTACATAGAAAACCTTCGGCTTGAAAACCTTACCTTTGCCGCCCCCGATGTAGGAGCAACCAACCGGATCAGGGAAATTGCCAGCTATTTTAATGCGGAAATGGTGATCTGCGATAAGCACCGGAAACGGGCCAACGAGATCGCAAGCATGGTGGTGATAGGAGATGTGACTGACAGGGATGTGGTGATCATTGATGATATCTGTGACACGGGTGGTACCCTGGCAAAAAGTGCAGGTCTTTTAAAAGAGAAAGGAGCAAGAAGTGTGAGAGCTTTGATCACTCACCCGGTATTAAGTGGCAAGGCATACGAGAATATTGAGAATAGTGTGCTGGAAGAATTGATCGTGTGTGATACCATACCGGTGAAGAAAGAAAGTTCAAAGATCAAAGTGCTGAGTGTAGCAGAACTTTTTGCTGTAGCTATCCGCAATGCATATGAGAATAAGAGTATCACGAGTCTCTTTATTCATTCGCAACGGAGAGATAAATAGTTTTTAGTTCGCAGTTCGGAGTTCCCAGTTCATAGTTCATAGTTCTTAGTTCGGAGTTCTTAGTTCGTAGTTGGGATTAACAAGTAAACAATTAAACAGTTATAAAATGACAAGAGCCGTAAGGCGACTGCATTTTACCTTTAAATCAAATAAAAAATAAAAAATGAAATCAATTACAATCGAAGGTAGTCTGAGGACCGGATTCGGGAAAACAGCCACCCGGCAACTCCGCTCTCAGGAACTGGTGCCCGGTGTAATTTATGGCGGCTCACAGGAGATCAATTTCCATGCTCCTGCTGCAGCCTTCAAAAATTTCGTCTACACACCGACTTTCCAGGTAGCAGAAGTAGTATTAGAGGGTAAAACCTACAGGACCATCCTGAAAGATCTGCAGTTTGACAAAATAGATGACAAACTGATCCATATTGATCTGCTGGAACTGGTCGAAGACAAAAAAGTGATCGCAGAGATTCCCGTGAAATTTATCGGTACTTCTCAAGGTGTTAAAGATGGCGGTAAACTTATCGTGAAAATAAAATCACTGAAAGTAAAGACCTTCCCTAAATACCTGAAAGAGCAAATCGAAGTCAGTATTGACGGATTGGAGCTGAACGGTAATATCCGGGTAGAGGATGTGAAGATTGATTATTACGAGATCCTGAATTCCCCCCGTATTCCTATTGCTTCTGTGGTGTTGACAAGGCAATTGAAACAGGAAGAAGCAACTGTTGCTCCGGCTGCAGCTAAAACTGCTGCTGTCAAAACTGCTGCTGCTCCGGCCGCTGCTGCTGCCGCCCCTGCCGCTGCTGCCAAAGGTGGAAAAAAGTAAACTTTTACAGCAAGCATATTGAAACCCGTTTCGCATCCTGCGTTTATCGAAGGAACCGAGACGGGTTTTTTATTGGCGATAACCGATATTTGACTGGAAGTACGAATGTATTCCAGTGGATCCGCCCTGCGGATTCAACTCAACTGATTTATAAGTTAATAATGGTATGAAATTTCTGATCGTTGGTTTGGGAAATACAGGGGATGAATATGCACACACCCGGCATAATATCGGCTTTGATGTGTTGAATGCTTTTGTCCAAAAACATAAAGCAAGCTTCCGCGTGGATCGCCTGGCCTATGTTGCTGATGTGAAATGGAAAGGGAAGTTCTTTGTCTGTATTTGTCCCACCACTTTTATGAACCTGAGCGGGAAAGCCGTAAAGTACTGGATGGATAAAGAGAAGATCGCACTGGAAAATATACTGGTAGTAGTGGATGACCTGGCACTTCCGTTAGAGAAACTTCGGGTAAGGCCCACTGGCAGTGATGCAGGCCATAATGGGTTAAAAAGCCTGCAGGAAGTTTTGGGTACCAACGGGTATGCAAAACTCCGCTTTGGGATCGGTAATAATTATCCCAAAGGGATGCAAGCGGATTTTGTGCTGGGTAAATGGCAGAAAGAGGAAGAACCACTGGTAAAGCTGAAAATTGAGAAGTCGCTGGAAGTGATTGAAACCTTTGCCGTACAGGGCATTAACACCGCTATGAATAAGGTAAATAATCAGGAATTTTCGTTATGAGAAATGGGATTGATTACTTACTTTAGCAGCCCGACTTATCTTTTTTAAATCCAATTGACATATTGAGGCCTGAATATATGGGATGAACAGTCCTTTCATGTATCCGATGTATTTATTAAAAACACCTTCTGTTTATGAAAATTTTCTGTGTTGGCCGTAATTATGCAGCACATGCTGAAGAATTAGGTAACGAAGTGCCGGATGAACCGGTCATCTTTATGAAACCTAAGAGTGCCCTGCTGCAACCCCATACGCCGTTTTATTATCCCGAGTTTACCAACGAATTGCATTATGAATGTGAGCTGGTGCTACGCATCAGTAAGAACGGAAAGTATATACAGGATAAGTTTGCTTCGAAGTATTATGATGCTATTACCGCCGGTATTGATTTTACCGCCCGGGATATTCAAAATGAATTAAAAGCAAAAGGATTACCCTGGGAAAAAGCCAAGGCCTGGGATAATTCAGCTGTGATCGGTAAATGGGTGCCGTTAACGAATATCAAAAATAAGAAAGATATCAATTTCTGCATGTATAAGAATAAGGAATTGGTGCAGCAGAGTAATTCCTCCAACATGATCCACAACTTTGATAAGATCGTGGCCTATATCTCTAATTTTTTCTCTGTCAATATCGGGGATATAATTTTTACCGGTACTCCTGCCGGGGTGGGGGAAGCGGTGGTAGGGGATGAACTGGAAGGTTTTATTGAAGACGACAGCATGTTTACCCTGGAGGTGAAATAAATGACTTCGGGTTGTTGTGTGTTTACAATTACTGAATAATATATGTTCAACAAGCAATTTTAAAGTGTAGTTCCGGCCGGGAGCTATCTTACGCTGTATAAAATATTGGACAGGACTTTCCTTTACATTTGCTCTTTAGATTGTTTGCATGATTGATATAAACATATTGTTAAGGGCCTATCGACTCATGAGCCAGGTAAAAGTGATGGCCGAAACGTATGAGGCCAACCGCCCGGTTTGTAAATATGTTCATTCCACTTCAAGAGGCCACGAAGCCATTCAATTAGCCACAGCTTTTCAATTACAACTACAGGATTATGTTAGTCCCTATTACCGGGATGAGAGTCTTATACTGGGATTGGGATTTACACCCTATGAACAAATGCTGCAATTGCTGGCCAAATGCGATGATATTTTTACCGGTGGCCGTGAATACTATTCTCATCCCAATTACCGGGGTAGTGATAAGCCAACAATCATTCACCAAAGCAGTGCAACTGGTATGCAGGTGATACCGACAACGGGCATAGCGCAGGGGATTAAATACAAGGCCCCCCTCGAACTTCGTTCCTTCCCTTCGGAGGGCAGGGAGGCCATCGTCATCTGCTCTTTAGGTGATGCCAGTATGACAGAAGGAGAAGTGAGTGAAGCACTTCAGTTTGCAGTACTAAAACAATTGCCGATCATTTATTTGGTACAGGATAATAATTGGGGTATCAGTGTGACGGGAGCTGAAGCAAGAGCTATGAATGCTTTTGAATATGTTGCCGGTTTTACCGGAATGAACCGGGTGCAGGTAGATGGAAGTGATTTTGAAGCCTCTTATAGCGTAATGAAAGATGTATGTGAATTTGTACGAAGGGAACAGAAACCCTATTTGGTGCATGCACAGGTGCCTTTATTGGGGCATCATACAAGCGGTGTAAGAAAAGAATTTTACAGAACAGATGAAGACTGGGCCAAACATCTGGCACATGACCCGAATCCAAAACTGCGAAACAGGTTATTGGAAAGAGGAGTGTCTGAAGAACAATTATTACAAATAGAAAGAGAATCCGCTGCACTGATCGCTCATGATTTTGCCAAAGCAGTGGCTGCCCCAGAGCCCGATCCGGCAACTGTGGAAGAGCATGTATTTGCACCAACTCCTGTTACAGAAGAAAAGGGTGAAAGAAGCCCGGACGGGGCGGAGAAAATACTAATGGTGGATGCAGCCTTATTTGCCATCCGGGAAATAATGGAACAACATCCCGAAGCTGTTTTATATGGGCAGGATGTGGGCAAACGCCTCGGTGGTGTATTTCGTGAAGCTGCCACTTTAGGTGAACAGTTTGGTGAGCACCGGGTATTTAATACAGCTATACAGGAGGCGTATGTGGTGGGTTCTACAGTAGGAATGAGTGCAGTAGGATTAAGACCTATTGTAGAAGTACAGTTTGCAGATTATATCTATCCCGGATTTAATCAGCTGGTAACAGAAGTATCCAAAAGTTGTTATCTCAGTTGTGGCAAATTCCCGGTATCTATGATCTTACGGGTACCTGTTGGGGCTTATGGTGGTGGGGGTCCTTATCACAGCGGTAGTGTGGAAACAACTGTTCTATCCATTAAAGGATTAAAAGTAGCATATCCATCCAATGCGGCGGATATGAAAGGATTAATGAAAGCAGCTTACTATGATCCGAACCCGGTAGTTATGCTGGAACATAAAGGTCTTTACTGGAGTAAGGTACCGGGAACAGAAGAAGCTAAAATGCCGGAACCTTCAAAAGATTATATACTGCCCTTTGGCAAAGCAAATATTGTTCTTCCTGCATCAGCGAAAGCAATTGCCAACGGAGAAAGCTGTGTGGTGATTACGTATGGAATGGGAGTATATTGGGCAAAAGCTGCGGCCAAAAATTTTAATCAGCAAATTGAAGTAGTTGATCTGCGTACATTATTTCCGCTGGATGAAGAACTCATTTTTGACAGGGTGAAAGCACATGGAAAATGTTTAGTATTGACCGAAGAACAACAAAACAATTCTTTTGCAGAAGCGCTGGCCGGGCGAATTTCTAACAACTGTTTTCGATCGCTTGATGCACCGGTGGAAGTGCTGGGTGCCTTAAACCTGCCGGCTGTGCCCATGAATATAGTTCTTGAAAAAACGATGTTGCCGAATGCGGAGAAAGTGATTTTGCTATTGAAACAACTTCTTCATTTCTGATTTTTTGGTAAAAATACAGGCACACGGATGACACTGATTAGACGGATGAAAACTGATTCTATTTTGCTTCGCAAAATCATGGATTAGGTATTGGTTAAATCACAACCTGATGATTGCAATAGTTCTTATTAAATGCAGCAAGATTGTATGTAACAAACTTGTTAACTTTTTGATGATTCTTATTTATTATTTTTTATGTGTAAATGCGGCTCCGTAGAGGTCGACGGGCGAATTTCTAACAACTGTTTTCGATCGCTTGATGCACCGGTGGAAGTGCTGGGTGCCTTAAACCTGCCGGCTGTGCCCATGAATATAGTTCTTGAAAAAACGATGTTGCCGAATGCGGACATGGTGGTTGAAATGCTAGAGAATATTGTACTCCTTATCCAGGGCCCCTTTTTGAAATAAGGAAATATGTAACAAACTTGTATGTAACAGTTTTGTTACAAATTTTTGCAGAAATCCCTGAAAAATGAATAAGCCCTTTAATTATGGCAGGCTTACAAAAGATGATTATTTTACTAATCGGGACAAGGAGAGTAAATGGTTAGAGCAGCAAATAAATAGTGGTATTAATTGTATGCTTATCTCACCACGACGGTAGGGCAAGTCTTCGTTAGTTTGGAGTACAGCTAAACGGATGAAGGCCAAAAATAAGAAACTAATTTTCTGCTTTTTAGACTTGTACAATGTACGCACAAAGCAGGAGTTTTTCCAATTGTACTCTTCCGCCATTCTAAAAGCGACTTCTAATTCTTTTGAGGATGCTGTCAGGAATGTTAGATTATTTTTAAAGCAAATTCTCCCGGCAGTCAACATCAGCCCCGACCCCGCGACGGAATTAGAACTGAGCTTTAACTGGAAAGAGCTAAAAAAGAATATTTCTGAAGTATTAAACCTTCCTGAGAAAATCGCCAAGCAGAAAAAGATCGAAATAGTGGTGTGTGTGGATGAGTTTCAGAATATCAGCTTTATGGAAGATGGACTGGCTTTTCAAAAAAAATTAAGAGCCCATTGGCAAACGCACCAGCAGGTAACTTACCTGTTATACGGTAGCCGCCGGCGTTCGATGATGGATTTTTTTACAAAATCAAGTATGCCATTTTATAAGTTTGGCGAAATACTTTTCCTGACTAAAATTGAAGAAGTACATTGGATACCTTTTATAGGTAAGCGTTTCAAAGTAACAGGGAAAAATATTTCAGAAACTCTTGCCGGCGAGATTGCCAGGCAAATGGCCAACCATCCTTATTTTGTACAGCAACTGGCACAGGCAGTTTGGCAACAGGCGGACAGGAAAGCTACCGCTGCTGATATTGATAATGCTATCGAAAACCTGCTTGACCAGTACACCATCCTCTACCAAAAGGAGACAGATATGCTGACTGACTAACTATCAGCTTAATTTTTTGAAAGCGCTGTGTGATAAAGTGACTTCTTTTAACAGTTATTCTGTATTACAGGAGTATAATCTGGGAACTTCAGCCAACATATCAAGAGTAAAGACGGCTTTACAAAACCATGAGATAATTGATATACTAGGAAAGACTGTATCTTTTAATGATCCCTTATTTGAACTTTGGTTAATGAAAAGATATTTCAGGCGATAAGAAGCTGATATTTTTAACTCCAATGGAATATAAAAACAAGTGCTATTATTGATATACCATTTGCCATATTAAGGGTAATAAATTTCCAGGCAGTGCGGATGGCAATAGGATTAAACAAAGTTTTGTTGCCCGATAAGGAAAACGGGTTTCTGCACAATAAATTGAAGGGTTCAAAAAATCATTCTGGAAAATTGCCAAAGAAGCCGGAAATCAGCTCAAGCAATCTGTAAGTTGTATGAAAAAAATCATCTCTCTAGCCTGTTTCTTTCTTCCGGTGCTACTGTGTGCCGGAAACAGCCCTAAAGCAATACATACAGCAATTGACCCTGCCAACACCTATGTGTTTATCTGCGGTGTATTAGAATGGAAGAGCCCTTCATTAAGTTCATTCAGCAATAAAAACAGGAAAGACGAAGAGTTGTATAACCTTTTACTCAGCAAAGGAATTAAAAAGGGGAACAGCGTTTTCCTAAAAGATAATCAAGCTACATTGGATAATATCAATCGTCGCCTGGATGAAATACTGAAAAAAACCAATGCTCAATCAACATTTATTTTTTATTATGCGGGCCACGGGGTAAGGGCTGGTAACGGGCCGGTTTGTTTTGCTAACTACGACTATGCATCCGGAAACGGGTTTTCTGTTAGCCAGATTTCGGCAACTGTCAACAGTTATTTTAAAGGTAAGCAGGTTTGGCTGCTGGCTGACTGTTGCTATTCCGGAACGCTGATTGAGGAAGGGAGAAAGATCAGCAGCAACCGTACATCAGTGGTTACGTTCACTTCTTCATCGAGCTCCAATATTTCTACCGGTAACTGGACTTTTACTCAAACCATGATTGATTGTCTTAGCGGACTAGCAACCAGTGACAGGAATGCTGACGGAATAATTTCGTTGAATGAAGCAAAAGCGGAACTGTTTGATGCCATGAAATACCGGGAGAAACAACTGAGTGGTACCGTTTTTTATAATGTGGATGAATCGGCGACTTTTAACCTGTCAGCTGTAAAGCCCGGCAATAAGAATGTAAAAGTGGAGTACATCTATGTGTCACAAAATAGCAAGTTTGAGCCGGCACGGGTGATTAGCTATAACGGTGCTATGGTAAGTGCAGAATTATACCGCTACAGTGATAAGGTTATTGTAACTGTACCGGTGGCCCAAACAAAACCGATTGCTGCTGCGCAATATCCTGTTGGATTGAAAATGCAGGTGGAGTGGAATGCAAAAATGTACCCTGCAGTGGTAAAAGAAATAAGAGATGGCTTCCACTATATCCAATACACAGGTTATGATGAGAGTTGGAATGAGTGGGTGATGTACAACCGCATTTATACCAGCGACAGAAAGAGCTGCAAGATCGAATGGCAGGGCCAGTGGTATTCCGGTGAAATGCTGCAGCAAAAAAACGGGAAGTATTTTGTGCATTACACCGGCTTTGGTAATGACTGGGATGAGTGGGTGGAAGCTACGAGGATAAAACTATAGCACTATTCTTCTTCAAAATAGTCGGAATCTATTTTTTTGATTTCGTAAGTTGATTGAATGGAAACTCCGAGATTATAGTCAATCATGTATTGAGACAAATCTTCGCCGTCAATTAATATAATTTTTACATCCATTTGTGTTGCATAAGATACTGCATCTTTTGAAAAATTCGATGTTGTAATAAATACCCCTTTTTTAGCTCTCTGACCTGCTAGTGCTCCTACAAATTTTTGAATTTCAGGTCTACCTACTACTCCATCCCATCTTTTAGCTTGAATGTAAATAACATCTAATCCTAGTTTATCTTCCTTAATAATTCCGTCAATGCCCTCGTCATTAGTATATCGAGTAGCCTTTCCAGCTTCTGCAATAGACCCCCCATATCCCATTTTAACCAATAACTCAACAACGATTCTTTCAAAAAAAGAAGGATGAATAGTTTTTAGTTTAGAGAGAATTTCTTGCTCTAATGATTGACGAATATTTTGATATCCTGACTCGATTAATTCTTCAGGCGTTTCAAAAGTTGAACTATTTGTAATATTGATGACATCGGCTATCGTGTTATTTTCTTTATTGGCATCTCCTGATAGGCCAGAGTCTGTAAATTTTCTTGAAGAAATAAATTCAGGGAATTTTTTAAGATACTTAATATTAATTGATTCAGGGTTTTCTTTTAAAGTTGAATATCCACTTTGAGTTATTATAAAAAAAGATCTTTTAGTATTGTGAACAAGCCCTGCCATCTTGAGATAAGCTTTTGCCCAATACACCCTATTATAAAATATTTTTTGGAACTTACTTGGAAGCCATTCATTTAATTCATCCTCAGTAAGTTTAAATTCTTTTGCTAAAAATTGAATAGCATCAGAAACTGAGTGTTCTTTTTGGTCGCCAATAAATCTTAGCAAGGGCAACATTATTTTTTGAAAATCCGGTATCATAAAAATCTGTGTTAATCCGTTTAATCTGTGTCATCCGTGTGCCATCACCCCTTCAAATTCAACTTTATCTGCAACTCCTCAAACTGCTTCTCATCAATCGTAGCCGGTGCATCCAGCATTACATCCCTGCCGGCATTATTTTTTGGAAAAGCAATAAAGTCACGGATGCTTTCGCTACCGCCCAGGATGGCACAAAGCCTGTCGAAGCCGAAAGCAATACCACCATGTGGAGGAGCGCCATATTCAAAGGCGCCCAGCAGGAAACCGAATTTATGGAGTTGCTCTGCTTCATCCATCCCCAAGGCCGCAAACATTTTTTCCTGTAACTGCCGTTGGTAAATACGGATAGAACCACCTCCAATTTCATTGCCATTTAGTACCATATCATAGGCGTTTGCTTTGATATGGGCATAAGGATGTTTCAAATATTCAGCTGCGTTTTCAATAACAGGGTTATTATTGATCATCGTTTCTATTTGTGCAGGCTTGGGCGATGTGAACGGATGATGACGGGCCACCCAGCGATTACCTTCTTCATCATATTCAAATAAAGGGAAATCAAGTACCCACAATAATTTGAACTCGGTATTTTTTCTAAGTCCCAACCGGCTGGCCATTTCCATCCGTAGATCACTGACGGCTTTTCTTGTTCTTTCTTCCGTTCCGGCCAATACCAGGATCAAATCACCGGCTTTTGTATTTGCCGCGTCTGCAATGGCTTTTAATTTTTCTTCGCTGTAAAATTTATCTACGCTGCTTTTAAAGGTACCATCTGTATTTACTTTAATAAACACAAGACCTTTCATTCCTATCTGCGGACGTTTCACCCAATCTGTGAGTTCATCCGTTTGTTTGCGGCTGTATTCGCTGCAACCAGGTACTGCAATTGCCAGCACGGTCTCTGCTTCATCAAAGACTTTGAAATCCGCACCATTAATTAATGCAGCCATATCCTGTTTGTCGGTATAGACAGTAGCAGGCTTTTTCAGGTTCAGCACTTTCATATCGAACCGGATATCAGGTTTGTCGTTGCCATAATTCCACATGGCGTCTTCCCAGGTCATTCGTGGCACTTTTGCTATATAATCAATTCCCTTTACATCTTTGAAGATAGATTTGATCATCCCTTCAAACATGTTGAGAATATCTTCCTGCTCTACAAAAGCCATTTCACAATCGATCTGTGTAAACTCGGGTTGCCGGTCGGCCCGTAGATCTTCATCCCTAAAACATTTTACGATCTGATAGTAGCGATCGTAGCCACTTACCATTAGTAATTGCTTGAAGGTTTGTGGTGATTGCGGCAGTGCATAAAACTGGCCGGGGTTCATCCGGGAGGGAACCACAAAATCCCGGGCGCCTTCCGGGGTGGATTTAATTAAGAAAGGCGTTTCAATGTCCATGAAATTATTTTGGTGCAAATAATTCCTGGCGGCCCGGTTAACAGCATAACGCAGTTCGATATTTTTTTTAACCGCATTGCGGCGCAGATCAAGAAAACGGTATTTCATCCGAAGGTCATCGCCTCCATCGGTTTTATCTTCGATCGTAAAAGGGGGAACAGCCGACTTATTCAATATTTTAAAAGCCGTAACAACAATTTCAATTTCACCGGTAGGAATGTTCGGGTTTTTATTGCTTCGTTCACTCACCCTTCCGGTGGCCTGCAAAACAAACTCTCTGCCCAACGGATTTTCATCAAGTTGTTTGGTCAGGTCTTCTCCCAACAACAATTGGGTGATACCGTAACGGTCGCGGAGGTCAATAAAAGTTATAGAAGCCCCTAATTTCCTGATGGTTTGTACCCAGCCGGCCAGGGTCACTTCAAGGTCTTTACTCGTCAGTCTTAATTCGCCACAGGTATGAGTTCTGTACATGAGTATGTCTGCTTTTCTGAGGCGCAAAGATAACAAGGCAGGGGCTATTTTCAGGGCATTTGCGGCTCTTTTGCTAAGGCTGTTTATATTCGTGGTCACCTACTTTCTGATGCCCGGAGATACCACCTATATTTTACGCCAACTCGTGCAGAAAGAGCCGGAACGTTTTGTCATCAACGGAACGGATACCATTGAATTACCCGAATCTTTTTTTGGAACGGGAGGGTACGTTGCCTGGAAAGCCCAACAGGAACAAATGCGCCAGGCAGAGGAGGAACGTCAGTCTGATACCTCCGGATTCCTGTTTCCTATTTTGATGCTTATTTTTGTCGTTTTCACTGTGACGGGTAATAAAATGGAAAGCCTTTTCAGACCGGGACCCAAAAGAAGAAAGAAACTGGCCACGGCCAAAGTGGATGAAAAAGGGGTACAGTATGATAGCTGGCTGAACCGTTATAATCCCTATTACAAATCGCTGCCTCCTGGGCATAAGCAACGCTTCTTAGAAAGAACAGCAGAATTTATACAGGCGAAAGAATTTCGTTTTCATTCCATGGTGGAAGAAGCATATATCCCGGTACTGATCAGCGGAGCAGCTGTTCAAATGACCTTTGGGATGAAAAATTTTCTAATGGATTATTTCCCGGTGATTCATATTATCCGGAAGGAATATACACTGAACGTGAACAAAGAAACATACTATGGCCATGTAAGCAGGAGTGGAATTTATATTTCCTGGAATAGTTTTCTTGAAGGGTATGAAGATTATGGCGATTCAGTAAATGTCGGACTACACGAAATGGCCCATGCCGTTTCTTATGATGTTTTTCTGGGACAGCAGGACCGCCATGATAGCCAGTTTAAAGAACGGCTGGAAGATTTTGCAGCAGAAGGAAAACCGGTTTTCAGGGCGATGCGAAAAGGAGTGAGTCATCTCCTCGACGATTATGGGGCGACCAATTTTGATGAATTCTGGACCGTCTGTGTAGAAACTTTTTTTGAAAACCCGGCTGAATTTGAACGAACTATGCCTGATCTGTACCTGTCAGTTTGCGATTTGCTTAATCAGAACCCCTTAAAACCGGAAAAAATTATCGATCCGGAACTGGCGGGGCTTGCATATTGAGAAAGTATTATCTATATTTAAGATCAGTTTGAACCCTGTGTGCTGAAAAACCATTTAAAATCCAAACTATGATCACCCTGGCCATCATCTACCTTGTACGCCGTTATTTGCTGCCGGCGAAGAAAAAACAGCCTCTTATTGTTGCGTAGAAATTGACTTGCTCCATTTTATTTCCCGGGGACGCTGCACTGCATAATAGTAGAGCAGGATTAGTGCGCCCGTAATAAAAGGGATCAACGACAAATGTTTACCGGTAAATTCTCTCCAAACCGGGGCTTCATCAAAACCTATAAATTCACTGATCATCCAATAGGAATTGGCCGTGATCCAGAAAATAACGGCAAGATTATGCGCCAGTTCCGATTGTATCTGCCGGTTTTTCCAGGAGATCCAGATTGCTATGGATAACGTGGGTATGATCATAGCTATACCGAGCGGTTTCCAGACCATGCACCAGCTGATATCCTTTAACAACCAGAAAGCGACATGCATATTTTCCATTTTGCGGAGCCGGCTGGAGACCGAGTAGAGTGATTCGTTGGATTGCTTCATGGTAATAAAACGGGTTAATTAGTTAATTGGTTGATTGGGAGTGGCTCATTGCTTCAGACAATTAAATGGTAACGGCCACACAGTACTGATAAAAATAGTAATTAGATCATATCGGGAAATCTTTTGGGAAAGTATTTTCTATCACAAAACATTAAAGGCCGCTTTGTTGCCTCGATAAAATCTTTGAGAACCGTTTTATATCTACTTCAGGGTTAATTGTTTTGTTGTGGCAAAGATGGTCCACCAGTTGTTTGGCAAAGAAAGGAGCCAGCGAACAGCCCTTGGTTCCCATACCATTCAGAATTCCGATGTTTGGATGCAGCGGGTGTAAGCCGATAAAAGGCCTTCTTTCCAGGGTAGCCGGGCGGATACCGGACCAATGCGAAATAACCCGGAAAGGCACCCGGAGCCAATTTTGTAATAATGCTTCTGTTTTTTCCCGGAATGCTATAGTAGCGTCAGCATGCTCAAATTGCCAGGCATAGTCTGATCCCACCCACCACCAATCCGGCGTGGCAAGTGGTACAAGCATCATCCCTTTTTTATAAATATGATCAGCCGGCAAGCCAGGTATTTCAACAACCAGCACTTCTCCTTTATTGGGAGCAAAAGGTAAGAGGTCAAAATAAGGGTTGTCGGCACTACTGTTACCATCGCAGAAAATGATCTTACCAGCAGTAATGTCTTTGTATTTAATGGAGCCTGCTTCTACCTGTAATAGCGTTCTGTCAAATTCTTCTTCCATTAAATGTCCTTTTGTACGAAGATGATTTCTCCAGAGCGGCAATAATGTTTCCATGTGAGCGGTGTAAACGGGTTTTATTTCGCCACAGCCAAAATCATATTGGAACAGGGGATTAAAATGTTGTTGTTCCGGGTAACTGTTGACATACTCATTTTTTTCTTCAACCCGCTGCATAAAACTGACCCGCATCTGTGGGCTGGGAAAAAAGTCAATGATGTTTTTTTGAGAAATGGCTGTAAATCCCAATTCAGTCCCGATACGATTATACGCATGCCAGGCGAAGGGGAGTATTTCTTCCGCCATCCATACTTCCACATGGCGGCGACCGGTGACCGGGTTGATGATACCGGCTGCAATACGGGAGGGGGCGCTGTCAAAATTGTTGTCAATAACAACAAAGCTTTTCCCTTCTTTTTCCAGGTAATAGCTCAGCCAGGTACCCGATATGCCCTGGCCGATGATAAGATAGTCGACATTGCCCTGAGCTTGCCGAAGGAATGTTACCGGGTCATCTTTTTTATAGTTAGAAAACCTTTTTAATTCATCAATATTTTTCTTTATCAAAGCCTCTTTCTTCCCCCTTGACCAACCTTTTATTTGTTTTTCAAGTTTAATTGCATCTTTAACAGTTTCAACCCTTGTTTGCCATACTAGTTTTAACGGCCTTCTTTTATAGGTATAGCACTCAGGAAAAAAACCTGTTTCATGCTGCCAGATTCTTTTTTCCAAATCATTAGTCAAACCGGTATAATAGCTATTATCAGCACAAAGCAAAATATAAACAGCATACATATTTTCAATCATTAAACCACCCTTTGACAAGCTCAGGGGTTATTCTACATTGATCCTTACACCTTCTGAATGACTTGTAAACTCCGGCGCATACATACTCTGTATCGTTGTAATTCCATTGCTGAAATTACCGGTGTGGGTAACAAACAATGGGTACTCGAACACATAGGTTCCTTTTCTCAGGTAACTGAAAAAGAAATTAGTGCTGGCATCTTTGGTGCTTTCATAATAACCCAAACCGCCCTGATATTTATAACTGCTCAGTACATTTACCGGCTCCAGCGCAGAAGCCCGCATGTCCTTCATGTGTACATATTCCATATCCCTGTCTACCCGGAGTTCTACTCTTACTTTTATTTTATCGCCAACTTTCAGCACATCACCATCATTCACGGGGGTGATGACAGGGCCACGGTCAGTATTCTTCTCCACGAATAATTTCTTTACCAGTTTGAGCGGTGTAGAAGCCATCGTTATTTTATCCAGGTCTTCAAAATACTGCCAGTAAATGCCGCCCCAGGTTGTACCGCCCTTGTCATCCGTTTTGGTCACTTTAGAAGGTCTTACTGTTACAGCAATATTGCCCATTTCTGCTTTTACTTTTTCACCGGCTATCGCTTTTTTGAAATAACCTGTACCTGCTTCCTGCCCGGCATCTTTTGATTCGATGGTGGTAGCACTACCTAATTTTATTTCAACGATAGGCTCACTGCTTAGCCAGTCAGTACCCTGCAACAACAAGGCATAGCAGGCTTCAGCCGTTGCTTTTGTTGTTTTCCAGTTATTGGTTTGTTTGTTTTTCAATAACCAGGTTTTCAGGTCATCTACTGTTTTGGTATCCTTACCAACTTCCTGGAAGGTTTCGATCAGCAGTGCCTGTGTTTCAATGGGCGCCTGGTACCAGAACCAACCACTCACCTGGTCCTTCCAGTACATACCCAGTTCCTCATTGTTAATCGATGTTTCTTTAAGCGATTTAAGAATGGCTGCTGGCGTAGCGGCATCATTGCTTCTGTGTAAAGCCAGTGCGATCATGCCCTGCATGTATTTACTCTGGCCCACCCAATACTGCTGTGCCTGTTTGTAATAATAGTCATAGGCAGTTTTCGAAGCGGCATCTATTTTATAATCCGGGAAGAAACTTCTCATATACAAATACTGCACCTGGGTGTAGCCGATATTGGACTGCTTCAGGTTAGCCTTGTATTTTATTAAATTGTCATAATCTTCTTTGATCTTCCTGTCGAGATATGGAATGGCACTGGCCAGAATAGCTTTCAGTTTATTCTCTTGTCCTGCTGCGATCCCTTTTCCACCGGATCCTGCGGACAATTTTTTCAGGTGACCAATACCGGTAACAATGTACTGCGTCATATACCGGTCGTCGGGGCCACCACTGAACCAGACAAAACCACCATTGCTGCTTTGCATTTGTTTCAGCTTATCATAGGAGCTGTTCAGTTGCTCACTCATTTTCACCATGTCAAACAGCAAGGCAATATTTCTTTTTTGCTCTGTTTCATTCTTTGCCTGTAATACCCAGGGAGTTTCTTCCATTAATACGGCTTTCAGTTCCTGGTTCTTTTGGAGATTACTCAGCAGGGCAGCGGTATCTGCCCCCATCCCCTGAAGGGAAGAAGCCCATTTTTCAAATACTTCTTTGATGCGGGGTGATGAATTGGAAATATAGCTGGCCAGTGAATTGGCATAATACCGGTTCCAGGTCTGCTCGGCACAGTCATAAGGATATTCCATTAGGTAAGGTAAAGCCTGCACTGCATACCAGGCAGGATTGGATGTGTACTCAACCGTTAGCGCATAATGCTGCAGGGTAGTGCTGTTACCGGATTGTAACAATTTAGGAAAAGTGAAATTCTTCATATTGTAACCCCTCATTGGCAAGGGCATTGTTTCTGTTACCAGCATCCGGTTGGTTAAAACCGGGAGCGCATTTTCTTCACCATCACTGTAGTTACCTGATTTGGCTACAATCCTCCAAACAAGTGCTTTATTGAACTGGTAGGGTACTTCTATCGGGAATTTAACAGCTTCGCTCTGACCTGCGCCAACTGTAAAGTATTGGTTGGCTACCATATTGCGGAACCAGCCATCTACGGGTTCATTGGTGGCAGCATCAAATAATTGAAACTGGGCTGTACCGGTAAGTTCTTTATCAGTCAGGTTCACGATCTTGGAACTAAATTCCATCTTATCACCTTCGCGTAAGAACCGGGGTGCATTGGGCTGCACCATCAGTTCTTTCTGTGTAACGATCTCCCTGGTACTGCTACCGAAAGCAGCTTCTTTGGTATGGGCCAGGGCCATGAATTTCCATTTCGTCAGGGCTTCGGGCATAGTAAAGGAGAATTCGATTGCACCAGCGCTGTCTGTTCTCAGATCAGGGAAGAAGAAAGCGGTCTCATTAAAGTTCTTCCTGATTTTTACATCGCCGGATGGGTCACCGGTTTTTCCTTCTTCCTGTTTATCAGCTACACCATCCGAATCACGATCTTTTTCTTTGTCAGCTCCGTTTTTGTTGCCAGCTACTTTTGCATAACCTGCTTCTTCCGGGCTGGGAGGTGCACCCCAATCTGCTGCTACTGGTTTTCCCAATCGCATCAACCTTGGGTTTCCACCATAATAGTCGAAGCTGTTACCTCCATCTTCATTCAATAAATAATCATAACGTTTATCAACATATTTATTTTCTTCTTCATTTACATACCGGAGATAGGATTCAATTTGCGTAAAATTCTGCGTGCCATTCCAGGCCCGGTTGTTATAATAAGTTGACCAGATATATGGTTCAGTCCAGCCATGCGGGTAAAACTGATCCAACGATGCATCATACATGCTGGCCAGCATTTCTGCCGCTACTTTTTCATTCTTATATCCACTGATCTTCAGCTTCCATTTTTCTTCACTGCCCGGCAAGGTTTTGTCCCGGTAAGTGGCGTATTCAATTGCCAGATCTTTGTTTGTCCAGGGAACACTGATCGTATGATTCAGCTGGTAAATACGATTATGTTTTATAAACATCCAGCCCACGCCATAGCCCCCGCGGTCTGCTTCGGTAGCAGGGAAGGAAAAATTCTTCTTTTCTTTATTCACTGTAATAAAGGAATAATTAGCTCTTGAGCTTTGAGCGTTTGAAGAACTTTTGTCTAACTGGTGAACGACAAATAAATTATCTGCCGCTGTTCCCCATTCCACTTTGGCAGTTTCGCCTGGCTCGACCGTTGTCTTATTTACACCACTCCATAAATAACCGGGGCGGTTCAACTGGTTGCTTTTCTCATCAAATAGCTCAATGTATTTCATATCTTTTACGATCTCACCATTCTTGTCCCTGGTTTCCATTTCAATGATATAGAATCCCGGGGCGTATTTCCTACTTCCATCCTGAGCTTGAGGAAGTACCCATTTGCCACTCGCCAGCGCTGAGTCTGTTTTGTCCAGCACTACTTCTCCTTTCGCCCAGCTCTTATAATCACTTTCATTATCGTATTCATCGTAAGGAAAGTTCCGGAGATACTCCTCCTTGCTCATGACAAACTGGTCGGGTCTTTCCCAATAACGGCTGCGGATCAATCTTTGTTCCTCTTTTAATTTGGTGATGGTCACTTTCACTTTGGCAGGTTCGTATTCGCCATTCATATTTTGGGTACGGATATATAAATTCTTTAAACTGTCAGCTGGTAAAGTAGCAGGAATGGTGCTTACCAGCATTAATGATTTGTAACTAACGGATACCATTTTTTCCCCGCTTCTTGTTTCACCATTAATATCTGTTACATCTGCATACACCCGGTAATCAAATACCGGCTCAAATTTCTTTTCGATCTTCAGGTCAGGAATAGCCGTAAACTCTACGGTAAATTTCCCGTCTTTATCGGTTTTAACTTCGCCCTGTGCAATTTCCATGGCTGCACTGGGTGGTTGCCACCAACGCCAGAACATCCAGGGATATAAAAATCTTGGTTGACGGACGATACGGTATTTTACGGTAGCCCCGTCTATATTATTACCTGCATAGGCTTTGGCGAAACCAGTGACTTTTATTTTATCGTTTACCTTATAGGTGCCTTTGACAGTTTCATAGTCCACATAGAATTTCGGACGTTTATATTCTTCTACCCGGAAACCGGCATTGCCTCCATCCGCTTTGGTGAAAATGGTAAACTGTCCATTCATACCACTTTGGGGCAATTGAAATTTGCCACTGAATGAACCAAACTCGTTTGTCTTAACCTGGATGGTATCCACATTTTTATAGTTGGCATCCCGGAGAATAACGGTGGTGGAATAATTGTTGAGCACACCTGCTTTTTTCTCCTGGGGGTTCCTGCTTAGTACGATGCCTTTGAAATAAATGGTTTGACCCGGCCGGTAAAGACTACGGTCAGTAAAGAGATGGATTGATGTGGTGATCTTTGGTACTTCTTCTTCATTGTTACGGTAATAGTAGTAATCATAGACCAGATCGTTCATGAAGAGCTGGTCCTTTTCATATGTAATATCGAGCAGGTAGGAGTAATTGCTGGAATTAACAACTTCTTTTTTCGTTCTATCCATTTTGAAAAAGCCATTGGCATCCGTTGTATAGACCTTGCCCTTTTCTTTGATGTATTTGGAGGTAGCGTAATCGTAGCGCTGCTGCCAGGCTTGCACCTTTGCTTTCGCAAGGGGCTGCCCATTATCCCGGTTCAGTACAAAGAAATCATTATTGCTGTTCACATAACTGATAGCGGAAACATAAAATATACGGGCTCCAAGAATGGTTTTTTTGGCACTGAAATCCTTATCGGTAGATGCCGCTAATATATATTCTCCTGCCGGCAATGCGTCGATCTTTATCTCGGCATTGTGTAGCTGCAGGTCATTGGTAGCGGGTAATGCTTGTTGCCAGCTTTTTACAGCGCTGGCAGCAATGATAGCGGGCCAGTATTGTTCTTCATTCTGATTCTCTAATTGCTTTTTAAGGTTCTCATTGGTTCTGATTACTTTAAAGTACAGGCTGCTGCTGTTCCTGTATTTTACCAGAGCCCGGAAAGGCTGATCGGGTACATTTACTTTTTCTACACTAAACTGAAACGATTTTGCCATAACACTGTTCAGCAGGTTGCGGGCATTTATTTTTCCTTCGGAAGAATCTTTTTGCTGAACAATTTTTTCCAGTATCTCTTTTGCTTTTATTCTCGAATAGCGCCGGGTTGTATCGCCAAAGGGTTTGTAGTCATTGGCCTTTTCTTCATGCCATGCTGCTACCAGGTACCAGGCCTGTGCGGCTGCCGGGGTGCTGGCATATTGACTAGCGATATGATTGATAGCATTGAAATATAGTTCGTCCTTATCCGGGTGCGTGGATTTTTCTTTCACAAATTCAATCCTTTGCAGGTCGGCATCAATCAGGGCATCGGGTTTGGCATCATTCAGGTGAAAAGCGATCAGTTTCTGGTAGATCAACAACGCTTTATGCTGGAGGGAGAGGGAATCCTTTGTTGGGAATTTCCGGGTTACAAAATCAGCTGCCGGGTCAAAAGCGCTGGCCAGGTTTATTTCAAATGCGTAAGCCGGCTTTTTGATATCTCTTTCATCGTTTTCAAAATAATTCAACGCCCGGTGAGCCAGCAGGTCGTACAGGGTAGGGCGCAGGTGGCGCATATTTCCTTTGATTATAATAGCTTCGAAGGGAGCCAGCTTGGTTTGTTGTAATAGTTTTTCTTCTTTCACGGATTGTAGATATAGTTCACCGACTTTTTTATGGAAATCTTCGGCATCCCATGTGGCTATATCTGTTTTATTGAATTGAGCGGTCTTCGTACGGTTATAGAGTTGCCAGCGGTGCTCCTGGTAATAATTATAATACATTTCCGCCAGCAGGCTTTTTAAAATGGAGCTGACAGGTTCTTTGCCTGCCTGTCCGGCAGGCAGGCTGGTGGCGATTTCTTTTTCTATTTCGACTATAGAGAACAATTCATTGTCTTCCCGGTTCTCAGCTTGCAGGGTGGTCATGTACACCAACGCCTTTATGACCTGGGCATCCTGTTTGTCCTTTTTTGCCAGGGCATAGATCTTTGTTACTTCTTCCAGGGCGGATTTGGGAAGTTGCTTTTTGGTAAAGTCTTCCACTTTCTTCCACTCCTTCGCATAATCTTTTACTGGTGACTGTCCGCTGGTACCCATAGCAAAAAAACTGAATAAAATCAGGGTTAGTGAAATCGTTTTAACAAATGTTCTGTTCATACTGGTACAATTTAATACAAGGTAATTAATCTTATTGTGTGCTTCGTGGCCAGCCGTTAATTATTAATGATAATCTGATTCAGCGCCGGAGTTACGAATACCCAATAGATGCCGGAAGGAGATGAATTTCATAAATAGCCCTTTTTAATTAACTGCACATCCGTGAAGGCGGGTATTTATAGATCGGAAAGTGGTTTCTTCTTGTTGTGTCCTAATAACATCGCTTAAAAACCTTTGCCAGCCTGCACCCCGGCATAAACCTGCAAGGATGATTTTTTTATCCTGTACTCTTTTAACATTTTATTGAACTCTTTTTTGCCACGATGGCATGGGTTTGGAAATCGAAACAACAGGAACAATTTTCAATAACATTAAAACAAATCGCATGAAAAAAATTTCTACCCTTTTATTAAGCTCACTGTTCTCTCTTTCATTGCTGGCATATGATGGAAACCGCCTGAGCGTATCCGCTTTCAGCAATAGCATGGACCTGAAAATTGAAATTGATGGTCGCAAAATGATTATGCAGGACAACAGTATTACCCTTAGCAACATTGCAGAAGGTTCGCACAGTGTTAGAATTTACAAAGAGAAAAGGAAAAATGGTAACGGTTTTGGCTTTGGAAGAAAAGCAGAAGTTATTTACGCCGGTACTGTTTTTGTAAAAAGAGGGTTCCACACCGACATTACCGTGAACAGGTTTGGTAAAGTATTCGTTGATGAAAGCCGCCTGAACCGCGATGGCGGGTATGAGCAGGAAGACGAATATTATGATGAAGATGGTGGCTGGGACAATGGTTATGGTAATTTAATGAGCACCCGTGATTTTGACCAGGTAAAAGAACAGATCCGTAAGGAATGGTTCGAGAACAACCGGATTACGTCTTCGAAAACCATCATTGACAAAAATAATTTTACTACACAGCAGGTAAAAGAAATGATGTTGTTATTTACTTTTGAAAACAACAGGCTGGAAGTAGCGAAATATGCTTACCGCAAGACTGTAGATAAGCAAAACTATTACCTGTTGAATGATGCACTGACATTCAGCAGCAGCAAAGATGACCTGGCCCGTTTTATCCGTCAATCCCGCTAATTCTCACACACTATACACTTAAGGTTGAAAACAAAGAAGCCCCCGTACCAGGGGGCTTCTTCTTTAGTGCGTCAGGCACGTATATCAGCTATAGGGTGCAAGTCCCGAATACGCTTTACAGTAGGGAGTATTAGCCAATAGCAAGGGTGTCCATCGTGAGGT
>Ga0163149_10002227_pt1 | contig 23753 bp, 19 predicted proteins | sample OliLakLV19MP5G1_FD_148604 | JGI IMG/M metagenome (GOLD analysis project Ga0163149, IMG submission 148604) | Freshwater microbial mat bacterial communities from Lake Vanda, McMurdo Dry Valleys, Antarctica - Oligotrophic Lake LV.19.MP5.G1 | ecosystem: Environmental > Aquatic > Freshwater > Lake >...
GAGTGCTGCGTGCTGCCTGCTGCCTGCTGCCGCCCCTCTGGAAAAGCCCACAGACGCACGGTGCCATCTTCACTGCCGCTGGCGATCGTGTCACCATCGGGACTAACGGCAACTGACCAAACCCAACTGGTATGACCATGAAGGGTTGAGAGAGTTTTTAGTTTTTGGTGGTTAGTGGTTAGTGGTTCTTCGCGTTCTGCGGACTGCTGCCCCCTCACTTCAGAAAGATGCCAGAGTCGGATGGCTCGATCTTGTCCGCCGCTGACCAGGGTTTGACCGTTGGGGCTGAAGGCGATCGACCAAACGCCGCTGTTATAGCCTTGGAGCAGCCGTAAGCATTGGTTGGTGCGACTATCCCACAAACGTACAGACTGATCCTCACTGCCACTTGCCAGCAGGAAGCCATCCGGACTGAACGCAACAGCAGAAATCCAACTGGTGTGCCCCTGCAAGACACGCAAACAGTCGCCGCTATCGTTCCACAACCTGACTGTACGATCGTCACTACCGCTGACCAGACAAGCACCATTCAACCCGTCGCCTTTTGACGCAGCAAACGCGAGCGATCGCACAGCATCAGCATGACCCACCAACGTTTTGACACACTGCTGCGTTTGCACATCCCATAGTCTAATCGTGCGATCGCTGCTGCTGCTTGCCAATGTGGTGCCATCAGGGCTAAAGCTAACAGACCAGACCCAGTCGGAGTGCCCGGTGAGGGTGAGAAGAGAGGGGTGGGGAGTGAGGAGTGAGGGGTGAAGTTTTGAGTTTTGCTTTCGACCTGAGCTCAAGCCGAAGGGAGTTTTGAGTTTTGAGTTTTGACTCTTCAAGCCAGCTACATCCCACAGCTTGATCGTGCGATCGTAGCTTCCACTAGCCAAAAGCCGACCATCGGGACTAAACGCAACCGCATGCACTTCATCCGTGTGGTCTGCTAAGACAGCGGTGAGTGCGCCCGTTGCAACATGCCAGATTCTCACATGAGGGTCTTCGTTGCCGCTGGCGAGATACGTACCCGTCGGGTCAAACGCCAGCGAAAAGACGCGGCTGGTATACCCTTTTAGCGTGCGCACACAGTCACCCGTTTGCACATCCCACAGGTGAATGGTGCCGTTGGCGCTACTGGCAAGCAGACGGTTGTCTGGGCTAAAGGCAACTGACCACGCCCAACCATCTTGGGCTTTGCAAGTAAGGAGTTTTTTGCCATCGGCAACTCGCCAGAGATGCACTTCATAGCTAATATCGCTGGCAGCCAGCAGTTTACCGTCAGGGCTGAAGGCAACTGCCAGAATTTGGCTAAAGGTTTCGGTAAAGATCGATTTGCTGAGATCAGAGTACGAAAAATCGGTTCCGTGCAGGTTCACTGTTTGAAGGTAGGCTTGCCAGAGGGTGAGATGGGAAAAGTCACGATCGCGCAAGGTCGCCATCGTTTTATGATTCAGCCATCGATCGTCCAGTGGTAGCCCTTCCTCTACCCGATCAAGCTGAAGCTGGCAGAGTAGATTGATCACATTACCGCCCAGGTAGCCAATCACGTGAGGTGCCTGTCCTCGGAGGCGATCAACAAGCTGCATCAGGCAACGATCCAGCTCAGCCTTACTGCTGGTATGAAGCAGTCGAGCGACGATCGGCAGCAGCAACAAACGAATTTGCGTTTCACGCACATAATCCTTTGTTTGAGCCTTGATGAGCGCATGGGAACGAAGTAAGGGCGTATGAGGAAGTTTTGAGTTTTGAGTTTTAAGTTCTGAGTTTTGAGTAGCACTGGCTCTTTTAGAGCCACTTCGTGAGTGCGCCGCATGGCTAGTGAGTTTTGAGTTTTGAGTTTTGAGTTGGCTTTCGACTTCTGACTCCTGACTCCTGACTCCTGGCTTCCCACTCCCGTTCGGCTGAGCGCTCACGTCGAAGCCCACTCCCCACTCCCTACTCCCGTTCGGCTGAGCGCTCACGTCGAAGCCCACTTCCTTCACCTCTTCACACACCCCTTCAATCAACCGCTCCGTCATATATTCCATGACGACAGGCTGGAGCGTGAAAAGATTGCCGTTCTTTTCAATCAGGGAGCGACGTTCGAGGGCGGTGAGGGTTTCGAGCAGTTGGGCAGGGGTGGCAGGTGGCAGACAGTCGGACTGTAATGCAGCAAAGCGAATCGGTTCGCGGTTGATTGCTAACCAGAACATCACCTGTTGCTCCAGGTCAGACAAACGACCGATTTGACGCGCCAGCAGATCACGAATGTCGCCAAAGACGGAACTGCCTTGTTGTGAGAAGTCTAAAAATTGCGTCAAACTGCCGTCGAAGAAATCGGCGATCGCGGTTGCCACAATCTTTAGCGCTAAAGGATTGCCTGCATAGTGTTCAACCAGGCGTTGCCATTCTGCTGTCGAGCCAGAAAAAGTACCTTTCACGCTCAAGAGTTCACGCCCGATTGCAGGCGTTACGCCTGTAAGCTGGAGCGATCGCACGGGCAAGCTGTCGCCTTCTTTAGGAGCCAACCCTTTCGGCTTTTCGCGACTGGTGATGAGCAAGCAGCTTTGGTGAGGAGTTTCGCCAACGCAGCGCAAAAGTTGACCGTAGCCCTCGTAGCCTGGTTGATAGCCACCGTCGCGATCGCCCGCTTGCAGCACTGTTTCGGCGTTATCCAGAATCAACAAACAGCGGTGAACACGGAGGTAGTGCAGTAGCCGCAAAATTTGCTTGTCTAACGTGTCTGTGTCCGGCAACAGCGCTGGCGTGGGTTGATCAGCAACGAATTGAATGAGATCGTTCAGCAAGTCGCGAATGGGTGGCGCGTTGCGGAGCGATCGCCAAATGACATAGGCAAAATTGCCCTGAATCTGCTTCGCCAACCGAACAGATAACGCCGTTTTGCCAATGCCACCCATGCCAAACAAGCCAAGCAAGCGGCAGCGATCGTCTAGCACCCATGCTTCTAGCTTGGCAAGTTCAGCCGATCGACCGTAGAAGATCGAGACATCACTGGCTTCACCCCAGTCTAGATCGGGAGTAGGGTGTGGGGAGACAGGTGTGAGGTGAGCCGGTAGACGCGTCTCTCCTGGCTCCTGACTTCTAATGTCACTGCCTTCTCCTTCACGCGTGGAGCCAACAATACCACCTGACTCCTGGCGCTTAAAGTCTTCTCGACTGGCATACCGCTTCAATACGACTTGAAGATTATGCTTACTCACATGTTCGCCAAATACTTGTGAGAGCGATTGCCAGAGCTGTGAGCCAGTTTGTTTGATGTAACCAACTTCATAGCCAGACTGTTTGGCAATCTCTTGATACGACCGTTCCTCCCACGCTTGCCGAAACACGATCGCCTGCAACCGTCCTAAACGTTCATGGCTTAACGCGTGCTCAACAATTCTGAGTGCTGCATCAGCATCCATACGACGTAAAAGTAGGCAAACGCTACAAAAATAAACACTGGATTAAGCTCTTACCATCAGAGCCTTAGGAACAAGCATCCAATAACTCCGGTATTTCTCGTAGGGGCGCACGGCCGTGCGCCCCTACCTGCAAAAAAATTGTCGGTTTTATTTAATTCACGATCCTTAGCTAACGCCAAAGTTCGTAGTTGGTATGTAAGAAGCCACGATCGTACCCTGGAGACGGCTTCTAAACTGTTTATCACAATTCGTCGGTGGACGCGAATTTGACTGCTAAAGTACTTGTATTAAAAACGCTGAAGCCCTCTCTAGAGTCCTCTTTAGTTTTGCTTGGCTACCTATCGTATGCGCTTCCTAGAGGATGCTTTGTCATACACATGACATTCGTCTTACTTTGGGCACACGTTTAGAGAACCGCATTGAAATAGCTAAATGTCATATCCGGCACATTTTGAGTTTTTTTTTTCTCATAGGCTAACTGACATCCTGCTACCGCTGGCTACTAGCAACGTTGCAGTCCCAAACGTAATCGCATCGCTTCACATCCCCCACTTCACGCGTGTGGTTAGTTCCACTCATCATTGTTTCCTTAGGAGAATTAGAACGTGAGTACGAGAAGACCTCTGTATATTCCTCGCCGTCAAATCATTCGGGGGCTGATGGCAACCGCTGCGTTTGGGGCAACGTCTAAGCTGTGGACGGGCTGTTCTTCTGCGCCACCTGAAACGCAAGCAAGTAGCGGTGGGGCAGCCAGTCCCGTGGCTGACAAGCCCATTGTGATTGGCTTTATCTACAACGCGCCCAAAGATGACTATGGCTGGAATCAAGCGCAGGCAAAAGGTGCCGCCGCGATCGCTTCTATTCCTGGCATCAAGATCGTCGAGCAAGAAAGCGTGCCTGAAACCAAAGAGGTTCAGGAAGTCATGCGCAACATGATTGACCAGAATGGAGCGACCGTCATTGTGCCCACTTCCTTTGGCTATTTCGATCCGCACGTGCTGGCAGTTGCCAAAGACTACCCAGACGTGCAGTTCTTCCACTCCGGCACACTCTGGAAAGAAGGCTTACCCAAAAACGTGGGTAGCTATTTTGCATTGCTCGACGAGGGGCAATACCTCGCCGGACGCATTGCCGCTCAAACCACAAAGACAGGGAAACTCGGCTTTGTTGGGGCAAAACCCATCAACCCAGTGCTGCGAAATATCAACAGCTTCATGTTGGGGGCACGTAGCATCAAGCCCGATATTAAAATGCAGGTCATTTTCACAGGCGATTGGTCGCTGCCCGTGAAAGAAGCAGAAGCAACCAATTCTCTGGCAGACCAGGGTGTAGATGTCATTAGTGTGCATGTGGACAGTCCGAAAGTGGTCATTGAAACGGCTGAAAAGCGCGGCATCTTTTCGAGCGGTCTCCATTCGGATCAGTCAGCATTGGCACCAAAGGGCTACCTGACGGGAACAGTTTATAACTGGCCAACCATTCACAAAAAGTATGTTGAATTGCTCAAGTCAGGCAAGACTCTCATGAACGGTGGCATTCCGCATCAGGTTATTGGCAGCCTTAAGGAGGATTACATCAGTCTGGCAACGTTTGGTCCAGCCGTATCAGCAGCCGCCAAGAAGGATGTTGACGCGACAAAGGCTAAAATTGTTGACGAGTCGTTGATCGTTTATAAAGGCGCGATTAAAGACAACACGGGCGCGGTAAAGATTCCAGCAGGCACAACCTATAAAGTGACCGATGCCGCCACTACTCAGATCAATTGGTTGGCTGAAGGCGTTGTAGGGAAGGTGAGCTGACCTATGGCACTTAGTCGTTCTAACTGGCGATCGACCGCTGAAGCCATTTGCCTCCCGTTTGGGGCACTGTTTGTAGCGTTGGTCATCTTTGGTATTTTCTGCGCCATCTGTGGCAAAAACCCGTTTGCAATTTACGAAGCGATTTACAAGTCGGCGTTTGGCAATTGGCGATCGTTTCAGGGTACTCTCCTACGCGCTGCCCCGCTCATGCTGACTGCACTGTGTACCGCACTGCCTGCCCGTCTGGGACTGATGATCATTGGCAATGAAGGGGCACTGGTGATGGGTGGCATCGGTGCGACCATCTTTGGTCTGTTGCTTTCCTATGGCAGTGTGCTACCGTCACCGGATCAGGTTCAGAATCTTCTGGGCTTACCGCCGCTGGTTGTGCAGCTTGGGATGGCGCTGGGTGGCATTTTGTTTGGCGGCGTGTGGATTGCGATCGTCGGTGCGTTGCGGCACTACCGAGCCGTCAATGAAACCATTAGTAGTTTGCTCATGAACTACATTGCGATCGCCCTGCTCAATCACCTGGTTGAGGGTTCCATGAAAGATCCGTCATCGCTCAACAAGCCGTCCAGCTTTCCGATTCCCGATATCTACAAAATTGGGAATATCTTCTCTACGCGGATTCACTACGGGTTGATTTACGGCATTATCGCCTGCGTCATTGCCTACTTCTTGATTCAGCACACCACCTTTGGCTTTGCGGCTCGCACAGCAGGCGGCAACATCAAAGCGGCGCGCATTGCGGGGCTACCGGTTGGCAAACTCACCATCATTATCTGCTTCCTCGCTGGCTCTTGCGCTGGGTTGGCAGGCATGGTTGAGGTCGCTGCCGTGCAAGGGCAGGCAAACGCCTCGATCATCGCAGGCTACGGCTATGCAGGCATTTTGGTCGCTTTCGTTGCCCGCTACAACCCGCTTGCGGCAGCACTGGTCGCTATCTTGCTGGGTGGCATCATTGCCAGCGGGGGCGCACTCCAACGGGTGTTCAACATGCCTGATGCCACAGTTCTAGTGTTTCAGGGTATTGTCTTCATCGTTGTACTCTACAGCGAGTCGCTCTACGGGCGCTTGAAGATCTTTAAGGAACCGGAGCTGAAGGGCACTCCACCCTCTGCGGTGACGGCGGCAACTGTTTAAACGGCTAAAGGCTTAAGGATAAAGCACTAATGCGAACGTTTAACCTTAAGCCTTTCACTTTCACTTTTAGTCAACTCTTGCTTGGAGAAACGCAATGGCAACGGAAGCATTAGGCGCATGGGGCGTTGTACTAGGGATTTTTGCTGGCACGCTGCGTGGGAGTGCGCCCTTCTTATTTGTGAGTTTGGGTGAATGCTTGACCGAAAAAAGCGGCAAGATCAACCTGGGGCTGGAAGGTACCTTACTGACTGGGGCGATGAGCGCCTATGCGGTGTCTTACCTGCTGCAAGATAAGGTGGGTGCAGCCGTGTCTCCCTGGATTGGCGTTTTAGTGGCAGGCATCGCTGGTATGGGGCTAGGCTTCATTCACGCGTGGCTCTCACAGCAGCCGAAGGTGAATGACATTGCGGTTGGCATTGCCATGATTATTTTTGGTAGCGGCATTGCGTTCTTTTTGGGAAAACCCTTTATTCAACCGAAAGCGCCACCCTTGCCCACGATCGACCTTGGCAACTGGAGTTCGATTCCTGCCGTCCAGTCGGCACTGAAGATCAGTCCACTGTTTCTTTTGGGAGTGGCGATCGCGCCCTTGATGTTTTGGTTCTTCAAATCGACTCGCTGGGGCTTGTTCATCCGCGCTGTGGGCGATAGCCCCGATGCAGCACTGGCAATGGGCATGTCTGTTTCTAAAGTAAGAATGCTCTGCATTGTTGCCGGAAGCTTTTTGGCAGGCATTGGCGGCGCTTGCCTCTCGCTTTACTATCCGGGTCTTTGGTCTGAAAGTATTTCTAGCGGTCAGGGTTTGATGGCGGTGGCACTCGTCATCTTTGCGCGTTGGAACCCGATTCAGTGTTTGTGGGCATCACTCTTCTTTGGTGGCGCACAAGCGGTTGGTCCTGCCCTCCAATCGGTTGGCATTGAGCAAGGACGCTATCTATTCAACGCTGCGCCCTATGTTTTGACGTTGCTGATCATGATCATCACCTGCTCACCCAAAAAGACACTTTCCGGCGCACCGGGTGCGTTAGGCACTATCAGCGGGTGATTGGCGTTAGGAGCTTGCAAAGGGGGATTGCTAGATCTAGCCTGTTGCCCAAAGCAGCGCACCTTGATGTCATGACGCAAACGTACCCACGTCGATCGCACCTTAATCCAGCGACAGCCCCTCCCTGAGCGCAACCCTCTACGTCTCATCTCCAGCCATCCATCCAAAACCACCCATTCAAATCTCCAGGAGGCAGCATGACCGAAGTGGCAGATACCTTAACCCACCATTCAACCAATAATGCTCATGCGTTGAGTGGACCAGCAGAGCTTGAAATAGTCAACATGACCAAGCGGTTTGGCACCTTCACCGCTCTGGAAAATGTTTCCATGAAGCTCAAGCCTGGTACGTTTCATGCCCTGCTTGGAGAGAATGGTGCGGGCAAAAGTACGCTAGTCAAGTGCATCATGGGCTTTTACACTCCTACCTCTGGTGAGGTGTTAATTGATGGTAAGGCGCGCACGATCGACAGCCCTCGTGATGCTCACAGCTACGGCATTGGCATGGTCTACCAGCACTTTACCTCCGTGCCCGCCATGACGGTCGCCGAAAACTTAGTGCTGTCTCGCTTCGACAACACCAACCTGATTAACTGGAAGAAAGAATTTGAAGGGCTGACGGCGTTTATGGAGACCGCACCCTTCAAAGTGCCGTTGGATATGACGATCGCGCAACTTGCCGCAGGACAAAAGCAAAAGCTCGAAATCCTCAAGCAACTTTATCTGCAAAGCAAGATTCTGATTCTGGATGAACCCACCTCCGTCCTCACGCCTGCGGAAGCGGATGAAGTCCTCGGCTTGATTCGAGAGCAGGTCACAGACGGCAAGCTGAGCGTGTTGATGATCAGCCACAAGTTTCGTGAAATTACTGCCTTTGCCGACGAAATCACCGTACTTCGCAAAGGTCAGTTTGCGGGTCGCGGCGTTGTCAAAGACATGACCGTCTCCGAAATGGCGGAGATGATGATGGGCGAAAAGCGGGAACCTCAGAAGGTTGAGAAGACCATTCACGGTGAACCAAAACCCGTCCTTCAGCTCAAAGGCATCTACGCCAACAAAGACAACGGTTTAGAGGCAGTCGGGGGTGTAGATCTGACGGTTCACAGCGGCGAAGTTGTCGGCATTGCGGGCATTTCTGGCAACGGGCAACGCGAACTGGTGGAAGTGCTGGCAGGTCAGCGTCCAGCAACAGCGGGTGAAGTGCTGGTTGATGGGCAAGTCTACAAGATGACTCGCGCCGAAATGTTTAAGAATCGCGTGTTTGTGCTGCCGGAAGAACCTCTCCGCAATGCCTGTGTCGCTCACATGAGCGTAGCTGAGAACCTGGCGTTAAGAACGTTCGATCGCCCCCCTCAAGCGAAAGGCATCCTGCTGATCTTCAAAGCCATCCGCGAGATGGCAGTCGGTCTGATTGGTTCGTTCAAAATCAAGACCCCATCGCCCGATACGCCCGTCGGCAACCTCTCTGGCGGTAACGTTCAGCGAACCGTTCTGGCACGCGAACTGTCCGAAGACCATATCAAGCTGCTGATTGCCGCCAACCCTTGCTTTGGTCTGGACTTCGCAATGGTGGACTACATTCACGGACAAATTCTGGAAGCCCGTAACCGAGGGGTGGCTGTGCTGCTAGTGAGCGAAGATTTGGATGAGTTGCTCAAGCTCTCCGATCGCATCTGCGTTATCAGCGGTGGCACCTTCGCTTATGAAAGCAAGATTGAAGATGCAGACTTTGCGGCGATCGGTCAAAGCATGGCAGGGCACTAGGGGAAAGGATGAAGGCTAAAGGATAAAAAGATGAGCTTTAGCCTGAGCTGTCGTTTCTTTTTGCTTTTCTAACGCAGCTTGTGAAAATGGCATTCAGTTCGTTTGCTTCTTTTATGAGGCTGTTAACTTGGGATTCTTTAATAATGCTTGATTCAGTTAGAAGCTCTAGCCAGTAAGTTGTTTCTTCTAGTGCTTGAAGTCCAACCTCAAGCTTGCTGACAAACTCAGCTTTCGATCGGCTACGGCTTGCCTCTCGGTAATGTGCACCCACAGATATCCCACTTCTTAACACCTGCTTCCCCATTACTTGGGCTTCTGTTGTTTTTGGCAAAGCTCCATAGAGCTTAACGATTCTAAGAGCAAACGCTTTTGTTCTTTGCTTCAAATCGTCACTCATTCAAGTCTTAGGTATCCCTTGTGGTTTGCTTAATTCTTCCCATACCAATGTTTTTTCTAACCGTTTTTATCCTTTAGCCTTCATCCTTTATCTTTTCATCCCTATGGTTACTATTTCAGCTCAACCGTATGACTACGAACTGCCTAGCTCCAGCAATGTTGCGTTGATTGTGATTGACATGCAGCGGGATTTTATGGAGCTTGGTGGATTCGGAGACATTTTGGGAAACGATGTCGGATTACTACGGGCGATCGTGCCCACGCTCAAGCAGCTCATCGACGGTTTTCGTGCGTTAGAATTGCCGATCTTTCACACGATCGAGTGTCATCAACCGGATCTTTCCGATTGTCCACCATCCAAAATTAAGCGCGGTAAAGGTGAACTGACGATCGGCAGCGAAGGACCAATGGGACGCATTTTAGTGAAAGGCGAACCTGGCAACGGCATCATTCCCGAACTCGCTCCATTACCCAATGAAACGGTTATCTATAAGCCAGGGAAAGGAGCCTTCTACGCTACTGAACTGGGATCGATGCTGCAAGCAAAAGGCATCACGCATCTGTTCATTACAGGCGTAACAACCGAAGTGTGTGTGCAGACAACGATGCGCGAAGCAAACGATCGCGGCTACGAATGCGTCATGGTCGAAGACTGCACCGAAAGCTACTTCCCCGAATTCAAGCAAGCTACCCTCGAAATGGTACGCGCTCAAGGCGGCATCGTCGGCTGGACTGCCCCTGCTGCTGAAGTTCTCAAAGGTCTAGAAGCCTGGAAACCTTCAAAGGCATTAGTCTAGAGCGAAGATCAGGAGTCAGAAGTCAAAACGGGGGCACCCCAAAGGTGAAAAAGTGCTCGGCAGCTAAGGTTTGGTTGAGGTAAGCACAGTTCGTAGGTAGGGGCGCACGGCTGTGCGCCCCTACGGAAAACGCCGAGGTTATTAAATTCTTGTTCCTTAACGTCTGATTGCTCTTGGCTCGCTGTCACTGAGCGCCCGATCGCTGTAAGCGACGGTCAACCTGCTTGACGGCAGCTTCAACGGCTCCGGAGCCAAGGGAACCAAGTTGGTCAGTCTGCACTGGCTGATCGCAACTCGCCTGTGGCTTCTTTAAAACTCTTCAAGGTCGGCTTGCCCTCACTATACGTTGCAATCCGTTACATTTTGCGCAGGGCTTGTTCTCTGAATCTTCTCTTGCAAAGAAAAAGCCCCGACGACAAGCGCCGGAGGCTATTATCAGGGTGCATCTACCACTCTATTGTTCCCAACCTGAGCGGAGAATCCGGATAAACGTAGGTGATTTTTGGGGGATGAGCGGTCAGCTATCAGCCGTCAGCTATCAGCCGTCAGTCTCTTAGCCTTCTGTCTCCTGCCCTCTTCCTCCCGACTCCCGATTCCCGACTCCCGACTCCCTACTCAACTCCGTGTAAACCGCAACCTTCATTCCTTCGGAAAAGGTGATAATGGAGCGACTTAAGATCCGCGATCGCCCGTCGCCCTGATTAACCAACTGTATTTACCAACCGTCTTACTCCATTCCTCCTCTGTCTGAATTAAGTATGTCGATGCGAACCGAAACGTTACAGGATCGGCTGGATAGCTACTACGAGCAGATTAAAACAATCATTCTGATTCGTCAGAATCCGATTACAGGACTGCTGCCAGCGAGTACGGCTGTCAATGCTCATGGCGATTACACCGATGCTTGGGTGAGAGACAACGTGTACAGCATTTTGGCTGTGTGGGGTCTTGGGCTTGCGTATCGACGGCTAGATGACGATCGCGGACGCACCTTTGAGCTAGAACACAGTGTCATCAAATTGATGCGCGGGCTGCTGTTTGCCATGATGCGGCAGGTGCAGAAGGTCGAAGCGTTTAAAGTGACTCAATCGCCGCTGGATGCGCTGCACGCCAAGTACGACACGCATACGGGCGGCACAGTGGTTGGAGATGATCAGTGGGGGCACTTGCAGCTTGATGCGACCTCGATTTTTCTGCTGATGCTGGCGCAGATGACAGCATCGGGACTGCACATCATCTTCACGACGGATGAGGTGAACTTTATTCAAAATTTGGTCTATTACATTGGACGCGCCTACCGTACACCCGACTTTGGGATTTGGGAGCGGGGCAACAAGATTAATCACGGCAACCCGGAACTCAACGCCAGTTCAGTCGGTATGGCAAAAGCGGCGCTGGAAGCCATGAGCGGACTGAATCTCTTTGGCGTGCATGGTGATCAAAATTCGGTCATTCACGTCCTGCCGGATGAAATCGCTCGATCGCGCATTACGCTCGAATCGATGCTGCCGAGAGAATCCAGTTCTAAGGAAGTCGATGCGGCGCTGTTGAGTGTGATCGGCTTTCCGGCATTTGCAGTAGACGATGGTGGGCTGCGCGATCGTACCCGTAATGACATCATCACAAAGCTTCAGGGCAAGTACGGCTGCAAGCGCTTCTTGCGCGACGGACACCAGACGGTTTTAGAGGACACCAGTCGCTTGCACTACGAACCGTGGGAACTGAAGCAGTTTGAGCATATTGAGTGCGAATGGCCCCTGTTCTTCACTTATCTCCTTCTGGATGCGGTGTTTCGGGGCGATCGTGATCAGATCCAGGAGTACCAGCAACGCCTGCAAGCCGTTTTGGTCGAGCGGGATGGACTGCACCTGCTGCCAGAGCTGTATTACGTCCCTGCGGATTGCGTCGAGGCAGAGCAGGCTGACCCACAAAGCCAGAAACGACTGCCCAACGAAAACGTGCCGCTTGTCTGGGCGCAAAGCCTGTACCTGTTAGGGCAACTCTTGAGTGAGAACCTTCTGGCTGTAGGTGATATCGATCCGTTGAGTCGCCATCTGCATGTGCGCCAGCAGCGCAAACCCCAGGTGCAAGTTGCTCTCTTAGCCGAAGATGAAGCGCTTCAGTCAACCCTGGCAGCGTATGGCATTGCCACCCAAACGCCTACTCAGGTGGAATCCTTTCAGGTGCGGGAAGCACAGGAACTAGCAGCCATCTATACCCAAATTGGGCGCAACGACAAGCTGAGCTTGAGCGGTCGTCCAGCGCGTCGGCTACGGAGTCTGACCACAGCGCGCATTTTTCAAATCCGGGGCGATCGTATCGTGTTTCTGCCCTCCATTCTGAACAAACAGCAGTTCTATCTCACGTTTGACCTGCACTTTCTGGTCACACAAATCCGTACCGAACTGGCACACATTCAACGCCATTGGAGCCAGCTTGGGCGACCGACCATGACGCTGCTGCTAACTCAGGACATGCTCGAAGCCGATGATCCTGAAACTGGCGATGCAATGCCGCTATTGACTCTGCTGAAGGAATTAAACAGCGGCAACTGTCACGGGGTGCAGGTCAAGCTAGGGCGGCTAAACCAGTTGATGCTCACCTCAGCAGTCGAACGCATTGACTTTTTGCATGATTTCGATTTCACGCAGTCGCCCGTTCAGGATGCCTTGCCTGAAACTCAACACCTTAGCTTCCATCCTGACAAACTGGTGCCGCTCAGTATCACGCAGGAGTTCAAGCTAGAGTGCGAAACGAACACAACGCTTTTACTCTCTAGCCTGAAGCAATCTGCCAATCTGTACGAGCAAGTGGAGCTGTTAAGTACGTTGGTGCGGCTAAAAGACTTGGATTTTGATACTGGCTTTGGGCAACCTACCAAAGTAGTCACTGTGGGTAGTTTACTGGATGAAGTTTATGCCAAGGCAGGCAAACTGAAGCAGTGGGCGATCGTCCGTCGCGCTGCCGGACTCAGCAACAAAGTCGATATGAGTCTTGTTGATGCTGTAATTGATATTTTAGTGAGACAAAAGCAAATCGCCGTGGGTCGTGCCTATAGCGAAGCTTCTCTGATTACGCGACCTGGTACACCGATCGAAATGCTAGAAAAGATCGCTGAATTTTGTCGAGAAGATATTCGCGATCGGATGTTGACCCAAGAAATTCTGGTCTACCTCAGTCTGCTGATCAAAGCCCAACCGTCTCTTTTTGACGGGCTTTTGACTCTGAGAGTGGGCTATCTCATCTTGCTCATCACCAGCGAGCTGGCTTGGGAACTCAGCGTACCTCAAGATGAAGCATATGAACGCCTCATGCGGCTCAGCCCCCACGAAATTCAAACCCGTCTCCAGCATGTCTTGGAAGGCTATCAGGGTTTGGACAACGCGCTGTTTCGTCAGGAATCGCTGCCTGTTAAACAGCGGCAGATTGCGATTGAATGGATCGTGCGATCGGATCACGGCGATGATGATACACAGCCAGTTGCCGACAACTGGTGGCGCAAACGCCAATTGGATGGCTCCCTCAACCGCGTACCGAAGCACTTTTATTCCAACGTCTGGAATTTGCTCAAGCACTGCAAAGGTTTGGTCATCGGCGACAAGCTTGAACGCCGCAATCGTCTGGATAGTGACCTGCTGCTGGCAGAAACCACTCCAGGCGAGAAAAACTTTGCCCTCCAGGTTGAACATCTGCTCAACAAAATGCAGGCTCCCGAATATCGTCAGGTCAACATTGAGGCGCTGATGGAGCTAAGCGCGATCGCCGATCGCAACCCCAACCTGCTCATTGAAGACTATATCGTTCTAGATGTGCTAGTCGGTCACGCTGTCCGCCTCTCATGGCTAGAGGAACATCCCGACCATCGCGATCGCTACGATGAACACAAGGCGACGGCATGGCGATCGTTCTACGCCAGTTCACCGTACGATTGCGCCAGCTACGTCGCGAAAGCACTACGGTTCTTGACTGAGTTGGCTCAAGCGAGTGAGGTGGGAGTAGGGAGTAGTTTTGAGTGATTCCACAACCAACAGCTAACAGTCACTGCCGCTAGCGATCGCCCTCCCTACTCAACCTCGCTATACTCAACCTCTGCCACCCATAAACCACCTCTCGGTAACAGACACCTCGAATCAAGACAGACAGCTAACGATGCCTATAACCCGCCGCAAACAAACTCTCGAACTCAACCAACAACCTTAAAACGGTCGGGTTCATGGGCGTTGTTAGACTGCTACTTTGCAGGTTGAGCAACTAACGCCGCTGTTTCGCGATCTAAACCCGCAAGAGCCTCTTGAATTAAATCAACTTCACGTGCTTCAAACATCACCTCCCCACACTGGTCGCATACCCACGCTGGAATGTTATCCCAAGAAACACGATAACCATTTCGATCAATCGTGAAGGGAGCGATTCCACGTCGCATGTGAGCTTTACAGTAAAGGCATTCCATCCTAAAGTCTCCCTCTAAAGTCTGGTGTCCATTGAGCAGGATCAGGCAGGTATGCTGTAATAATAGCCAAATATTCATCCTTCGGAGCACAGACAACATGAACCGCGCGATTGTCTCGTCCAAACCTTAACATCAAACAGCTGTGACCTCGTGCATCCTCTGGATAATCTTCGATAACTTCTCCCTCTATGATTACGGATTCCACCTCTGCTGTCGTGATCATTCGATCTGGGCGAGACATTTGCCGAATGGTATGAGGAAGAAACAGGAGCCGCTTTGCCGCTGCTAATCGAACTTGGGCAAGAATACTATCAGTCACATCACACTAGCCGTACAGTTTCTCGGAATTGTAGTCCAAGCACAGAATAAAGTTGAACCTCTTAGGTAAATTTAATCAATTTCAGTGGTTGGACACTAATCTAAATATTTTTACACAGCTTTCAAAGTGCCTGAGAGCGACAAAATGAAAGCTATAGCTATCATAAGAACACAGGTTAATGGAATCCAAATACCCACCAGTGAGTTAACACCGCCTGTGAACGCTATTACTCTTTGCTTTGTTCGTTTTGCAATTTCCTGCAAAAATTTATCTTCATGCTCTTAGCACATCTTCAACGTGACATCTACTTTGATATAAATTCGGTAAACGGTTGCCCACATCAACAAACATAAAATCAACCCAGCCAACAGGAGCAATTGAAGCTTAATCTGAGAGTTTGCAGAAGCAGCGCCACTCAGGACTAACGAAAAAGTAACCAAGAAGAACTTGAAGCGTTGAGATAAGAGGTTTTCCATGAACATTCGCTCTTGGTTAATATCCCAGTCAACTGGGTAATTCCACCGATCCTTCTTATCGTTATGAGTTTCTGTCATATTGCTCTACAGATAAATCTCAAACCTTGGATTCTATTCTGGATACGCTAAATGCGAAAACTTAAAGCAGTCTAACGGCTCAAATCAGCGGCGGCAGTTGAACCTGAACTCAGCGCCAGCAGCTTTCAAACGTCCGCTGCATTTGAATTGTTCGACTGCGCTGCTGCTACTGGATTTTAAACCGCACCATACTCTGTGTACGGACGCTTGTAGGGAGGCTGCAAGCCCAGCACAATATCCTCCCTGGGCACACCCATTTCGACTAATTCTTCAGCAGGATTCTGGTCAGTCAGATTTTGCTGGAGCCATATTTTTCCATCTTTGATATCAAAATGGATAATACAACGGTAAACCCGGTTGAACTGTTGCCAACCCACATTCATCCATTGGTAATGATCCCGTTCAGTATCAAAAATGAGTTGTACTTCAGTTTCGTCTTCCGACGCATCATCTTTAGCGTACTGGCTGAGTAATGTCTGAACGTACTTGCGGTACTGAGTTATTTTGTCCATTGTACAATCACCTCGTTGGCTGGGTCATACACAACGATCAAGACCTGATACCGTTGTACCGCACTTTGAGTGAACTCGTACTGGAAAAATGTTTGGTAAATATCTACAGGGACTGCCAAGTAAAGGCTCCGCTCTGGCTCAATCGACTCCAAAGCTAAACGATAGCTGAGGAACTGTCCTAATGCAGCGTAAAAATCTGTGATTGCAGAGGGATTCAAAAAGCTTTTAATCTCGACCGCGATTTTTTCTCCTGCCCGTTCTGCGGCAACCAGACGCTCTGCCCCTAGGTCTACTCGGAAGTTAACGTTGCCAAACTTAAACCTCAGCGGATCATCCGTTATCACCCACTGCTCTTTTACGAGGGCTTGTCTGACAGCCTCATGAAAAATATCCTTGGCAGACACAAATCGATTTTCGACGCGACTCGCCTATGATACTGTTTCGCAGCAAGATAGCCTCAGATACGACTCTGAATATTTTATTTGCGAAACAAGTTTATGGGCGACCCTGTTATCTTTGCATCTGACTTGATCTAGATTCTTGATAAATCACGCTTAGGTTTCTTACAGTCTCCGGGTTAATCCTAACGCTGTTAAGACTGCCTCTGGGTCGGTCGGTTGCACCAGCACAAACCTCACTGAACCTCAAACCCCATCATCGATCGCCCTCACCACTCAACCTCTGGCACTCCACCCAAAGCTACTGGGACGTTTGTGACTCAGGCGATCGCCCTCCCTACTCAACCTCGCTATACTCAACCTCTGCCACCCACAAATGACCTCTCGGTAACAGATACCTCGAATCAAGACAGACAGCTAACGGCTGCGGTCAGCGGTTGCCAAGAACTGGAACTCAGCACCAGCGGCTTTCTTCAATCCGTTGCACCGCAATTGTTGGACGGCTCACTGCTAAACCTAATCAAAAGAAAATCCTACGAAAAATATCTCTGTCGGTTCTTCTCCTTTGCATACCATAATGTGCCTACACTCACCACGTTGAATGGTATCCCAAAAGCTCTCATACACATCAAAACCTGTTTCCTCCCAAACATCGAGTCCTTCTTCTCCAATCAAAATGGACTCAATCAGTTCATGGGTTGGCTTATCAGTTCCAAGCAGACTGATTAACTCGTCGGTTGACAATGGGGTTGTAGCGCAACTTTCAGGAACCTCAGAAACCCTATCAATATCAAGAATTGAATGAGTACCTTCTTCAGCAGCATCTTCTCTAGCTGAATCAATAGATGGATGTTTTGCCCCAGGAGTAGGCGAGTTTTCGTTGATTGGATAAACAGGAAAGAACAGATCCATAACCGGAAAATAACGCCCTGCCTCAAACTCCCTCTGTCGCAGAGCTTGCAGAGCACTATTGATATCTGATTGATATTCAAAGAAGTACCAATAGGGTTTCGCGCCCATGTTATTTCACCTAGAACGGAATACAGCCTTTTATAGTTTTCCCATCTCACAATGTAGATGAACTTAATATCGATTTCCAACAGATAGCTGAAAAGTACTGTCCCTACCAATATCCCAAGCAGCCTAACGTTACAGTTGAGCGGCTATAAATAACTTCTGCATCCACACTAAAATCTCTCTTTAGTCCGCTCCAACTGGGTTGTTGTACAGCTTACGCCACAAATTCACGATACTTCTGCTTTAATCCTTCAGGCATACGGATCGGCTTATTGCTTTGCAAATCAACAAAAATACCAACTTGTTCACCGAGAGCAGCTACTTTGCCATTGACACAGATCGCTGCATTAACAGTCCATCGCAGCGATTCCATCGTCCTTACCCACATCTTGCCGCTTGGAGTGTCAGAAATTCTGATGGGCTGCTTATAGTCAATTTTTGTCTGCATAATGACAGGCGCAATTCCATTCTTGAGTTGTTCGTCCAACGGGAAGTGATGGGCTAGCATCTCTAGGCGCAGATCCTCTAACCAACGAACATAAACGATATTGTTGACTACACCCGCAAAGTCAATATCATAAGTTCTAACCGGTAAGTGGATCTCAACCTCAAACGGTTGTTTATGTGTCGCTGTTTCCATATTTAACTCTTAATTGGCAAGTTACAATGTAACTTAGCAGGTGTAGCTTGTAAAATGCAAGTAACCAAGCTACTGTATTCAAATATGACCCAACCAAGACGCTCTCCTTGTCCTGTCTCTTGTACGCTGGATTTGATTGGAGATCGCTGGACATTACTTGTTATCCGAGACATGATGTTCTTCGGAAAACAACGATTTGAAGAGTTTTTAGAATCCCCCGAAGGAATCTCGACGAATATCCTGGCAAGTCGCCTCAGACTGCTTGAAGAATTAGGTTTAGCGGAGAAACAGCCTTACAGCAACCATTCCCGTCGAATGAACTATCAACTCACCGAGAAAGGAAAAAGCCTTCGTCCTGTTTTGAGAGTCATAACTGCTTGGGGGCTAAAGCATATTGATGACACACAGATGCCTCCGAGTAATCCGTCGGATGCCGATCGCTCCACTAATAACTTCAAAGCGACTGAATCATAAATGCCAATAGGCAAACTTCCGCCTATCGTCCTCACAGAAATCTGAGCGGCACAACGACTAAGTTGAGCGGCTTGAGGCTACACACTTTTTGCGTCCTAACGATAACATTCAAGCCAGTTCCGCTCCAACGACTTGTTAGACGGCTGTTTGCGAATCAACTACTTTAATGTTGCCATGCACCTCAAGTTCATGTTGTAACTCTTCGATCGAATCCAGGATGGGCATAAAACGTAGCCCAAAATCGGTCAATCGATACTCGACATGTGGTGGAACTTCAGGGTAAACAATGCGTTCCAAAATACCCAAAGTTACCATTCGTCGAAAATAGTAATTTTGAACTTTTGTAGTTAGCCCTTCTAACTCCCGTTCAATCGCGCCGGGACGACAAACGCCCTTACGAACGAGTCCTAAAATTCGCAGTGACCATTTGCAGCCAAAAACAGCCTCGACGACCTCTGCCACATCCTGCACTTCCTTCAAAATTTTTTTGTCTGGGAAAGACTGCATTTCTTTCATAAAAGTACCTTACCTGACAATATTGTGCCTGCTTGTGGGCTTTTGCGCCATCCCTTACGCTGTTGTTTGCAACAAGCATGAAGAGATTGAGGAAAAAACTGTGGGATTGAAAGACAAAATCGTATTGATCACAGGCGGCGGCAGTGGCATTGGAGCAGATGCGGCGCAGGCTTTCTACGCGGCTGGGTCAAAAGTTGTTTTGAATGGACGGCGTGAAGATATGCTGTCTCAAACAGCAGAAAAAATAGATCCGACTGGCAAGAATATTACCTATGTTGTAGGCGATATTGGTCAAGCCGAAACTAGCGATCGCGTAGCATCATTGGCAGTTGAGAAATTTGGTGGTGTGGATATCCTGTTCAATAATGCAGGCGTATTTCAGCCGAAGCCATTTTTAGAGCATACTCAAACCGATCTTGATGGTTATTTGAATTTACTGCGGGGATATTTTTTAATGTCCCAGGCTGCCATTAAAGTAATGCAAAAACGAGATGGAGGCGCAATTATTAATATTGGCTCAATGTGGGCTTTCAATGCGATCGCCGCCACTCCGTGTAGTGGTTCATCGACAGCCAAAGGTGGTGTGCATTCTCTGACAGTAAATTTAGCGATTGAGTTTGCATCGGCAAAAATTCGGGTGAATGCGATCGCGCCTGCCGTAGTCGAGACTCCTCTGTTCGATGGATTATTAACCTCGGAACAACTTGCTGCTTTTAACACTTTTCATCCTTTGGGCAGGAATGGACAGGCTAAAGACATTACCGAAGCCGTTTTGTTTTTGGCTGATGATGAACGCTCTGCCTGGATTACAGGGGCGATTTTACCTGTAGATGGTGGTGTGGCAGCAGGGCGTAACTAATCTACAAAGTTTAATTTTACCTAGAGAAAACACATGGCTAGTTTGTACGAAAAGTTGGGCGGAAAAGCGGCTGTAGAGGTAGCTGTCGATAAGTTCTATGAGCGCGTTTTGATTGATGAACGGATTAAACACTTTTTTGAAAACGTTGATATGAAAAAGCAACGCGGACATCAAAAAGCATTTTTGACTTATGCCTTTGGTGGTGCTCCTCAATATGAGGGGAACATGATGAGAGAAGCCCATCAGCACTTGGTTGAGGGAATGGGATTAAACGGCGAACACTTTGATGCAGTTGTCGAAAATTTGGTTGAAACTTTGAAAGAACTGGGGATTTCGGATGAACTGATTGGAGAAGTAGCCGCTATTGCTGCTGCGCCTGCTCACAAGAGGGATGTGTTGAACCAATCGAATCATTCATCTTGATTCGCTACCAAATATCTTTCCGAATTGCCCTCACCGACAATGTAAAGCGGGCTAACGTTCCCAATCACCCGCCGCAGACAACCTTGAACGCCCAGCAGATAAACTTTCAACGGTCGGGTGCAAGCGGGTTGTTAGGCAGCGTTTGCACATAGAGTTTAGTTTTACTTTCTATTTTCAATACGTTCTAGTATCTCTGTAACGAGGTTTTCCCATTCTACTTGATGATCCTTTTGTTGATTTCTCAAAGAACTATCAGAAGGGTGATATTCGATCAATGGACGGTTATCAGCTTCCGCTTTACGTATAATGTCTGCACTCTTAATACGGCTCTTAAATATTATCGAGTTTTTGCTCTTGGCAATATTTTTTGATAACCATGCGTCAAATTCTGGCACCCATTTTTGGAACTCACTATCCCACTTGTTGTTTTCAATCGTTGCCTTTGTATCAACCTTTGAATAAAGAACCCCAAGTAGTTCAACTTCACAAGAAGCTTTACATCTCTTCAGTCGATCTACACGTTCGACAATTTTATCTAACCCCCAATGAGAGTATGCATCCAGAAGAGTTGGCACGATAAAGTAACGACTGAGGGAAAGTGCATTTAGAGTGATTAGTCCAAGACTTGGAGGACAATCAAAAATAATATGTGTATAAGCCTTGCCTTCGGGGTTCTTCAGCTTGTTCAAAGCATTGAAAAGAATATCTGTCGCACTAAGATAGTACCGATGATACCCAACAAGCTTATCTTGAATATCGATCAGCTTTAGGCTGGACGGCAGTAAATCAAGGTTGAGTCCCTCAATTGGTGTCACTCTGATATCACCGAGGTCAAAGGTTTCACTATCATCGTCTCGTGAGATCTCATTTTCAAAAAGCTGGTACAGAGTTTTGTTTTTGTTATCTATTTCTGCATACTGCTCTTTGTTCAATAACGTAAGTGACGCATTACTCTGAGGATCTAAGTCAATAAGCAACACTGATGCTGGCTTCGATTTCTCACCAGACTTAATTTCTCTTCTCGCCAAAGTAGCCGCAACGTTTACGGCAGACGTTGTTTTTCCTACGCCGCCCTTGAGGTTGATGAAGCTTATTACTGTAGTGTTGCCGATCTTCATATTGCCTCTTAAACAACCAAGGTGTGGAGCTGCCTAACTTGTTATTAAACGGAATTTTTCCGCAGATCCATCCCAGAAGGGGGGATAGGCAGATTGTTTCCGCAGATCCCTCCAAATCAGGTGGATCTGAGGAAATCTTCTTCAGAATACGCCGATCGAGGTGGATCTGAGGAAAATTTCCGTATATCTCCCTGATTTGGGCGGATACCCCGAAAATTTCATGGTGATTCACCTTTTGGAGTTATTATCTCGAAAGGATTGGCTTTCAGGGTGTTATCCCGAAAATTTCAGCGTAATTTCAGCACGATCGCCCCGATATTGCCTACACCTTGGTTGATGGCTAGATACTCATCACTGATTCCTCTGTTTTGCCTAGCTGGAGGGCATAGAGGTTGGCATAAACGCCTTGTTGAGCGATCAGTTCGGCATGAGTGCCTTGTTCGATGATTTGTCCCTGCTGAATCACTAATACTTGATCGGCTTGGATGACGGTACTGAGGCGATGGGCAATCACAAAGCTGGTGCGATGTTCTAATAGACGGGCGATCGCAGGTTTAGCGCGATCGCGGAAATAAATCCTGCCAATCGCCAGCGCCAAATTCTTTTTGAAATTCACTCACCAGCCACGATCGCGATTTTCCTTTTCGTTTCGCAATGCTAACTACATAGCGTTGATAAAGCTGCTGATCGTCCACGGTTGGATTCATGCCAAAAGTGGAACCTAAGCACCAGAGATCTTCTGGCAACATGCCATACTTGTCATAAAACAACCGCAATGCCAAATCGGGAGCTAATCCTTCTCGAAAGCACTTTTGCCGCAAGCGATGGAAGAAGGCGATTAACTCAGCGCGATCGGGCAACTCCAGCAGTTCGCGAGACTCGTTCACCACTTCTACCAATTCACTGGTTTGAATCTCTTCTTCGCGTTCCAGCCAGCGATGTCCACATTCTGGGCAGATCATCACCGATGCCCAGACAATGCGACCGCACGCCGGACACTGCTTTTTGGGGGCAACGCCGGGTTCATCGGGTTCTGTGCTACTGGGCAACCGATAGCCGTAAATGTCTTCTGGAAAGCCCAACCGCTGGAGGTTTCCCGCCTGATCCAAAATGATGCCGTGGGTTTTGCCCGTTTTGGGCGAGATTCGCATGACGCGACCGATTTGCTGCTGATGCAGAGCGCGTGATTGGGTAGGACGTAGCAGTAACCCGACTTCGACGCTGGGTTCATCAAAGCCAATGCTGATCACATTACAGGAGGTCAACACCGTCAAGCTGCCATCTTGCAGACTTTTGTAGAGCTTGTGCCGCTGTTTGATTGGTGTATTGCCGTCTACTGTATCGGCGGGAATATTGGCGGCACGAAAGGTTTCGGCGAGGTGCTGGGCGTGTTCTACATCGACGCAAAAGGCGATCGTGCGGCGATCAGGGGTAAGGCGGTGCCATTCTTTAACGACGCGCTCTACCAATTCGGGGCGATCGCAGGCGTGTTTCAAATCGCGCTCATCAAAATCTCCGGCGATCGTCCTTACGCCAGCCAGATTAATTGGATCGGGCATTCCGTAATACTTCATCGCTGCGAGAAAGCCCATCCGCTGAAGTGCCGAAGGGATAGGGGAAGCCACCAGGGCTTCCATGTGGTCGCCCAATTGCTCTTTGCCTAATCGATAAGGTGTTGCCGTCAGCGCCAGATGGACCGACTTGCGATGGGTTTCATACAGCAATTGCTGCCCCACCTGACTAAAAATTGTCGTGTGCCCTTCGTCATACAAAATCACGTCGGCGTGCCAAGTTTGCCACCAGGTTCGCTTCAACATAGTTTGCACACTGGCAATCTGAATCGGCGCGGTCGGATCTTCTTTCCAGCCTGCTTTGATAAAGCCACACTCCAGCCCAAAGTCGCGCATTTTGTCGTAGGTTTGCCCAACCAGCACATCCAAATGCACTAAAAACAGCAGCCGAAAGCCTCTGGCGCGGGTGTGGGCGCAAATTTGCCCCGCAATTACGGTTTTTCCGGCTCCGGTGCCTGCCACGATCGCCACCCGTCGATAGCCTTGACTTAACTTTTCATAAACTTCCTTGACGACTTTAAGCTGGTAAGGGCGCAGTATAGGCAGTTTGGGCACTTCGGTATC
>Ga0163149_10002234_pt1 | contig 23696 bp, 27 predicted proteins | sample OliLakLV19MP5G1_FD_148604 | JGI IMG/M metagenome (GOLD analysis project Ga0163149, IMG submission 148604) | Freshwater microbial mat bacterial communities from Lake Vanda, McMurdo Dry Valleys, Antarctica - Oligotrophic Lake LV.19.MP5.G1 | ecosystem: Environmental > Aquatic > Freshwater > Lake >...
GGAAACATTATTAAATGTGAATTCAACATCTGAAACCGAAATTGATAATTTCCAAAAAATAATTCTTACCTCCAATGGCAATGCAGCAATACTCGCACAAAATATTCCCAATCCATTTATGGGAACAGCAATTATTCAATATTTTATTCCTGAAAATGTGTTATCAGCTCAAATAAAAATTACGACACAAAGCGGCGTTGAATTAAAAATATTTGACATAACCACCGGACATGGAAGTGTTGAAATTGATGCATCACAAATAACAAGTGGTAATTATTTATATTCTTTAATTGTTGATGGAAAATTAATTGATACTAAAACGATGGTGTTGATAAAATAAATCAATTATACTCAAAACCATTCTGTTTGTTTATTGCGATGGTGGTGACAAAATAATTCAATGATACATAAAACCATTCTGATATTTTTTGTCGGGATGGTTTTGATCAAATAAATAAACTAAATCTAAAATCATCCCGATATTTTGTCGGGATGATTATTACAAAATAAATCATTAATACTGTTAACCATCACTATTCTCATTTACAACTTCCCCGTTTAACCTCTGGCGATAAAATACCTGATGAAAAGACGGTATGGGCTTTTAGAGAAAACGTAACAAAAACAGGCCTTACAGAAGAATTATTTGCTCAATTTATAATTTATTTAGAAAGCAAGAATTTGATATTTAACCAAGGTCAGTTGGTTGATGCCAGCTTTACTGTAGCACCACGCCAACCTAACACAAAATAAGAAAATAAAAAATGTAAAACAAGGTGAAGCATATACTATTTATATTACATCTATAAATAAAGAACAAGAAGAAAGCCTGCCTGGTAAAACAGTAATTGCATATATAAAATAAGTGCCAGTTCTCAAATTATTTTTATTTCAATTCAATTAATGTAAGAAAGGCTCCTTGATAATAATTTAAAAAATAGGGTATTTTAGTTTTATTTAATTCTTTCACTCTTTAGTCATTGCGAAAGTTTTTCAATTAAAAATAGATATTCAAAAACATGAATCTAGCTCATTCTTCTGACGACAGTCTTTACGAAATTTTTTTACACATAAAAATAAATATAGCAAAAACTTGGAGCAATTTCATTTTTCTGGATTTATATTTTTCTATACTAAAGTTTGATACTTCTTCTCCCCCGATTGTGGTATTTTCTCTTTCCTTGTTTTAATTGAATTTTGCCTTAAATAAAAAACAAATCATGATGAAATTTACATTTACTCTTATTAGTGCATTATTAATTACAAATTATATGCATGCACAAACCAACTTATTTCCTACAACAGGAAGTGCGGGCATTGGAACTATCACCCCAAGCGCCTCATCATTACTTGACATGTCATCCACTACACAGGGATTGCTTGCACCTAGAATGACAAAAACACAAAGAGATGCTATCTTATCTCCTGCTGTAGGTTTATTAATTTATCAAACTAATTCAACAGCGGGGTTTTATTATTACGATGGAGCTGGATGGAAAGCTGTTACATCAAAAGGCGCTTCCACAGGTCTAAATAATTTAACTACTACGTCCATAAACGCAGCTCTACTTCCAAATGCAAATAACACTTTAGATCTTGGTTCTTCCATTTTAAATTGGAATGAAATCTATGTAAACTCAATTAAGTTTATGGATGGAACTACTCAATCTACCGCATCAGCAGGAGGGGGAACAACCTATACTGCAGGAACAGGAATTAATGTAACAGGCACTACCATAACAAATACTTCCCCTGATCAAACTGTAGTTCTTACTTCCGGCACAGGAATTTCTGCGACTGGTTCTTATCCTAACTTTAATATCGCCAATACCGCTCCCGACCAAACGGTAGCTTTAACACAGGGAGGAGCAACAACCATAACCGGAACGTATCCGAATTTCACTATTTCATCTACAGATAATAACACTACTTATACCGGCGGAACAGGAATTAATGTTGCAGGAACAGTAATTAACAATACCTCTCCCGACCAAACGGTAGCATTAACACAGGGAGGAGCAACAACCATAACAGGAACGTATCCGAATTTTACAATTTCATCTACTGATAATAATACAACCTATATACCCGGAACAGGGATTGGAATTATTGGAACAACCATCAGTAATACGTCTCCTGACCAAACAGTATCCTTAACGGGTGGTGGAATTACAGGTATTACCGGAACCTATCCAAACTTTACAATATCCTCAACTGAAACCGACCCTCAGGTAAGCAGTTCAGTAACTAACAAGATTCCAAAGTGGAATGGCAGCGCACTTACAGATGGGATTATTTTTGACGATGGAACCAATGTTGGAATAGGTAACACCGCGCCTACTGCTAAGCTTGATGTTACAGGGGATGCAAAAATAAATGGAATAACCGTTGGTCGTGGAGGCGGTGGTGTGAGCACAAATACCGCAAATGGTAGCTCTGCCCTTTCTTCAAACACCACTGGCTTTGAAAATACCGCAAATGGTAGCAATGCCCTTTTTTCAAACACCATTGGCTTTTACAATACCGCAAATGGTCGCTCTGCCCTTTATTCAAACACCACTGGCAATTCCAATACCGCAAATGGTATCACTGCCCTTTATTCAAACACCACTGGCTATTACAATACCGCTAATGGTTACCAAGCCCTTTTTTCAAACACCACTGGCTTTAGCAATACCGCAAATGGTCGCTCTGCCCTTTATTCAAACACCACTGGCTTTAGCAATACCGCAAATGGTAGCAATGCCCTTTATTCAAACACCACTGGCACTGAAAATACTGCAAATGGTATCTCTGCCCTTTATTCAAACACCACTGGCACTTACAATACCGCAAATGGTATCTCTGCCCTTTATGCAAACACCACTGGCACTTACAATATCGCAAATGGGTACAGTTCCGGTTCTTTCAATGATGATAACAATAATTGCACATTTCTTGGTTATGATGCAGATCAAATAAGCGGCACATCTTACACTAACTCCACTGCAATAGGCGCATTAAGCCGCATTACCGCAAGCAATCAGATCCGTATCGGCAACTCAACCATTACCTCAATTGGCGGTTATCAGAACTGGACCAACATAAGTGATGGCAGATATAAAAAGGAAATTAAAGAAAATGTGCCCGGATTGGAATTCATCAATAAACTAACACCGGTTACTTATCATTTGGATGTGAGCGGGATTAAAACATTTTTGGGTGAAGAAATAACAGGCGAAGAAAACAAAGAAGGATTTATCGAAAAAACTGCTGAACAAAAAAGTTTGATTGAAACCGCAGTAAGAGAAAAAGAACAAATTATTTACACAGGATTTGTTGCTCAGGATGTTGAAAAAGCAGCTAATGAAATTGGTTACGATTTTTCAGGGGTTGACAAACCGCAAAATGAAAATAGTTTATATGGTTTGCGTTATGCAGAATTTGTGGTGCCTTTGGTTAAAGCAGTGCAGGAATTAGATGAAGGAGCCAGGAACCAGGAACCAAGAATCAAGATGCTTGAAACTGAAAATGAGGAATTGAAATCAAGATTAGAAAAATTGGAAACATTATTAAATGTGAATTCAACATCTGAAACCGAAATTGATAATTTCCAAAAAATAATTCTTACCTCCAATGGCAATGCAGCAATACTCGCACAAAATATTCCCAATCCATTTATGGGAACAACAATTATTCAATATTTTATTCCGGAAAATGTGTTATCTGCTCAAATAAAAATTACGACACAAAGCGGCGTTGAATTAAAAATATTTGACATAACCACCGGACAGGGAAGTGTTGAAATTGATGCATCACAAATAACAAGTGGTAATTATTTATATTCTTTAATTGTTGATGGAAAATTAATTGATACTAAAACAATGGTGTTGACGAAATAAAAAATTAAGGGTATTGAATTCGCCCGCAGAGGGTAACTTCTGCGACTGTTTTATGAAATTTATGTCTGTTCCTTTGGATTGGTAATAAAATGTTGTAAATTTCGATTTGAGAGTTTGAAAACCCTTACAAATCCTGACTTTCATATTACCCGATATCCTATCACCAGTATTGGTGATTGAACCAGATTTTAAAGTCAATTAGTTTTGTAATATTATTTTAATTGTAAATTTTATTATATATGGGCGTAATTGGAGATATACAACAAGCTATAACAGACAGCGTTGCAAGTGAAAAAAGAGCATTTGCACCTTTGATGAAACCAGTTATCGAGGCGAATCCAGATAACAGTTTATTTAATGATAATTACCTCCCTTCTGCAACCTCAGGAAATTAAATAAAAAATTATTTAAAGCAAAGAGGCAAAGGAGCCGTTGTTGCTATTATTGATACAGGTATATTTTCAAAACATGTTGATTTGAAAGGTAAAGTGATAGCAAGCATGGATTATGATGGTAACACAAAGAATATCAAGGATAAACATGGTCATGGAACGCACATTGCCGGTATTATTGATGGGGATTCAAGTGTAACGTCCGGTGGCATTGCCCCAAGGGCAAAAATGGTGGCGGATTAGGTTATCAATGGTATAAAGGTGCATCATTAATTGCAGGAGCAACATCAATTAATTATACCGCAACGATTGCGGGTAATTATAAATGCCGGGTTACAAAAATTGCGACGGGTTGTTTTAAAAATTCGAATACAATTTCGGTTTCTGTTCCATGTAAAGAGGGCGATCAAGATAGCTATCTGGAAAACACTCAATTAACTATTTACCCCAATCTTGCCGACCATCAATTTACTATCGAATTTTATTCAGAAAATCTGCCCGCCCAACAATTAATTCTTTCTATAGTAAATATTCTGGGAGAAGAAATATACGCGGGGAGCGGAACATGCAACGATGGCCGGTTCACACAGAAGATTGATTTGCTAATGGCAGCTTCAGGCATTTATACTGTTTTCATAAAATCAGAAAAACAAATTATCGGAATAAAAAAACTGATCATCAATTAACTTTTAGAAAAAATTAATTTCATTTCTAAATTAAAAACAATGCAACAGGCACACATCTACAACCAACTCGTCAGGTTTTACAACCGCTCAAGAAACAAATTGTCAAGATTAACAACACAAGGAATAAATCTCCGCAAACAAGGAATTCTGAAAAACGCATTGTGCAATTGTATAAAATATACAATATGTTATCACCTCTACCCTCAATTTGTCAACGGGCTATTCGCATCACAAACCGGCGGACAAAGATTTGATCCATTTCGGCCTGTGGTATAAATGGTTTCTGTATTGTCCTGGCCATCATCTGTGATGCCTACTACAATTGATACAGGTACTCCAACGGAGTCTTGGCCATAATATAATCTATAGGCCGAAGTGTTTGGATTTGACTTGGAAACATTATTCATTGCTTCCAGTTGTCCTGATTCTATCCTTAAGCCATTAATTCCAGATTCTGCTCCCGCAGCACTGTTTCTGTAATTGCTGATATTGTTTCTGGCTTCTGATTGAGATACCGGTTTTGATTTGTCATCTCCGGCAGGGGAGAGTGACATCATTAATAATGTAGTCGGAACAATTGTGCTGATAGTTAACAAAATGGTCAACTTCTTGTACCACTTGATCTTTTGTGTATTTTCCATAAAAATGTAAATTTGTGAGGTTATTGGTTAAATATTTCAAAATTAGATTACCGGCTAAAGATAACAATCTTTCAATAACACAAACTTACTTTTGAATACACACGCAAGAATCGCTGAATATATGACTGTACGGTTTAATTTACAGGTCTTAATTGCCCTGCTATTTATAAATATATTTCAAATAAACGCCGGCAACAATGCCAATGGGAAAGATTTACCTGCAGAGGAGAACTATACCTTGCCGTCTATTGATAAAATATCTTTAGAAAAAGATCTTGAAATTGCTGCGAAGGGAAAAGAAACAATTGCTCTGTTAGGCGAACTTGCTGCATATTATGTGGATTGGGAAGGGGATTATATCGCTGCTGATAGTTTGTTGAAAGCCGGAATTGAAATGGCAGAACTTTCTTATGATAATTTGCAATTACTGGAAGCTTATGCTAATTATTTACTGATAATTGATGATTATAGTTACAGTGCATCCATTAGTGATATAATTGATAAATTAGAAAACTATGGCGCTCAGTTGAGAGAACCTACAGATATCTGGAAGTGTAAAATTGCATTGGCAAAAGGATATCTCCTCATATTTAAAATGGAACAAGCAAGGGATTTCTCGTATCAGGCTCTCACAACCGCTATTCAATTAAAGGACCAGAATATGACCGCAAAAACACATCTTGTGGTAGGTGATATTCAACAAAAAATGAATAATAATGTGGAGGCAATCCGGAATTTTCTTGACGCTCTTACTATTGCTGAATCTGTACAAGATGTTGCTTTGAAAATGGATTGTTATAATAATTTGTCAAAATTTTATAATCTTATTAAAGCGTACGACAAGTCAATTCAATATAAATTGAAAGAATTGGATATTGCCGAAAATGCAATGAATCCGGATTCATTAAGGATAATGAGTTTAAAATGTGACCTTGAAGTTATTGCTTTTAATAACCGGACCCTTAACGAAAAACAATTGTATAAGATCATCGATTTTGCAAAAATAAATAACCTGCCTAAACTCAAAAGGAATGGTATAGTTATATTTCGTTCGCATTTGATCAAACAAAATGATTTTGCTCAGTTGTTCAAACTTTTTCACGATAAATACCCGGAGGAACTTGAGCATATAAAAATAAACGACACCACAACCTATTATCGGCTGGAAGCATTTTTTCGGGAATATGAGGGGGAAATTGATTCTGCAATGAAATATTACCAAATGGCTTCCATTCGTATAGATCAGTCCAATGACAAATTGCGAAGAACAAGTTTTTATCTCAGATATGGTGATTTTTTGCAAAGAAGAGAATTTTCTGATAAAGCAAATGAACAATTTCTAAAGGCTTTCACTGTTGCGTCTTCTTTGCCTTATTATGAGTTCATGTTGGATGCAACCGATAAGCTGAAAAAAAATTATCTTTCTCAGGAAGATTATTTAAATGCTTATAAATATAGTCAGATCAATAGAAATATTGCAGATAGCCTTAGCAATATGGTGCAAAAGGAGGAGTTGCAACTTATTGAAATTGAAAATGAAGAAGTATTAAGAGACCAGCGTATTGAAAAAACAAAAGAAGAAATCAGAAGACGAAATAATATTCAGTATACTGCAATTACCATAATAATTGCTTCCGCATTTTTATTGTTATTGATTTTGGGCGGATTTAAAGTGTCGCCTACAATGATACAAATGGTTGGTTTTGTTTGTTTTATTTTTTTCTTCGAATTTCTTATTCTCTTATTTGATACCTGGATACACCACCTAACACATGGAGAACCCTGGAAAATTTTAGGAATAAAAATATTGTTAATGTGTGGACTGCTCCCTTTGCATCACATGATCGAGAAACGCATTATTCATTATTTAATCCATAATAATATGAAATGGCGGCAGAGGAATATTTTTAAAAAGAAAAACATAGTGTCTGAAGACATAGTTCAACCTGACTGAATAAAATACTAGTTGAAGTAAACAATAATCTATAACAGGTTGCAAGCTGCAAGTATCAATCAATTACTGAACGACGGGATTGCGTTTACGATGAAAGCATTTCTACGTTATCTTCGCCGGTTAAATATTTTGATTAACTATGAATTAAGGAATACATTATTACTACCCGCGCTTAAAATAAGTGCCTAAAGATATGTTCTCAAACAAGAATTGAAGTTTGAGATTCATAATATCACAACTAATTTTTTCAGCCGAATACTAAAATATATTCGACTCAATCAATTGCATAATGAATTTGACATGGCTCAATCTCAATTAATCATCTGAGGATATGCATGAACAACGGGCATTACAATGCTTTTTCGATAACCGTCATTGGCTTGAGAATAAAAGCAAAAGCGGGAAATGCTCAAACAACAGGTTTTCCTTGTATCAATCTCAGAACGATAGCAATTAAAGCAATCACCAGCAAAATGTGAATTAATCCTGTTGCAGCAAATACAAAAAAGCCTAAGGCCCATCCAATGATCAGAATTACTGCGATAATATAAAGTAAATTATTCATAATAAAGTATTTTAGTCTTTTAATAATACTATTGAAACAAATGAAATAATTGTTCCAAATTATTTTGTGCTTGTATTTTTATCTACCGAAGGTGCTGATACCTCTACTGTTTGCCTTTCTACCCATACCGCATATTTATTTGGTTGAATATCGCTTCCGAATTTTTTGGCATATGCCTGTGTAAATTCTGCCCCCAGATACAAAATTGCTGAGGAATAATATGCCCACAGCAATATCAGTATGATGGAGCCTGCTGCCCCGTATGCCTCAATAGAGCTGTTTCGGGATATAAAATATCCAAGCAGACTTTTGCCAACCAGAAATAAAAGGGTAGTAGCAAATGCACCTACAACAACATCTTTCCATTTAATTTTTGCATCCGGCAAAATTTTAAATATTATTGCAAATAGTAGGGAGATGGTAATTAACTGAATGGCATAATCTACTACCAACAGTAAATTAACGTTTAGGCCGGGAAATTCAACCTCTAACTTTTCCTTTATTGCAGCCAATAATCCATTAATGATTAAGGATACCAACATTACAAAACCTATGCTTAAAATAAGGGAAAATGACATTATTCTATTCAACAATAATTTGATTATTCCTCTTTTTGGTTTTGCTCTGAGTCCCCATATTCTGTTTATACTATCCTGAATTTCACCAAAAATTCCGGTGGCGCTTAATAAAAGTGTTACCACTCCCAGTATTGTCCCCGCGTAGGAGTTTCCGGCCAAATGTGTATTTTTTATTGCTTCCTGAATTTGCAGTGCAGCATTTTTTCCTATTATTCCGTCCAACTCCTTATACAATACCCCTGACATTGCATCCTCTCCAAAAAATATCCCCGTTACTGATATTAATACGAGTGCCAGGGCCGGCAAAGCAAATACCGTATAATAGGCAAGGGAGGCACTTAATTTCAACACCTTATCTTGTCTGAATCCCTTAATGGTTGCTTTTAATACTTCCCATATATTTTGAATGGTCTGCTTTTTAAATGGCATGGTATTTTAATTGATTTTCAATGTATGTTAACAAATCTATATTATGAATTCAAAAAATAAGCCAATGAAAACTACCGCTTCCGAATTTAAAAGAAAACACAGACTGAGATGGAAGAGGATCCTGTTAATAACAGTGGTTGTTTTAATTGTTTTCAGATTGTTTCTTCCTTATATCGTATTAAATATTGTAAATGATAAGTTAGCAAATATTAAAGGGTATACCGGCCATGTGGTGGATATTGACCTGGCGCTTATTGTGGGTTCTTATAAAATAAAGGATATTAAACTCGAGAAAACAGGAGGCAAAATACCGGTTCCGTTTTTTGCAGCAGATGTTATTGACCTATCTATAGAATGGAAGGCCCTGTTTAATGGTGGTTTGGTGGGGGAGATTGAAGTGTCACGCCCTATTCTTAATTTCGTTAAAGGTCCAACTGAAGCAACTTCACAAACAAAAATTGATAAAGAGTGGCAGGATATTGTTAATGAATTAATGCCATTAAAACTCAATAGATTTGAAATTTTTGAAGGGGAAATTCATTATTTGGATTATCATAGTTCGCCAAAGGTTGATGTTTTTACAAAAAACATTCATATCCTGGCTGAAAATCTTTCCAATGTAACTGATTCAACAAATTTACTTCCCTCTACTGTAACCGGCAGTGCCAGTATTTATGGAGGAAAGGCAACAATGAATATGAAATTGGATGCATTAAATAAGGTCCCAACCTTTGATATTAATGCTGAAATGAAAGGATTAAATCTTGTTGAAGTAAATGATTTTTTAAAAGCATACGGAAACTTCGATGTGCAAAAAGGAACCTTTGGCGTTTATACCGAAGCAGCAGCAAAAGATGGTAAAATAATAGGATATACTAAACCCATCATTAAAGATCTTGATGTTATTGAATGGGAGCAGGAAAAGGAAGACCCTCTCACTCAGAAACTTTGGGAAAGTATTATTGGATTTGGAGGCTGGATATTTAAAAATAAATCGGAGGATCAGGTGGCAACTGAAATTCAATTTGAAGGGGTTTTAAAAGATCCGAATGTTGATATTTTTAGTATAATTGGTGGCACTCTGCGAAATGCATTTATTGAAGCCTTATATCCTTCACTGGAGCAAACAATCAATATTAATACGGTAGAAAAAGCAGAGGTTAAAAAGGAGGGATTTCTAAATAAATTGTTTGATAAAAAGAAATCAGAAAAATAATTTAAGCAGAGCTTTAAACATTAATAAAAAAACTGTTTCGTAAAATGAAACAGTTTTTTTATTTAATGGGAGATGGAATCGCCTAACAATTTTTTTGTTTTTTCGCGGAATTCTTCCTTCGATTCCTCTAAACCTTCTTTGATGCCTTCATTTGCATCCTTTACTTTTTCGCCCCCTTCTTCAATAACGGAATCGATGGTTCTATCAACCTTCTGAGGCTGCTCAGGATTGTTATTGCTGCAACGCATCATAACAGTAAATGAAATAATAATAATTGTTTTTATAATCGGTTGCATAATGGTAATTATCCTTTTTTTCTACCAATACTATAGCCTCCGATTAAACTTATTAGAAACAGCACTACGAAAATATAAAATAAAATTCTTGCAATGGAGGTAGCGCCTGCTGCAATTCCGCCAAAACCGAATATACCGGCTACGATGGCAACGATAAAAAATATTAGGGCATAACGTAACATAATTTTAAATTTTAAGGTTAAATGAAAATTTTATAAAAATGTAGCTCCCATAAATGTACCAACCCTATAAAGCGCCTTGTTTCGGCTTGCATATTTTATTTCCTTTGTTTACTCCGGAAATTATTTTAGAAATAATTTGTAGATAAATTTCCCCATTTTGCGGAAATAAAACGTCATTTTCTGTTGGTGCCAAGAAGTAAACTGATATTCATCCGGATATTTCCATTTCTATTATCCCCTCCTGCTAAATTTTCATTGGAAATATCAATTAATCCCTGCGTATAGGTGATATCCGTATTGAGCCATATTCTGTCACATATCAATTTGTTGGCACCTATACCAATATGCACACCGGCATCTATCTTTTTAAATGTTTCGTATGAGTTTTCCTTATTGGATTCTGCACCCACTAAAATGGCAAAGGAAGGACCTGCAAAAACCTTTGGACGTATATTATCACCATTATCCCCTAAAAAATATATCGCTTTAAGTGGAATACGTATATACGACAACTTAATTTTATTTTCCGTAGTAAGTCCCCCTGAATTATAGAGGGTTTTACTTCCTTCGGTGGAGTAAACAAGGTCAGCGCCAAATCCAAAATTTTCTCTTTTTGCATAAGTGATGGAAAACCCTCCTGTTAGACTAAAAAAGAATTTATGTTGTACATCTTTTTCACTGATAAATGCATGTCCGAAACTAAACGCACGACCAAAAGTAACATACTGGCTGAATCCTGTTGTACTTATTAATAAAATCAAAGCGATGGAGAGAAAGTATTTTCTTATCATAAATTATATTTAAATATTGAAAATGGCAATCTCTATACCACTCCAATCAGTTTAATAATCAGGCTTGCAGTTAAGTGTAGAAAAAATTGGAAGTAATTCCTCAAAACCAGTGTAGGGTAGGGAACAATTTCTACAAAATAAATGGAGGTAGGTCTTGCCTGGTTCTTAAAACACCGTATAATCAATACTTTTGGCCCAAAAATATAAAATGGTTTGATATTTGGGAATTAATTAACAAAGAAATTGGTTATATATATGTTGGATAAATGATATATAAATAAACAAATGATTTTATTACATCTTAATTATTAACTTTTAAAATTAAATATTATGAGCAACGGGAAAACTGTATTAGCATTATTAGCCGGAGTAGGTGCCGGGGTGGCATTAGGTTATTGGTTCGCTTCTGAACGTAACGACAAACTCAGAAAAAAAATTAGCAATGCATTGAATGATGTGAGCGATGAAATTCAGGAAAAATTAATGAATGAATTTGCTGAATTGAAGGAAAAAGCTTTCGAGTTAAAGGACAAAGGTGCTTCTATGAGGGACAAGATTATGTATGGTGTAAAGGACATGAAAGAAGAAGGGAGGCAAAAAGTTCTTGATTTTATTGAAAGAACGCATGGTGAAGCAAATAAATTAAATCACGATGTGAAGCAAACTGTTAAACAATTATGAAAAATGGTAATTTGGAGGAATCAAAAATTGACCTGCGTGATCTGACTGATGATGCAAAGGAGTATCTGAATTTACGGGTTCAGGTGATTCGTCTTAATATTACTGAAAAGATTGCAACTGCACTTGCTAATTTTATTTCGGCCGGTGCGGTTGTAATTTTTATTTTACTCTTCTTTGTTTTTATTGCCATTGCTGGAGCTTACTGGTTAGGGAATGTTTTTAGTAATATTGCCCTTGGATTTATTACTGTAGCAGGATTTTTTATACTGTCTGCCTTAATTATCAAGCTGATTAGTAAAAAGAACGTTAAACCTGGATTAACTAACATGTTTATAAAGGATTTTAATAATGATGAGGTCTGAATCAAAATCAATGATAAATAATATTGAGGATTTGCAGTTGGAAAGAGCAAAACTCCGCGCAAAAATCGATGGACTAGAAATCGACCTCAAAGTACATTACAGTGAAATATCGGAAAAAGTAAAATCAGTAACACGTGTTTTTGGGATAGTTTCTAAAGTTAAAAATATGATTGGCATCGGAGAAACGGAGCCTGGTAACAATGAACCAAAATCGTTTTTAAATACTGCCGTAAAGGTAGCATTGCCATTAGTGGCCGGTGGATTAATAGTTACTCGTGGAAAAAAGATGATCCTTAAATCTCTTGTGGGTTATGGACTTGGCCAAGTTACCAAATATATTGTTTCCAAAAATGTAAATGAACATGTGGCTTCAGTAAAAGGAATGTTTTCTGAAAAACAAGAAAAGTACGACGAAAAAGGAATATTTTAATTTTGTTTGAATTGACTACAAATAGAAACAGCGGATGAGTGATCATCCGCTGTTTCTATTTTATTAAATGGCAAAAGAGGAAAAAAAATAATTTGTTTCATTTTCCGGCTTCCATTACCATTATTTTAATTTATGAAAATATCATCTGTTCATCGCGATTTTCAAGCGGTATTTTGGTGAGAAATTCATCGTATCCATCATCGGTATGATTACTATATACTCCATAGGCATCCATAGTATATCCGATCATGCCGTCATTTGCCTCTATAACATATAACACACAACTGTCATCCGGGTTCGAATCACCCTCAAACCTATAGGTTTTAATTATTTTTAAATCCTCAGGTGTATAGGTTTTACCTTTTCCCACATCAAATCCGGATGGTGTCATTATAAACTCATTGTCGTAACGCTTCACACGTAATTTTTCAAGTATGTGCGTCAAGGTTGTCATTTCTGAAGTCTTATTCATGTTTAAGTTATTAATTTGGTTAGTATTAATTTAGTTTCTTTTTGCTGCCTATTAACATTACTATTCCTGCAGCCCCTACAATAATTCCGGTATATAAAGGCCAGCTCACCTGTTTTTTTTCATCCCTATTAACTTCAACAGAACCGAGATCAATAACTTTTTCTTTTTGGGTAAATCCAACTTGATTAATAAATATCATCAAGATACCTACTACAATTAATATGATGGCTAATATTTTCATTTCTTTTCTTTGTTTAAAAAAATTTAAGAAATGCTTCAACTTGAAACATTTCTTAAATTAATTGATTAACTAATTAATTATTTACTTTCAACCTCAACATCACGCATAATCTTAATTCGATCGTGATCTATTCTGATTTCGGATTGCTGCGAATTGATCGTTGCAATATAATCGGCAGGGAAATGAAGGTCATCATTTTCCTGTACTTCTTCATATGCTTTTAATGCGGCATCTTCACCAAATTCGCAGTTAGATAAAACAGCAGCCCGGTCCTTCAGCGCAATGGAAGCCTTTACATCCATCCAGATACGATACAATTTTCCTGAATTGGTTGTGCCTTCTGCAGGTTCACCTCCAAGTTCACGTACGTACTGAGAAAGTTTGGAGGCATACATTTTACTTTTGTTTGCACTTTCAAAAAATTGTTTGTCAAGATCCGAATCTTTACTTTCCTTTGCCGCGGTATTGTAACCTTCATACCGATCGTTATTAATAGTTATTAAACTATTTAATGCAGCTATCATAGCTTCATTTTCACTCTTTTGCATAGTCGTAAATTTTAGTTTATGAATTTATTATTAATTAACTGTACTGAAATCTTTGTAATGGTATTGTGCAATATCTGGGTGTTTGTATGTAAATTTTTAATTGATTTAAAAGTTTCACTATAATTTAATTTTCCCGCTAAATTTTCTGCAGGTGTATAAAAATTGAGAATATATCCTGTCATGATCTGCATAGCCCTCACATAGGAAAGGTCCTTTTTCCAGCTTTTAAGGTTATGCCTCTGTGTGTCAGGTACATTGGTTAAGTATTGATCATCATTTCCCATAAAAGCTTTTAACACTGCAGTATTCAACTTTGTATTTTCCATATAGGATAGCAAATGATCTTGCAAATAAATATTTTCAAGATTGGTGACTATGGCATTTATATAATTATTTAAATTTATTTGGGCTGATAGGATATTATTAACCTGATTTATCATACATTCCTGTATTAGTAAATCCTGAACAGCATTGGAAATCTCAATGGATGGATCAGAAACAAAGTAAGAATTTGTGTTTCCTGTAACATTTGCTAATTCATAATATTCTCTCATAATTTCTGCTTTATTCGTAACGAAATATTTTTTAGTTCAATCTCTATTATCAGAATCAATGCTTTTTAGTTTGCCTTTTCTTATTGCTTCGCGTACTCCGTTTTCTTCATTTATTATTGCCTTAAGTTTATTTGTAGTTGGGGGTGGTTTTAATAATGATTTTTTGTGGAGCACCCTTTTGTTTTCTAACTTCTGTTTTTTTATAGGCTCACTTGATTTGATTTTGTCTTTTTTATCATGAAAAGGCAACGACAACTTATCCTTAATATTAGAATCACCTTGAATATTGTTCTTTTGCCCAACTTTATGGTTAACGGTTTTTTTCATAATGATCAATTGAATATTTATACTTTTACAAATTGCATGCTATTTTTTATGGAATGCCATCTGTGGTTTATATATGCTGATATACAGGCTTTTCAGAGAGATAATTGCTACTAAACAATTATTTTAGTGGTATAAATTTGCAATTTTGCTACAAGTTGTAGAAGTTTTTCCTCGATAACGATTGATGTAGCATCATACAAAGGAACAGAAAATGTGAAGTAAAACCTTGCTTTAGGTTACAAAGATGGTTCCTGTTAAAAAAATATCATATCGCTTTTAGCGTAATGATAAATTGAGTCCCGTTTTCAGGGTCGCTTTTTACTTCTATATTGCCACCGTGAAGTAACACAATGATCTGTGTGGTTGCCAGACCAAGGCCTGTTCCATTCTTTTTTGTACTGAAAAATGGTTCGAATATATTGTCGATATCTTCCTTTTTAATCCCATTTCCATTATCGGAAATGAATACAATACATTTATTTTGACGTTTTTGAACCTCTACAGTTAGCATGTTCTCTTTGTTATTCATTGCCTCTATAGCATTAATTATGATGTTGAGAAATGCCATTTGCAATTGTTGGTCATCACCTTCTATCAAGCAAATGTCTGCATCATATTTTTTTACAAGTGTTATTCCTTTTAATTTAATGCGATCCTTTGCAAATTCAAGGGTATTGTCCAAGACATTATATATTGAAAGTGGAACAGCATCATTAATATTTACCTTGGTAGTGTATAATAATTCCGTTATAAGCTTATTTATGCGTCCACTGTTATTTTCGATAATATCTAAAAAGTCGTTGATTTCCGATTGGTCCGGGTTGTTTTTAAGTGTGTCAACTGATAAATTAATATTGGTTAACGGGTTTCTGACTTCATGGGCAATTATCCTTGCAATTTTTCCTATACCTGCAAATTTTTCAAGAGCATTTTTTTCTCGCTCTAACCGTATTCTTTCCGTAATATTGATCAATGAACCCTGAAATGATTTTGTGGAATTGTCAGCATATAAATTAAGTAGAAAACTCATTGATCTGCCATCTATATGTTTTAATGTGATTTCCATATTCGAAATTGACATGCCTTGTTTGATCGTCTTTTCTATAAAATTTGTATTTTTTTCATCCTGAAATAGTTTTCCGAGATTTGAATTGATGAGGTCTTCACTTTTATACCCGAGCTGTTCAGTAATGGCCGAACTGATTTCAGAAATTTTTAAATTTTTATCTAATTGGTAGATGATGTCAGGGCTAAGTTCAAATATCCTTCTGTATTTCATTTCCCTGTCAGCTATATCGTTTTGGTTTTTAAATAATATATAGAAAGTAAAAATGATAATTAACAAGGAGGAAATTGAAAATATAGTTATAACAGTTCTGGTTGTTTGTGTAAATTTATCGGTGTTTTTGTATTTTGCTTCATACAATGCATTTTCTGCATTTCGCATTCCGATGATTGATCTTTTAATTTCCTCCATGATCGCGTTTCCTTGATTCATATAAAAAAGTGAGTTTTCAGAATTCAGTCTTCCCGTTTCGAATAATTTTAAAAGGGAATCCGACGCAGTGACCCTGCCAAATACCTGACCTTCTAATTTATTAAACGAGGCTAATTGAGAAGTATTTGTTTTTATGAGTTCCTGTAGATCGTATAGGCCCTCGGGTAGATTTTTTTTTGCTTCCTGAAATTGAGCGTGAAACCCAATCTCATTGGTTAACATATACCCTCTTAAACCGCTTTCACCTTCTTTTAGAATTGCAAAAATATTTTCTAATTTGCGTTCAACAGCAATATTGTGTTTGGAGAGATCTGATTCATTTATTAACTTCGTGAACGTAGCAAAGGTTAAAATAGAACTTACAATAAGTACTAATGTTGCCACTATAATGCCTAATCTTATTTTAGACATGGGTTTTGAGGCACTTTTAAACGTTTTAATAGTGGCTAACATTCGTTTCTTTAATCAATAGTCATACCAGCAAAATATTTCCTTTGAACCCGCTTCCACAGGAATTTTTGCCTAAGGAATTGGGGAAATTATTCCACATATGGTTAATAAAATCTCAGTAATATCAAAATATACTGTAACTTTATTAGATTAATGCACCTTTCAGGGGTGTTTTCGAGCTGGACTCATTATTGCAATAATGTAATGAATACCTGTCAATAATAAGTCTTGATTTTTTTTTTAGTAGAATAAGTGCATATAAATAGTATAATAGAATGATGATCATACCTCTTAAAATTCCCAGAAATGTGTTAATTGTGGATGATGAACCTGAAATTTGTTTGTTATTAAGACGGTTGTTGCTGAAATTTAATCTGAATGTGGATTATGCATATAATATTGCCAATGGATTAGAAATGGTGCAAGAACATTTACCGGAAATCGTTTTTTTAGATATGAATCTGCCCGATGGAAATGGTATGGATCATATTGAAGAATTTAAACATGATAACAATTCCAACATAATTGTGATGATCAGCGCATATGATACGGCTGCAGACAGATCAAAAGCATTTGGACTCGGCGTTGATTATTTCCTCAGCAAACCTTTTACTCAAAATCAGGTAATTGAAATCGTTAATGAGTTAACAAACGAGAATATAAAACCCAACAATGGACAGAATATTAATAATTGATGATGATATTGATACCTGTACTTTATTAAAACATTTTTTAACTAAAAATGGATTTGAAGTGCAAACCTCAGTAAGTGGAGCAGCAGGCATTAAAAAATTACATAATGAAAATTATTCGCTTATACTATGCGATTTCAGGTTGGGAGACATGGACGCAAGGGAAGTTCTCCAAGCTGCCAAATTAATTAATCCAAAAACTCAAATTATTGTTATCACCGGATATTCTGATGTTAAGATCGCAGTGGAGGTGATTAAAGCGGGCGCTTTTAATTACGTTACAAAACCTTTATTGCCTGATGAAATCCTGATGAATGTGAAAAATGCCATCAGTAAATATCATAATCTCGCAGGTATTAAAGTGCTGGCATTAAATTCAGAACCTGATACTGCACCGGATAAGGCAGATTTAAATAAGGAACATAACAACCTGGATATAAAATACGTAGAAGGGAAAAGCAAAGAATCCATTACTGTACATAAACAACTTGACATTGTTGGGCCAACTAATTATTGTGTAATTATCTATGGTGAAAGTGGAACAGGAAAAGAATTAGCAGCACGACGGATACATGAAAAAAGCAAAAGGGCAAATGCACCATTTATTGCTGTTGACTGCGGTGCACTATCAAAAGAACTTGCAGGAAGTGAATTGTTCGGACACGAAAAAGGAGCATTTACAGGAGCATTAAACAGTAAAATGGGAAGCTTTGAATTAGCCAATGGCGGTACTCTATTGTTGGATGAGGTCGGAAATTTAAGTTACGATGTGCAGATCATGTTGCTTCGAGTTGTGCAAGAAAAGAAAATGAAAAGAATTGGCGGTATTAAGGATATAGATCTTGATGTGCGTTTGTTGGTTGCTTCTAATGAAAATTTGATGGATGCAGTAACTAAAGGAAAATTCAGAGAGGATCTTTATCATCGATTTAATGAATTTACAATTGCAATGCCTAATCTTAGAGATAGAAATGTGGACATCATGCAATTTGCAAATTTCTTTTTGAAAAATGCCTGCATAGAATTGGAAAAAAGAATACATGGTTTTTCAGAAGAAGTAGAAATTATTTTTCTAAAGTATAGTTGGCCGGGTAATTTAAGAGAATTAAATAACGTAGTAAAAAGAGGAGCACTCCTAACTGACACCATAATTATAGAAACGGAAAGTTTACCGCAGGAATTGATCCATGGTGATAAATTTAATTTCGCCGATAAGGAAACGCATATTATTAATATCGAACCTAATAACCTTAAAGCTGCTGCCTTTGACGCAGAACACAAGGTGATTTCTGAAACACTTAAAAAGGTGAAATACAATAAATCCAAAGCTGCCCGAATGTTAAATGTAGATAGGAAAACACTCTACAATAAAATGAAACAATTCAATATCAGAATTGAACAGGAAGAAAAGGATTGAAAAGTTTTATTTAGGCGTTATATTTTTTCTTAAATTTCCAAAGTATCCCAAACTTCAATATCAGATCCAGTGAAGTGCTCTGTAGTTCAGTTCCTTTATTTGCAGGAAGAAAATTATACCTTCCTCCAAAACCACTGTGAATAAAAAAACTTTTTCCAAATACATATCCAACATTATAACAGATCTCCCCGGCCATTTTATAATGCATAATGGAATCGGATATCTGTAATCCATTATACATATTTATGTCTGCATAATTCAGCCAATTACTGGTTGTATAGGTAACACTTTCGGCGTTGGCTGCACTAAATCCTGTTGGAGTAAGTGTAACATAAGTAAGTCCGGTAACGAGCAGTATTTCCTGCATACCTGCATTGCGCTTATAATCAATTCCAATATTGTAATTAATGGGTAACGGAATAAAATCAATTGATTTACTTAAATAGGATTCTACACCATACGCTGTGGAAATATCACTGTCAAACAAATTGTCATTTAAAAGTTGTGAGGAGTGTGTGCCCCGAACAGTAATAAATTGAGCAAAACATAAGTGACTGATAATCAGAAATAATAGTGTAACCCTGAATTTTATCATATATAATTAATTCAAACGCCAGGCTGCCCTCTCTTATTTTTTAAATTCCAAAGAAAACGCCTTACTCCTAACAAAATGTAACCCAAAAACACATATTCCACAAATCGAACTCCTAAAACGGCAAACATATTTATTGTTTTAACCGGAGCACCTGCCTTATCGTAACAAGTGAAATCCTGTTGAATTATTGTGGTGCCGGGCATTGGGTTGGAAACATTTTCAATCCTTTCCATGGATGTGCCCTCACTGCAAAAACAAAGTTCTACAGGTTTGTTGTAGATATAATTTCCGGTTTGATCAACAGATGCTCCCATTAAGGCAAAAAAACTAATACCTATTGCTCTAAACATCGCCCCTGTGGTTTGCGGTTTGCGCAAGGGCAAAATTCCGAAGCCTATCATTCCCAGTGTGAGTAAAATCAGACTTGCAATACCTTCTATAGTTGCAATTGCCACAAAAGAGCCAATTATAAACCCTAACCCAATTATTATTCCCCCCACAAAAATCAATATCCACGCCCATGATGGCAATTTATTCCAAAATGACTTCGAATTCGTGTTCGTGGCTATAGCTAACTCCGCACCGCAATATCTGCAATGTTTAAAGTCGTCAGGATTTTCTTTTTTACATTGAGTGCATTCCTTCATAACAGCACCAAATTAAGGCAATTTTTTCAAGAGTATAAACTTGGTGCAGCTACCGAAACCGAAAATCTGTTCGGATGATATTTTAGTCTGCTTATTTTACCTGATTTGCCAAGTATAGACTAACCAATTATACTATTTCTGCAGACTTGCATTACCTTTGCACCAATGGAAAACAATCAACCGGAACTAAAGGAAGAACAACCATTCCACCCGAATATGTTTTGGGAAGGGTTCTTTTATCTTTCCTTTTTTGTATTTTTTTGTATCGTTCTTATACCCTACACCCCAAAGGCATTATCCTTCGACAGATATTATCCCTTGGCACTAATAACCTATGGTATAGTCGGTTTGATCAGTGGAGCAATTGCTTATAAACTGCTCAAAAATGCAGCATCCTGGGTAAAATTTGTTGTCATGGCCATTTTGTATATCGTGATGATCTATTATTTGATAGACAATATGCACCATTTTGCAATGGGAGCATAAATTTTCCTGATTTCAATTGCTATTGTATTTGTGTCTTTTTTGAAAGAAAAGCAAATGAAGGCCCTTTGTGTTATTTATTTGTAAAAAATACCGCATTCTCAGACCTTCAAATTAAAAATGTGTGTAGACATTATTTATCTTTGTGCTGCAAGTAGCGGCAAATTAAAAGCACGGCAAAACAGAGATATGTCAGATAAAGCATTTATTAAACTCGGCGAAAAAGAAGTTGAATTACCAATTTACGTAGGCACCGAAGGGGAGGAATCGATCGATATCAATAAACTTCGCGATCTAACAGGTTTCGTAACACTCGACAGTGGTTATAAAAATACAGGAGCCACAAAAAGTGCAATTACCTTTTTGGATGGAGAGCAGGGAATATTGAGGTATCGCGGATATCCCATTGAACAACTTGCCGAAAAATCAAATTTTCTGGAAGTATCCTATTTGCTAATGTACGGTGAATTACCCACGAACGATCAGTTTGTAGCATTCAGCGAAAATATTTCCAATCATACCCTGGTGCATGAAGATGTAAAGAAATTTTTTGACGGTTTTCCATCTTTTGCGCATCCTATGGGTCAGTTGTGTTCTTTGATGTGCACCTTATCCAGTTTTTATCCGGATTCCCTTAATCCAAATGCATCCAAAGAGGAAATTGATCTTACATTGATCCGCATCCTTGCAAAAATGCCAACACTAGTTTCCTGGATTCATAAAAAATCGGTGGGACATCCAATTATGTACCCGCAGAACAAATATGATTATGTTACCAATTTCTTATACATGACATTTGGTATGCGTACAGAAGAATATTCTCCCGATCCAATTGTGGTGGATGCGTTGGATAAACTTTTGATATTGCACGCAGATCACGAACAAAATTGTTCTACTTCTACTGTGAGAATGGTGGGTTCATCTCAGGCAAATACTTATGCGAGTGTTGCGGCAGGAGTAGCTGCATTATGGGGTCCATTGCACGGCGGAGCAAATCAACAGGTAATAGAAATGTTAGAGATCATAAAATCGGACGGAGGAAATGTTGGAAAATTTGTTGAAAAGGCAAAAGATAAAAACGACAACTTCCGTTTGATGGGATTTGGACATAGAGTATATAAAAATTTCGATCCAAGAGCTAAAATTATTAAGGAAGCATGTGATAACGTTTTAAATAAATTAGGTGTGCATGATCCCGTTCTCGATATTGCAAAACAATTAGAAGAAGTAGCACTTAAAGACAGTTACTTCGTAGAGAGAAAATTATACCCAAACGTGGATTTCTACAGCGGAATTATTTATCGTGCTATGGGTTTCCCAACCGAAATGTTCACCGTGCTTTTTGCATTGGGTCGTTTACCGGGTTGGCTGGCACAATGGAAAGAAATGCGTGAAGCTAACGAACCCATTGGTCGCCCGCGCCAAATTTATACCGGCAAAACCAACCGCGATTATATGAATATTGCAATTAGGTAAGAGGGGAGGGAGTTGGCAGTGGTAGTAGGCAGTAGTCTTTGGTCATGAGGTTTAAAGCTCTTTGCGAATTGAAGCATAAACTTATTTTCGTGAATCGTGAAACTTCCAGTTTAAAGAGATTCAACTCATTATAACTATTATTAGTTGCCAAAATTCAACACCAGCACTATATTTGCATTAATCTTACGCAAACCCTAGCTATGTCAAAATCAAACATTGTTCGAGCATATCGTAGCGATCGTCATCTAATTGAAATTGGTTTGGAAGTTTATGATTGGGAGGATGAAGGGATTTTTTATGTCTACTCGCCCGCCTTAGACTTGACAGGATATGGCAAAACAAAAGCAGAATCAAAGGGGGCGTTTAAAACTTCTCTAGACATTTTTATGGATTATACCTATAATAAAAAGACAATTTTTGTTGAATTAGAACATTTAGGATGGTCTGTTAATAGGAAAAAGAAGAAAGCAATCCCGCCTGAAAACGAAGAAATGTTGAGCGACAATGAGCTTCTTAAGGAAATTTCTAAGAAAAAAGGAGTAACCATTTCCAACCATAACATACAATTAGCCCTTTCTTAATATGTCAAGACATTTAAAAAATGTCTCACTATCAATGTTTGAATCCTTCTTGGAATTAATCCACTGCACCCAAATGAAAGGTAAAGGAGGTTACCATAAATGGACAAGGGCAGATTTAAACAGACCGGTTATAGTTCAATCTCATATCGACCCAGTTCCCGAATTTATAGTTAGGAATAATCTAAGGGTGCTAGGATATGCCAAAGATGATTTTTTCGATATACTTGAATCAAAGAAACAAGTTCAAAGAGATGGTGAAATCTTTAATCTTGTGATTATTGGATGAAAGAATAAATTCCCGAAAAAAATACCTTTCAAATTTGGAATTTCACCTTTTTTTACTATACTTGTTTACGGGTCAATATTAAAAGTTGGGGACAATCCTCTATTCCAAGGAAAATTTTCTATTGCATTTCGTTTTGAAAAACTGTAATTTGAATTTGGGTGGCCCGCGCTCTTATACGTATTGTTTTGGGGGGAATTCTTAGTAAGGAGTGTTAGCTTTACTAAACAATAATAAAAACAATAAATTTTCCAAAGAAAGAATTTTTCCAGGGCTGTCAACGGGCCTCATCGGATGCCTCCAATATCCCTTTTCGCAGCCATAAGCCAACAAAGTATTAATGTTTGG
>Ga0163149_10002244_pt1 | contig 23638 bp, 18 predicted proteins | sample OliLakLV19MP5G1_FD_148604 | JGI IMG/M metagenome (GOLD analysis project Ga0163149, IMG submission 148604) | Freshwater microbial mat bacterial communities from Lake Vanda, McMurdo Dry Valleys, Antarctica - Oligotrophic Lake LV.19.MP5.G1 | ecosystem: Environmental > Aquatic > Freshwater > Lake >...
CAACGACCCGGAGATGAACCACCGCACGACGACGTGCGCGCTGCTCGACAGCGGTGTCGTCGCGACCTACGAGCTGTTCGAGCTCAAGGAAAAGGGGATCATCGACCAGGAAGCCGAGCACTTGGTCGTCGGGCCGGACTCGCCGATCCCGGAACTCACCAAGGTGTCGCTGGATTGACCGGATCGCGGACCCGGCAGGATCGAAGACTGCCGCCTGGATCGAGCTCGATCGATTTCGGCCCCGCTCATTTTCTCGCAGTTTGTGGCCAGCGGGCGACCCGGGGGAGTCGATCCTTCCGGATTCGAAGGGTGCTAAGCGCCCACCGACGATGGACCTGAAGGCCCTGATCCTCGCGCTACGCCCGCACCAGTGGGTCAAGAACGTCTTCGTTCTGGCTGCGCTCGTGTTCGCGCGCGGATCGGAGGGCGGTCTGTTCCAGGGTCGCATGGACGACGTGCGCCGGACGATGTGGGCGTTCGCCGCCTTCTGTCTCGGCGCGAGCGCGATCTACCTCGTCAACGACGTCATGGACCGCGAGTCCGACCGTCGTCACCCGACGAAGCGAAATCGTCCCATTGCAGCGGGTCGCGTCAGTGTGGCGCAGGCGCTCACGCTGGCTGCCGTGTGCGCGGCGGGCGCGATCTTCTTCGGCCACCGCGCGGAAGGCGAGCCCATTCCCGTGTGGCCGATCGTGGTCGGCTACATGTTGCTGAACTTCGCCTACAGCGCGTGGCTCAAGCACATCGTGCTCGTGGACGCGTTCTGCATCGCCGCCGGATTCCTCCTGCGCGTGATCGCGGGCGCACTGGCCGTGCCCGCGGTCATGTCGCACTGGTTGCTGTTGTGCACGATGTTCCTCGCGCTGTTCCTCGCGCTTTGCAAGCGCAAGGCCGAGATCGATCTCCTCGGCGAGGGACGCGGCGAACACCGCGCGATCCTGCGCGAATACAACGCGGCTTTCCTCGACCAGATGACGACTGTTCTCGCGGCCTGCACGATCGTGACGTACACGATGTACACGGTGGCCGATGAGACGGTGCAGAAGTTCGACGGCGATCGACTCGTCTTGACCGTCCCGTTCGTCGTGTTCGGCTTGGGACGCTACTTGTTCCTCGTGCACACGCAGAAGGGTGGAGGCAGTCCGACCAAGGTCCTCCTCGGTGGCGATCCACTCTTCGCGATCAACACCGCCGGCTGGATCGCGACGGTCGCGTGGGTGGCTTCGCGCGCCGGATGAACCCGGCGGATGAACCCGCCGGATGAACCCGCCGGATGAACCCGGCGGATGAACCCGCCGGATCAGCGCGTGGCGATCGCTTCGCGCACGATCGCCGCGCGTTCGGCTCGGCGTCGCGCGACCTCGGCGGCATCGGGCACGGATCCTGGAGCCGGTTCGAGCGCGCGCCAGCGCTCGGCGAGCTCGGGCCACGGTGCTGAGCCGGCCTTCATTTCGACTGCGAACCAAGCTCCGAGCGCGTTCTCGGCCGCGCCGACATCGGCCGATGGAGATGTGAGGCATTCGAGCAGGAACGGCGCCCACGCGTCGCCTTCGCCGAGTGCCACGAGGGCGCCCGCCGATGCCTGTCGCAAGTCGAGAGGCTCTGCGGGTTTCGCGGTGGACGCCAAGAGTTCGATCGAAGTGGGGCCGCCGAGCGTCGCGAGCGCACGCGCTGCGGCCGTGCGTCGCTCGAGATCGCGCCCGTCGCGGAGCAGTCCCTCGATCGCCGGCGTCGCGGATCGATCACCGATCGCCCCGAGAGCCACGGCCGCTTGTGGACCGAGGCGCGGGTCGGCGAGCGCAGCGATGAGTGTCGGAACTGCCGCGCGTGCACGCGGCCCACGCCGCTCGAGCACTTGCGCGGTGTGCACGCGCGTGTAGACGTCCGTGTCGGCGAGCGCATCGGCGAGGTGCGGCACGATCCAAGGTTCCAGCCGCGCGAGGACGAAACGCGCGTCGTCCACACGACGCAGGTCGAACTCGCCCAAGCGCACGATGCGGTCCCAAGCTTCGCGTCGCAGCGCGTCGCTCGGTTGCTGCGCCCTGATGCGGTCCTCCGAATCGCCCGTCGCCCACGCGACATACAACGCATCGCCGCTCTCGAACCCGCGCTCGCCGGCGATCGCAGCGAGTCGATCCGCCGCCTGGGTGCGCGCATCGGCATCGGGCGACGTGTCGCGCACGACGCGCAATCCGTCGAGCCCGGCGAAGTTACCGAGCGAGGCCAGCGCGTTCGCGATCCACACCACGGTTGCGCCGTCCGTCTCGTACTTGAGTCGCAGTACGAGTCGCACGACGGCCTCGTCGAGACCGGCCGATTGGATGCGCCACGCGCACTGGGCGCGCACCCATGGCTGGCGATCGGATTCCATGCGCAGCGCGAGCGCGTCGACCGCACTCGGCGTCGCGATCGCGCCCAAGGCCTCCGCCGCCGCGTTGCGACGCGCCGCGGGTGCTTCCGCGTCCGCCAACACCTGGGCGAGCGCGCCCACGCCGCCGTCACCGAGTGCCCGCGCGTCCGCGAGCGCGAGGCGTTGCATGCGCGCATCGGGACTGCCGAGCGCACCGAGGACGGCCTCGATCGCTTCGACGTCCGCTACCACAGCCGTCGGTACAGCACGCAAGGCTTTCGCCTCCGCGGCAGCGAGCGCCGGTTTCGCGACGGAACGCAGCTCGAAAGTGGGCTCTTTCGGCGCGGCGGGACTCTCCGCGCTGCAACCGGCGCTACCCAGGAACAGAAGTATCGCGAGCGCCCTCACGGACCGACCACCGCGCGGTGCACGAGCCGCGCTTCGTTCTCCGGGTCCGGATTCGCGGGGTCCTTCCAGTACGGCGAGAGCTTGTAGAACAGCGCGACTTCGACGCGGCCCGTCGCATCGGCATCCACGATCTCGATCTCCTTCGTCTGGTGCGCGGGCAAGAGCGTGTCGACGAGCTCCACCTCGTGCCGGTAGGGGCTGCGGAAACGCCACGACCAGCGCCATGGACCGGTGGCCTGACCTTCCGCGTTCAGCGGCCGCCAGAAAACGTCCGCCGCACGCGAGCGCTCGTCGGTGGGGAAGTGGTGTCCGGCGCCGACGTTCTCGACGCGCGCGAGTAGGGTCGCGCCGCGCCGTTCCGCCGTGAGGGTCACCGCGCGTTGCACCATTTCCAAGCTGTGTCCGCCGTGCATGGCGTGATCGCGTCCCTGATTCGGGTCGCCGTTCCTGAAGGGCATGTGGCACTCGATGCAGCCGATGCCCTGCTTCGCGTACTCCGTCTCGCGCCACTGCGTCACGGTCTTGTGCTGGTCGTGGCATGGGCTGCAGAACTCGACACGCGCGAGATCGGGCGTGGCCGCGGGCCGGCACGCGACATCAGCGCGATCCAGCGTGCCCGCCATGCGCCCGTCGGGGAGCTGGTGGCAAGCGATGCAGTCGACGCCCTCGACGCGGCGGCTTTCGCGCGGCAGCACACGGTTCGCGAGTCCGGTCTCGAACACGGGCCGTGGCGCGTGACAGTCGATGCAATCCGTGTTCGCGAAGTCGTTCGAGAGAGCGCGGACCGCGGGGTTCACCCAGGCTTGCGCGTGCTGAGAACCCGACCACTCCGCGAAGACGGAAGCGTGACAGGCTTGGCATTGGCTCGAGCTCGTGAAGGCCATCGCAACGGCTGCGACCGGCGCGCCGCGGAACACGAGGCTGAGGCCGAGCACGAGGAGGATCAGCACTACGGTGCCGAGGAGTAGCCGGACGCGCGACATGTCAGTTGGATCCTCCGTCCGTGATGCGGCCGGACTCGAGCCTCACGGTGCGGTCCGCGAAGGCGGCCACCTCGAGGGGATCATGGGTGACGTGGAGAGTGGTGAGCCCACGGCGCGCGTGGACTTCGTGGATACGAGCCGCGAGGTCGTGGCGCAAACGCGCGTCGAGCGGCCCGAGCGGTTCGTCGAGGAGCAGCACTTTGGGATCGTGGGCGAGTGCGCGGGCGAGTGCCACGCGTTGGGCTTCTCCGCCCGAGAGTTCGCCCGGCCGGCGCGCCTCGAGACCCTCGAGTTCCACCAATTCGACGAGTTCCGCGACACGGCGCGGGCGGTCGCCGCGTGGAACATGCTGCGCGGCGAGCACGAACTCGAGCGTTGCACGCACGGACATGTGCGGCCACAAACCGGCGCCACCACCCTGGAAAACCAGTCCGATTCCGCGCTTCTCGGGGGGAATTGCGCTGCGGGGACCGTCGCTGGCGATCGCGCCCGCGAGCAACACGCGTCCCGATTTCGGTGCGATGAGCCCGCAAATCGTGCGCAGGAGCGTCGTCTTGCCCGAGCCCGACGGACCGACGACGAGCGTCCATGTCCCGGTCGGGATCGCGAGATCGATCGGCCCCAGCACGGTTCGGCCGCCGAGTTCGACGCAGACGTTCTCGATTCCGACGGCGTTCAAGGCAGGACCTCGAGCCGGCGTCGCGCGAAGAGCGTCCAGAGGAGCCCCGGGGCGACGACGAAGAACACGACGAGCAAGGACAAGGCCGCCACGTAATCGTCGCGTCCGAAGTGAACCGCGTTGTAGATGCGAAAGAGTACGCAAGAGTTCGCAGCCGGGACGAGGATCGCCGCGTCGAGCTCGCGCATCGACAGTACGAAGACCACGAGCGCGCTACCGATCACCGTCGGCCCGAGCGCCGGCGCCACGATGCGCACGAGACGCTTCGTCGGACCGGCGCCCGCGAGGCGCGCGGATTCCTCGATGCGTGGGTCGATCATCGCGGTCGCGGCAGCGAACGCGAGGACGACGAATGGCAGAAAACGTCCGGCGAAGAGCACCACGGCCATCCAACCCGACTCGTAGAGGGCGCCTGTCGACGGCCGATTCCATACGGCGATGCCGCCGATGCCGAAGAGGATCGCGGGCACGGCGATCGGCACGAGCGTGACCGGGGCGAGGTACCGGCCGAGTCGTCCGCTGCGCTCGAGCGCGTGCCCCAGCACGAGGCCGATCGGTACCGCGATCAGCGCCGCGCCAACTGCAAACGTCAGACTCGACGCGATGTTCGAGCTTCCGCGCTCGAACGCGGCTGCAAATGCGCTCTGCATCTTCTCGAACGAGAAGCCGCGCGGTCCACCGCCCGACTCGAACACGAGACGACCGATGGGCGCGAAGGCGGCGATGCCGAGCACGGCGAGCACGAACATCAGCGCCGGCCAGCGCCACACACCGAGTCGTAACACCGCCGGTGTCCGAAAGTCGCCCGAAAACGAGGTCAGCGGGTTGCGTCGACGGAGCGCGAGCGCGGGCCACAGCGCGAGCGCGGTCAGCGCCACGAGAGGCAGTGCTGCTGCAACGGCGGGTCCGCTCTGCTGCGCGCTGCGCCACGACGCGAAGACTTCGTCGGCGTACACGTTCCACTTGGGGCCGATCGACGACACGTAGTCGGGCACCGCGAAGTCGTTGATCGAGAGCACGAATGCGAAGCATGCGGCGAAGAGCGCGCTCGGCAGTACGAGTGGCAGCTCGACGCGCAACGCCGCGCTGAGTCCGCCTGCGAGGAGCGCCGCTTCTTCTTGGCGCGCGTCGATGCGCTCACAGGCGCGGGCGACGTAGAGCGCGACGAGCGGAAACGTGCACAGTCCGAGGACGAGCGTCGTTGCGAGCCCGCCGCGCAGCGTCGTCATGCCGGCCCAACTCACTGCGACGATCAGCGGCGGCAGGAGAATCGGCAGCACGCTCGCCACGCGCCACAGCGCCGCGCCGGGGATGTCGGTGCGCGCAACGAGGAATCCGAACGGGATCCCGACCACGAGCGCCGTCAGCGCCGCGCCCGCGCCGAGAAGGGCCGTGCGGCCGAGTAGCGCCGTCGAGCGCTCGGAAAGGACGCCGGCCAGATCCGCCGCGTCGACGCGCGCCAACATGACCGCGACTGGCGCGATGCCGAGGATGACGAAGGCGAGGATCGCCGCGACGACGAGCGGACGACTGATCACTTGAGGAAGATGTCCTGCAGCTCCGCGGTGCGCTTCTGGACCGTGCGTCCGACCTCGAGCCAGTCGACCTCCATCGCCGTCAATTCATCCGCACCGATGACGTGCGCGGGGCGCGGGACCGACGCGCGCACGGGCACCTGCGCGGCCTTCGATCGAGCGAGCTCCGCCTCGATCTCGGGGCGCAGTGTCCAGTCCACGAAGCGACGCGCCGCATCGGTGTGCGGCGCGCTCTTCAGGATCGCGATCGAGTTCGGTATGAGCAGCGTCCCCACACCGTCACGATCCGGGTAGACGGCGACGACAGGAAAGCCGGCTTCGCGCGCGACGTTGAAGTCGTCCGTGTCGGTCCAGCCGAACGCCGCTTGTCCGTCGCGAACGAGACGCATGACATGGGCGTTGCCGGTGGCCAGGTTGAGCGACCCTTCCCGGGCCCACTTCGCCGCCGTGTCGACGTAGCGGCGCGCTTCGTCTTCACCGAGCGTCAGGTAGAGCGCCGTCATGTGCGTATTCGTCGTTCCAGCGAGAGGGCGCGCCATCGCGACCTGACCCTTCCACTGCGGATCGAAGAGATCCCACATCGAGTGGATCTTCGCGGGGTCGGCGAGCTTCGTATTCACGATGAAAACTCGCCCGCGCGCGGCAAAGCCCGTCCACCGGTGTTGTACGTCGCGGAACTCGGCTGGGATGTCGCGCGCGGAAGGGGAGTCGTACGGCTGGAGGAGTCCGTCCTCGGCCATCGAGACGACCTGCGCGCATTCGTTGCTCCAGAAGACGTCGCAACGAGGACGTGAGGCGGCCTCTTCGCGGATGCGCATCGCGAGCCCGACGTTCTTGTTGGCTTCGATGTCGAACTCGGCGCGGACCACGAGACCCGTCTCCCGACCGAAGCGCTGGATGAGCTCCTCGCTGAACTCCTGGTCCAGCGAGCAGTACACGACGAGATCGGGGTCCTTCGAGCAGGCGGAGAGGAGGAGGAGCGCGGCGAACCCGCTCACAAGGAAGTGACGCATGCGGTGGGGCGCGAGTGGGGTAGGGAGGAGGTCGGCTCGCTGAGCGCGGCTCCGGATGTCACGCGCTCGGGACGGGCGGTCGGACCGCGCCGTTCCGGAGGCGTAACGTACCATTCGCGGAGTCGTCGACGCGGAGCCCGAAGAGCGGCGGTATGGGGCTTGCCTTGCTCCGACGCGCGTTCCAACCTCCCGTCGTCTCGCCTCGTGCAACCTCCATTCCCAAGCATGCTGAACGAACTCGTCTTGATCGCTGCGACTCTGGCCGCGACACCCGCCGAGGACGCCACGGGATTCCTCGTCGAACGCGTTTCGACGAAGACCCCGTTCCCGCGCGGCTTGCAACTCGTCGATGGACAGCTCTACGCCATCTCGCGCGGTCGTGTCCGCGAATACGGAGGAGTGAGCGCAGCGGTCGACGATCAGGCTGGGACGCTTTTCGTCATCGACCCGAAGATCGCCGAGGAGTTCCATCGGGGCGATCCGTCGCCCGCCGTGCGCGAGAACGGGCGGATCCTGGCCGCGCCGACGGAGCCCCCATTTCGACTCTGGGATCGCAGCGCGAATCCGCCGTGGAGCGATCGTCAGACAGACCGTCCGTACTGTGGTTTGTCATGGCATCCAGGGACGCAGAGCTTCTACATCTGCGCGTTCTCAGGGGTAGATCGCGACGAGAAGACGGGCAAGACCTTCAGCAAGAATCTCGCGGACGCGATCCTGCGCTACGACCTGAGGACTTCGAAGTGGTACGAGGTCGAGCGTCACGACATCGACAAGGGGGGGCTCTATCCCCACCAGGACCCGCGCATCGCGAATCCTCCGCACGGTTGGCTCAACGGACCGGACAACTGTCTCGCACTCGGCAAATCGCTCTATGCCGTGTCGAAGGACAACAGTCGGCTGGTGCGGTACGACCTGCGTGCACTCGAGCAAGACCCTGAAGCGGGCGCTCCCGCGAGTGAGCCCGTCTTCGAGGAATACCTCGATACGAAGAACGTCGGCCCCATCTCGATGCAAGGGCACAGCGCGCTCGCCTACCGCGACGGTTGGCTGTACGTCGCGTCGCGCACGAGCGGTCACGTCGTGCGCCTGAAGCTCGACGAAGCGAGGCTCCCGACTCAGGAGCGCCACGTAGAACTGGTCGGTCTGTTCGATCCGTACGATCCGTCGACGCGCAAATCGAGCAACCTCACGGACATGTCGTTCGGGCCTGACGGCCACCTCTACCTGACCTCGGCGCAGCCGGCGCGTTGCTATCGATTCCTGCCCGATCCGAAGGTCGTTCACGACGCGCGTGCGGGCAAGTCCCCGCCTTGGTTCGATCTCGCGGCGCTCACGGGCAACGCGAAGATGAAGAGCGAGAACATCCTCGTGGACGGGGAGGGTCGCGTGTACATCACCTCGGGCGACGCCTACGCCTACCACGCCGGCGCGGGCGGCGTGATCTGGCGGGTCAGCCGCAAGAAGATCTGAACTCTGCGGAGCGCGGCGGCTCCAACGGCCCGTTCGGCGCTTGCGCGGGACGGGCCGACGCATCAATCTGCGGAGAGTCCGCATCGGAAGGAGCCCCCCGCTTGGAATCCCGTCTGCAACTCGCATCCGCAGTCTCTCGCCTCGGCACCGAGACCGCGTTCGAAGTCGTCAACCGCGTCGGTGCCTTGGAGGCGAAGGGCGAGAAGGTCCTGAAGCTCCACATCGGAGCGCCGGACTTCCGCACGCCCGAACACGTCGTCGAAGCCGGCCGCAAGGCGCTCGCCGACGGATTTCACGGCTACACACCCGCGAAGGGTCTGCCGCAAGTGCGCGAGGTCGTTGCCGACTATTGCCAGCGCTTCCACGGCGGCAAGGTCCATCCCGATCAAGTGATCATCGTTCCCGGTGGCAAGCCGACGCTCTTCTACGCGGTGCTCCTGTTCGGCGAGCCGGGTGCCGAGATCATCTATCCGAACCCGGGTTTCCCGATCTACGAATCGGCGATCCGTTGGACCGGTGCCACACCGGTGCCGCTGGAGTTGCGCGAGGAGAACGGCTTCGCGTTCAGCGCCGCGGAACTGCTCGGGAAGATCACGCCGCGCACGCGTCTCGTGATCTTGAACTCGCCTGCGAATCCAACTGGCGGCGTCACCCACAAGTCCGAGATGGACGCGTTCGTGAAGGGGCTCGCGCAGCACCCGCACGTCGCCGTCCTCTCCGATGAGATCTACTCGCGGCTGCTCTACGACGGCGAGCAACATGTCAGCATCCTCTCGTATCCCGAGATCGCGGACCGCGCGATCCTGCTCGACGGTTGGAGCAAGACCTACGCGATGACGGGTTGGCGCATGGGGTTCGGCGTGTGGCCGAAGTCGCTCGTCGACCACGCCGAGCGCCTACAGATCAACTGCAACTCCTGCACGAACGCGGCGGCACAGATCGCCGGCATGGAAGCGTTGCGCGGTCCGCAGGAATGCGTCGACCGCATGCGCGCGGCGTTCGACACGCGGCGCAAGGTTATCGTGAAGGAATTGAACTCGATCCCGGGTTTTCGATGCGGGATGCCGAAGGGTGCCTTCTACGCCTTCGCGAACACGTCGGGCACCGGCATCCCTTCGCGCGAACTCGAGCGGCGTCTACTCCAGGAAGCGCGCGTGTCGTGTCTTTCGGGCACGAGCTTCGGCGCGCTGGGTGAAGGGTTCCTGAGGTTCAGCTACGCCAGCAGCGAAGAGACGATCCGCGAAGCCTGCCAGCGCGTCCGCGAGATGCTCGCGAAGCCCGCTCCGGCTGCGCGCTGAAAGACCCGGTCCGAAAACAAAGCGGCGCTCGGCTCCGGGTCGGAGTCGAGCGCCGTGGCGCGTCGTCGGTCAGCGAGTGAGGAACGAACTCTCGACGCAAGCGTAGATACGTTGGCCGGCACGCCGCTCGTCGTCGAGTGCGTGCTCCCCGAGCAGCCGTCCCGTCAGAGCCTGTGAAGAATTCACGGGCGACGCGCCGCGGAAGCGGCGCCAACAGCATCTGAGAGCGTGTAGGCTCGATTTCTCCTCACGCTCTCAGTGCTCGGTCGAGCCGCGCCGGTTCGCCTTGCGCCACAACTCGTGGTCGCCGAACTTCGCGCCCTCGATCGACTTGCCCGAGCGAATCTCCTCGAGCGTCCACAGATGGTTCGTGTGATCGTCGCGCGCGACGCCACGGAAGTGCCCGAGCAACGTCTCGACGATGTGGTGGAACTCGCGGACGTCGACCTGCTTGCCCGCTTCGTCGGGATTCAGGCGACTGCCCATGTCGACGTACAACGTCAGATCGGGCGGAGTTCCCAGAGTGCCGACGAACTCGTCCTCGGTGTTCGGCGGTTGGGGCTGGTGCGCCCCGGGATTGAAACGAATCGTCAGTCGAGTGTTCTGACGATCCGGGTGGTACCAGTGGTCGCCCATGCCCTTCTGGGCGAACTTCGACAACTGCGTGGCGACCTCCTCCTTGGAGGCGCCGACCAAGTGCACGTTGACCGATCGCATGGCTGATCTCCCGATTCGGGACTGCCGTCGAACGCCGACCCTCAGGGCCGCTCTCTCGCCCGACGTCACCCATCGTACGCACAATCCGGGTCGATCTTGCAAGGAGGAGGTGGCGGCCACCATTTTGCGGGTGTCGGACGGGGGCGCCAGCCCTCCGTCCGCGCCACCGACCTGATGGCCGATTCACTAGGGGGTTCAGGGGTGACTGTCGCCTCTCCGGGGCCGCATCGGCCGGCAATGTCGCTATGTTCTGCGCCCTTTCCGCTTCCCCGCGCACCAGGGCAACGTTCCGAGAACTCGATGGGCATCTTCAAGGCATACGACATCCGCGGTGTGGTCCCGACCGAGCTCGATGCGCGACTCGCGCGACGGATCGGCGATGCGTTCGCGCGCTTCCTCGCCGCGAAGACGCTCGTCGTCGGTCGCGACATGCGCACGCACTCGCCCGAGATCGCGGCCGCCGTCATCGAGGGCATGCGCGATGCGGGCACGCACGTCGTGGACATCGGGCTCGCGAGCACGCCGATGGCCTACTTCGCGATCGGTTCGACCGACTGCGACGGCGGCTTGAACGTGACCGCCAGCCACAACACCGGCGAGTACAACGGAATGAAGTTGAGCGGGCGTGGAGCGTCGCCGATCTCGGCCGCGAACGGCATCAAGGACGTGGAGCGCATGGCGACCGGCCCAGCCGTCGCACCGGTCGCGCGCCGCGGCTCCGTGGTGCAGCGCGATCTGCTCTCTGCCTATGCGGACCACGTGGCGCGCTTCGCGAAGCTCGAGCGCGATGTGAGCATCGCGGTCGACTGCGCGAACGGAATGGAGGGCCACACGCTCGGGCCGATCCTCGAACGCGTGCCGCGTGCTCGCGCGACAGCGATCTTCACCGAGTTGGACGGCACGTTCCCCAATCACGAGGCCAACCCGCTGAAGGAGGAGAACCTCGACCCCGTGCGCGCTCTCGTGAAGAAGAGTTCCGCCGAAATTGGTGTGAGCTTCGACGGCGACGCGGATCGCTGCTGTTTCGTCGATGAAACGGGCCGAACCGTTGGCAACGACCTGATGACGGCGCTTCTCGCGCGCGAATACCTGAAGACCTTCCCGGGAGCGCCGATCGTCTACGACTTACGTTCGTCGTGGGTCGTCAAAGAAGAGATTCGCCGCGCCGGCGGCGTGCCCGTGCGCGATCGCGTCGGTCATTCGTTCATCAAAGCCACGATGCGGCAACGTGGTTCGCCCTTCGGCGGTGAACTCTCGGGACACTTCTACTTCGGGGAGAACTTCACCTGCGACTCCGGCGTGTTGGCGATGGTGTCCGCGCTCAACCTGCTTTCGCGATCGCGCACGCCGTTCAGCGCGCTGGTGCAGGACCTGCGTCGCTACCACTCCACCGGTGAAATCAACTTCCACGTCGCCGACAAAGCCGCCGCGACCGCCGAATTGAAGAAGCGCTACTCGAAGGGTCGTCAGGACGAGCTCGACGGCATCACGGTCGAGTACGGGGACGTCGGTGACGCAGATTGGTGGTGGTTCAACGTGCGCGCGAGCAACACGGAGCCCTTGCTGCGTCTGAACCTCGAGGCTTCGACCTCGGCCGAGCGCGATCGGCGCCGCGACGAGATCGTCGCGATGCTCGGGGAGCCCGAAGCGTGAGCCCGCGCTCGCGGATCGTTCCGGGTGCGGTCCTGGCCGCCTGCCTGATCGCCTCTGTCCTACCGCTGGTGGGTTGTCGTGACGAAGGGGTTGCCACGGCCGACAAGCGTTCGGGAGCCGACAAGCGTTCGGGACTCGCCACGATCCGTGGGACCGTGCTCGACCGCGCGACCGGTGCGGTCGTCAGCGATGCACGCGTCGAATTCCCGGACGGTCGCCACGGTGTGACCGACGACGCCGGCCGCTTCGAACTGGGCGATTTCGCCTTGGGCACGACCGGAGAGGTGCGTATTCGCGCCGGCGACGGGCGTCGGGCCAGCGTGCAGATCCGACCGCTCGGCCCGGGGCTCTTGGAAGTCGTTCTCCACGCGGGCCTCTGAAGTTCCTTCCCGGGGGGCCTAGGCCTGAGTCTCTCGGACCCGTGCTGCCGCGCTGTAGTCCCAGCGTGAGCGGCGTGGCAGCATGCAGGCCTCCTCCCGCCGCGGCCACGTGCCGATGAGGAGGCGACTCCCGACCGCCATGTCCCCGCGCCAACTCGTTGCGACTCTTCTCTGCCTAGCGTTCGGCGGCCTCGGATCGAGCGCGAGCCCGATCTCGGCCTGTCCGCAAGAACCGGTTCGCGCGGAGTCCCCGGTCAGTGCGCCGGCCGATGGCGATCTGCCCGAGCTGGCGATTCCGCCTACCTTCGAGGCCTGGCGCGGGTTGATCGAGCGCGATCGGACCCTCCAATGGACGACCCGGACTCCGAGCGCCGCCCGCGCCGTTCTGGCCACGTCGGGCATCTCGGCCCACCGACGGGCCGTTGCCTTGATGGCGCTCGGCTGCGCTTCCGACGAGGGTGAGCGACCGCGTCTCGAAATCACGGCCCGATCGGGTGTGGGCATCGAGCGCGCGGCGGCGATCCTGGCACTCGGCGAGATGAACGCGGGCGCGACGGCGCTGCTCCTCGAGATCGCCGCGAGCGGTGCGGCGTTCGAACGCGACTGCGCTCTGCTCGCGTTGCTCCGCGACGGGCGAAACGCGGGCCGCCGACGCGTCGAGGAGATCGCAGCGGATCCCATGCACGCGGCGTCTTCGTCCGCGCGGGAACTCCTCGTGCAGGCCTTCGACCCTGCTTCGTCGCAACCGTCGGCGGCGGGCACGGCCTTGCTGCGCTTGCGCTGGGACGCGGCACGCGAGTTCGGGCTCGTCGGGGGTCAAGCGTGGAAGGTGCTCGCCGTGCGCGAGCTGTCCGCCGACCCCGATCGTCTGGCCGAGATCGTTCTGGGTGCGTTGCCCGGACTCCGTCGTGCCGGCGTCGCCGATCACTTGCTGGAACAAGTCCTGCACGGACGCGGACCGGCACGATTGCGCGCGGCCGTCGCGATCATGCCGCGCGAGTTGTCGGACCTCGTCGCGAATGATCTGTGGCGGCCCGCGGACGCGGCGGAGTGGCGTGTCATCCTGGACGAAGTGCGCGACCGTCGCCTGGAGCGCTTGGTCGGGGACCTCGTGCGCGCCGCGATCGAGGTTCCCGAGGTGCGTTGGCGTGCCGTCGAACTCGCGGGGCTCGCGGGCGAGGAAGCGAACGGGCCGCTGCTCGCCGTGGATCCGTCGTTGCTCGACGCGGTCGGACGTATCGAGCTCGCGGAGGCCCTCGGTGGCGTCGCCGATCCGACCTGGCTCGCGCGCTTCGCCGCCTTGCGCGAAGACCCCGATTCGCGCGTGCGCGCCACGTTCCTCGTTTCGGGCCTGAGGCACGATCAGAAGAAGGCCACGGCCGAGGTCGAGGAGCGCGCGAACGATCCCGATCATCCCGAATACGCAGCGGTGATCAGTGCACTCGCTCGCGCGGCCCGCGACCCGCGCGCGGGCATCGTGCTCGAATCGCGCCTGGCGGAAACCGAAGGACCGGCGAAAACGGCCATCGCGACGGCTCTCTGTCGAGCCGGCCGCTTGGCGGGCCGCGCGACCTTGCGCGATGCGCTCTCGTCCGATCCACCGCCCCGTGGAGCCGCGGCCGTAGAGCTGGTCCGCGCCCTTGCGCGCAACGGCTCGTCGGAGGACCTCGAGGTGTTTCGCGCGTTGTTCCCGCGTCCTGACGACCGCGAACTCGACATCGAGCTGGCGCGGACTCTCGTCGAGATCGGTGACCGCGCGGTCGAGCCGCTCCTGCGCGCTGCGCTGTGGTACTCGGAGTTCGACGTCAGCGTGCTCGCCGGTGGACTGCTCTTCGATCACGGCGGACCGTACGCGGTCCTGCGTGAACTCGAGAATCCGCCTGTCGGGGTGACCTCGAGCGACCTGCGCCGCGTCGGCTTCGCGGTCGGGCAGTGGGGCGGTCCGGCCGAGTACGAGCGTCTCCTGCGTGAACTGCGCGCGACGAGCGCGAATCCCGCGGTGCAGGGCGCGTGGTTGGGCGCGCTCGGATCGCGCACACGGTGAAATCCGCCGTGGCTCACGACGCGTTCGCGACCGCGGAGCGATTCGAGGCCACCGGGCTCATCACGCTGACGACCGACTTCGGGCTCGTGGATCCCTACGTCGGCATGGTCCACGGTGTGCTCCTCGCTCACCATCCGCGGGCGCGCATCGTCGATCTGTGCCATGGCATTCCGCCGCAAGACATCGAGCGCGCGGGCTACTTCTTGGCGCATTCGCGGGGTTACTTCGCGCCTGGAACGGTCCACGTCGCCATCGTCGATCCGGGCGTCGGATCGAACCGCCGTATCCTCGTCGCGATGGATCGGGGCCAAGTCTTCCTCGCGCCCGACAACGGGCTCCTCGCGGGCGTGCTCGGCGCCGAGGCGCGCGTGCGCGAACTCGACGTGACGCCCTTCGCATTGCCGAAGCTCAGCCGAACCTTCCACGGTCGCGACGTCTTCGCGCCGGCCGCGGCCGCGATCGCGAGTGGACTCGCGCCCTTCGAGGCGACGCGCGGCGACGACATCGACTTCGAGCGTTGCGAACTGCCGCGCGCGCACGTCGCGGGCGATTCGGGTGCCGCGGAAGTCCTCTTCGCGGATCGCTACGGGAACTTGGTTCTCTCGGCACGGAGCGCGGATCTCGGCCCGGATCCCGAGGCCTGGACGGTCGGCGTGCGTGGCTCGGATCTGCGCGTGGTCGGTTGCTACGCGGACGTCGCTCCGGGCGAAGGGCTCGCCCTGGTAGATTCCTTCGGCTCGCTCGAGATCGCGGTGCGCGACGGCGATGCCGCCGCGCGCTACGGCTTGCGGCGCAGTGACCGCGTGAACCTTGTGAGGAGACGATGATGGAGCGCAGCGTGGCCTTCCTGGGAGTGCCCATGGACTTGGGCGGCGGCCGCCGCGGGGTCGACATGGGTCCGAACGCGGTGCGCATCGCGGGCATCGAGGAGGGCGTGCGCTCGCTCGGCCTGCGGTTCGAGGACCGCGGCAACGTGCCCGTGCCCGAGCCGACTTCGCGCGTGCCTCGCAATCCGAAGGCGCGCTTCCTCGAAGAGATCGCGGCGGCCTGCGCGGAGTTGCGACGGCGCGTCGAAGCGACGCTCTCCGAGGGACATTTCCCGGTCGTCATCGGCGGTGATCACTCGATCGCGTGCGGTACGGTGGCCGGGATCTCGAGCCACTATCACCGTCAGAAGAAAAAGATCGGGCTGATCTGGTTCGACGCGCACGGCGACATGAACACGCCCGAGAGCACGGAGTCGGGCAACGTGCACGGTATGCCGCTCGCCGCGTGCATCGGTCGCGGCGCGCCCGAGCTGGTGCGACTCGGCGAACGAGTTCCGATGGTCGACGTCGAGAAGGCCGTTCTCATCGGCGTGCGCACCGTCGATCCGCGCGAGCGCCAGGAGATCAAGGCGTCGGGCATCCACGTCTTCACCGTGAAGGACATCGACATGCACGGTGTCCACAAGGTCATGAAGATGGCGATCGAAATCGCGAGCGCAGGAACGGCTGGTTTCCACCTGTCGTTCGACGTCGACGGCATGGATCCGTCGGTCGCTCCCGGTGTCGGCACACCGGCATTCGGCGGGACGACGTTGCGCGAGAGCCACCTGATCATGGAGCACGCGGCGGAGAGCGGGAAACTGCTGGGGCTCGAGATCACGGAGATCAATCCGATCCTCGACAACCAGAACGCGACCGCGAAGGTCGCCGTCGATCTCGTGCTCTCGGCGCTGGGGAAGGCCGTTCTCTAGGCAGCGCGTGCTGACGCTCGTCCGATCGCTGCGGAAGAACCGCCGACTGCTCCAGGACATGGTGCGGCGCGATCTGCGCGCTCGTTATGTGGGCTCGAGCATGGGGTTCTTCTGGTCGGTGATCTTCCCGCTCCTGAACCTCGTCATCTACATGTTCGTGTTCAGCTTCGTGATGAAGACGCGTTGGGACCCGGGGCAGAGCGAGCAGGAGACGGCCCTGCTGATGCTCGCCGGCATCCTGGTCTGGCAAGCGTTCGCGGAGACGCTGTCACGCTCGACCAACACGCTGGTCGAGAACCAAAACCTCATCCAGAAGGTCGTGTTCCCGTCCGAGATCCTGCCGGTCTACCTGGCGATCTCGGCGCTCGTGAACATGTTGATCGGCGTCGCCATCGCGTTGATCGGCGTCGCGTTCTACGCCTGGATCAAACCGATCATTCCCGCGGCGGGCTCTCCTCTGCCCCTCCGCGAACTCGGGTTTTCGTTCACGCTCGTCGCGCTGCCGTTGCTGCTGGCGGTTCAGCTCGTCTTCACCGCGGGACTGAGCTTCTTCTTCAGCGCGCTGAACCTATTCCTGCGCGACGTCTATCACGTCATGGGCGTCGCGCTCACCGTCGGGATGTTCATGACGCCGATCTTCTATCCGGCGAGCTTGGTCCAGGAAGCCGGGCTGGGTTGGGCGTTGAAGATCAATCCGATGTACTGGCTCATCGACAGCTACAGGCGCGTCCTGATCTACGGGTTGTGGCCGCACCCTCCCGTGCTGGCCGCGTTCGCGGGCGTCGCGATCCTGCTCTTACTCCTCGGCACGACGTTCTTCCTGCGGCAGAAACCGCGCTTCCCGGATCTCCTGTGAGCACGGTCAGCACCACGAAGGCGGCGCCGCGCGCGTCGGGCAGCACGGGCTCCGCCGTCCTCTGTCGCGGCGCGGGCAAGGCGTATCGGCTCTACGACAAGCCGATCCATCGCTTGTGGGAACTGATGCTGCCGGGCAAGCGGTTCCACCGGGAGTTCTGGGCGCTGCGCAACGTCTACCTGGACATCCCGCACGGTTCGACGGTCGGCATCATCGGCGAGAACGGCGCGGGCAAGTCGACGCTCCTGAAGCTGCTGACGGGCATCACGCTGCCGACCGCGGGCGAAGTGCAGGTCCAAGGCCGCATCTCGTCGCTGCTCGAACTGGGCGCGGGCTTCCATCCCGAGTTCTCCGGACGCGACAACATCCACTTGGCCTGCTCGATCCTCGGGATGTCCGACGAGGAGATCGCCGAGCGCTTCCCGAAGATCGTCGACTTCAGCGAGCTCGGAGATTTCATCGAGCGTCCCGTCAAGACGTACAGCTCGGGGATGTACGTGCGCCTTGGCTTCGCGGTCGCCTCATCCGTCGATCCTGACATCCTGATGATCGACGAGGCGCTTTCGGTCGGCGACGAACACTTCAAGGGCAAGTGCGTCAATCGTCTCAACGAGTTCCGCGAGCAGGGCAAGACGACGATCTTCGTCAGTCACGACATGGGCTCGATCAAGTCCATGTGCCAACACGTCGTTCTGCTCGATCGCGGCGAGGTGCTCGAACAGGGCAGCGCGGAGAAGGTCGCCGACCAGTATCTGAAGCGTGCCAAGGCACGCGGGAACGAGCGGCTCTCGTCGTACGACCGCGGCACGAGCGTCTATCCGCGCTGGGGCACCGGCGAGATCGAGACGACCGAAGTGGAGATGATCGACCCGTCGGGTCAACCCTCGCTCGTCTTCCAACCCGGCGAGCCGTTCCGCGTCCGCATCGCCTACAAGGTGCACCGCGCGGTGAAGAATCCCGTCTTCGGCCTCGGGATCTATCGCAGCGACGGCACGTACGTGAACGGCGCGAACCATCACTGGCGTGAGACCCCGATCCGTCTCGACGAATGCGTTCCCGGGGAATCGGGCGTAGTGGAGATGCGTTTCGATGCGCTGCCGCTGCTTTCCGGCGCCTTCTATCTGACGACGTTCCTCTACGACCACGGCAAGGCGGCGCCGACGGCGATCGACCACCGCGAGCACGTTTTGACCTTCGAAGTCGTCGATGCGCGTCGCCTCCAGCACGGCATGTTGTTCCTCCCGTCGCGCTGGAGCGTCGTCCGCGACGTTCCCGGTCGCGGTAGTGAGACCCTGGAGTCCCCGTCGTGATCCGCGATCCTCTCGAGCTCCCGTTCGACCAGTATCAGCGCTACCGCATCGTCGTGGACCTACTCGGCCTCGTCCGCGATGGATCCAAGCCGCTCGTGATCCTCGACGTCGGCGGACGCACCGCGAACTTGCGCGCGTTCCTGCCGAAGGATCGCGTCCACATCGTCGACGTCGATCCGTCCGACGAGCCTGGTCTCGTCCTCGGCGACGGCAGCAAGCTGCCCTACCAGGACCGCTCGTTCGACGTCGTGGCGGCATTCGACACGCTCGAGCACGTTCCGCCGGCCTCGCGTTCGGCTTTCGTGCGGGAGTGCGCGCGCGTCGCTCGCAAGTGGGTCGTGCTAGCGGGGCCGTATCGTTCGGACGCCGTCGACGAATCCGAGCGCCTTCTCCAACGTTTTCTGCGCGACAAACTGGGCGTCGAGCATCGTTACCTCGACGAACATCGTCACAACGGCCTGCCCGACCTCGCGGCCTCGCGAGCGGATCTCGAGCGCGGTGGCGCGCGTACGGCGGCGATCGGTCACGGGAACCTCGAGCGTTGGCTCCCGCTCATGTGCCTCTCGCTGTACTTGGATCACGAGCCGCAGTTGCGCGAACTCGCGAAGGCCGTTTTTCGCTTCTACAACCGCGAGCTCTACGCGTCGGATCACGCGTCGCCCGTCTATCGCCACGCGCTGGTCGGGGCGATGGGCGATGCTCCGCTACCGACGGCAATTCCCGGTCTCGATCCGCCGCGCGCTCCGGCGGGTGTGCTGGAGCGCTTCGACGAAGTGATCGGTGAACTCGCATCCTTCGACCGCGCTCGCGCTGCATGGTCGATCGAGCGCGAACGCTTGTGGGAGATGACGAAAACGCTGGCGGCTGACCTCGGCGGTCATCGCGACGCACTCGCGGCCGAGCGGGATTTGCGTGCCGAAGCTCAGCGCTCTCTCGGCGTCCTCGGAGCCGATCTCGCTGGGCACCGCGCGGCGCTCGTGTCGGCGCGTGAGGGGAACCTACGCATCGAGAAGGCCGCCGCCGACGAGCGGGCCGCGGTCGAAGCGATGCGCGGGGAGCTCGAACGCGAGCTGGCTCTCGTCCGTGGCGCGTTGACGGTTGCGGAGCGCGGGCGGGACGAGGATCGGGCGCGCATCACCCGTCTCGAGAACGACGTCGACCGCGGCGCACTGGAAGGCCAGTCGCTCCGCGCCGATCTCGCCGGTCATCGGGAATCGCTGGCGGTCGAACGCAAGGATCTCGCGGCGACCCGAACGACACTCGACGAGTTGCGCAAGGATCTCGTCGGACACAAGACGAGCCTGGTCGAACATCGGACGCGTGCCGAGTCGCTCGCGCGCGAGCTGGCCACGGCGCGCGAGGGGATCGTGACGACGAAAGCCCTTCTGGAACAGCGCGAGATGGAACTCCGAGCGTTGCGGGCCGATCTCGATGGTCACCGAGCAGCGCTGCGTGACGTCTCGGCGGACCTCGAAGGTCATCGCGCCGCGCTGCGCGACACACGCGCCGAACTCGAGAGTGCGCTGCACGAGCGTAACGTCGAACAACAGCGGCTCGAAGGAGCACACGGCGAGTTGGCGCGTGTCGCGCGGATCCTGCAGGAGCAGGATCGGGCGATCACGGTGTTGCGTTCCGACTTGCGGAATCGCGTCAAGTCGCTGCGGCGTGCGTTGGGGCCGAAGCCACCGTTGCCCGGCTGATCTCCGGCCCTCACACGGCGATCCAGCTCACGGAAGCGTGCATTTCTGCCGGAGTGCGGTTACGCCGAGCCACGGGCCGCGATGCGGCGCGCACTTCTGCCGACTCGCGGATCGTGCTAGAAACGCCTTTTCCGATGACGCCTCCCCCGATCGATCCGCGCCGTTTCGCCGAGCGCATCGGCGCCTGGCTCTCGTCCACCGGACCGGAATCGGATGTCGTGGTTTCCTGTCGGGTCCGTCTCGCGCGCAACGTCGACGGGCTGCCGTTCGTCGCGCGCATGGACCCCAAGGCGGCGGTCGACCTCGCGGCGCGGCTCCACGAGGAGCTCGTATCAGCGCGCCTCGATGGCGAGACGCACTGGGTCGCGATGACGGAAGCGAGCCCGCTCCTCAGGGTGCTCTTGCGCGAGCGCCATCTGATCAGCCGCGATCTCGCTCCCGCCGAGGACGGTGCGGCCGCGCTGCCCGGTCGCGCTGTCGCCTTCGGAGCGTCCGAGTCGATCGCCGCGATGGTCAACGAGGAGGATCACCTCCGACTCCAAGCGCTCGCCAGTGGATTCGACCTCAGCCGCGCTTGGCGGCGCGTGCAGGATCTGGATCGCACGCTCGAAGCGCGCATCCCGTTCGCGCACACACGCACGTTGGGCTACTTGACCGGTTGCCCGACGAACGTGGGCACAGGCCTGCGCGCCTCGGTCATGATGCACCTGCCCGCGCTCTCGATCGTGCGCACCGAGCTCGAGAAGGTCTTCGCGGCGGCGCAGCGCACGGGGCTGGCCGTGCGCGGGATGTACGGCGAGGGCAGTCGCGCAGCCGGGGACTTCTATCAGGTCTCGAATCAGATCACTCTTGGCCGGAGTGAGGAGCAGCTCGTGCTCGATCTCCAAGCGCTCGTGCCGGCGATCATCCTGTTCGAGCGCGATCTGCGGCGCATGCTCGCCAACGAGCGTCGCTCGGCGCTCCAAGATCGGATCCAGCGCAGTCAGGGACTCTTGCGCACCGCGCGCGCCCTACAGACGGACCAAGCGCTGGCGCACCTCTCGACGCTGCGCCTCGGCCTCGAACTGCAATTCCTGGAGGAGCCGAAGTTGGCCTTGCTGAACCAACTCGGCGTGCAAGTTCAGAAGGGGCACGTGCAGGCGCTCTCGCAGGAGGAACCGGGCACGACGCTGGTCGAGGCCAGCGAGCGCGATCGTCTGCGTGCGAGCCTGTTGCGTCAGCGACTTGCTCCGCGACCCGTTTGAAGTTCGGCTGCAGCGCCGTCCCAGGCTCCTTCCAATCGTCGAAGCATCCTCGCGCGCTGCCAGCGTGTCGGTGATTTCTCACCGACGCGCCAGCGGCGCGTCACGCCTACGTGAATCAGCGAATGCGCCGATCAGCCCGTTCGCGCGAGCTCAGGACCCGAGATCGGACGCTCGAGGTGGATCCCGTAGATGCCCGGGATCCCGTTGCGCACGACGGTTGCGGAGTGCGTGGCCCCGCCGCGGACGTCGATCGCGACATCCTCCCAAAGCTCGAGCTTCCCGTCTTCGATCCGCAGCAGAGCGCCGTTCGGCGACACGTTGCCGATCCGGCCTTGGACCTCGCCGCTTGTTTGGCGGACCACGACCTCGATGGAAGTGGGCACACGCTGGTCGCGTCGACGTTCACCGAGGACTTCGACCGTACCGTCGGGTGCGATCCGCACGACCTCGCCGGTGCGAATCGCATCGAGGGCGCCGCGCACGCCGACCACCGCGGGGAGACCGTATTCGCGAGCTTGAATCGCCGCGTGCGAAAGCCAGCCGCCGACCTCGGTGACGATCGCCCGTGCGCGTGGGAACAACGGCATCCAGGTGGGATCCGTGAAGCGCGCGACGAGGATCTCGCCGTCTTGGAATGTGTCGATCTCCTCAGGGGTGCGCAGGACTCGCGCGCGGCCCATCACACCAGCAGTGCCCGACACCCGGGTGCCGCGCAGTACGCCGGCTGGGATCGAGCGGGGGATCGCGCCGGGGGATTGCAGGTCGAGCTCCTCGAGCGAGGTGGCGGACAATCGCGTCGGGAGACGGACGGCAGCGCAGGCCTCGCGCTCGTCCGCGCGAGCTTCGAGGATCTCGATTGCGCGACTCGATCGCCACGTCGCGTCGTCGAGTCGCCCGATCTCCTCGACGCGCAGGAGGAAGATCCGCTCGCCGAAGCCCGTTCGTTCGCCGAGTTCGACGACGAGGCGGCGCAGGAAGGCGATTTCACGCAGCGCCAGGTGTTTCGCGTCTTCCTTCAAGCCTTGCCAACCGAGTGCGCGCTCGACTGCGAGGTCCACGACGCGATTCGCGAGTTGCGTGCGCGGGCTTGCCGGGCGCGGGACGAGGCCGATGCTGCGCTTGGCCATCGTCGTGACGAGTGTTTCGTCCTCCGAGTAGCGCGGCGTCGCGAGTTCCCAGTCGTGTGGCGCGCGGTGGCCCGAATGCGCCAGAAAATCGGCGGCGCTGGCTTCGCCTCTTCCGACGCGACCCAGGAGCTGCGCGGCTTCCTGGACGACCGTCGTCGACATGTGTGAGAGTTCGCTTGCGGGGTCGATTCCACGCTTTTCGAGCTCGCGCACGGCCGTCTTCAAGAAGAGCTCCGCTGCGATGTTGATCTCCTCGGCGCGGGCGTAGTCGACTTCGACGAAGCGTTGCGCGCGCTCGCGGAACAGCGAGACCAGCTCACCGAGTTCGAGCCGGCCGAGATCGAGTGCGGCATCGAGCCGTGCCGCGATCGAGGCGCGGGGGAGGTGTTCCTCGCGCCAGGACTCGGCGATGCGGTCGGCCGAGCGAGTCAGCTGGAACGCCGCGATCGCCGAAGGACCTCTCGCGGAACGACGGCTTGCTTCGCGCTCGTCGACATACAGCCTGCCGAACGCGGTCACGAGCATCGGGCTCGAATCGGGCATCACGTCGTAGGGAACGCCGAGAGTCGAGCACGCGCGGTGAGCGGATCCGTCGTGGTTCCAGAGCGCCTCCATGAGGGAAAGCGACAGCGGCGTCGGCTCAGGGAGGAGTTCGGACAGCTCGTTTTGCGTGAGCGGAGAATCACTGGTCCTCGAGCCCGCGAGCAGACCGAGCAACCGATGACGCTCGCGTTCGCGCAGGCCGCGGTCGTCGGCAGCATGACGCGAGAACCGTGTCACGTCGCGTGCTTGCAGGAGGAGGAATCGACCGCCCGCGTACGCCCACTCGATGTCCTGCGGGACACCGAACAGAGCATCGACCCGGCGACCGAGGTCGAAGAGCGGCGCGACGTCGACCGGAGGATGCTCGCTTTCGAGCACGCGGCCGCTGAGACGACCGAGTCGGTAGGCGCGCGGCTGTCGGCGGCCCGAGACCAAGTCGGAGCCAAGGCCTTCGACCATCTCGATCGCGCACGTTCCGGACTCGCCGGGGTGTTCGGTGAACAGGACGCCCGCCCATGCGGCGGGAACCATCGCTTGCACGATGATGCCTCCCGATTCCCGCGCTTCGTGCGAGTACGCGTCGACGCGGG
>Ga0163149_10002247_pt1 | contig 23630 bp, 18 predicted proteins | sample OliLakLV19MP5G1_FD_148604 | JGI IMG/M metagenome (GOLD analysis project Ga0163149, IMG submission 148604) | Freshwater microbial mat bacterial communities from Lake Vanda, McMurdo Dry Valleys, Antarctica - Oligotrophic Lake LV.19.MP5.G1 | ecosystem: Environmental > Aquatic > Freshwater > Lake >...
CATCGCGGGCGAGTAGCAAAAACTTATTCGGTTAGGTGTGAACGTAAACGAGACCCGCGATCTCGCAAGGGTATGACGGGATTGCGGGTCTCGGTGAAGGGTGTACTGATTTTATAGATTGGCTACTCGCCCGCAATGACAGCACTGGATAAAGACTAGTCACTCGCCTGCCTCCTTGCAGGTCATCGCGGGCGAGTAGCAAAAACTTATTCGGTTAGGTGTGAACGTAAACGAGACCCGCGATCTCGCAAGGGTATGACGGGATTGCGGGTCTCGTTATAGATTCGCTTTTAATTATAAAGTGTGATCACTCGCCCGCAATGACAACAAGAACAAGATAGTCACTCGCCTTCCCCTTGCAGGTCATCGCGGGCGAGTAGCAAAACTTAATCGGTTAGGTGTGAACGTAAACGAGACCCGCGATCTCGCAAGGGTATGACGGGATTGCGGGTCTCGGTGAAGGGTGTACTGATTTTATAGATTGGCTACTCGCCCGCAATGACAGCACAAAAGAAGACTTGCTACTCGCCTTCCCTTTTAGGTCTTCGCGGGCGAGTAGATAAAACTTAATCGTTAATAAGTAAAAGATTTTTTCACTGCTCATTTAAGCCACTTACCGAGGCTCTGGTTGCTTGGTGCGTTTCAAGTTGAATTGGCTTGCGGCTTGCGGTAACTTTATAAAAACTTTATAAATCTAAAAAGCTGGCGTGACAGGATTGAACAACTTTAAAATTTATCTGAGAAAAGGTGCCATTGCATTAACAGGAATTCTGCTATCTATTTCTTCCCTTGCTCAAACCCATGCTGCTCTTACAAGCCCGGCCGGAACAAAATTTTGGCTTTATACGCCACCGGGCTATGTGATGGGCACTCCTGCACCCATGTTGGTGAGTTTACATGGCCTTGGGCAGGTTAGTCCTAATATTAATTTGCTAATCACGCAAGCCAGTGATGCTACACCTGCCTATCTGATTGCTAATGGTCAGTGGCCGGCTTCACGACCTTTTATTGTTGTTTCTCCACAACTTAAGGGGAATCGGCCCGATAATCAGAATTGGTCAGCATTCCTGATTGATGAAGTTGTTGAATATGTTAGAACACTCAAAACAATTAATGCTAACAAAATTTACATTACGGGTTTAAGCCTGGGCGGACTAGGTGCATTGGTGTATGGGATTGGCCATCCGGAAAAAGTAGCCGGTATAATAGATATCAGCGGCAGTACCGCTGGTATCCGGAATCAGGCATGTATGCTTACCAATATTCCTATCTGGATGTTTCATGGCACAGTAGATTCCGTAATCCCTGTTTCAAACGCGGAGCTTATGTACGATGCCATCAATGCTTGCGCAAATCCGGGCACCAATAAACCTCATCTTACCTTGTTAGATGTCGGGCGACACGATATCTGGAATTCATTATATAACCTCAGCAACGGATACCAGATTTATGACTGGCTCCTTCAGTTCACAAAAAATACTGTAACCAATATCCCACCTTATGTAAATACGGGTGTTGATAAAAATTTTGTCGCTAGTGATGGTCCACTTTACTTATTAGGTGATTACTTCGATACTGATGGTTCAATTGCTTCCGTGCAATGGTCCAAACTTTCAGGCCCCGCAGTTACCCTGGCAAATACCAATACTGGAATTTTAAAAATTAGTAACCCGCCTGCCGGTACGTATATATTTCAACTGCGGGTAACTGATAATTTGGGTGCACAAAAGAGTGATACGATTCAGATTGTGGTTTCCGCCTCCGCGCCATCGAGTAATATCGTTACGGGTTTTGTGTTAATAAATGGATCTACTAACATGGATATTGGGCCACTCGTTAATGATCAAATAATAAATAAATCGCAAATAGGTGCAAGTCAATTTAATGTGCGAGCACTCTATTCAAATACTAAATCTGTCAGGTTTAGGTTAAACAGTACTCAGCACGTGATAACCTCTTATTCGGGGGGGGGTGGAAATATTCTACTAACTAACCAAGCCGCAACACTAAAGTGGCAAATGCCCGAGGGAGAACACATCATTTGTGCCACACCCTACTCAGGAGCTGGTGCAACTGGCACCGAAGGCATTACCAAATGCATAAAAATTTCAGTCTATGATGATCAACCTATTGTTCAGTATTATCCTAAGTCGGGTCAGAATCTAAGTGTACTGGCCTCGTGGGGAATACAAACCGATGGCACCGGAGCAGCGCCAACATCTTTTACCGGAAACTTTCAGGTTTTCAACATCACCGCGGCAGCATCTCAAAATAACCCTTGGACCGTGGGTGGTATTGAGTCCTATCTGTACGTACGGGCGGGTGGTGCGCTAACTATTAACAGCACTTTTACGGGCGTAGTGCAAGTAGAAGGAAACGGTATGCTGACTATTAACACCAGCCAGCCCGTGATGCTGGGTTCAATCTCACAAACATCCACCATTCGGTTTGGAGCCAATGCTACCACAATTCCAGTTAACAATTATGGCAACGTAACCGTGCAGGCCGGCACGATAAAGACCTTACCAACTGGTGTTCTTTCTATTGCTGGTGACTTAGTGATTGAGAACAATGCATTACTTCAGGGCGCGGGTAATACCAGCACGATTAATCTGAGTGGTGACTTTACCCTGCAGGAAGACGGTACTTTTCAACCCACTGTAAAATTTGGCCTCACTCTCAACGGACTTACTCCACAGGTGTTGAACTTGGCCGGAACAAAAGTATCGCTTCGGCAGCTTACTGTTGGCTCTACTACAACCGTTGTGAATGGTATCTTTCCGGTGGAGTTGGAATTAGGATCGGCAACGGGTGGCGGATTAATTGTTCAAACTAATAATGCGCTAGCGCTCAATGGAAACCATCTTACTATAACGGGGCAAGGTTCCATCAATAGTAGTAATGAAACCGGCACCATCGCGTTTGATCACAGTCGGCTTTCCATTACGTCCGCCTCTTCGTTGGATTCGCATTTACATGCACAAGCTGGGAAGGACACGGTAACGTCTATGCTAATTAATTTATCACCCGGTTCACTTTCACTTTCTCTTGAGAGCACCTTGTTTATCACCGATTCGGTGAAAGTATACAACGGGGCTATTCAATCGAACGGATATCTTGCTTTTGTATCTACCGAAACTAATACGGCACGCCTTGGCAGGTTTGAAGGTTCAGGATCAGTGACAGGCAAAGTTCAATTTCAACGCGTAGTAAAAGCCGGACGCAATTATCGGTATCTGGGTTTTCCGGTTACCGAATTTCGGGTTGACAGTCTGCAAAAATATATTGATGTAACCGGGAATTTTATAGGCACCTCAACCGGAGTTGGCTTAACAGCCAATCCATCGCTCTATAGTTACGATGAGCCCATTGGCTGGAAACCATTTCCTGTAGTTAATAACCAAGAACAATTTACGCTTGGCACCGGCTATTCTGTTTTTGTTCGCGAAGAAGTTAGCACCACCAAAATAATTGCCCGTGGAGAAATTCATCAAGGAAACTTTGTTGCTACCATAGACCCGGGAACGAGCAATCCAAACATAGGCTGGAATCTGCTGGCCAATCCCTACCTGAGTCCTATTCAATGGGGTAACGGTGGATGGTCAACCACTTCAATAAATTCTACGGTTTATATTCGCGATAATGATTTAGGTAACTTTTTAATGTGGGATGGTGTGATGGGGGATGAAGAATTTGGTGGAACGATTGCTGCCGGTCAGGCCTTTTGGGTTAAGTCCACCGCACCCGGTGCCGCTTTAACAATTACCGAACAAGCTAAGGTGGTTGCTCAACCCAGTTTGTATCGCACACAGGGAACTGAATCTGAACTTATTAGTCTTAAGATCAGTCTTCAGCATGAAAACCAACTAGACCGAGCCTATCTAAAACTGAACGACAAAACAGGGTATGCTTTTAATGCATTGGTTGATGCCTTGAAACGAAAAAATGATTACTTCACCTTGTCTGTACTTTCGTCAGATGATGTGACAGTAGGTATTAAAAACATTCCAGACGCGTGTGAAACCACGATGAACCTGGCGCTTGAGGATACAAAACCGGGAAGGTATTCTCTTTCTTTTGCAGGTTCGTTCTTTGAAGCGCACGACCGGGCATTAGTTATCTCCGATACATTTTTGGATTCTGTCATTCACGTACAGCAAAACGAATTATATTTATTTGATATTACTGAAAATAATGAATCGTTCGGTAAGAACCGATTTGTTATTTCACTTCACAAAGAGTTAGAAAAACCAACCATTACCCTTCAGGGAAGCGAGCTGGTATCAGATCAAACAACCGGAAACCAATGGTTTTTAAATGGTGCCGCACTGGAAGGGGCTACTTCAGCCACCTATGTTCCAACAGTTAGCGGAGACTATCAAGTGCAAATCACAAATTCAACTTGTAGTACGCTTTCAGAGCCAATGCCTTTTGTAGTGACGGCAATAGAAAATAATTCAGGCATTACCATTTATCCAAATCCGGTTGATAAACTTCTTTTCATAACAGGAAGTAAGGTTCCGATTACATACTCTATCCAAAATTTATTTGGGCAACAGGTTCAACAAGGAACGGTGGTATCAGAACAAGATCGGGCTGTTGAATTAAATGTAGCAGCCGGAGTTTATATACTCACTGCGAAGAGCGGGCAGCATGCGGCCCGGTTCAAATTAATTGTCCGGTAAGAAATCAGTTGCCCTTAGCTTTCTCATTCACGCTACTCCTGTTACATTTACGGGCAACCATGATCAAGAAATTTCTTTCAAGTCTGAAAAGTATTGCCATTAGTTTGACAGTATTCCTTGTTTTATTGGCTGTTACCAATTGGCTGTGCGGAATTTATGTTTCAAAACTAGGCGGAGAAAAGAGGAACCTGCTTCCCAGTTTTGCCGATGATCCTGAACATGCAAAAGCAATCTTTAGTGATTACCACAATGTTGCACATCGCTATCGCTCCTTTGTAGGTTGGCAAACATTGCCTTATCAGGGTAAAACCCTTCATATTAATGAAGCAGGATTACGTGTGCATAACAATTCATTGACTGCTGATGAAGCCCCTGTGATTCGTTTTTTTGGAGGCTCAACCATGTGGGGCGAAGGGGCTGACGATGATCATACTATTCCGGCACTGGTGCATCAGGAAATGGATTCGGGAAGTGTTTACAATCATGCGCAGCTGGCCTATAATTCCCGTCAAAGCCTGGATGCCCTTATTTCGTTATATGCGAAGGGTGAGCGAAGTGATGTGGTTATCTTCTATGATGGCGTAAATGATGTGGCTTTTCTATGTCCTCGCGATATTCAGGAACTACCGGGGCACCGATTGGCTCCGTTTTTTCAAGAGAAAATTTACGGAGGCAAAAAGCAACTTCTACTAAGTACCTTAAATAATCTTTTTACAGAAAATATTTTGCTACTGATTCAGCATTATAAAAATACGGGCGGTACTAAACCATCGCTCTATGACTGCACGGGTACTAAAAAGGGTGAAACAGTTGCCCGCATGTTAATTACCAATTGGGAAATGGCACATGATCTTGTTGCCAGCCGCGGTGGAAAATTTATTGCTGTCCTTCAGCCCGCTTCCTTCATTGGATCGCCTCGTATTGATCACCTGGAGTTAAATAAAGAGCTGGGAGAAAACTTCAAAAACGTGTATGGTGAAATACAAAAGTTAATTGCCGAAAAGAATTACGACTGGATTTACGATGCGAGCAATGCCTTTGATGGCAACGACTATATTTATATAGATTTTTGCCACGTAACCGAAAAAGGAAATAAAATTATGGCAAAAAAGGTAAGCAATATTTTATTGTCCGAATCCATTCCTTAATTTCAAACAGGTTGAGTATCTTCCATTAGGGCATCTCTAAAAACCCTTGCTTTCATTACCTCAACCCCTGCCCCTTCTCCAGAAGAGAAGGGTAAGCGGAGTTTTTAGAGATGCCCATTATACTTTATATTGCGAACCAAGGAAAAATAATCAAGTAAAATTTTAGTGAAGACAACACATGAGTTCTATAAAAATCACGCATCAAGACAGGATTAAAGATGGAATAAAATACGCTGAAAAAACCTTGTTGGATCAAGCTTCGCACCTGGATATTGACAAGAAACTATTGCAAAGTCATTTTGACTTTAAAGGAAAAACAGTAATGGATTTCGGCTGCGGTGTTGGTGGCATGAGCATTTGGATGGCTCAGCACCTGGGTGCCATTGTGGATGGCTACGATATTGACGAAAAGCATATTGAAATAGCATTTGCACTATTAGAAAAATATCCGTGCCCCACGGTTACGTTATCTCAGAAAAATATTATTGAAACTCCCATCGACAAAGAATATGATGTAATTATTCTTAATGATGTAATTGAACATATTAAGCCTGATTGGATTCCTGGCATTCTTGATATTCTTGTTAATAGAAATCTGAAAAAAGGAGGCATTCTTTTTATCAGCTATCCACCGTGGGAAGGGCCTTATGCCAGTCACATGAAAAGGGTTATTAATGTTCCCTGGCTGCAGTTTCTGCCTCAAAAGATGCTCATTAACATGATTGAGAAAAGAAACCAAACTACACTTGGGCAATACAATTTGGTAGAGGAGTATCTCGAGTTAAATCATATGACACACAAAAAACTTATGAGGTTTATTAAACCACTGCCCCTTAAGGAGGATTTTAGATATAGCCATACAAAACTCAATTCCACCAGCCTATTTGCCAATGCCTCGTTTTATTGGTGGCCTGCCTTGTACCTGATCTCAAAAGAGTTTATAGTTTTTAAGAAACAATAAGAAAATAACTTTTATAGTTTCATTCGTTTGAAAACAGGTTCCGGAATGTTTTTAATCACCAGCATGATCCATTTCCAAATTGGAAATACATAAACATTATTTTTCTTTCCCTTTATAGCCCTAACGATATACCGAGCAACCTGATTGGGTTGAGCCGTAAGACTTTTAGGAGTGGATAGTCCTGCAAGCATTTTAGTTTGCATGAACCCAGGTTTCACAGTAAGTACATGAACTTTACTCTTGAAGAGTCGATTTCGCAACCCAGACAAGTACGCGGTAAATCCAGCCTTGGCACTGCCATACAGGTAATTGCTCTGGCGACCGCGCTCCCCGGCAACCGAACTGATTCCAACTATCACACCTGCCTTCTGTTTTTCAAAATCGTTGGCCACAATATTTAAAATGGAAACTGCCCCAATGTAGTTGGTCATCAGAATGCGCGAACACTCTGCCCAGTCCTCTATGGCTTTACTATGTTCGCCCAGAAACCCAAATACGCAAATAACCGTATCGGGCTTGAACTGAAGGTTGTTGTAAAATGTAACATGTGATTCACAATCTACAGCATCGAACTCAACAAGAGAAATCTGAATTCCAAACCTTACCGTCAAATCACTTTTTACCGCGCTCAATCTTTCACTATTTCGTGAGGCCAAAATTAAATCGCAAGATAACGAAGCTAATAAGTCGGCAAGGGCAAGGGCTACCTCCGAGGAAGCGCCAAGTATAAGAACTCTTTTCATTTTTTTATTTTATGGATAGCCGTTCCGAAAGAGAAGATACTATCTTTTTTTGTGGATCAATTTTAGAGAGAAATGAAGTAAATTTTGCTGCATTGGGATAGGTGCTGTGAAATATTTCCGCTTTCATACGTGCGTCTTTCGTCAGGTAAATTCGTCCAACATAGTCGCGCACTACTTTATCGAGTTCATCAAGAAAGGCAAACAATTTTGAGTTGATTGGGATATCCAGGGCCAGTGTATAGCCCTCCATGTTAAATGATATCGGCCCTTCTTGTTTTCCAAAAAGTTTTAATACGGCTAGAAAAGATCCCCACCCTTTGTTATTTATCCGTTGCAAAATATCCCGAATTGCCACCTTCCCATTAAGCTTAGGCACTACAAACTGGTATTGAACAAATCCATTGCTACCATAAATTCTATTCCAATGCAAAATTGAATCAAGAGGATAAAAAAAACTTTCGTAGGATGTTGTTGAATGCATTTCTCTTTTATAATTCTTACCGTAGTATAATGCGTTGAATGCTTTTACTGAAAATCCATTTAATGCAAAGGAAGGAAAATAGAATGGTACATCCAGCGTTCGCGATTTAACAGGATATTTGCCCTTTTCATTTAAATTGATACTTTTGGCGTGTTCCCCCAGCATAAGAATGCTTCTTCCAAAATGCTTACCTTTTTTCAAACAGTCGATCCACGCTACCGAATAAGTATAGTGACCATACTGCTCAAACAACTCAAGTACCTCGTCTAAACTCCGAGCCTTAATTTGTACCTGATTAATATACCCTGTTTCAATTTTTTTTAACCGAAAGGAAACTTCCATAATAATTCCGGTTAGGCCCATGCCTCCGCAGGTGAACCAGAAGAATTCGCTATTTTCCGATTGACTACACGAAATAATTTCACCTTGGGGCGAAAGCACTTTTAAGCCAACAATATGATTCGAGAATGAGCCATCCACATGATGATTTTTTCCATGAACATCGGAGGCTACAGCTCCGCCTACTGTAATAAACCGGGTGCCGGGCGTTACAGGTAAAAACCAGCCCTTTGGTAAAATAAAATCTATGATGTCAGATAGCAGTAACCCACTCTGGCAACTAATTATCCCCGCCTCAGCATCGAAGGAAAGTATTCGATTAAATCTAAGGGTACTAATTATGTTTTCGCCTAAGGATGCATCTCCATAACAGCGACCATTGCCTCTGGCAATCAGTGACGTACCTTCATTTAACAAACCAGCAAAGTCATGATGAAATACCGGATTGCTTAGTGAAGCTGACACACGCGGGTAGTTATTCCAATTTGTTATAAAATCATCAATCATTGTTACAAAATCTTATATCTTTAAGCCTTATAGTTACGCTTTAATTAGGTGTATATGAAGAAATTTCTGAATGAAATTTTAAGACTCGAAAATCTTACTTGGCGACATTGGCTCTTAATTTTTATGGCGTATTTCATGCTAAATGTGCCAATCCTTTTAAAGAATGCGGCTGACACAAATTTAGCCGTTTTTCAGGCGGAAGCATTTCTTAACCAAAAACTTAATATAGAAAAATACTTCTGGGATGCTTCTGTTTATGAGGGCAAAAACTATGTCTCGTTTCCGCCTGTTCCATCACTCATTATGCTTCCATTGGTTGCTATTTTTGGTACTCACATCAATTCGGTGCTTGTCAGTTTATTTATAGCCTGTCTAGGCATGTTGCTTTTATACAGATTATTAGTAAGGCTGATGCCTGATGGGGCGGGTCGTGTATGGGTTTTTTCAGCCTTCTTTTTTGGCAGTGGCTTTTGGTTAGCCATGGCCACCAGCGACCACATCAATGGTTTTGCACATGTAGTCTGTACTGTAGTTCTCTTTTTCCTTTTATTAGAACTTACCGGAAAGCAAAGACCTATTTGGATTGGAGTATTTTGGGCACTTGCCTTTTTAACCCGGCAAATGACTCTTTTTTACGGATTCTTGGTTTTGTATTATCTTTTCTTTGATCAAGAAAACAAGAAAACTGCATTTAAAAAATTAGCAATTGCAAGCGTTACTTTTCTTGTTTTTGCAGTTGTTTATTTAACTTTTAATTACTACCGATTTAATAATTTATTTGAAACCGGGTATCAATATTTACTTTACACTTCCACCATTCGCGAACGCGTGGATCAATATGGAATTTTCAGCATCCATTACTTTTTATTCAACTTTTATCACATGTTCATCAAAGGGCATAATCTTCTCTTTACTGGCAATGATCAACTTAGTATCGGGGGAATGGATCAATATGGAACTTCCCTTTTAGCTGCCTCGCCTTTTGTAATTTTTGCTATGAAAGCAAATGTTAGGAAAGGATTAAAAATTGCACTGTGGACAACTATTTCGTTTATTCTTCTGGGGGTTCTTTTATATCACAACAACGGATGGGCTCAAGTAAATGCTCAAAGGTTTTCATTGGACTTTCTTCCTGCGCTACTGATCTTAGTGGCGTTAAGTTACAAGTACGTTCCCTCATGGCTATTCAAATCCTTTGTGGGGTATGCAATTGCTCTAAACTTTCTTAGTTTTCTGATTCATGGGTTGCGCTGATTTTTATGAGGAGAAATACAACACTGCTCATTGAACTCTTGCCCATCTTTGGATGCGCCCTATTGCCACTTTTTTTTGATCTGTCGTATCAAATAAATTTGTATATGATTTGGGAAGGAGCCTATCGCCTTTATTTGGGCGAGATTCCCTTTCGAGACTTTGGGATACCGATGGGTGTATGCTCGTGGATTATCCCGGCATTTTTCTTTAAACTATTTGGCCCTACGCTATTTACCTTAGCAAAAGCACAGGCCTTTCTTAATATTGTTTCAGGTCTTTCTTTTCGTTGGATATTATTGAGACTTGGTGCTTCTTTTCAAACCCGCTTTTTAAGCACAGTCATCTATTCGCTTACCTATATTTTAGGACTTTACTGGCCACAGTACAATCACACAGTTATTATTTTTCAAATTGTCGCTTTCGCATTTCTTTTTCAATATATAAATGGAAGTTCAACTAAATATAGCTGGTTGTATCTCATGTTTTCTTGCTTCTTTCTGTCAGTTTCATTTTTTACCAAACAAGATGCTGGTGGCCTGAGTATATTAATCGGTATAGGAATAATCTCCATTCATTGCTATACGCTTACCAACTATAAACCACTATTCATTACTTTTCTGTTTCTTACCGCATTCTTTTCTCTTGCAATCATTCCATTTCTTCAGTACGATTTTTCGTATTGGTTTAATTATGGTCAAGCTCCACATAATTCAAGGGTTTCAATTTATGATATCGTCTCCATTAATATGGAAGAATCCAGATGGGAAAAATTTTACTTGATCGTAATACTCGGTGTTACCTGGATTCGCTATAAACAAAAACAAATTAAAAAATTAGACATTCTATTTACGTTGTTTGTTGTGGGTATTCTTCTTGAGGCAATGATTTTTCAAGTTACAAGTTATGTGCCCCGCGACAATAACATCTTTTTTCATGCCTTTGCCTGTAGCTATCTTTTATATTATTTATACGAGATACCTGTTTTTAGAACCCGTTCAACATTTCTTATCACGTTTATTCTACTAACCGTTTGGCTTTCTGGCACCTACTGGAGATATGCGGATGGAATATTTTCAAAAGCTAAAAAAACTAATACATCCGAAATCTCTATTAACACATACATTCTTGAGCCCGAAGCCTGTAACTATTACACTGATCTTTCCACATGGAGAAATTCACCCTTAAAATCATTTGCTCATGTTAAAATGCCCGCATCTGCAATTGACGGTATGAATCGCTTCTTAAAAAACGTTCGTAGCAGCGAAACAAAACCACTTATATTAAACATGTCTGAGTTAACCCCATTGGCTCATGAAGTTCCGTTTGAATTGGAAAATGGACCCTTGTGGTTTCATTTGGGAGTAGGCATGTTCGATCGCGAAGTCAATTTCTTTGCAGATAGAATTGAGTCGGACTACTACGATTTTGTAATTTTTGAAAACCTTCCCTATCTAAATAACTTCTATCCATTTTGTATTCGAGAAAAACTTCAACAGCATTATCAATTAATTGATTCGTTTGAGGCGCCACGTATTGTTTATCCGGGCACTATTGAGGTTTATTCGCGAAGGGTAAAATCTTTTTAAGAAACAACGGAGGTTCGAAAAGAAACGTAAATTTTATTTTCAATAACGCATGGTAAGTAATAATTGGAAACAACACACCAGCACTGATTATAATAATGAGCATGGCAGCAGGAGGAAGGTCTGGGAAAAACCTCAATACAAAAGCGCGAGCAAACCCTGTAAATAACAGGTGCATAATATAAATATATAACGAATGGCTTCCGATATATTGAAGTGCTTTAAGTTTTTTCCACTCATTAAGTTTTTGAGAGAATAGAAACAAGAGTAATGCACTGCCGATGGTAATTGGCATAAATAAAAAGAATCCTACAAAATCAACATTGAACAATTGATTTTCATTCGGATACCACATACGCCAAAGTACCTGCAATAGTATAAAAACAGGCAAAAAGTATATCAACCATTTGCCTTTAAAAAAATTATTCTCTATTGGCAGCATCCGATCGGCCATTAAAAATCCAAAAACCAAAAAGGGATAGTAGAATAAAACATCGTTTAACGAAAACTTATTTGTGATTGCATAATAGGCGACTGAGTAAAATGTTAGTCCAATTATAATATTTGGTATTACTTTAAAGTGAACAAATTTAAAATTAATGATGGCGAACAGTGCCATTGCAGCAAAGAGTGTATATAAATACCAAAACTGATCAAATGCACGCGGATAAGTAATAAGGTAAATAAGGTAGCTTGCGTCTTTACCTGTATTTGAATATTGGTTGAAAGCAATTTGAATAATAAGTTGAATGGTTGCCCAAATAAAATAAGGGTACATCAACGTTTCAAATTTTAATTTAAGAAAATCACCTAGCCCTCGTTTAAGGGCACTTGCATAAATAAAAATGCCAGAAACAATAAAGAATGTTGGCATGCTGGATTCCTGAACCAAATAAATAGCATTGTTGATTGGGATTCCTGCATTCAACAGGCCCGCCATGGCATGCCTATAAACAACATAAATGATTACAAACCCTCGGGCGTAATCTATCCAACCTCTTCGATGAGAAGCCTTATTGAACTTTTCGTTATCAGCCATTTATTTAACATCCTCAAGCTTGATACCAATAAGCTCTTCTATGCTCAATTTTGCATTTAGATAATTTGCCTGTGCCTGCACCCGATCAATCTTAACCCGATTAAGGGAACTTAGACCTTGCGAATACCGTTCGTATTGCTCTTCCCCAGACTTAAAGCGCTGCTCTATCAGTACAAAGTTGGATGTTGCTTCATCAAGTTCTTGGGATCGTAGATTAAAAATTTCCTTGTGCATCAGAAATTCGTTATAAAGTTTTAGTACTTCGGCACGCATCGCAAGTTTTTGCGCATTGATATTATTCTCAGCTACCATTTCTAATTGCCGACCCCGCTTCACGTTGTTAGGCGTGCTTACAAAGACTCCAAGAGGCAAAATTAATCCAAAATTATAGCGCGGAAAAAATTGAGATCGATCATTCAAATCACCGGAGCTTTTGATATTAAACTCGTTAAGGTTTCCAGAGATACGCAACGTGTTTAACCATTCAGCGGATAGGGCCTTGGTTTCATACTGCGCAGCAGAAAGGTTATTATAAACAGTTTTGTTAGAGGGGTGATTTTTCCAGGCCAGTTGAACCAATTTTTCTTCAAATTCTATATTGGTTGCCTTATCTGGCAAAATAATTTTATTGTAATCAATAGATTGACTGATGGCTAAATGCGTAATTGCCAATAACCCAAAAATAAAAAGTAATTTGCTCATAAATTAACGGGGTGTTTTTAGTTTTTCGATACCAATAATAACGGCATACGTTGTAATTACAAAAATATATAAAGGCTTATAAAGTATGGCAATTTGAGTAAAGTTACCAATTGAAACTGCAAAAAAAGGTATTAGAAATGCAAGATTGTAAGCTTGAAGCATCGGATCGCTCAAATTAAAATAGTTATTAATGCCTTTTACCATCACCATCATAAAGAAAATCATCAACAGTGTTAATCCAATCCAACCCTGTTCTAAGGCTACTTTCAAATAGCCACTGTCTGTATCCCACCCTCCGGCTAACTGATGGCCTGCAGAATATTTAACTCCTGCAGATCCTGTGGTATTCATCCCTCCACCCATGGGATGAGCCCAAATATACGGTTGTAGATTGGCTCTTTTAACATCCCTTACATCCATTGAAGCATCGGCTGAAGGGCGAAATGCCGATCGCAAACGCATAACCGACTGATTATAAAATGGACCAAACATGAGAACAAGAAATGCTCCTATCAGCAAAAATGCAACGATGAATGTAACCTTCTTGCGTAGTGTAATCAATATAAAAAAAACTATTCCTAAAAGAACCATAGCGTAGGCTGTGCGGGTACCGGAATAAATCATTGAAAATGCCATTATAAAAGAGCACAAACCCAAAAAAAAACGCTTAACTGGCGACAGTGGCGCAAACATGAGGCAAAACGCAGCCAACGATGAGTAAGCCATAAATACTCCAAATGAAGCGGGATCTGAAAGAAAAGAGAACGTGCGCATATGGCCTAAAATAAAATACAATCCATAGCGAAGAGGGTCTGCCGTTACCCACCGCATCTCAAAACCGGTTAGTCCGAAAAATTCCTGAAAAATTCCATACAACCCAGCCACGGTTGCAATCAAAAGCCAAACTTTCATAAGCAGCTTTAAGCCAGAAAAACTAGCGATTAGTGCTAGAGATGTGAGCATAATTAGTGGAAATACCAATGCCCGAATAGAAACCAACCAACCTGAAAGAGAAACTGCATTTGGGTTAAAAATCTGAAAAAGTTGATAGGCAAATATTAAAAGATATACAAGGGTTATCGGATGCTTTACAAACTCAACCCATTGCTTTTCTCTTTTATTAAAAAGTAGCGACAAAAAAGCTAACACAAAGGAGAGGTCGCAAACAACTCCATACGGTATGCCAACGGGTATAATTCTTTCAAAATAAAACATGATTGAGGTCAGCACCACACCTCCGTAAAATCCCCATCGATAGTCATAGAAAACTGTCACGGTAAAAAGAATGCCGAAAATTGAGAGAACGATAACGGGACTGATGAAAATATTTATTCGAGCCACCAAAAATGCAATGCATAAAGAGGATACAGTTAGCAGCACGAAAGTTAACCAACTGTGTTTGAACGATATCGCCTTGAGCTTATTCAATTACGGTACAAAAAGAATCTTAACAAAGATATATAAATATGTAATTGCGGTGAATACAATAACTCCCCATCTAATTAAATCCTTAACTGTAAACCGCGGGTTTTCGTCTTGAAAGTCTTCTGGTTCATCCATGCCTGAAAATTATAGTTTTTGCTTTATTAAAGGTTACCGCATACATAGCTGGAATGTCTTTTATTATTCGAAAAGTTGAAATGCTAAAAAGTTGATTCAATAAAAATTGTTGAAAAATAAAGCGCACAAAATAAGTTGCTAAAGTGCCGTAGGCTGCCCCCACTACACCGTAGTTTTGAATGCATAAAAAGTTAAGAGCAAAACTCAATAAAACGGTGGAGATAGTAAAGTAAAAGTTAAGATGCGGCCTTCGCACAGCATCTAAAAAAATACCAAACTGACGAGCAAAAGGAATAAAAAATGTGTAGAGGGCTGTGATTTTGAGAAAAAAACCAGATTCAAGGTAATTTTCACCAGCAATTATCAAGACTATCCAATCTGAAAATATAAACATTAAAATAGCGAGGGGTATCATTATGGCCAACAGAATTCCGACTGATTGTTCGTACAATTTTGTTGAATAACTATGGTCATCGTTTTTAAAATTCTGAGCCATTTTAGGAAACACCAAGTTGGCTACAGTTAGGGTAGGTATTTCAACCAAATTAGATACCCGAATGGCGGGATTGTAGGATGCAACAGCTGCTGTTGAAATCATTTTTCCTAGCATCCAGCTATCCATGTTTCGCATTAAAAGCGATCCCAAATTTGTGCCAAATGAATATTTGCCGAAGCCATACATACTCTTAACATGAACCGCTATCTGTGTTGTGATCTTATGTCTGTACATCCAACCAAAAAACGTGCAAGCTACAGCCGCCATAATACTGCCAACGAGATTAACCCAAGCAAGGGAATCGAGGTCAATGACGCCATTTGTAAAGGCTGTAAAGCCAATAAAAAGAGTCGGTATTAAGAAGCGAATAAGTCTGCTTAAAAAAATTCCTTTGAATTCGAAATGAGATTGTTGTAAATATTCGAAATGAGAGAATGGAATATAAATAAGATTGGTGATAGCGTAAATTTTCAATAGCGTGCTTAATGGAGATGCTGTCCAAAATGCTTCAATTGGCATAGCGAGAAGAAATAATGCTATGGAGATTAAAAAAGAATAAGCAGTATTGAGCAATAACGCAGATGTGGCTACGTGATCACGATCTTGTTCATTAGCTGTTGCCAAATAAGCAATAAAGGGCTGGCGCACAAAGCCAACGCGCAATGTTTCAAGAATAGAGACTATACTTGTAAACAAAACCCAAACTCCAAAATCAGCTTTTGTTAATATTCTGGCCAGAATATAAAACCCGATGAATCCTAAAATAACGGTGGAAAAATTATCTAATGTTGTGTACAAGCCGGGTTTAATCCACTTATTTTTTTTAGCTTGAATCATTTACAAAATGAATAAAAAGTTAGTTGTATTAGTCGCTGCAATTTACATTTTGGGTGTAATTGCAATAATTGCGTATAAATTGATATTACCAAGCTACCTTGCTGGTTTGGTTACTGAAAATGATCTCCCGTTTTACATTCCCGAAAAATACAAAATACAAATAGAAAGAATTCAAAAGCCAATTGCTAGGTATAGCGAAGAAGCTTTTAAAGTAACCGATTCTTTGAATTTAAGTTTGGATTTGGTTTTAAAAATTATAGATGAAGTCGATCCAGATGAAATTATGGAGGTATATCAAAATCTTGAGAATAAAATAGTGGTAGATAATAGCCATGTATTTGCCTTAATCAGACAAACGGTTAAGATTGATGCCGTTGATATTAACTTATATAAGGATGTGTTCATAAAAAATGCTACCGCCCCACGAATTAACCGTGCGTTAAGGTATGCTGAAAAATACAAGTTAGCTTCCTCTTTAGCTCCGGCCACCGCCAAGAAAATAGTCAGACAGTTAGCCATTAAGCATTATAATCTCGGTATTGTAAAAACTGAATAACCTATAGCTTTAAATTCTTCAAATCGACTTTGTTGAGGATGGCACCTGTCAATTTACTACCTAATGATTTCAAAAACCCGATCGACTCGCGATCCATTTGGCCAATGGAGGTATCAGCTGCAAAAACAGGAATTACTTTTTGGACATACTTAATAAGTTCTTTTGAATCTGAATAATCATTTAAGGAGGCTCCTTCCAGAAATATATAATCATATTCAACCGAAAATATTTCAATCAATTGGCTAAAATCCCGACCAGACAATATTTCGTCAGGCGATTCGAATCCACCACTGTTTCCTATAATATAAATATTATTAAAGCGAGTTGGTACTACCAACTCATACACACTATCCTCTGTCTGTTCCTTGAATTCTTTGCCGCTACCTTTCATTAGAAGCTTAATTTCACGGTTCTTTTTCCTCTCCAAAAGTTTTGTTTCATCCTTCTTTATGGTGAGCCACTTGGTTAAAGCATTGTTCTTAAAATTTGTATCAACAATGAGAACTCTCTTATTTACCAGACTCATCACATAAGCCAGCGTAAATGTTATAAACGTTTTTCCTTCGCCTTTTTTGCAACTCGTTATCAAAAATATGTTAGATTTGGTTGCTTCAATCTGAAAGCGAAGTTTTCGAACAAATTCTTTAAACACTTCCAAATCCACGGAATTGCTTTTTGAATCAAATAGTGTATTGAAATTTAGCGTTTGGGTATTAACCTTTATCAAATGCTCAGCTAAAGGTAGTTTGATGGTTCGTTTAAAATGATCAGGTGTTTTTAGAGTTGTATCAAGAAATTCAAAAAGAACTAAAACAAAAACACTAAAAAAGAAAGAGGCGATACTGGCCGCAACTACTATAAGCAGTCGCTTATTGTTTACAGGGCTGGCTGGGGCCGGGGCTTTGAATAATTGTCGAATTGCTCCTGTTGAAGCCATTAATTTATTATTCGCTTCGTTAAAACGATTTACTGCTTCCAAGTATTCCTTTTTTGCCACTTCTACTTCCGCGGTCAGCCCCACAACTACCCCCTCTTTTGATACATAACCCGAAATACTTCCTCTTAAATTCCGAATTTTAGTTGTTACAGAATTCAATTTTGATTGCTCAATGGCAACCTCAATGTCAAGATCATTCACCTTACTTATTAATTCACTCTTACTCAATCCTGATTTTTGCAGTGAGCCAGTGGTTAAGCCCGCTATTTCAGTTTTGAGCTGATTTCTTAATAGGTTTAGTGAATCTAACAAAATAGAATTGCTAGAGCCTGTTGTAATATATCGCTCGTTCAATTGATTGATCTTACTACGAAGCTGAATTACTCGGGCATTCGCCTGACCCGAATTATTTAGGGGCTCTGCACCTAAATTAGCTAATTCCTTTTTAAATCTTTCTAGCGACAGGTTCAATCCGTAAATGGCACTCCCAATATTATCACGTTGTAATTCAAGTTCTGATATCTGGAGCAATTTAGAACTACCCTCGTCATTCAAATTAACAAAACTATTGGTTTCCTTGAATGTCTTTAGGGTTTCGGTCTTCTCATCCATTTCAGTCTTTTTCTGTTCCACTAACTGCTTAAAAAACGTAACTGAAATACTTGAGCCCTCTTCACGCTGCCCTCTGTAATACCTTAAAAATTCATCGCAAAACGCGTTTACAGCATAGGCAGAAAGGCCAGAGTTTTCTGATAAAAATTCAACTTGAATAAAATCTGTATTCGGAACTCGATAGGTTCTCAATCCTCCCTTTACAAACTGGTAGCCATAACCATAGGCATCTAGTACTTTAAGCAAAACCAAAGCATGCTCATCATCAAGCGTTAATAACTCCAGCTTCTTTAATTTTTCTCTAAAAATATCTCGCGCCAGTTTTAACTCCTCGTCTGAAAGGCTTATTCTATCATTAGTAATTGGCTTGCGAAATGAATCAGAGGTGGAATCTAAATCATGAAGTATTAATCGATATGAAATAAGGTTACTGCAAATAGCCGCATTCATTGAGGTAAGCATATTATTAAAACTCAATTCGGTATCTCGCGGAGATGCCCTATCATCAGAAACCCGAATAGATTCATTGGTTGTAAAACCAGTTGCAATTTGAGTGGATGCTTTATATTGACTAACTATTGTAAGCGAAAAAAAATAGGCTGCTGCTGCTGAAACAACTGGGATAATTAACAGCCACCATTTTTTTCCCCACAAAACCTTGAGAATATATAGAACATCCATTTTTAAAATTTTTGGATTAAGTCAATCGGGCAACTAAAATTTGTAGAACTAAAGGCAAAAAAAAATTAAAAATACCAATTTTAAGCGGATTTAAAACTCTCAACCTCCTGCCAAAATTGAGACACTCTTATCTTCCAACTATTTTTAGTTGCTTCTTCATGTCTTTTCTTTCTTAGGCCTGGATTGGTTTCTGCCAATGCTAATTCTATATTCTTAACGAAATCTTCATCTGTTACAGCCATATAAACCAAGTCTCTGAATGACGCTATATCAGGGGAGAATGAGGTGGTGACTACAGGCTTACCCGCGGCCAAGTATTCATTAATCTTAAGCGGATATATACTTCGTGTTAATGCGTTTTTCTTAAAAGGCAGGATAGCACACGTCATAGCTACTAAATAAGAGGGCAATTCATGAATCTTTTTAGCCCCAACAAAAACTACGTTTTTAAGCATCTCGAAATTAAAATTGTGCTGACCAGTATCGTTCCTTGGCCCCACCAATAGAATAGTGCACGTATTAAAGTGGGTAGCAACTTTGTAAAGTAAGTCATAGTCAATTCGAAGACAAATATTACCCATATAACCGATTACAGGTGTTTTTATATTTAATAAACTTGTATGAGCAGTAACACCCTCTTCAAATGCTTTTCCAAATAAATCAACATCGGCTGCATTTGGAAAAAATTTAAATGGGGCAATACTGGCTGATAGTTGATTAACCAAGTCAGTTGATGTTGCTAGTCGAATATCGGCCGCTTTGGATGCTAACATTTCCAGCCCGGGACCATGTTTATTTACATATTCAGATTCCTTTATATTATCTCTGGATTGATAAATGTTAACAACTGGCTTGATCTCCGCAGGCAATTTATACCCATAAAATGGATTGTATGAATTGAAATAAATATACTTCTTTAAATCGTTTTCCTTTACTATCCGTTTCAATGTCCGGTTAAAAATACTGTTATTAAGCTTCGAGAAGAAATTAAAGACGCTTCCCCGTGGCAGCCAATTAATAGGCAATACTACTAATGGTGTTACTGCAATCCAATTTTCATTGCCCGGTTCAATTGTTCTGTAAATTGCCTTGCCAAATAACAAGGCTTTGACTCTTCGCCTAATTTGTGGGGTTCGCCAACCTGCTAAAACATCCTTTACCGTGAAGGGATTATCCACAAAGAAGACCTTGGTTTCTTTTGACAACTCTTTGGCAAGTGAAATTGAGGCTGAAGAATAGTCTTGATCCCAGCGAGATACAGTCACTAAAATAATAGAATCAATATGATGCGGCATCTGAATCCTTTAAGTTATCGAATTAAAAATTCTGTTAGTCAAAAACACCTACTATTACTATATTTGAAGCAAAGTTTGTCTATACTCAATGACCAGTAAAAAGAGTACTAAAAGTACTATCATTTTCGTTTTGTATAATCTTTTGGTAGTAGTAATTCTTTTAGCTCTGCTTGAGGTAACCTTAGGTTTTTTATATAGAAATCCGTCCAAAATTCCATTTTTTGCCAAAAAATCCTTTTCTCAATATTACAGTCAATATGCCCGCAACACTATTCAAGTAGAACCCTCCTGTGCTCATTACGATCCTAATTTATTTTATCTCCTGAATCCTGGCACATGTGTGTTTAGCAATATTGAATTTTCAACTCCCCTTCAGGTTAATTCAAGAGGCCTTCGGGATGCGGAAAATGCATTGGATAAACCGACCATTATATTTCTAGGCGATTCGTTTACGATGGGTTGGGGTGCTAAGCAAAATGAATCTTTTCCAAAATTAATTGAATCTTCCGGCATTAAAACACTAAATGCCGGGATTTCATCATTCGGCACAGTTCGTGAAATGGCGCTGCTTAAATCGTTTGTTGTTGATTCTTCTCAAACCATTGTTTTGCAATACCATGCCAATGACGAATCTGAAAATACCGAGTACCTGACCAACAACCACAAGCTGGTTATTTCAAATAGAGGAAAATATGATAGCCTTTGCAAAGTTTATGAGAGCGGTAAATATTACTTCCCTGGTAAACTAACAAGTCGGATTGGAAGATTATTATTGAAGGACCTTATACTTAGAAATACAAAAACAGAACGCGACTTTGCGAATGAAGCTAAAAAGTTTCTAACTGTGTTAAAAGATTTTGACTTATCTAACTTCAAAAAAATAATAATCTTTGAGATTGGAAGCCGGAACGAAAATAGTGATGATTTTATTAATGCGATTAGAAATGAGATTACCTCAGGCGCTTTTCCTGAATACATGACCAATTTCATTTTGATCAGTCTTAAAAGTAAGTTTACCCCCAATGACTATTTCCTTTTAGATGATCATTTAAATTCAAATGGACATCAAAAGCTTTCCACTATACTATTAGAAAATTTATAATTAACTACAACCCTCTCAATGAAAATTTTAGGTATCTCCGCATTTTATCATGATTCAGCAGCCGTTATCATTGAAGATGGAGTTATTATAGCCGCAGCGCAAGAAGAGCGTTTCACTAGAAAAAAACACGACCCGGGTTTTCCTACCCAAGCAGTAAAGTTTTGCTTACGCTATGCCGGCACCAGCATCGATCAACTTGATGCCATCGCTTTCTACGACAAACCATTACTTAAATTTGAACGGCTACTAGAAACTTATTATGCCTTTGCCCCTAAAGGCCTTGCTTCTTTTATTACGGCAATTCCGGTTTGGTTAAAGGAGAAGATGTTTCTGAAAAGATTGATTCATGAAGAATTAGAGAAAATAGAACCATACAATAAAAAGAATACAAAGCTTTTGTTTCCAGAACATCACTTATCACATGCCGCTAGTGCCTTTTATTCATCACCTTATCAAGACGCTGCCATTCTGACTATTGATGGCGTAGGAGAATGGGCTACGGCCTCTATTTGTCATGGTTCGGGAAAGGATATAAATATCCTTAAAGAATTAAGATTTCCACATTCACTTGGTCTCTTATACTCAGCGTTCACATATTTTCTTGGTTTTAAGGTTAATTCAGGTGAATACAAACTTATGGGGCTTGCTCCATACGGTGTTTCAGGAAGCGAGGACATTAAGACATATGTGAAAACTATCAAAGAACACCTTATAGATATTAAAGAGGATGGGTCTATTTGGTTAAACCAAGAATACTTTAATTATGCCGCAGGGCTAAGAATGGTGCATGAACATAAATGGGAAAAGCTTTTTGGATTTCCTTATAGAAAGCCTGAGGCTGAATTAGAGCAGCATCATTGTAACCTTGGATCAGCCATTCAGGAAATAACAGAAGAAATTGTTATTAAAATGGCGCAGGAAGCCAAAAGATTGACCAAGTCTGACTACTTATGTATGGCCGGTGGGGTAGCCCTTAACTGTGTGGCCAACGGAAAAGTTTTCAATACAAAAATTTTTAAAGATGTATTTATTCAGCCCGCTGCAGGCGATGCGGGCGGAGCTTTAGGGGCAGCACAGGCTGCCTATTACATTCATTTTGGAAAAGAAAGACTGCTATCGAAAGATTTAGATGGTATGAAAGGATCCTACCTAGGACCAGAATTTTCAGACCTTGACGTTGAACTGGATCTAAAAAAGTATAAAGCTGTGCCAACTCGCTTCGATACGTTTAATGAGTTGTGTAAATATGTTTCGGTAAAACTATCGGAAGGAAACGTTATTGGCTGGATGCAGGGGCGAATGGAATTTGGGCCAAGGGCTTTGGGGGGAAGATCAATACTTGGAGACCCCAGAAATGAAGAGATGCAAAAGAAATTGAACGTTAAAATAAAATACAGAGAATCATTCAGACCTTTTGCCCCATCTGTTTTAGCAGAAGATTGCGCTGAATACTTCGAACACGATTCTATTTCGCCTTATATGTTGCTTGTGCAGCCCGTAAAAAATGAACGAAGGAAAGAATTGCCTGCGGATTACAATTCCCTTCCACTTCGCGAAAAACTTTATCACTTAAGGTCAGATATGCCTGCAATCACGCACATCGATTTCTCAGCACGAATTCAAACAGTTCACGAAGAAACCAATCCCAAGTATTATGAACTTATCAGTGAGTTTAAAAAATTGACCGGGTACGGGGTTGTGGTAAATACCAGTTTTAATGTGAGGGGCGAACCAATAATTTGTACCCCCGAAGACGCTTATCGTTGTTTTATGCGGACAGAAATGGATTTTCTAGTTGTTGGAAACCATGTGTTTGATAAAAAACTCCAGCCTGAATGGCAGGAAAAAGATAACTGGCAGGAAGAATTTACACTTGATTAAATTTCAATTTTTAGCTTTACAAAAAACACTAAATCAATATGGATTTTCTTAAAGATTTGTTCAAATTCATGAAGGAGAGAAAAAAATGGTGGTTAACTCCAATCATTCTTCTCCTAATTCTTATTGGGGTGCTAATAGTTATTGGAGGCGGCTCAGCAATGGCGCCTTTTATCTATACATTATTTTAATTTTATAAATTATGAAAAATCAAGATCGTTATAAGACAATTCT